>Ga0302122_10000011_pt1 | contig 103517 bp, 105 predicted proteins | sample CB21_SCM_MG_FD_203115 | JGI IMG/M metagenome (GOLD analysis project Ga0302122, IMG submission 203115) | Marine microbial communities from Western Arctic Ocean, Canada - CB21_SCM | ecosystem: Environmental > Aquatic > Marine > Oceanic | place: Canada: Western Arctic Ocean | collected 2017-09-28 | reverse complement strand
CGGCCTCAATCACGCTATGAGACGGGTCAAAGGTTTGGAAAATAACTCGCCCAGGAAGCTCACTTCGACCAGCACGGCCGGCAACTTGAGATAGCATCGCAAACATTTTTTCATGTTCTCTAAAATCTCCCTCTGCTGATAATCCGTCTGCAACAACAACCCCAACTAATGTTACAAAAGGTAGATCCAATCCCTTAGTAATCATTTGAGTACCCACTACGATGTCAATCTCCTGTTTCTGCATTTTTTGCATTATTTCCAAATGCCCGCTCGCCCTTCTCACAGAATCGGAATCCCAACGCGCTACTTTGGCAGTGGGGAAAAGGGTCTCAATTTCTTCTACAACGCGCTCTGTTCCAATTCCGACTGGTCGCAAAATCTTTTCGCATCCCTCTGTTTGGCACTTTCCATCAAATATCCTCGTTAAACCACATAAGTGACATCGTAGTCGTGGCGGACTCGGATGATTATGTAGAGACATAACAAGATCGCATCGAGAGCATTTTGGAGTACATCCATTGTCACAAATAAGATAGGGTGCGTAACCCCTCCTGTTGATAAATAGCAAAGCTTGCTCGCCACGATCTAATACTTCTAATATTGCTGAACTAAGCTCAGATGAAATCAGCCTACGCTGATGTCTAATATCTATCACTTCAATATGTTTAGTTTCTGTGCTAGGCCACGGTATTAGTTCGTCATTTTCTTGACGAACCATATTGATCTTCTGATCCAGGTCAATTCTAAGAATCAGTTTCTGTTGGCTGAGAAAGTATCGCTCAAGGTCAGGAGTTGCCGAACCATAAATAACAGTACAACCACCCACCTCGCTCATAATGCGAGCAAGCGATCTTGCATCGTATCTAGGCGTTGGGCTGCTTTGCTTATAAGCAGTGTCGTGAAATTCATCAATGATAATGAGTCCCAAATTCGGCTGTGGAACAAAAATACAAGAACGTGATCCGATGACAACTTGATAGTCTCCTCGCTCAATTGCTTGCCACTCATCAAATATTTCTCCCTGAGAGAGAGCTGAATGCATCACACCTACTCTGCCCGGGAATTGTTCAGCAAATCTCTGAATCATTTGGGGTGTTAAAGCAATCTCGGGAACTAATAAAATAGCCGTCTTTTGTCTTGCAATTAAATTACGAATACAATCTATATAAACCTCGGTCTTACCACTCCCAGCCACACCTTTCAATAAAATTTCTTTGCCATTTTCTCCGTCGAAGGATGCCGTGATTCGATTCACGGCATCCTGCTGGTCGCGAGTGAGTTTTCTTGGACTTGCTCGAACTGTCTGATAATCTTTCAACGGATCTCGTTGACGACGAATTTCGGAGTAGTCCACTAATTCTTGACGAGCTAATCTTTGCATTACTGAAGTAGTTATGTCAGAACGGCCCAATAAATCAGAGATTTCTATGCGCGAAATCTCTGATTCCTTCTGAGACTCGGCTTTCTGTCGTAAAAATTGCAGAATCTTCCAAGCACACTTATCCACATTGGTAAACGTTTTTTCGTGAATATATTTTATAGCTCCAGGTTTATCAAAGTTATAGAATATTTGACCATTCATAACTGTCAGAATTTCATTACTAACCAACCGATCTATGATTTTCTTACCTAGAGCATCCTGCGTCAGGGAAGCATACGAAGTATTGCCTGACGACCGAATAAGTTGCCTAATTATTTCAGCTTCACGTGAATTACGCTCTCCATAAAATTGTTGCCCATTAGTCGCATCAGATTTGGGATCAGTTCTTAATCGTATAGTCTGCTCAATTCTTGGTGATATTCGAGGCTTCGGTAATGAATATCTGACCTCGAGGAGGCCTAACCGCTCTAATGATTTTAAAACGACATCAAATTTATTTTTTGACATAATATTTTTAAATTCTGAATGTGTCGTCTTCGCTGAAATCAAGTCAACATACGACAATGAATCTAGGATTGCTTTTTGATCAACAGAAGGTAATAATCCTGAATCTTTCTGTAGCTGAGTCGTTATCTCATGATCGCGCTCGACTCGTTTCTTCCTCAGTAGCATTTTTTCCGGAGTCCGAGCAACTCCTGGTGGAAAGAATTGTTTCAAACAGTCCCAGAGAGGCGAAAAATAATAACTTGAAAGCCACTTCGCTAAGCGCAGTTGCTCTGACGAGAGTACTATCTCTGGTAATTCAGCCTGAATGATAGGTCGGACTTGTGATGGATCAAATCCAGGAGTATCTAATGGTCCGTCAATCACTATTCCTTGAAACACTTGGCGACCAAATGGCACATACACCAATTGACCAATCTGGATTTTTATTGTGGTGGGAACACTGTAAGAAAAGTTCATGTGACTAGGCCTGCTGCTATTTACAGCGACCCTCACATAGCTCGTGCGAAAATTATCAGTCGTCATTAAGACTGATAATAGACCGAATTGTAGTGAAAGTTAAACTCTGTTGGCTTCTTTGACTCTCGCAGCTCGTCCGGTTCGACCGCGAAGATATGTTAACTTCGCTCGGCGAACTTTACCGCGGCGGGTGACTGACAATGATTCGAGACGAGGAGATGCTAGCGGAATGGTCCGCTCTACTCCGAATCCGCGTTGTACTCGACGCACAGTAAAATTAGCGGCCAAGCCTTTTTTTATTTTAATGACGGTGCCCTCGAAGGGTTGGAGTCTACGAGTTTCTTGGCCTTTTGCCGCACGCTCCGTGATCCAGAGCATTAGGCGCACATTGTCACCGACTCCGAACTCTGCAAGTTTTTCTTTGTCACTTGGACGCTCTTCGGCGAGCTCTCGTAAATCCACCATTATTATGACCTTTTAGATTTCAAATATGTTAGCTACTAATTAACTAGATGTCAGATTCTCTCTTGTATTTTGATTAGAGTCGAGGGGTAAAGCAGTTATTTCACTGACTCATTCAAATCGTTCAGTGAAAACTTTCGAGTAAGAGAATCCAAGTCTGCTTTAGCCTTGACTACATCTGGTAGAAGATCTGGTCGACTTTCTAAAGTTCTCTGTAGGCTTTTATAGTAACGCCACAAGCGGATTCGCTCATGATCTCCTGAAAGAAGCACCTCAGGCACCGGCTGATTATTAAAAACAGCCGGTCGTGTGAATTGAGGGTATTCCAATAATCCAGATTCGTTAAATGATTCCTCCTTCAACGAATCTGGGCTCCCGAGAACACCATCCACCTGCCGACAAATCGCATCAACCATTATCATCGCGGGCAGCTCGCCACCCGATACAACAAAATCACCAACCGAAACCTCTAAATCAACAGCTCCATCTAAAAACCTCTGGTCAAATCCCTCGTACCGACCACACACTAAAACCAAATGAGGTTCTCGAGCTAATTCTCGTACCATTAGTTGGCTAATTTTTTCACCAGTCGGCGTTAATGCAATAACCCTAGTCTTGTCCGGGCTCAGCGAAGAAATCGCAGACACGGCCTCGAAGAGTGGTTCCGGCTTCAACACCATCCCTGGCCCGCCTCCGAAAGGTGCGTCATCCACAGTGCGATGTGAGTCATGTGTATAGGTTCGCAAGTCGTGTAGGTTTATTTCTATCAACTGCTTCTTTTTTGCTCTGTCGATAATAGATTCATCAAACGGGCCAACAAACATATCTGGAAAAAGAGTTAATACGTCGAAACGGAGCATTCTACATTTCTCTCTATTTAATTTGTTAATGACCAGCTGTTTCATCAATACCCAAAAGTTGCGCGCAAGCATGATGAAGGACTGGTACTACTATTGATAAATTTTCGCTGGCCCCACGTTCACTGCCAGGAAGATTAATAATTAAGGTATTTCGACGAACACCTACAACTAATCGAGACAACATCGACAACGGGGTGGAGATTAAACTGCCTGACCGCATAGCTTCTTCCATTCCCAACACTCTGAAGTCAATTACCTCTTCCGTCGCCTGAGGAGTTATATCCCTTTGGGACAAGCCTGTGCCTCCGGTAGTCACAACTAGATTTACTTTCGCCCTATCGGACTGATCGCAAAGAAATTCAACAATCAGTTCTCGGTCATCAGGTACGAGATTTTCGACCGATATGTTAAATTTCGCGTCTAACAAAATTTTCGATACAGCTGGTCCTGCTGTGTCGATTCGCTCGCCCACAGATCCTTTATCGCTGATTGTCAAAACTGCTGCTGAAAATAAGTCGATTTCTTGATTTTCCATAGTTAATAAGTTTAACCCTATCCCGTGCACACAAGTAAGACGGAATAGCAATACTGACTTTAATAGAGTAGACTGATGTTCCGTAGGGGATTACGGGGCCAATATGACTCGATATGTGTTTGTTACCGGTGGAGTTGTTTCCTCTGTAGGAAAAGGGATTGTCACGGCTTCCTTAGGCCATATTTTAAAGGCCCGTGGGTTAAAAATCTCAATCCTTAAATTAGATCCATACATTAATGTCGATCCAGGAACCATGTCGCCATATCAGCACGGTGAAGTATTCGTAACGGACGATGGTGCAGAAACAGACCTCGATTTAGGTCATTATGAAAGATTTCTTGATATCGACCTTACAGGGTCAAATTCTTCCTCAAGCGGTCAAATATACCAAGAAGTAATCCGGCGCGAACGCAGCGGTGAGTATTATGAGGGGAAGACGGTTCAGGCAATTCCACATGTTACAGATGAAATCCAGCGAAGAATCAAAGAAGCTGGAGAAAAATTCGACGCTGATGTCGTTTTAGTTGAGGTCGGTGGAACAGTGGGAGATATTGAAGGGCAAGTCTTTCTTGAGGCCGTTGCACAGATGCGGTATGAATCTGAAAAAGGACAGACACTTTCGATACATGTGACATTACTCCCCAGAATTGGTGCGACTGGTGAAATGAAAACTAAACCAACACAACATTCTGTTAGAACTTTGAGATCTTTTGGAATTCAACCGGATTTAATAGTTACAAGATCAGATGACGATATCCCCCTTGACTTATGCAAAAAAATTGCTCAGTTCTGTAATGTAGAAGTGTCTGCTGTGGCCCCGCTGAAGACAGCGCAATCCATCTATCAGGTTCCACTAATGCTTGAAAAATTAGGCGTAGGTGAACTAACTACCAAAAAGCTCGAACTCACAACTGGAAGTCCTGACTTGAGCCAGTGGAGCGAATTCAGCCAGGAACTCGTCAAGAAACGTCCTGAGCGACCTTTACAGATTCATGTTGTAGGAAAATATGTAAACGGCCCTGACGCCTATCTCTCTATTCAAGAAGCACTCTCCCACGCGGCAGTAAGTTCTGACATCAACTTTGATATAAATTGGGTTGACGCTCAAGCGCTGGAAACGCAGGAACCAAGTGAGATTCTCAAAGGTTCTGACGGTATCGTTTTGTGTCCGGGCTTTGATGAGCGGGGCGTTGAAGGAAAAATAAGAGCGGCTCAATTCGCACGTGAATCTAAAATTCCATATCTTGGAGATTGTTTGGGTATGCAGATTTTGGTCATTGAGTTCGCCAGAAATGTAGCCGGCATGTCAGATGCCCACTCGACAGAAATGAATCCTCATACCCCTTATCCCGTCATTCACATAATGGAAGAACAAAAAAATATTGAATCAAGGGGCGGGACCATGAGATTGGGTGGCTATGATTGCGAGCTGACTCCTGGAACAATTACTCAAAACGCATACGGCATAAATCAGGTTCGGGAAAGACATCGGCATCGATATGAAGTAAACAATAAATTACTGCCTCAACTTGAAAAAAGAGGCCTGGTAGTAGCCGGAAAATATAAGAGTAAAAACTTGGTAGAAATTGTTGAGTTAAACGACCATCCGTTCATGGTAGGTGCTCAATTTCATCCTGAATTCACAAGTAGACCGCTTCGTCCAAACCCGCTGTTTCAAGGATTCATAGAGGCTTCAAAAACGTATTCAAAAAAGCAGATTGATTAATAAATAAATGACCACTTGGCGATTCATTCACATTCTATCCATATTATATTTTTGCTCGGGCTGTGGAGCGGCGATAATGCCTGTGTGGAAGGCTTGGACGGTAGAATCAGTTGACGAAAAAGTCGTCTTGATACTGTCTGCTCAAAGAGCCTTCACGTCCGCAATGTTGCCTGGGATAATTGCTGTTCTGTTTTCAGGATATGCTTGGGCAGCGGTAACTAATTACCCACTCACCACCGGTTGGATGATTGGTCTTCAAGGGTTGTTTTTCCTTAATTTATTCCTTTTCATTCCATTATTTGGTGTTGCTCTGAGACGCGTAAAGTGGGCGGCCCTAAGCTCACAAAAAGAGGGTACTTTGTCAAAGGAATTAGAAGAGGCTTTGGCCGACAACGTACCACTTGTATTTGGCATATTGGTAACGGTGACCATTCCGTTGATGACCGGGATAGCATGTATTGAATTGCTTTAGATAGAATTTAGACCAAGGAAGTTTACTCAAATGAAAATTTTTATAGATTCTGCGAATTTAGATGAGATAAAACGGGCAGCGGCACTAGGAGTAATCGACGGAGTAACCACGAACCCTTCCATCGTTGCAAAAGAAGGTGTCGAATATCAGAGCCGTGTGATGGAGATATGCGATGTGGTTGATGGATCTATCTCTGCAGAATGTATATCACTTGAACTAGATCAACTCTGTGCAGAAGCTAGGCGAGTAGCTGCGTGGCATCCCAACGTCACAGTAAAAATACCGATGAGCGAAGTTGGACTGCAGGCAATGGCGATTTTATCTGAAGAAGGAATCGCAATTAATTGCACATTAATTTTCAGCGTAAACCAAGCTTTATTAGCGGCTAAGGCTGGTGCCACTTATGTGTCTCCATTTATTGGAAGACTAAACGATGGCGGAGCTGATGGGATGGAACTAATAAGGGAGTGCGCTGAAATATTTTCGACATACCCCAAAATCACGACCGAAATTCTTGCGGCTTCGATTAGAAATCCACGCGACGTAACTGAAGCTGCGCTGGCAGGAAGCCATATCGCCACTTTGCCACCATCTGTACTCTTTCAAATGATAAAGCATCCTCTTACAGACCTAGGAATAGAAGCTTTTCTAAAAGATTCACAATCTTATAGTCCTGTGTAAAAGTTACATCCATATAGTAGATAACTAAAAACATATCGCAAAGTAAATAAGCTCAATAGCTGTTCATTAAGATAGCTACTGGGCAGCCCTTTGCAAAAATACAAAAATGAATATATAGTAATAGGGATTACAGCGCATATTTTATGCGCTTAAATGACTGAAATAGGGTTTTGTTATATTTTTTAAAAGCTTATAACATATAAATTGGGTATCATATGTATGGAACTAGTCGACAAAAATTAGATTCTAATGGCAGAATATCCATTCCTATAAAGCATCTCCAGGCGTTCAATGCGGACTCCGCAACGGGCACAGGTCATGGCGTCCTAGTGACTGGAGAGGATGGTTGCATAGAGTTATTTCCTCTTGAGGCGTTTAATGACGAAATTAAAAAAACATTCATAATTAATGAAAACTCACGCGACAGTGATATACGCACACAACGCAGAAGGTTAATTGGCAATGCTTATGGGGTAGATATCGATGAACGAGGCAGGCTTTCGATTCCCAATAAATATCGTGAGTTTGCTCAGTTGCACTCAGGACCAATAATTCTCTCAGCATGTGGCGACTATCTTGAAATCTGGTCGCCAGAAACGTGCCCGGAACTACTACTTGAGTTTCTTGCTGAAGAAAGGATTCGCCAAAAATAATGACCCCGACAGACGACTGCAGAGAGCGCGGTGTGAATGATTTCTTTGGAAACGAACGGGATCAAACTCATATAAAGACGTCGCCCCCTCGACAGAATAAAACAGGAGAATTCAGTTCAGAATATTTTATTCGCAACGCGCTCCCTGCAGTTGTCCATCTACAAGAAAGAAGTTTGACCAATTCGGGATGGCTCCGAAAGTATTTCATCAAATATAAATCCCCGCCAATATTTGATGAATTAATCGGAGCTATCTCGAATATTTTTTTTATCAAAGATGAAAGATGCACGCTTATACGGCCTGTCTAATGAGAGCTAAATCCGAAGCCCCCTCAACTCTTCTTCACAAATCAGTAATGGTAAACGAAGTACTTGATCTATTAGTTACGAAACCTGGAGGCAACTATGTGGACGGGACTATCGGTGCCGGTGGCCACACTGCAGCAATACTAGAGAAAGCTGGGTCTGATTCTCGGGTCTTAGGAATTGATCGGGATCCAGATGCACTAAATTGGTCTAAAAAAACACTCAATGATGTCCAAAGTCAGATCACCTTAGTGCTCGGTAAATTCTCAGAAATTGCTGATATATGTAACCAGTATGGCTTTGAAAATATCAACGGAGTTCTACTTGATCTTGGCCTGTCGTCGATGCAAATCGAGCGCTCGAATAGAGGTTTTTCATTTATGCGTGATGAGGCACTTGACATGAGAATGAATCCAGATTCCGAGCTTACGGCGGAACAAATAATTAATGAATGGGAGCCATCCGAACTGGCAAGAATAATCAGAGAGTATGGTGAAGAGCAAAATGCAAAAAAAATAACTAGGCAAATTATCAGAAACCGCCCTATCGCTACTACTGGAGAACTAGTTAGAACGATAGAAACAGCTGTCGGGTCATCAAGTTCAAAACAAAGAAAAAAACATCCAGCAACTAAAACTTTCCAAGCTTTAAGAATTACAGTTAATGACGAACTTACTGAACTAAAAAATACTCTTCAGACTACTCGTGAACTCTTAAGTCAAACAAGTCACACTTCACAAGAAAATCCAAGATTGGCAATTATCTCTTTTCATTCGCTCGAAGATCGACTGGTGAAATCATTTTTTAGGCACGAATCGTCGTCATGCATTTGCTCAAAGCGATTGCCCATCTGTACATGTCAGCATATTCCGACTCTAAAAGAGTTAACCCGGAAACCGATTGCAGCATCACAAACAGAAACGGATAACAATCCTAGAGCCAGATCTGCCCGACTGCGCGTAGCTGAAATATTTCCGAAAGCACTCTCCGAATAATGAAAAGTTCACTTAATCTAGGTAATACGCAGAGTCGAGGCATCGAGCCTAAAAATTCAAGAAATAATCCTGCCAAAAAGATAGCCAGTTACTTTCCTAGAATTTCTTATCGAAATCACCGTTCGTCTCAAGCCATTTTGGCAATTTTTTCACTTATTATTCTCGCGGCTGGATTAGCTATTTTCCAAATTCAGGCCACGGCACAAATACCGAGTCTCGCAATTAAATTAACCGAAAGCAGACAACAATCGGCCGAAATAGCATTCAAATCCAGGGTTTTAGGAGCTGAATTAGCTCTAGAGCTTGTGAAAGCTAGTAATGACGTATACCACTTATCAAAAAATATCGATCTACCCCAGAGAACAGACAAAGCTCCATCGCAAATAATTCTAAACACAGACCCTCCAAAAAGTACATTCCGGCAGGTCTTTCCTAGGCACTATCTTCCCCCAGAGGTGATTGGATCAATGCAAAGAGTCGAAGAACTTGGACTAACGAAATAATGGCACGAACGCAAAAGATTGACCTTGATCGGTCTAGTGATCGACTCGAATATTCTGCAGGGCAAATAAATTGGCGTCAAGGTGTCTTAGTTATTTTATTTGCGCTCGGCATATCAGCAATCACATTTCGTCTATATGAGCTACAAATCGTTCAACATCAGACGCTAAGTGCTCAGGCAAAGTCCGCACAATTAGGTTTAATAATGGTGCCGGCCGAAAGAGGAGTAATAGTTGATACTCATGGTTTCCCGTTAGCACTGTCGGTTGAATCATGGGATCTTTATCTGGATCAAATACACTGGGAGGAAAATCCAACAGCAGCAAAATATTCTGCAGCTGACCTCGCTCATTATCTTGGAACCGACATTCAGAAAGAACATGGTATTCCAAAAAATCAGATTCAGGAATGGCTAATTCAATGGGCACATGACCCTCGAACTTCTAATAGTCCAGTACTCAAAACCTTGACTCTTGGCCAAAGGAGCCTAATCGAAACAAAGTCCTTGTTCGGTATTCGATTACTGCCTCGCTCGCAACGAATTTACCCAAACAAAGCATTGAATTCTCAAGTTCTCGGATACGTGAATAATTTTGGAGAGGCACTATGGGGCATTGAGCACGATTACAACCAGTCCCTACGAGGTGAATCTGGATGGGCACTTGAAGAAAAAAACGCGCTCGGGGGAACTCTTGGCTATACACCAAGTATAGGCAAAAAAACCATTCCAGGGAAAGATATCCGATTGACGATTGACTCCGAGATTCAAAGGTTGAGTCAAGAACATCTTGTTGCTGGATTGGAAGAATATCAAGCTCTCGCTGGACAAATAGTAGTGGTCGATCTCACTAAAAATAGGGAGGGTGCGATTCGAGCAATTGCAATCGCACCAGAGTTGAATTACCAAGATATCAACCCTGAAACTGGCCCTCCCTCGATCGCTCAAACAATCAATTCTGTAATCGCACACACCTACGAACCAGGATCGATTTTTAAGCCACTCACTGTGGCAATGGCCCTAGATCAGGGGGTTATCACAACAGATACACTTTACAAAGATACAGGTGTTCTATGCTTCAATTCCCAGTGCACCGGCAACTCAAAAATACAAAATTGGGAAGGCCGAACTTATGGAGAAGTAAACGCACAGGAAATATTGAAAGAGTCCATCAATACGGGCGCAGCTTGGATCGGGTCGCAACTCACACCGAAAGACTTCTACCATTATCTAGACTTATATAACATCGGTCACAAAACGGGTATCGATTTACGTGGAGAGGTGTCAGGTGGCCTAATATCCCCTGAGAATAGCTCATGGCAGCGCATTTCTCAGGCTACCCAGTCATATGGACATGGAGTAAGCGTGACACCAATTCAGGCGATCATGGCCCTAACCACCTTCTACACCAATGGCTGTCTTATAGAACCCTTCGTGCTAGAGAGTGCGGATCAACTTAAACCTCTTTGTGAACGGGGTCATCGAGTAATTTCAGCTTCAACTGCAAAAACGATGCAACGTCTAATGCAAGGTGTTGTTGAGAATAAATCATGGCATCAAGCAAAAGTTACAGGATATTCGGTCGCGGGTAAAACTGGAACAGCAATCCGATATGACAAACTCACCGGCACATATGCGGAAGACAAAATGGATGCAACTTTTGTTGGATTTATTCCCGCCGAAAAACCACGACTGGCGATCTTAATTCGCCTCATTGAGCCTCAGAAAAATAACAGCCTAGCGGGATCAACCGCGGCCCCAATGTTCTCAAAACTAGCGACGGAATTAATGGCGTACCTTCGCGTACCAGCTGAAGAGACTAATCAAATCACCAGGAAGTAAACTATAGAACATGAATCTTGGAACTAGTCAACTCACCTGCAGATTCGTTACTGAGTCAATAACATCTGAAATATTAAAAGTAAACGTTGATCCGCACGTAATATTCAAACGAGCAGTTATAGATTCACGGGAAGTCACGGAAGGCGACCTGTTTGTCGCACTACCAGGAAATCGAGTAAACGGTCATGATTTTGTAAAAGAGGCAATTGATAACGGTGCAGCGGCCGCTGTGATTCAAGAAACAAATCAGGCATTCGCCAACCTGCCGACCATATTAGTGAAGCAATCACTGACCGCCCTACAAAAATTAGCTCGGGCTTGGCGCGCCCATTTACAAGTCGAAGTGATAGCGATAACTGGTAGTGTGGGGAAAACAACCACAAAAAGGCTCACTAGTTGGGTACTTGAACAATACTTTTCAACCTCATCAAACCCGCGAAACTATAATAATGAAATATCGGTCCCGCTTTGCTTACTTGAAATTAAACCAGAGAGTCAAAAAGCTGTGATAGAGATGGGAATGTATGAAATAGGTGATATCCAATTTTTGTGTCAAATTGCGAAACCACAGGTCGGAGTTGTTCTTAACGTGGGCCCTGTACATCTAGCTCGGGCCGGAAGTCTCCAAAATATCCAAAAAGCAAAATCAGAATTACCTGAATCAATCAATACCGGAGGTTTCACTGTACTCAACATTGATGACCCCAACGTCTGGAAAATGAAGGACACAACAAACGGAACAATTATTAGCTATTCTGCACTAGGAAATAGAAATGCTGATATGTACGCCAGTGACATCGTTGAACTACCTACCGGGAAAATCCAGTTTGCGATTAATTATGATAATAAGAAGATTTTTACTCAGTTAGATATCTTAGGAATACATCTCGTTGAGAATGCGCTCGCGGCTGCAGCCGTCGGGCTCACCGTTAATTTAAGTCTTGAACAAGTCTGTACCGCGTTGAGTACAGCACCCAATGTTGACAGAGTAAAAAAACTCGTATTGCAGGATGGATCAGTTCTGCTAGATGACACATATAACTCTCAACCGAAATCTCTCGCTGCAATATTACACGTACTGAAAAGAACTCAAGGCTATCGTGTGGCACTTTTAGCTGACATGCTCGAATTGGGCGAACTCTCAGATTCAGAGCATGAGCTTGCTGGAAAACTTGCGGCTGACTCATTGGACCACTTAGTTACGCTAGGCGGTGCGGCTAAAATAATGGCAGCAGCAGCAGCGAAAAACGGAATAAAAAAGATCGATATTGCACATTCAAATGATGAGGCTATTGATTACATAGTTAAAGCTGCTAAAACAAAAAGCACGATACTAATTAAGGGATCCCAAGCTTTTGGATTAAGTAATCTTATTCCCAAAATAATATCGGATTATGGTGACACCATAGAGCGATCAGGAAGGCTAGAATGACTGGGGTATTGTTATCCGGCGGGGTAGCATTCGTGGTCGCGTTGATATTGGGTGGCCCAAGCGTTCAATTCCTAAAGCGATATAAATTCGGAAAAGCTATTTCGGAAGACTTGCCTGACCGCCATGCCAGCAAAGCTGGCACCCCCACAATGGGCGGACTATTCATCTGGCTCACCGTAGTTTTAGTCACAATCTTCACAAATCTATTTGAGTTTGAGGATAGTTTTTTTTCATTTGAGCGCCAATCAATGATTCTTCCATTGTCGGTAGTCTCTATATCTTTGGCTGTCGGTATTTGGGACGATCTTGGGACTCTAATAAATAAACCCAATTCAAGCCTATCTTGGCGCTTTAAATTCATATTCCTCACTGCGATTTCAGCAGGAGTTTCAGCCTGTATGTTCTACGTATTTGAAGCAGAAAGTGTATTTATCCCTTGGCTTGGAAAGTATTCTATTGGGTATTTCTATCTAGCCATCGCATTTCTAACTATTTTTAGCACAACCACAGCAGTCTCAATAACCGATGGACTAGATGGCTTGTTGGGGGGCACAGCCTTGTTTTCATTTGGTGCCTACGGGATAATAGCTTACTCACAGGGCCAACTATTCCTATCTATTTTTTGCTTTACAGTTGCTGGTGCGTTGCTCGGTTTTCTCTGGTATAACGCTCATCCCGCGCTGGTATTTATGGGTGATGCAGGTGCACTTCCACTCGGGGCTGCGTTGGGGACCGTCGCTCTAATGACCGGACATTGGCTTCTCCTACCTATCATTGGAATCGTCTTCGTTATAGAAGCAACTTCCGATGTAATCCAAGTTGGCTACTTCAAAATTACTAAGGGGAAACGAATATTTCGAAAAACTCCGTTCCATCATCATCTTGAACTTTTGGGGTGGAGCGAGCCTCAGGTGGTTATGAGACTTTACTTATTTGGAATAGCGGGTGCGCTGGTGGGCATTGCCCTGGCACTTACAAATTGAAGGAGCATACATTGAATCCAGACTTACCTTCATCCTACAAGGGTAAAAAGGTCGCCATAGTTGGGTTAGGTGTCGAAGGTACAGATCTTGCTGAATTCTTAGTAACAGAAGGTGCAATTGTTACGCTGTCAGATAAAAAGACTTTTCATGAGGTTGAACCATTGATCGAGAGGATAAGGCGTCAATCTCCAATTGCTCAGGTTGAATATGCAACCGCAAAAAATCTTACCGATGATATTGATAAGTACGAAAGTGTTTTTGTCTCACAGGGAGTACCTGAAAATAATCCAATCCTCATCGAAGCAAATAATCTGAATATTCGCATTTCCTCTATGCTCGAACTCTTTATGTCTCGATGCCCTGTACCGATCGTAGGTATTACGGGGTCTTCTGGAAAAACAACCACTACTGCATTAGTCGCCGCAATACTTGAAACTGCAAACGAAGATTTTATTGTTGGCGGAAATATAGGAAAAGGGCTACTTACCCAACTAAAGGACATACAAAACACGACGAAAGTTATTGTTGAAATGTCTCACACCCAACTACTGCGAGTGACAAGATCTCCTGAAATAGCATGTGTCACCAATGTCACCCCAAATCATCTAGATCAATTTTCTTGGGATGACTATATCGACTTAAAAAGAAACATCATCCGATGGCAAGGGCCTGAAGATACGTTTGTCGCTCAAATGGATAATCATATTGTGCGCGAATTCATAATCGAAGCAAAGAGTCAAATCTTAGAAGTGTCTACGCAAACTAGTGCAACCTCAGCAAAAGTGGCGAGAGTTTCTCTATCTTCCAAATTCTTGAAATATACAAATCAAAAAGCGGAAGAGATCACAATATGTAATATTGAAGAGTTAAAAATACCCGGTTCACACAATGTTGAAAATGTGGCTTGTGCAGCCGCGATTACCATCTTACTTGGGGTTGATATCGAACATATTTCAGAAGCACTCATAAGTTTTGCGGGGGTTGAACATAGATTAGAAGAAATAGACAAGGTCAATAATGTTGTGTTTATTAATGACTCAATTGCCACCACCCCAGACAGAACACTCGTCGGTCTAAAGTCAGTTGAAGCGCGCACGATCCTACTTATGGGAGGCAGGGATAAAAAGTTGCCTTTTGACAACTTATTATCCGAAATTACTAAGAAATGCAGACACGTTATTACATTTGGTGAGGCGCGCCAAGTTTTTAAAGACAGAATCATCTTGGCAGAAGTCAAAGTGCATGACCGTAAGTTCCTTGGTGACGCCTTTAAATTAGCGGTCGAATTAGCTGTACCGGGAGATTGCATCCTTTTATCACCCGGAGGTACCTCGTTTGACCAATACAGAACCTTTGAAGAACGAGGTGCCGAATTCAAAAAACTTGCCAATGATTTAATGCGTGAGTCAGTCGAATGTCCCTGACTGAAACATTATTTAGAATTCGAAGAAAGTCGGTTCCATACTCGCAGTCCACTACCCGCCAAATAACTCGACACTCTCCCGACTATCTTCTGTTTTGCATTACCGGTCTTTTGGCAATAATTGGACTCATTGCAATTACCTCAACGGCAACTCTGGATTCTGACTTAAATACGCTCTCCGGGTTTGGTCGAAGGCATGCAATGATGCTAGTAATTGGGTTTGTGTTTCTACTAATCTTCCAGTCACTGGACTACCGTCATCTGGCAAGATGGAGCCCTTTGGCTGTTGGCCTCGCACTTCTGCTTCTCTCGCTATTATTTGTACCGGCTCTCGGAATCGAAGTTAATGGCGCAAGATCTTGGTTAAGCTTACCGTATTTACCAACAATTCAACCATCGGAATTCGCTAAACTAGCTGCAATTCTTTATTTGGCAGCATGGCTGACAGCAAAGGGAAATACTATTCGCAGCATAGAAACTGGAATAATTCCGTTCATACTGATAGTGGGAATTATACTTGGGTTGATTATACCTCAGCCTGATATAGGCACAGCCTTTATTCTCGCGTCGATTATTGGCTGCATGTTTTTCACGGCCAACACCACAAAAATTATTCACATCTTGTTACTAGCGATCTCTGGCACAGTTGTCGCTGGTTTGTTAATCCTGAGCGCCCCCTATCGCTGGCAACGAATACTAGCCTTTATTTCGTCGGAATCCGATCCTCAAGGAATTGGCTACCACACCATACAGCTTGCAAATGCATTTGGATCTGGAGGCCTAATTGGCCAAGGCCTAGGGCTCTCTCGTCAGAAGTTTTATTATCTCCCCGCGGCAAAAACTGATGGCATCATTGCTGTAATCGGAGAGGAAACGGGCTTCGTCGGGAGTATGATAGTGACACTATTACTTACCGCTTTACTATGGCGAGGGTGGCTCCTTGTAAAAAATGCACCCGATATGTTTGGCTCTCTTGTGGCTACCGGAATTTGCTCTTGGATCGCTATCCAGAGTGGAATAAACATAGCAGGTGCCACAAACCTGATACCGTTAACTGGTGTTCCATTACCGCTAATATCCTATGGAGGTTCATCGCTGATATCTGTACTAATGGCAGTCGGTATTTTGATGTCGATCAGTAGATATACTTTGCTCCATAAATCGGACGATTCAAATGAGAAAAGAATTATCACATAATGGTAAAAAAAGACCTCGATCTGAATATGAAACCTCCACTATTCGAAATGAATGAATCTTCCGTACTGACCAATCTAGCCGAGGATACAAAAAAAAATGACATCACACCTATTATTCGAATAGGGTTGGCGGGTGGTGGAACTGGTGGGCATGTGTACCCAGCTCTTGCAGTAAAAGAAAAATTGAACCAGTTCAATACTGAAGCAGATCTACAATTTACATACTTCGGTTCTGCCGACGGAACAGAAGCGAAAATAACAGCTTATGCAGGTATCAATTTTATCCCCATTGAATCTGCTGCCATTAGAACCAAATCCCCGCATCGCTTCATAAAAGGGATATACATGCTTTGGAAAGGAACGCAGTCCGCCCTGCGCCATCTACGCGAAGAATCAATAGATGTAATATTCGCCACTGGAGGCTATGCGTCGGCTCCGATATGCCGAGCTGCGGCGAAATTAGGTATCCCCATTATTTTATTCTTGCCGGACGTGATACCAGGTTGGGCGGTGAAATTCATTGCCAAAGACGCAAGTCTTATTCTTTGCTCAAATAGAAAATCCTTGGATTATCTCGACTCTACCAAATCTGTAGAAACGGGATATCCCGTTCGATCAGTTTTTCAGCGCAAATTTAACGGCGAGCGAAAATTCATACGCGAAACAGCAAAAAAGTCACTTGGGATCAACAATACCCAGCCTACTGTTTTAGTCGCAGGAGGCTCGATTGGTTCTCGAACTATTAATGATCAAATTATCAGTAATCTTCCTGAACTCTTAAATGTCGCAAATGTGGTGCATGTTGCTGGTCAAAATGACTACAACCGAGTCGTCAAAGAAACCCAAGCATTCGTGTACGAGTATTCTAACAAATACATAGTTTTTAGCTATAGTGAAAAAATGGAAGAATTAATGGCAGCGGCGGATTTAGGGATTTTTAGAGGAGGTGCATCCGTCATTGGAGAGGCCTCTATTGCAAGCCTACCCAGCATTATTATTCCCGGTTTATTTTCAGATCAATCTGCAAATGCAGAGGTACTTAAAACTGCAGGTGCATCGATCGTAATAGGTGAACAAAATCTCGACCAACTAGGTAAAACTATTCTTCACCTCATATCGCAACCAACTGAACTCAGTCGCATGGCTGAAAATATGTCTTCTGTCAGTCGGCCGTATGCAGCTGAACAAATTAGTTCAATTATTCTCAAAGCAGCTACAAAAAATACTCCTGAATTGCCTCCAAATATTCACCTAGTCGGAGCCGGAGGAATACATCTCTCAGGGATCGGTGAAATCCTTCTACAAAATGGCCACAAAGTAACCGGTTCCGACCTCATAGATAGTGACTCGACGAGAAAACTGACCAAAAGAGGAGCAACAATCTATATCGGGCACTCTGAAAACAATATTGATCATCCTGATTTAGTCGTCACCACTGCCGCTGCAAAAACTGATAACCCAGAATTGAAGGCAGCTCGAGAAAAAGGAATACCTATTGTTTCAAGAGCAGAAATGGTTAATCGCCTAGTTTCAGACCGCCAACTCCTAGCAGTCGCTGGCTCACATGGCAAAACCACAACTTCTTCACTAGCGACGTTAATGGCGCAAAATGCAGGGCTCGACCCGATTGCATTAATCGGAGGGAATATACCCGACTTGAATAACTCAAATGTGCTCAATGGTCGGGGACAGGTTGCAATTGTGGAAGCAGATGAGTATGCAGATGCCTTCCTTTCGTATAACCCGTCAATAGCGGTAATCACTAATATAGATCCGGATCACTTAGATTATTTTGGTACTGAACAGATATTCTTCGAGTCATTCGAAAAATTTACGTCCCAGATAGTAAGTGGCGGAATTCTTATCGTTTGTGCGGACGATGAGGGCGCAATAAACATCGCGAAAAATATCCCACGTGACGATTTACAAGTCGAAACCTACTCAGTGCACCCACACCGGGGTGACTGGTATGCTCAGACAATTGAATACAAAGAAGATATGACCCAGTTTGACGTGTTCTTTAAAAAACAGAAACTCGGTACGGCTTCTATAAAGCTGGTAGGCCAGCATAATGTCGGAAATTTTCTTGCGGCTCTAGCTGCAAGCATGCATGCCGGTGTAGATTTTGCGACAGCAGCTCAGACTGCTCAGACATTTAAGGGCGCTAGGCGCAGATTCGAGTTAGTGGGAGAAATTACAATTAAGGGTGGCTCAGAAATCACCACAAACTATCCAATATCTGTTATCGATGATTATGCTCACCACCCTACAGAAATCAAAGCAACCATTCATGCCGCGAAGAATAGGTACCCTGATCGTCGAATTATTGCTTGTTTTCAGCCTCATACTTTTTCAAGAACAAAATATCTTTTAGATGAATTTAGATCTTGTTTTGAGGGAATTGACTCACTACTACTACTAAAAACGTTCGCGGCACGGGAAGATTCAGTGGATGGTATGTCAGCTAGAGATTTAGCCGATCTTATTCACGGCGTTGACGTTGCCTACGTGGATTCAATTGATCAAGCAGTACTTGCTGCTGCCAAGAAAATTCAGCCAGGGGACGTGTTTATAAGTCTCGGTGCAGGTGACGTTACACGAGTACCATGGCTACTACTTCCTGAACTACAGAAAATTGCGTGGAACCAAGCTCTCGGCGATGATGCCTAGACTCAGTGCAACTAGACAATCGTAAAAAGCACAAGTATCCTTAAACCAGAGGGATGCGACGCCTAGTCTACGAGGCGTTATTTTGCTACGAGTTGGCCTAATATTCGGCGGAAAATCAACGGAACATCACGTTTCTGTAGCATCTGCGCTCAGCATCATCAATCATTATGACACCACGAATATTAAGTTAGATATTTTTGGTGTGACCGAAGGTGGCGCGTGGTTAAGCTCGAAGGAAACACATTTCAGATTAGAGAAGATTCAGGAGTCAGGCTGGGGCAGTCTGGGGATTGATACGGAACCGAATATTTTACATAACCCCGATGTCATCAGCGGGTTAGAAAAGTGCGATGTAATTTTTCCGATAATCCATGGAAGCCCAGGTGAAGATGGCACCCTACAAGGCCTCCTTTCGTTCCTTGGTAAACCATACGTTGGATCTGGTGTGTCGGCGAGTGCCGCTGGAATGAATAAAGCGACAATGAGGGCGCTTTTTACAGCGCATGATATTTCACAAACGAAATATTTAACAATCGATCAAGTTAGTAGCTCCACAGAATTGAAACTCAGAATCAATGACATCGAATCAGAGCTTACCTATCCTCTTTTCGTGAAACCTGCGTCTGCCGGGTCTTCAATCGGTGTAAGTAAGACAAACAATTCGAAAGAACTCTTAAATGGGTTAATAATGGCTTTGGAATACGACTCCAAATTATTAGTAGAAGAAGCATTGACAGGAAGAGAGTTGGAATGCGCAGTAGTCGAGCTCGACGACCTGATCGCAACTCCGCTCGGCGAAATAAAAACTACAAACGAATTCTATGATTACTCAAGCAAATACACGGATGAGTTATCTACAATCATTGTTCCCGCCGTAATTAAAGAACAAATTCAATATCAGATACAAACTATCGCTCTCCGCGCATTTCAAGCGGTAGGCGCAAGAGGTTACGCTCGAGTAGATTTTTTTCTGAGTGATGATGAGGCAATCAATTGTATTGAAATAAACACCCACCCTGGATTTACCTCCACATCCATGTTCCCAAAACTTTGTTCTGAATTCGGGCTTGATTATCCTGATTTAATTTCTGCCCTAGTCACAACTGCCAGCCAGGCAACTCCAAGGGGGGACTTTTGAAACTATATCTCTCTAAAAAACTATTCATGGATATACGTGCTTACGCCTGCGTCTGCAATCCCTTAATTCTGCGAATTCAAACAATTAGTAAAAGCGTGCTTCTGATTCTCTTAGTCACGTCATCCGTATTAATAATCAGACCTGAACAAGAATTAAATAACCAAGTCACTTATACAAGCCAAATTGATATCACCACAAAGACTCAGATCAAACAATTTCTGGAATCAAGGAATGTCATTATTGACTTCCTTTTCGTGAATCAATTTAATGAAGACATTAATCAGCTTGAATTCATAAAATTTGCAACAGTAACAAGAGATAACTTCTTCACCTTTGAATTGGCTCTGCAGGAAGTCATCCCTCACGCCTACTGGCACACGGGAACCGGCAGAATAGCAGTCGATCTCCATGGAAACGTATTAACCAACTTCACTCCAAAAGAAAGGCCCGTCATAATTGAATTCCAAGAAATACCCCAAAAAAATATGATCCCTTCGCCAAATAGAGATGCCTTATTAACTTTAAAACTTATAGAAGATGAATCCTTAGCTGATGATTTGATAGATGAAAACGTCACGTACGTGTTTACCAAAAGTAAGGGATTGTCAGCGCGACTTCAAAATGGAGCGATTATTATTCTAGGTGACAGCACTAATATTGACGAAAAAATGATCGTCTGGAATGTATTTAAAAAACAAATCAATACTGCGGAACCCAAGAATCCAATTCAACTGGATCTTCGCTTCAAAAATCAAGCGTTAATAAGTAATAATTCGACGTCATCCCTCACTGTTCAGAAACTTTTGAAGGACTAAGGGGATATCATGCCAGGTAAATACTTTGCGATTACGACCCCAGAATCGTCGAAAATAGTCACAATTGTTGGCGAGTTAGACGGTAGTGCTATCAATATTTTGCACTACGCAATATCTGAGAGTACATTTTTCAGAGCAGGAAAAATACAAGAGGCTATCCCCGATGCAGTACAGGCGATCAGGCATACCCTGCCAGCCTGCGATTCAGATATTGTAATTGAAAGTACACATCTCGGAATAAGTGGAGCCCTGTCAACTCAAGTAAACGCTGAAAATACAATTACCATCCCTCCTCACCGCGAGATATCATTAAAGGATAAACAAACTGTCGACAGCGCCGCGATACCGGCGTTAGACGCATCTTTGCCAATCGGTTACGAACTTTTGGATTATGTACCGCTTCATTATTATGTAGGTCCTGAAAAAAAATTAGATCCCTTGGGCCACCAAGGCGACAGTTTGACAGTAGCTGCTGTAGGAATAGCCGCCCATAAAAACTCAATGAACGTCATCGAAGAATGCCTTCATCGTGCATCGATTAATACGGTGAGGAGTATTCCTCTCGCAACCGCGGCCGCACACGCGACATTAATTAGCGACGAAAGATATGAAGCAATGGCTGTAATCGACATCGGGCATTGCGTTACCAGTGTTTCTGTTTGCATCGATGGAAAAATAATAGCTTCGAAATCTTTCTTGAGCGGTGGTGAGTCTGTTACTCAGGATATCCGCGAAGTATTCAATGCAAAGGATCCAGAGACGATTAAGCATTCTTTTGGAAGTTGTGTCCCATCGTTTGTGAGAGACGCTGAATTGATAGCTATCAAAAAAACAAATGGTGAAATTCACCTAGAATCTCAATCAAAATTAGCTGCTGTGATTCAAGCTCGTGTCGAAACCGATATAATTGCCCCGATTCTTAAGTATATTGATAAAGAAATTATCCCCCTAACAAAGTTGAGTGGCGGTATAGTATTAGTTGGGGGAACGGCTAGGTTAAAAAACATTGAAGACCTAACCAAAATGATTGCGGCGGACTTAGGATGTCCTCATATTTTAATACAAAATCCGACCGAAATCACACCACCTTATATCAACAATCTACCGGATGAACTTAAATCGCCTCGCTTCGCAGCACCTTTGGGTGTCTTATCGATAGCTTCAAGCTGGCTAGAAAACGAACCGGAACAAACCAAAAAAGTCGACGAATCGCTCTCATTTGGAACGGGTTTTGCCCGTGCACTAGCTGGTGTATTCGGCGCATAAATTAGTTTGAAATATTACTTAAATGGAAGGGAAAGACTTTACTGATGACTGAACTCAATGACTTAAATGACAGGTCAAATTACGCAAAAGTCGGCTCCGAAATTCGTATGAGTAGAAATTACTTAGAGGACGTTCGGACTCTGAGAGCTGTTAAAGAAGCCAATATTGAGGTTCAGGGAGAAATTGGTGTACGTGGCTCAATAGGATCTAATAGTGCCAAAGACTCTCACTACACGCCTAGGCCTATTCGAGATTTTTCAGGCCAACAAGATCAAAGAAATATTAGTGAAAATACTAAAGATCACGGCACGAATCAACCTTCCGGAACGCACGAAGCAAATATCTCAAAATTAGATCATGAAAGTCCGTCTACACGAGTTCCCCTTAAAGACTCAACTCTACGAGCTGAATCAATTCGGTCAAATAGAACTCGACGAGATATCCCCGATTTCGATAATATGGTCGAAATTACAGTGATTGGCGTTGGGGGAGGAGGCTCAAATTCGGTTGGTCGTATGGAACCTGTTCCAGGAGTAACCTACATAATTGCTAACACCGATAGCCGAGCACTCGCTGCACTCGATGTAGATCAAGAAATTCATTTGGGCAGAACACTCACTCGAGGAAAAGGAGCCGGAGGTAGAGCTGAACGAGGAAAAGCCGCCGCCGAAGAAGCACGTGACTCAATTGGTCAAGCACTAGACGGCTCTGAAATCGTCTTCATCACCGCTTGCTTAGGCGGTGGCACGGGATCGGGTGCCGGTCCAGTAATCGCGGAAATAGCCAATAATTTAACAATTGGTGAAGATCATGTTCTCACGGTTGCCATTGTCACTATGCCTTTCAGCTGGGAAGGCAGCCGAAAAAGAGCGGTTGCGGAAGATTCACTCGAAAATTTTCGACGCAACGTTGACGCGGTAATAGTCATAGAAAATGATTTACTACCCACGGCATCTCCCCCAGAAGAAGGGGGTCAATCAAACCTTGGCATTGAAGACGAATTCAGACTAACTGACAAAATTTTGTCTGATGCTATTCAGGGCTTAAGTGAAATCATCACCGTTAACGGTGTTTGGAATCTAGATATCGCAGACTTCAGATCTACAATGGAAAATGCGGGAGATGCAGTAATTGCTATTGGAAGCGCCTCGGGAGATAATCGAGCCGTTGGTGCAGCCCAGAGAGCTTTGGCTAATCCTCTGATAAATACAGATATTACTAACGCAAAAAGATTACTCATTAACGTTGTCGGGCCGGCGAGCAATAATCAGCACTCTGACAAACTAATATTGCCTCTCACTCGCGATGAGATTCGAAAAATTAAAGAAGTCGTAGGTGAGCGCGCTCATCCAACTGAGTGCGACGTCTTCACTGGAGTTATGCTACGAAACGATCTTGACGATGAAATCCACGTAACAATTGTGGCTGCTGATTTCGAAAATTTTGAAGCTACAAGTATTGATATGGCTCTCGACCAAGGAACACGTAAACTAGAGAAATATGATTTAACTTCCGTTCCTAAGCTAGAAGAACTTAGGAAATCTCTAGCGACACCAATTATTTCCGATACGGAAGTTGTTCGTGCCGAAAAAAAACTGATTTCACCTCCTGAAACTAGCGAACCTTTAAGCGACTCAAGCCCAAACAGATTCGACAGCGACGATAAAACTGTCAGCATAAATCAAACCGTCGATTTCTCGGGCGCTGATGTTCCCTATTACAATAAAGATGTGCCCGAGCGTTAGTCCGATAACACGGTCTGTCCTGTAACAAAACACTCACACACGCGGTATTTTTTGTGCAAAACTCTGTGATTATGAATTCCTTTTTTCTTAGTTCATCTTGTATTTTAAAAGTACGATAGTGACTTTGGGAGTCAAGCATGAATTGCCCTAACTGCGAATCAAAACAGAATAAACTAGTCGATATAATTATCGACTCGACTTCAATAGTTAGAGAGAAAACTTGTATTCAGTGCCACTTCGAGTTCAATACTATTGAAGAAATTATCACTGATGCGTTCTTGGTTCATAAGAAGGACGGATCACGTGAGCAATTCGATCGAGAAAAGTTAATAAGTAGTCTTTTACATTCCACACATAAGAAAGGCGCTACTCAACAGATAGTCACAGATTTAGCTGCTGAGGTAGAAAGTCAAATAGTAAGTTCGGGAAATGAGATCGAAAGTCGATTGCTCGCAGAAATCGTAATGCTAAAACTTAAAAATCTTGATACGTTGGGATATATAAGATATGCGGCCTCGTACAAAACTTTTGTGTCAATAAGTGAATTTGTCGATGAAATGCATGAAGTAGTTAAGACAAATCCTCAAATACCTGATGAACAACTATTGCTTTTAATCGACTGAACGATTGCAAACAAAACTCTGAAGTGAATCAGAATTTCTTATAAAAGCTTTTAAGTTCATCCTCTTGATCTGGGTACTGAACCGAGGTCTTTTTAATCAAATACCAAATCCCAAGTCCAAACACACCTATTGGTATCAAACAGTATATTGAACCGCTTAATAACAAAACAAAAAAAGTTGCTAGCAATATTAAAGATCCTAAAATACCTGCCAAAGGTGGGAGCAACACTTCAAACACAACGCGAATTATTAAAAACACTTCGCTCCAAGAACCTTGCTTCGGTGGTTTTTTCTCTTGAAACATATTGCCTCCCATTACCAAAAATAACTCGTTATTCTAATGTTAACCTTAAGCCGAACGATAAATATATGCTGATGAATTTAGGTATTACTCTATGCAGCTGACTCTTCATGAACGTATCAATGATGCACGGTCAAAAGTAAAAGAGATATGCGACCGTGTGGGAAGAGATTCAAAAGATATAACATTTATCGCTGTCACCAAGGGGCATGGCATAGAGAAAGTTATGGAAGCCCTTAACCACAATGTCACTAATCTCGGAGAAAATAAGAGCCAAGAATTGCTGTTCAAACAAGAGCAACTGGCACACCGACATGCCCAGCCAAATTGGCATTTTTTAGGGCATTTACAGAGCAATAAAATAAAAAAAACAGTGACTAAAATCGATACGCTTCATTCCTTAGACTCCATCTCACTCATTGATGCGATCAACAAACACAGATTAGATGCTAAAAAAAAGAATGAAATTAATTCAGATTTACCACCCCTTAAGTGCTTTATAGAGGTAAATCTCGCTGATGAACCTCAGAAATCAGGTATTCATAAAAACGAACTCGAGCGTCTTCTATCTCATGCCGAAACCTCCAATGAAATTCTGGTTGAAGGTTTGATGACAATAGCACCCTACTATGCAGAAATTGAACGTACCCGGCCGATATTTCAGGAGCTGAAACAGCTTGCCAACAGTTTTGCTTTGAAAAAACTATCTATGGGAATGAGTCGTGATTTTGAGATTGCTATCGAAGAGGGAGCTACAGCTATTAGATTGGGAACGACACTTTTTGGTGAAAGAGCGAAATAGAGAAACTGTAGAAAACCCATGACCATTAGAATAATAAAGATTAGATCAAGGAAATAAAATGAATATATTACTGATTGGTGGAGGCTTCATGGGCGAAGCTCTTCTAGCAGGTATTTTAAATTCAGAACACGCAAATGATTTAGATATGACAGTCGCTGAGCTCAATGAAGAGCGACAGGATTATTTGCGAAATGCATACCCTATAACGGTCACGGAATCGGCACTTGACGCTTTACAGGATAACTCACCTGATCTCATTATCCTAAGCGTTAAACCACAGCAATTTTCTCAGACGGTGCAGCCTTTCAAAGGATTAATCAACTCTAATACCCTAGTAATATCCGTGGCTGCAGGAATCCCGCTAACCGCTGTTACTGAAAAAACAGGGCAACCTCTAAGCGCAAGAATTATGCCAAATCTTCCGGCTGCGGCGATGGAGGGAGCTGCTGCAATCTATTTTGCACCCGAATTCACACGTCAGCAGAAAAATATCGTTATCAATCTCATAAAAACATCTTGCCCCACGTTAGTAGAAGTAAATTCCGATGACGAAGTAGATCTCTGCACCGCAATCAACGGCTCTGGACCCGCCTATATCTTTCAAATAATTGAGGCAATGATCAATGCTGCAACTCTGAGAGGAATGGCTGAAACAGATGCAAAGGCATTGGTACTACAAACGGTCCTAGGTGCCGCCAAATATGCTCAAGGCTCAGATAGTAGTATTCAAGACCTTCGTGCTGCCGTTACATCACCCGGCGGAACAACCGCGGCTGGACTCGCTATTTTACAGGACGCAGATGTTAATATTACTTTTGACAGTGCGATTGCAGCAGCATATGCCAGAGCAATTGAATTACGAACATAGAACGGACAATACATTGGACTCTTTAATTCTTTACACAGCACAAATCGTCTCACTAATCCTGCGACTTTTAGCATTCTGTATTCTTGGTCGATCATTGATCTCCTGGGTACCAAGTCTGCGCGATAGTGAAGTATCTCGGGCGCTCGACAATATAACTGACCCAATCTTGCAACCTCTTCGGCGTATAATTCCGGCTATTGGCGGAACGTTCGATGTTACGCCAATGCTTGCAATGATCACACTGTTTTTGATCTCCGACTTCATCCGCTCTGCCGCTTAATCCAGCCCTACGGCCCACTGACCAAAATTCATCTGAGCGTACATATAAGTTGACAATCGAACATTTGTTCTATATCGTATTATTAAATTAACGGTGGGGGCCGCTACAAGAACAGGACTCATACAATCATGCCATCAAAAAAAGAAGCCCACACATCTGGTGACAAAACTTTCAGCTCTAACCGAGAAAAAAACCTAACTATTGCAATTGACGAAATTGTCAAAGAGCATGGCAAAGGGTCTATTATGCGCCTTGGAGATGCAGACGCAGCACTCAATATCACTTCAATACCTACGGGTGCATTATCACTCGACATTGCGCTTGGAATTGGAGGAATCCCTCGTGGTCGAGTCACTGAGATATTCGGCCCAGAATCTGCTGGAAAATCTACATTAGCACAGCATATAATCGCTGAATGTCAACGAGCTGGTGGTGGAGCCGCCTATATTGATGTCGAACATGCTCTCGACCCAGAATACGCTGCTGCCTGTGGCATTGATATTGAAGAACTGCTTATATCTCAACCTGATACCGGCGAACAGGCGCTCGAAATCTGCGAAGCACTTATTCGCTCATCTGCCTTAGATATTGTTGTAATTGATTCGGTCGCAGCCTTGGTCCCTCGCGCAGAGCTCGAAGGTGATATGGGTGATAGTCTGCCAGGCTTGCAGGCAAGGTTAATGTCACAAGCGATGCGAAAACTCACTGCCGCAGTTTCTCGAACTAATACCTCACTAGTTTTTATTAACCAGCTTCGTGAAAAAATTGGCGTTATGTTTGGTAGCCCCGAGACTACTCCCGGTGGACGATCTCTCAAATTTTACTCCTCTGTCCGAATCGACATCCGCAGAATTGAATCGATAAAAGACGGCCAGACCTTTATCGGTAATCGCGTGCGATGCAAGGTTGTCAAGAACAAAGTCGCGCCTCCGTTTAGGCAGGCTGAATTTGAAATCATGTTTACCCCAGATCTTCACGGAATAAATCGATGGAGTGATGTTCTCGATCTAGCGGTTGAACATGATGTAGTAAAAAAAGCCGGCGCTTTCTTCTCATATGGAGAGCTACGCTTAGGCCAGGGTAAGCGCAACGCATCGACCTACTTGCAAGAACATAACGATTTATTCGAAGAGATTGACAGTAAAGTTAGACAAATTAGTGGAATCACAAAATCGCCTGAGGTCTTAGACAATATTGCTCTAGAAAGTACTTCACCTGACGACTTAGATTCCATAAGTGCCGTGACTGAAGAAGTTTTAGCGCCGTTGACGTCAACTGAGTAAAATGTCACCTCTCGAGGAGCTATCACCCACCGACTCAGTCGTGATTAAAGCCTTAAAGGCGCGTGCCCAAGAGCGTGTTAAGGTCGACTACACACGACAAAGTACTCATTCTGAACTTCATAATGATATCTTTCCCCTTGACACTGTAGTCAAATATAAACTTTACAAAGGTTCACGCCACACGGCAACTGTATGGAACGAAGCTGTCACCTCTGCCCTGTACCAAGAATCGCTCAATCGAGCATTCAGGCTTATTGCTCAAAAACAGAGAACTGAACAGGAATTACGCTTATTAATTAAGACCACAAAACGCTACAACTTCACTGAAGATATGATAAATACCGCCGTTAAACGAGTTGATATGCTCGGATATCTAAACGAGTCATCTACTGCAAAAGCTCATGTCACAAGGACTAGGGCGCGATTAAAGTCGTCTCGCAAACTCAAACAAGAACTCTATGCGCGTGGCGTATCTAACACTGCTGCCGATGAAGTTCTCGAATCCCACTCTGATCTAAATGCGGCCCAAGAAGTCGCACAGAAAAAAGCAGCACGGCTAATAAAACATGATCAGCCAACCGCGAAACTTCGTCTCTACAGATACCTAGTCCAACAAGGGTTTCCTTACGATCTCTCACGGCAACTTGCAGAGCACCACTTTTCTGCCTCCCTGACTTCCTGACTTCCTGAAATTACCCAGATTACTTAAACGACGTGCTAGGCTATCAGAGTATATAAATAATTACAGGACCCGACGCGAAGCCTGAACCTTAGGAACATGACCTAACGAACTGGATCCAGTGCGGCGCGCGGTCACATCGTTCGGAGAATAATCATGGAAATTTTGATAGTTTTAGCGGCCCTCGTGGTCGGCGTGCTTGTCGGGGCAATTATAATACATCTCTACAACAATAATTCTTCAGTAGGACTAATCAGCAGGGCCACAACTGAATCACAAAATCTACGCAATATCGCTATCAAAGAGTCTGGTGAGATCACTGCCGACGCCGAAAACAAGTCTGTTAGCCGACGAAAAGAGATCGACGAAGAAATACGCGATCGGCGGCGTGAAATTGGACGAATCGAGCGTCGAATTGATCAACGCGAAGAATCTATAGATCGAAGAAGCGAAAATATCGAGAAAATTGAAGATAATCTTAAACTTCAAGTTACAGAAATTGAGACCCAAGAGGTTGAAATTAACGAAAAAGCGCAAGGTATCCAACAAAAGCTAGAGCAAATTGCAGGTCTCTCTTCGGACGCAGCCAAAGAGGAGTTACTCAATCAACTGGATGACGAGCTCCGTGATGAATCTGCCCGTCGAGTAGTTGCAATGGAAGACTCAGCAAAAGCTGAGGCCGACGTCAGAGCGAGAAAAATACTAGCCACCGTTATGCAGCGAATCAGCTCAGAAGTAACAGCTGAAATGACGGTAAGTGTGGTGGCAATCCCATCAGATGAAGTCAAAGGTCGAATAATTGGCCGTGAAGGTAGAAATATCAGAGCGTTTGAAGCAGCTACCGGGTGTGACCTAATTATTGACGATACTCCTGGAGTCGTCACCGTGTCAGCATTCGAGCCTACTCGTCGAGAAATAGCGCGAAGCGCACTCAATTATCTAATACAAGATGGTCGTATCCAACCAGCACGAATTGAAGACGCGGTAGACCGAGCTCGCCGAGAAATCGATAAACGAATCGAAAAAGCCGGTCAGCAGGCAGTAGTTGATGCTGAGGTGACTGGTCTGCATAATGAAATTGTAAAAACCCTCGGTAGACTTCAATTTCGCTATTCTTATGGTCAGAACCAGCTGCGGCATTGTATAGAAACATCATGGCTCGCCGCGGCCCTAGCACATGAACTTGGAGCTGATGTTGAAGTCGCTCGTATTGGTGGACTACTCCATGACCTTGGCAAAGCCGTCGACCGAGAGATAGAAGGCACGCATGCATTGCTTGGCGCTGAAATAGGTCGTCGATATGGCTTATCGCAGGCCATAACCCACACAATTGAAGCGCACCATGAAGAGGTTAAGCCAGAAACTCTAGAGGCCTTAATCGTAATTTGTGCTGACTCCATGTCTGGAAGTCGACCTGGCGCACGCAGAGAGCAGGTCGAGGAATATGTAAAACGATTAGAGGCTCTTGAAACCATTGCAAATTCTTTCGATGGTGTTGAACAAGCATTCGCCATTCAAGCCGGTCGCGAAATTCGAATCATGGTAAAGCCCGATCAAGTAGACGATCTTGGGTCAACCAGACTTGCAAGAGAAATCTCAAAAGAGATAGAGCAATCACTCCAGTATCCTGGCCAAATCAAGGTAACAGTGGTTCGTGAAACTCGATCGTCTGAAATCGCACACTAACTTCGAAAGACCTATCAAATAGTGCAAGATTTGATTAACTTGTCAGACAGTTCATGAAATCAAATAACCGAACTAGAAATGCACGTAGTAGGAATATCACGTGCCTATCGTGTGGCGATCCAGCAACTCTTGCATGTGGAAAATGTGAAGATCCTTTGTGCGGTAAATGCGTCTTGCATACTCCTGGGGGCATTCGCTGCCGAACCTGCGCGCAGTTAAAAAAACCAGTCCAGTACCAAATTCCGAAGCGCCGATTAGCCATTACGATTATGGCTACGCTTCCGACAGCGCTGCTTCTGGGGAGTATTTCAATAGTTCCCACTACGCTGATAGGTCAAATTCCATTATTAAACCTAGTCGGGCATGGGCTCATCGCCTACGCACTCGGTCTTCTAATATCAAAACTGATGAAAACAATGAGCGGCAATAAATTGGGGAGAAATTTACAGATAATAGGATTGATATCTGGTTTGCTCGTAATTTCCGGACGCTCTTTAATTTTTCTCGCATTGACCGGCGGTGTCATACTAAGTCTGTTTGAATTTATTATGGCTGGCGTAATATCTCTCGTAACGTGGAGAAGATTCGAATAATTTGCAAACTACTAGGTTCTATCAATGATAAATAATACAAGCAATATTCCAAAAGAGACAAATCCTACACCAAGAACTCGCTTTAGCTCACTCTTCATGAATTTCGAATCTCGTTTTTTTCGTTCATCGCCTATCATAAATTCTGCCTATCATTGAATATCAACCATCATCTATACAAGAATAAGCGTCTTCGGTTAAAGGGGCTAGCGCCAGCCAGTCATTTAAATTAGTCTAGTAGTTCAGGCTCTAAGGCCCCGTAGTGTAGCGGTTAACACGTCGCCCTGTCACGGCGAAGATCGGCGGTTCGAATCCGCTCGGGGTCGCCAGATCACACTTAGTCGATCAGTACACCCGGATTCAAAATTCCCTTAGGATCGACTGCATTCTTAGCAGCACGAATCATGTCTCCGAAAAGATCAGGGCGTTGCTGGTCATACCATTTTCTGTGCATTCGGCCAACCGCATGATGGTGAGTAATTGTGCCACCCGCTTTAATAATTGCGTCAGATGCCGCTTCTTTAAATGCAATTGACTGCGCTACAGGATCATCACCTGGAAATGCACCAGCAAACGTATAGTACGGTGCCGGACCATCCACATAAACATGGGTAAATCGACAATTCAATGTACCGCCACCACAAATTTCAATGAGAGCCTTATTCATTTCGGCTCTCACAAATTTATCAAAATCTGGCCACCTATCCCAGGTAATGGCAGTTTCCACCGTGCCTCCGAGAAATCCAAGGCCTGCCTCTAATCCACCGCCTCTCGGTATAAATGCATCTCTCCAAGCCCCTACAGCACCTCCACGTCCAGTGGGTTCACCCTTACCATCATCAATCAATACATCCTCATCATCAATGACTCCTCCAGCTGTTCGAGCAATCTCAACAGCCAGAGTCATTGAATCTCTTTGCGAAAAACTTGCATGTTCAAATCCGACAATCAGTAACGTTTGCGATCCGTCCAACCCAGCAGACTCTTTACCTAGTTCTGCGTCAAGAAGTCGTAAATTTGCCGGCCACAACTTAGCCTGTACTATCGCTCGGGTAGCCTCGTAGCCTTCTCGCCAAGATGAAAATAATATTCCTGCTGTAGCTCGATATTTTGGCCTATCTTGTATCTTCATCCAAGCTTCGGTAACTAGGCCAAGTATTCCCTCGCTACCCAGAATCAGTCGTTCCGGTTGCGGGCCAGCTCCATCACCAGGAAGTCGTCGTGTCTCAATCCAGCCTCGAGGACTTAGCATTTTTACATTTTCTACAAAATCATCAATGTGTGTATTATTAGTGGCATAGTGACCACCAGCACGTGTGACGATCCAACCACCTAGAGTAGATCCAGCAAAAGATTGAGGGAAATGACGTAGCGTATATCCGTGAGGGCGAAGTTGATCTTCGAGATGCGGTCCGTACACACCTGCTTGTATCAAAGCTGACCGAGACACAGTATCAATCTCGAGGACTTGATCAAATTGGTCCATGTCGATCGTGACCACCGGGCGATCACTGTCGATAGGTGGCGTGATTCCATCAACCACCGAAGAACCACCTCCGTAAGGAATGACTATGTAATTCTCTTCATCACACCATTCAAGAATTGCTTCGAGTTCAGAATTAGTCCTAGGATGAGCAACAATATCCGGTGGGTTCGGGACTCCTATATGAACAAAATTTTGACGCCCCCCACAATTTGCATGTAAAGCTCGCTCATAATTATTTTGAAAACAGAATTCTGAAAGCGCATCAATTGGCTTAATTCTTGGACTAGGAAGCGTTAATTCATCCGCGGTCGGTATCTCTTGAGCCTCAACCACTCGGCCAATTTTTCGAGAAATATCTGACGCTCGTTCCTGACGTTGTTGCAACGTAGGCTGATCCGACTCTAAACCGAAAAGCCACAAACTTCGACGAGGTTTTTCTTTGAATCCAGAATAAACTTCCATCGACATCTCACAATCTATTTCAGTGGTTTTTCAATAATTTTCTCAGATCCATATTACTAAATTAATAAAGATCGTTGAATAGACACACTATAGCCGCTCTGAAACTAAGAAGTTACGTGTTGCTACCTGAAGGGAATGAACCTCTCTTCCATCGGCTATGAGATCATCTATTTGGTAATCTAAAATCGCTAATGCGATTTCCGGCAGCGAGTGCGACATATCTAGGCTCAGGTCAGAAAAAACACTTAATTGGGCATTCTTTTGAATTTTTTGAGGTTCTATCTTATCCGCTATGAACATCGCCCAAGCTGAGTTCGAAAATGTAGGGTGTCCATATGTGTGATAGTAGACAGCATGCAAAACTTCCTTTGATTGCACGTTGAACGATTTTTTCAACAATCTTGCCCCGATGGGGCCGTGTAGCAACACCGGATGACGTCGCTCCAATTCCGATACTAATAGACCCAATTCTTCAGCATGCCTTAACCATTTATCATCACTAAAATGTCTACACACATCATGAGCCAATCCCATTAGAACCGCAGTTTCAGGGGCTTCCCCACGTATTAACATCAATTCACCGGCAAGGTTCGCTACACGCTCAGAATGTTCAAATACACCTGTGGGTACGCTTACTCTAAGATGACGGCTAAATGTGCCTACAATATCCGGCGTGCTCATTTCAAAATAACGCCTGAGTCAAACTTAATTTGGATTCTGTTCACGCTCAGTTCGTTCTCGAGCTCTTCGTGCGAGTGGACTTTCGTCACGGTCGAGTCTTCCCTTGACTCGTGATTTTGAGTGGCTACCGTACTCTTTTCTTTTTTTCTGGTATTCAGAACTTATATTTTTTGCACCACGTTTGTCTTCTTCCAGAGAGGCCGCCATTTTAGTTAACCGTGCTACACGATCTTCAGTTTTAGGGTGAGTAGAAAACATACTGCGTTTGTTCATACCAAGGAACGGGTTCATTATAAATAAATGAGCCGTAGTTTCTGGCACTTTCATGGGTATTCGTTGCGCACCCATTTCAATCTTCTGTAATGCTGAGGCTAAAGCTAGCGGATCACTCACAAATTGAGCTCCATCAGCGTCTGCTTCATACTCACGCGATCGTGAAATCGCCATTTGAATCATACCGGCCAATAACGGAGCCAGTAACAGCGCCACAATGTTTCCTCCACCATTTCTACTACTGCCCCCAAACCAAAAACCAATGAAGCCAATCCAACTGATAGCTGAGGCCACAGATGCGGCTATAGTCGATATTAATATATCCCGATTCGAAACATGCGCCATCTCATGAGCAATTACTGCTCGTAGTTCTCTTTCAGTAAGTAGATTGCGAATACCGTCAGTGATCGCGACTGCAGCATTTTCTGGATTTCGACCGGTTGCAAAAGCGTTAGGTTGAGGAGAATCCATTAAATAAACTCTAGGTTTCGGCATTCCTGCTAACTCAGAAATTTCACTGATCATTCCATGTAATTTAGGCTCTTCCTCAATGCTTACCTCACGCGCACGTGATGCTCTTAGAACTAAATCAGCTGATTTCCAGTAAGAACCAACGTTCAAAGCTAATGCCAGGATCAAGAAAAGCAATGAGCCCTGTATACCTCCTACAGCGCCACCAATTACTACCAATAATCCTGAAATTGAGGCTAAGAGAATAGCTGTTTTAAAATTATTCATAAAATTACGAATCTCCACTACTTATCTATGATAACGCCGATTCAGACACACAAACCGACTCGAATCGCACTATCTAAGCCGAAATTTACACAAAAAGGTGAGGCCTTGGGCCTCACCTTTCTAAATTCTAAAAGTTTAATTCTTAGTGAAGAATTATGCCTAAAGACCTAATTGTTGGGCAACCAGCTCGCGATGGTAATCAGCATCACCAAATGCCAATTCAGCACGCTTTTGCCGCCTGAAATACAACTGCACCTTGTAATCCTTCGTAAATCCAATTCCACCATGAATTTGTTGACCATGAGCCACAACTCGACGAGTCGCCTCTGAGCACCAAGCTTTAGCCATGTTGACCGCCATCGTGGTTTCATCATCTGATTGATCAGTTGCAATAGACCAAGCCGCCTTATACATAATAAATCTAGATCCATCAACATCTGTCACCATATCAGCACACTTATGTTGAATAGCCTGGAATGACCCAATGGGCCGTCCAAACTGTACACGTTCCTTGGCATAATCAACAGCTATCTCGAAGTCCATTTGAGACAAACCAACAAGATATGCACACTCTGCTACCGTATATTTCTGAATGATCGGCTTCAAAAGGTCCCAACCAGCACCATCAGCGCCAAGTAATTGCCCAGAGGCATTATTTAGTACAACTTCACACTGCTTATCTCGAGCAATAGTTTGAAGCGGTGTGACATTAACACCATCTTGATCAGTCGCAATTATTGAAAGGCACACCCCAGCGTTGCTTCTGGCCGCAACCACAAGATAGTCGGCAACATGCGCGTCTGAAACAAAAAGTTTTGTACCATTCAAGGTTACGTCATTACCTGAAACTGTTGCCTCACACTCAATGCCTGATTCATCAAATCTTGCAGATGGCTCAGTGAGAGCTAGTGAGAAAATCAAATCTCCTGAAGCTATCCCCGGCAGAAATTCGCTCTTTTGTGCGTCAGATCCGGCTTCCATAATTGAAACCCCTCCGCCAAGCACACTCGACATAAACGGCCCTGGAACTAACGCTCGGCCAAACTCTTCAAGCAATACACACATGTCTAAGAAGTCAAAACCCACTCCGCCATGCTCTTCAGGAATCAACAGACCTTGCCATCCTTGTTCGGCCATTTGACCCCACAATTCAGGAGAATAGCCTTTTTCGTCTTCTTCCATATCGCGAACATGCTGCTCTGGGCATTCATTCTCCAGAAACTCACGTGCGGCATTTTTTAAAAGTTCTTGCTGTTCACTTAATCCTAGGTCCATTTTATCCCCAATCCTTAACAATGACTGAAACTAATGTCCCAACCAATACAGTTATTAGTCCACCCTCAGATAGCAACAAGCCATATTTAGGAACCACGCGATGGTATCAGGAATTAGCTTAGGCTGCACGACCTCACATCGTACAATCTGCCCCACTAATATTCTGATGCCACCAAGGGTTTAAGTCCCTAATAAAGCTCAGATCTCAGGCTCTCCTAGCCTCGTGGAAGCCCTAACCCTCGCGTTGCTATTACGTTTCTCTGAATCTCACTTGAACCACTGAAAATCGTGTGTGGCACAGATCCTACGTAGTCCCTGACATGTGCGGCGTTCATTGGTGAATATGCACTGTCCTCCGCCCACAAATTCCCGTAGAGTCCCCAAGCCTTAGTGGAGGTACGAGCCATGCGCTGATGAAGTTCAGAACTATACATCTTATTAACAGATGCCTCGTAATTGGGCACCATCCCACTATCTTGAATAGATACAATTCGAAACGCAAAATTAAATAACACTTCCGTTTCAACCGCACGATCAGCCAATTCCTTCCGCACAACACTGAAGTCTTGCCTAGTAAATTGCTTGCCTGCACCTGATATCAAAAACTCTCGGAGTTCCTTTTGGCCTCGGCGATACGATATTGCATCTGAAATGCCCGACCGCTCAAAGTCCAATAAAGTCATCCCCACGTACCAACCACGATCTTCTTCGCCTATACAGTTCGTTACAGGAACTTTGACATCTTCAAAAAATGTCTCGTTAAATGGATGATTCCAACCCATGTCAATAATGGGGCGAACCGTGAGACCAGGACTGGTAATATCCAACATCAAAAACGAAATTCCTCGATGCTTCGGAGCATCTGGATTAGTTCTCACTAAAGTGAACAACCAATCAGCAAAATGCGCGCCCGATGTCCAAATCTTCTGTCCATTAAGGACATATTCATCACCATCACGCACTGCTCTCGTCTGTAGTGATGCGAGATCTGATCCAGCACCTGGCTCTGAATAACCCTGTGCCCATGCAACTTCGCCACTAAGAATCCGAGGAAGGTGTTCTGCTTTCTGTTCTTCAGATCCATGAACAATAAGAGTAGGGCCCAGCATAGATACACCCATACCGCCTACAGAAGGAGCTCCTGATTCAGCCATCTCTTGATTAAAGATGAACTGTTCCATAACGGTTAATCCTGCTCCGCCATATTCTTTTGGCCAAGCAGGAGCAATCCATCCTTTTTCAGAAAGTGCTCCAGCCCAATTTTCCGCTGCACCCCGTGCTTTCGCATCCTCTGATTTCCGATCAGCCTGCCATCCTCCCGAAAAATCTTCTCCCTCACCAGAATCTCCTTGATAGCGATCAGGTAAACGTGTCATTATAAAATCTTTAACGTCATCACGAAACGTCGACTGAACAGTAGTATCACTCCAGTCCATATAAAGCTCCCCTCTTAACCAATATTTTTCCACACATGATGTGGAGGCTTACAGTGTACTTTATCGTCCGTGCATTGAATACGCTGCCTGCGCCAAATCAGTCATAACTTCTTGTGCCATTGAAAAACTAGACCATGAATTGTCTTCACGTCGAGTTAAAATTACTAATATAAATGGTCCGTGTTCACCGTAAACCACTCCGACGTCGTTGGCATACTCAAGTATCAATCCCGTCTTGTGCGCAACCTCCGTCTCAAGAGGAAGTCCTAGTCGCATATAATCTTCTATTCGCTGAGTTAACAGAAGCTGCATCATACTCGAACTAGCCTTTGATGAAATAAGTTCTGATTTATAAATCTTTTCAAAAATTAATGCTTGGTCACGAGCGGTAGTTTGAAAATAGCGTGGACCGGCTACGGTACCTTGTAGTCCCAGATCACGAGCCATCTGATTAACGCTCTCAATTCCAAGATACTCATGTAACGCCTCAGCTTCGGGGTTTGAAGACCAACTAATAGAGCTCCTGATTGCTTCCCCTAATGTGACAATCGTCGGAACGGCATATCGATGTTTCTTAGGAGTGAATTCTCCATGCCAAGGCATAACAACAATCTCATCCATAAATGAGTTGTGACCCATTTCCACACGTTTATGTAGTTCAATCATGAGGAGCAACTTATAAAGAGACGCGGATGCGACAGATTCATCCGCACGGAGTTCACATCGTGTTCCTTCGACTAGATCGACGTACACATAGGATGCCCGCACCTTGGGGTTTCTGAGAGCCGCATCGAATATAGCGTTGCACTCTTCACTTACCTTTGGTCGTCCGAGCAGCTCCGCGTACGTAATTGTATGAAAAATAAAAAATCCGAGCGTAGCTAAAATCAGGCTACCTAGAATCAAGCCACTAACGCTTAATGTTTTAACGCAATTTTTAACTATTTCGGTCATCCAAAACAGTCCCCTTGGAAAGATCAAGATTGTCACCCGATCCCAAATCAATTCCTAACTCAGACTCCAAGGTTCTAGTGTCAATAACATTACCTTTTTCTAGTTCTTTCGCTAGCTTACCGAGTCTTTCTTCTTTTTTTTCTTGCACTTCACGAGAGAGTTCAAGATCCTCTTCAAGCATTGACTGAAGAGCTTCCTCAGGTGCATCTGAGGCGCTTGGTGCTTTGGCTATGAAAGATTCATGCAGGGTTGAATAGCTATTTCCACCAAGAAAATGAAGCGGTGTTGTCTCTGATTTCGGCAGAAATAAATCTCCGTCATATATTGTAGAATGCGCTTGTGCAGATAAAATCAAACCGATAAAAAATAAATGATCTCCAGTCTCAATCCGTTCGACAATTTCGCACTCGATCCACGCACAGCAGTCCGAAATAAGAGGAGCTGCTACGCGTCTCCCGGAGAATGTATCAAGTTGAGTAGCCTCAAACTTATTTACATCCTCTCCTGAAAGAGAACCCAAATAACCAACGTGATTGGCTAATTCTTTCGGAGGGATATTAATCGCGAATTCACCAGCATGTGAGAGCATATCGGTCGAGTATCGCGACTGTTCAAGGGCCACGCCTAGCAGAGGCGGTTTTGAAGATAAGGGTGTATGCCAAGATATTGGAATAACATTTGAGTTTCCTCGCCAGGTAGATGTGACCAACGCAACGACCCCTCCGGAAAGCAGTCGGGTGGCGGCAATCGGATCAACAGATTGCAGGTCTTCTCCAGGAGCAGTAGACAGGGGAGATCCGAAAATAGATTCACTCATCCATACATTATTGCATGCAATGAATGCCGATGTGCAAATATCGCTTCGTGCACTAACAACTACCATTAAGCTATGAGTCAATCAGAAAATTCTTCTAAATCCTGTGAAGTAATGGCGATTTCAGACCTCCTAGTAAGTATTGGATTTTCAACTCCAAGCCTCCAATCAGCGCCGCGCAAAATAATAGAAGCTGCCGGTTATACGAATTCTCGAAAAGTCAACATTGCTGTAAATAAGGCAAAGCTCATACAAACCTATGTCGAGACTAATTTTCGACTAGTGTGCTCAAACGAGTGCGCTGCTGCCCTGGGTAAGAAGCGAGTGAAGCCAAACTTATGTGTCGAAACCCAAAAATGCACATTTTGTAACGGAAGTAATCAAAATAAACTGCTCGCTCAAATGGCCAAAAACCTGTCGGATCAAGGTTTACTAGAAATACTTATCGTTGGTGGATCGACTCAGTCCGCGAATACATTAAATCGCGTCCTTAGAAACTGCAAGATAAATCTAAAAATAGTTGAAGGTACCAAAAGGACGAATTTAAAAACAGCTAAGCTCTTATGTAGGAATGCTGACGTGGTAGTAATTTGGGGCGCAACACGGCTCGATCATACTGTCTCACAGGTCTTTAGCGCTGCGGTCGAGCCCGCTAAGAAGGTTCCGATCGCACGTCCTGGGCTTAAGGCACTGACTGACGCTGTGAACATTCACATAAATACTTGAAAATTAGTTTTAGATCCTTTTACAAATCAGTAGATTTACCAATTCTTCTAATTTCACCGATCTCCCGGTGGCTCAACTCGCGGGTTTTTCCCGATTTCAAACGGCCTAATTTAATAGGCCCCATCGAAGCTCGATGCAGGCGAATAACCTCAACGCCAAAGTTAGCAAGCATTCTGCGGACAATTCGATTTCGTCCCTCATGAACAACTATTCGAAATAAATGCAAATTCGAATTCTCAGAAACACCTATATTTTCGGCAGTAGAAGCTCTGACAAATCCATCTTGGAGATTGATGCCTTCTATCAACTGCCGACAGATCGCCGATTTCACCGGATTATGCAGACTCGCTATGTACTCCTTTTGCATACCAAATTTTGGATGGGATAAATATTGAAGTAAATTACCATCTGTCGAAAGAATTAGGAGACCAGATGTATCTCGATCTAATCGCCCGGCATAGCTCAGATTAGACGGGAAAGTTTCAAGTAGATCGAATACCGTTCGGCGGCGGCGATCGTCCTGACGACTCACGATGACTCCACGAGGTTTATTCATAACCAATGTCAGATCTGGTTTGCCCAGATTTAACGGAACTAATTTTCCATCAAGGAATATTTCACAATCGCTTGGATCCGCCTTAGTGCCCAATATAACGGGTTTCCCGTCAATCACGATCCGTCCGTCTTTAATTAATTTTTCTGCTGCACGTCTAGATCCTAGACCTGCTGAACTTAAAATTTTTTGAATTCGTACGCCTGTCATCATTCTCACTTCTCATCTAATTCTTTAATATATTTATCTCGAATCACTTTGGCCAAAACGAATCGCTGCTATCCCGTAAAAGAAGCGTGCCATCCGTCACATCTATTGGAATTGGTTCGGTTGAGGTTAATTGACTCGACTCAAGCTGAATAATCCGACGTGCAAACTGCTGAAGGGTTGCCACAAGAAAAGGTGCCTCATAACTCATTCCCAATTCTCTAATTGAGTCAAAAAGGTTACTCGAATCTTGAGTCGTATCAAAGTTTTGCCAAAGCAGATCGATTTGTTTATTACCTCGTATTGGATATTTACAGAAAGTGGCAACAGGACCTTTATCAACCTCAGGAATTGCCACATGTGCCATGACTCCACTGTGAGTTTTTCTTTCGACTATCAGAGCTTCAATCACTTTTTGCCACGTGCCGACAGGGCCATCTGGTAAGGCGGGATGCAAGTTGAGTAGGATGTGCGAATTAACGAAATCTGGAGAGAAAATAAGCATGTAACCGGCTAGGACTCCAATATCTGTCTCGTACGAAGCCACCAGATTACCTACTTCAACATCATATTTCTGGCGCCAAGGTGGCAAGTCATCCAAGCCCTGTGTCAGAGTGACGCCCAGTTTTTTTCTAAATTGCACAGAAGAAAAAGTGATTACAGGAATATTTTGTTCTTGAAGTTCTGCAATAAATTCGTCAGTTGATTCAGATTCTCCTACCTCTCGATTCATGAATACAAATTTAATTTCTGCATCAAGAAGTTCTGAGTCAATTGCTGCCTTCACCGCGGCGAACATTTTCCTAGATCCCATCCCTCTTGCCGTCGTATACCAACCAATTCTTAATACCATAAATCAACTAAAAACTTTCTTTAATCAATTCATCGATTTGATATTCAGCTTGGGTAAGTAACTTTTTACACTGAATTGCGAAGTTAAGTCCGCTCTCATAAAGCTCGAGAGATTCAGATAAAGACAATCCGCCCTGCTCTAGCTGTTCAACAATCTCCTGCAATTTTTGGTATAAATCCTCAAAAGAAAATTCTTCACTTTGATCACTCGTCACTCGAACCTCCAGTCATGTCGATACGGGCTTTTAAAGAACCGTCGTACCAATGGATTAGGACATCATCCGCATCAACAAGCTCTTTATAACTTCGAACTGCTGCATCCTTTTTCGATATCAATGCATACCCTCTACTCAAAGTTGCGCTCGGAGAGAGTGAATCCAACTTACCTTCACTATAAAAAATCAACCGTGATTGCTCTCCCAACTTAAATCTTATTGCACGTGATATTCGATCAGTGAGTGCTTGCACACCTGTCTCAAGTAATTCAATGGCCGGCCTTTTTAGTTGAATACGGCTTGATAAATGTGACACTTGATCCAGTAACGATGAAAGTAAAATTCTCATTGACGTGTGCTGTTGAATCACCAGTGACTCAACGTGTTGTAATACCTCATGGCGATCAGGCACAGCCAGTTCCGCCGCACCTGAAGGTGTGGGTGCTCGGTGATCTGCCACCAAGTCAGCTAAGGTGAAATCTGTTTCATGTCCAATCGCAGAAATCACGGGAATAGGACACGAGTATATTGACCTAACGACCACTTCTTCATTAAAAGCCCATAAATCTTCTACTGACCCGCCGCCTCTAGCGACTATCACCAGATCAATCTGTTCTCGATCATAATTTGATGCATTTTTTATCGCTAATGCAACATTTTGTGCTGCATTAGCGCCTTGAACGACCGTAGGTTCGACAACTAACTTAGTAAGCGGCCACCGACGTGACACAATATTCCGAATATCCTCAATAACGGCACCCGTTGGGCTGGTTACCACCAATATGCCTTTAGGAAACTTCGGAAGAGGACGCTTGCGTGCAAGATCGAATAGCCCTTCTGCTGCCAAATTTTCTCGCCGGCGCTCAAACTCTGCCCAAAGCGGACCTTTATCCCCACTCTCTACATGAGAGACAATAAATTGCAAGTCCCCTCGTGCCTTGTACAGCGTAAAACTACCGTAAATAAGCACATGTGAATTATCGACAATTTTGTCTCGAACGAGAAAGTTATCATTTTTAAAAAATACACACCTAATCGAAGAATCAGAGTCTTTTATAGTTAAATAGATATGCCCTGATCGCGCTTTAGTAAGACCACTTATTTCGCCCTCAAGCCAAATATTGGAAAATTGAGAGTCAACTTCAATACTTTTCTTAAGTCTCTCGGTAATATCCGAGACCGAAAATACATCGATCTCAACCATTTGTGTACCTCACTTCAGTGAGTGAATAGGTGAAAATAGTCCGCCACACACTCAAAAGCAGACCGTAACCTACACTTTTGCACGCTCTAGATATCTGCCATCATCGGTGGACACTTTGATGAAGTCGCCCGGCCCAACAAACAAAGGTACTTGGGTAATCAAACCTGTTTCCAGCGTAGCAGGCTTAGTAGCACCTTGAGCTGTGTCACCTTTGACACCTGGATCTGATTCAGTGACTTGGAGAACTACAGCAGAAGACAATTCGACACCCAAAGCTTCTTCACCATACAAAACCACTTGCACTTCGTCCCCTTCTTTAAGGTATTTGATATCGTCCCCTAGTATGGCGGCTGGAACCTCTATTTGATCGTAGGTTTCCGAATTCATAAACGTATAATTACTACCATCATCATATAAATACTGCATCTTCCGTGTTTCCACTCGAGCAGTTGCTAAGCGATCCCCTGCGTTAAAGGTCCGTTCTATTATGTGACCTCCGCGAAGATCTCTGAGCTTAACTCTATACACCGCTGATCTTTTGGTTTTGACGTGATTGACTTCCTCCATTTTATAAAGAGTGCCATCCACTTCAACAGTTGAACCTCGCTTGAACTGAGAGGTAGTGATCATTGTGAGCTCCCTAATCGAATCTCATTGAGTTTAACTTAGTCTGCCACTAGGTCATTATGCAGGAAAATCCTTTGAAGAAGTTGTTAGCGACCGTAGTCTTCCATTTTCAACAACGCACTGATCTTCTATGCGAACACCGCCCCAGCCAGGAATATAGATACCGGGCTCTACAGTGACTACATGACCATCCGCTAGTTTCACATCGCCCGAGGGTGCTAATCGAGGTTCTTCATGTACATCAAGACCTACTCCGTGGCCTAGTCCATGTCCAAAGAAATCACCGTAGCCTGCTTCATTGATGACGGTTCGTGCAATTTCGTGTGCCTCGGAACCCAGCATTCCCGCCTCGATTCGCTCGATTGCCATTTCCTGCGCCAACCGTACCACATCGTACACGCGTAACAATTGATCGCTGGGTTCTTTACTCGATTCACCCTTGAACCATATAGTGCGAGTTAGATCCGAACAGTATCCATCTAAGATCACTCCCATATCGATGACTACACCGCTTCCCGAAATCAATTCAGAATTGGAGGATCTCCAGTGTGGTAAAGCAGCATGCTCCCCCGACGCCACAATCGATGGAAATGACAGCTCACTTGCTCCATGAGTAATTGCATATTCCTGTATCAGCCATGCAACATCTTTCTCAGTAACGCCATGTTGAATATCTGTAGTCGCTGCTTTAAATGCTTGATCTCCAAGCTCTACAGCGTTGGACAAGGCTTTTAATTCTTGGTCATCCTTCACCATTCGCAATGCTTCAACCAAACCAGAAGTAGAACGCAATTTAGGAAAATTAGTCTGACCAGCCTGATCAAGGGAGGATCGCCAATTATTGATTTGATCGACAGTCACGTGGTTTGACTCAAAACCTAGTTGGGTGGCGTTAAGAGACATCAGAAATTCGGTCGGCAGGCTCGATACGGCTCCACCTACTTCCACTAACTCGAAATTCGGACATTCAACCTTGGCTTGTTCCCAATACCGGGAGTCAGTAACAAAATATTTGGCATTCTTTGTTATTACGACGACACCTGAAGTTCCAGTGAATCCTGAAATCCATCTCCGATTCGAAGGAGATGCGATAATAAATCCATCAAGTCCTTGCTCCTCAAACGACTTTCGGACTTGGTCAATTCGACCTGTAAAATTTAGGCTAATTACCACTTTTTCGAGCCCATAAAAATTCAAGAGCAGCAACATACCCAGCTATTCCAAGGCCGGAAACCAGGGCAGCAGCAACTCGAGATGAGTAAGTACTACTTCGGAACTCTTCCCGAGCATGAATGTTCGTCACGTGCACCTCAACGACAGTAATTCCGACTCCAGAGATAGCATCTGCTAGTGCAACCGACGTATGACCATATCCACCTGGGTTCAAAATTAAGCCATCGAATTTAGATGTTGCCTGAATAAAATCGATCAACGCACCTTCATGATTACTTTGAAAAAATTCAACTTCAACTCCTAGCTCATCGGCCCGCGTGACTACTCTCTTTTCCATATCAGCGAGAGTATCTGAGCCATATAAATTAGGCTCGCGGGTTCCTAGCAAATTCAGATTTGGTCCATTCACTACTGCTAGTTTCATATCCCTGCCTTCGCAGCTTCAGTTCAACATTGGTTTAATCGTAGCGTGAAACAGTTCCCAACACATGTATTACGGTTTATAGAAATCCTCACTACCACGAGCATTTTCTAGTGCAGTCTGGATTTCCTCACTATCTGAAGAGCCGGATAGGGCCGTGTATATCTGAGTAGTGTCAGGTGAAGAATGTCCTAAAAGGTGTTGGACAACCCGTATATCTGCGCCTCTCTCAACTAAATGAGTCGCAAAAGAATGCCTCAATAAATGTGGGTGAACATTCGTTTTAATTCCAACCTGAATTCCAGCGTTACTAACTAATCGCTGAACTGACCGCTGAGAAAGTCTTTGGCCAAACCGATTCAAAAAGCATGCCGTTTGCATATCCTTGACCAGCAGCGGACGAGCATCTTCAAAATAACGACTAAGTGCCATCCAAGCGGGTTCGCCAAAGAGACAAATTCTCTCTTTATTTCCCTTACCGGTAACGTAAACTTGCATCAAGTTCATATCTATATCTCGTACGTCGATTGAGGTGATTTCGGAGACTCGAATCCCTGTCGCATAAAGCAGTTCTAATACCGCTCGATTCCGGATCGCCCCAGCATCATCCCCAACAATGCTATTTAACAGTTTGTCGACATCAGTCTGTTGCAATACTCGAGGCAAGCGCTTGGCAGCCTTAGGCGTTCTGAGCCTAAGCATTGAATCTCCTTTAACGGATGACAACGAATAACCCATGGAATCCAACCAAGTATAAAAACCTCTGATCGTAATTGCGATTCTACGAATTGAGCCATCTGTGACGCCTTGGTCTTTCAACTTTCGCAAGTAACCTCTTGCGTCCGCTCGTCCAACTGCCGAACATGACAAATTTCTTCGATCTATATATTTTAAAAATTTAGAAATATCATTACGATAATTACGAACGGTGTGTGTTGATCTTGCTAGAACCAAGGTCATATACCCGAGATACTCACCTAATTCGGTCTCGCCGGAAATTTCATGATTGGCCATCGTATTCTTATTTCTGACTAGTAATCTATCCCTGGCTGAGCCTTCACACCTACTTGGTACGGATGCTTAATTTCATTCATTTCTGTTACTGTATCCGCAATTTGAATAAGTTCGTCGCTCGCGTCTCGACCTGTCAATATTATGTCCACGTCCTTTGGTCGATTCTCAATCACGTCAATTACGGTATCGATCGCAAGCCATCCATAATTTATTGGGTAGGTGATTTCATCTAGTACTACCAAATCGTATTCACCAGATTGAATAATAGCGGCTGCTCTTGACCAGGCTGCTTGGGCCAACTCTTTGTCATGCTCAAGATCTTCTGATAGCCACGTAAATCCGTCCCCCAATGCTTCCATTGGAATACCCATTCGATTTGCTGCCAATGTTTCTCCGTACTTCGAGTCTTTTTTCTTAATAAACTGAAGCCAAAGTACAGCCCAGCCACGGCCCCATGCACGCATACTCACGCCGAGCGCTGCAGTAGTTTTTCCTTTGCCATCACCGGTCATCACGAGAACTAGTGGATGGTTTTTAGGAAACAAACCAGACCATTTCGCAAGGGGCTGCTCGACAGGCCCTCCCTTAAGTACATCTGGGTCGTTGAGTGCTGACTTTCGTTGCTCGTCATTCATGTCACTAGGCATACTTTTATAATAGCCCAGACAGCTCGCTCGAACCCTAATTCGAAAGATGGACCAATTTGGACTGATCAAATATGACATCCACATACTGCCCAACTGCAAAATCAAGTGACATCACCTGGTGGGCAGATATATCCGAAGGAATCTCAACTCCGGCAAGTCTTACGATCGCGACAATCCCGCCAACTGCAGACTCATATCGAGTTATCTGGCCTCGGCCTTTGGGATTGGCTCTCAATGATATTGCTGACGTTGGAAAAGAAATCAACTCGTGCGAACTACTCGAGGGTACCGAAATTCTTAAAGACTCACGTGCATCATCATTTCCGAGGACTGTATGACCAATTAACTTAGCAACATTTACGGATTTTGGACGATTCAACACGTCCTTCATCGTTCCGTCCTGATGTATGAAGCCGTCAATTAATACAACAATTTTGCTCGCCAACACCACAGCTTCACTTATATCATGCGTCACCACTATCGAAGAAAGTTCATTCTCATTAATCAAATCGTGTAAATCTCTTGAAATACTTCGCTTATCCACTGGATCGATCGCAGTAAAAGGTTCGTCAAGCATCAATATTGCAGGCTGGAGTGCAAATGCACGAGCGAGGCTAACTCGTTGCCGCTCGCCACCTGATAACTCATGGGGTTTTTTTAAAGCTAAGCGCTCCACTCCGAGTCGCTCCAACCAACTATACGCTTCACTGTGTACCTCTGTTTTCTCAAAATTCCTCAAGTCCATAGCAATTTTCAAATTATCAATAACTGTTCTGTCCAGAAGTACAGGATCTTGAAATGAGATTGAAGATAAACGTCTGAATTCTCTTCGATTTGATCTCGATATTTTGGTGCCAAAGTAAAAAATTTCACCCTCAGTAGAAGGAATTAACAGGCTGGCTGCTAGCAAAAAGCTCGACTTTCCCGAGCCATTAGCACCGATAATGGCAACGCTCTCACCTCTCGCTAGATCGAATGATTCAAAAGACAGTACTCTCTGGCCGCTACGGTGGACTACTATTTCGGACATTGAGAGCGCTGTGTCGGTACCTGACATTAGACCCGCTTTCGAGCAAGGTTCTGAACACTAGTAAGAACAAGAGCCACTATAAACACCATCGCCAGTAGCACTATGCCATAAGCAAGCGCGCGCCCAAACTCTCCTTTACTTACCAGAAGCACGGTAGCCGTAGTTAGAACTCGAGTATCTCCCGCTAAATTGCCACCCACCATCATCGCTGCACCAACCTCTGAAATTACCGCCCCGAAGCCAGCCATCATAGCCACCATCAACCCAAGTCTTGCCTCATAAGCCAGCAAGAACAAAGTGTCCTTTCGTCCGGCACCCAGCGACCGAATTTGTAAAAATAACGACTCCGGTAGAGACATAAATGAACCAGCCGTGATTGCCGCAACCAACGGTATAGCAATCACACACTGACTGATAATCATTGCTACAGGAGTGTAAATTAAATTTAATCCCCCAAGCGGCCCCGAGCGCCATAACAAAACAGCTACCAATAATCCAGCGATAACAGGTGGCATACCCATCCCAGTGTTTGCAAATGTGACTAAGACACCTCTCCCGCGAAATGGCAAAACTGCGAGACAAAATCCCGCTGATGCGCCCACTATGAAAGATACTATTGTTGAACACCCGCAAATTATTAAAGTTCTTAAGGTAATCGACCAAATCTCTGAATCACCCTGAAGGAGAAGAAGAAATGTCTCACGAATTGCGTCGCGAATTAAATCCACAAATCAGCGCTCCAGTCCCATAATACTCAGTCAATCCTGTAGAACAGTGACTCCCCATACTGCTCTCGACCGAACATTTCAATCATATTTTGAGTTTCCGCATCAAGCATAAAGTCACGAAAAGCTCGAGCTCCATTGTGATTTATATTCTCAGCTGCCGAGTTTAACAATATGACGCTATATACATTTAGCAGCTCATCCTCTTGGTCAATCAAGACTACTTGGTCCGAATCAAGACTAGTAGCGAGCCATGTTCCCTTGTCCGTCAGCGTGTATGCCTGAGTTTGAAGAGCAACAGTAAGTGTAGCGCTCATTCCTTGCCCAGTAGCCGCGTACCAGTCCTCTCCACTAGGAGCGGCCCTAAAGCCAGCAATGGTCCAAAGAGCTATTTCTTTTTTATGAGTCCCAGAATCATCCCCTCGACTCACAAATGCTGAACGTGAGTCTGCAATAGCTTTAAATCCTTCGTCGACACTTAACCCTTTAATTTTTGCAGGGTCTGCCGATGGTCCGACAATAACAAACCAGTTCTTCATCACCTGGGTCCGACTTATGCCAAATCCATCGTTGATAAAGTTAATCTCTGCCGAGGGAGCATGAACAAGAAGTACGTCTCCATCCCCCCGCTCACCCATTCTCAAAGCCGCACCGGTACCGACAGCAACGACTTTAACTTTATAGTCAGTTTTCTCTTCAAACTGGGATACTAGTTCATCGATTAATCCCGTATTCTCAGTGCTAGTCGTGGTTATCAAAAGCATCGAATTCGAATCGCTTGAACAGCTATTCAAACAGACAATCAACAAAAAAATAATCCCATACCACGCCATATTAATCGAATGCGTTTTCCGTAAAAGTGCAAAAAACAAATACATCTGGAAAGATTCCTCTTGTTTCTGTAGACTTCCTGTTAGTACAAAGTTTACAAAGGAACAGCACTGATGAGTAGCAATGATTATTCCCAGGCCAACAAAACCCCAGTGGTTCGAGCGAAAGTTTGGGTAGAGTTGGACAATCGCCTGATTATGAGTGATTACCTAGCTATGTTGCTAAAAAATATCGACAGAACTCAATCCCTGAAAAGTGCCGCAGCAGCGATGAAGCTTCCCTATCGAACTGCACTTAAAAAAATAAACGAAATAGAATCAGCCGTAGATTCACCTTTGGTCGAATCGGTGTCAGGCGGCCCTGCTGGAGGAAGTTCAAAATTAACGCCATATGCAAAAGAGCTCCTGAAAAAATTTGACGCCGTTCAACAACGCATCGCCGATTTAGAGGGTAAATATTTATAGGAACGTAACACTACGTATTTGTTATAGGTTCACCATCTGAACATTTAGGACAGTCATTACTCTCCCAAGATGGAATATCAATCGTGAGTGCTGCAAAAAAAGGAAGCCCTAAATCAATCTTTCCACCCGTTCTATCGGCTATCGAAACAACAGCAACTGGATTGGCACCCGCATTTCGCACCGCCGCAATAGTGTCAATCAACGACCCTCCGGTCGTAACAATGTCATCTACGACGAGTACAGGCTCGCCAGGAGAAAAATTAAATCCTCGCTGAAATGAACGACCACCATTAGGGTCTTTTTCGCAAAATAATCCTCTTATACCCATTTGCCTTGCAACTTCGTAGGCTAATAAAACTCCACCTGTAGTGGGCCCAGCAGCACTTTCCGGAGAGAACCGTCTGCCAAAATTTGCCATCAACTCACAAATTTGTTCTGTATATTCGGGCCACTGAAGAAGATTGAATTTCTCAAGATAACGATCACTATGGCGGCCAGAGGTTAGAGAGAAATGGCCATCCAGTATCGCCCCCGAAGCCTTAAAAATATCGAGTGGTTCCATGTCCAAGTAACCTCCGTTACAACAACTAACTAGAGCACGCTTTAGCGTCAATCTAGATTATGAACGATCCTGTTTACCGAATTCATTGGCCAATATCTCAGATCGACTCGACCCACTAAATTAGTTTCAGGTAGAGGTCCGAATATTCGAGAATCCATCGAATTAGAACGATTATCCCCTAGAACGAACAAAAAACCATCTGGAATCAATATCGGGCCCCAACTATCAAAGCCTGATCGTACAATTTCCGGCTCTGAAAGAATTTGATTATCCAAATATAACACTCCATCAATCATTTCGATGCTCTGACCACCAGTCGCTACGATTCTTTTTATTAGGTCATATCCGATTGCTCCATCACGAGGAAATACAACAACTTCACCTACTTCTGGTTTACCAAAAGAATACTCAAATTCTGCGAAGCTGGGGAGCCATGAACCATTAATAGATTTGTAGGCCAGACGATTCACGACCAAGAATTGACCAGACTCAAAACTCGGTTGCATAGAATCGCCCAGTACCACATAGTTTTGCGCAACGGCCCGAATACAAATAAACATTATAAGAGCCAAAATTACAAGTTCAGTTGCTTCACTTGCAGCCCTGAGAACGATTGAATTTCGCCTTCGACGGGTAGTAATATTCTCGGCAGGTCGGTTCACATCAGTATGAGGAATACCGTAGTGTGGCAGTAAATAAATTTCCGATCGGGATCTCTTATTTCCCCTATCAGTTAGTACGAAGGAGTCGTCTATCTTATTCATTTAGCACTTAGTTCTCTTATATGCTGGTACGACGCCGTAGCTTTATGAATGCTATTACGCCTTTCATTATCCTATACGCTTCAAATGGATTCATTCTTCTTCGGGGCTGTTCAGCTAAATCATATAATTTTTTAACGAATAAATCCGGAATCAGGAAGCCGTGCCCAGGCGCAGCTGTATCTGTGGCTGAATCCGCTAAAACTTTGAGTGATTTGATGTAAAGGGCGTCATCAGCGTTTAAAAACTTTAGAGGTCTCGCGAGAGTATTTGCGTGGCTAATTACCATATCTCCCGTGAACGTTACTCCGGATTTTTCACAGATAAACGCAAGCGAGCCCATCGTATGTCCAGGCAGAGACAAGGCTCGTAAATTCGTAGTTAGCTGAGTAACTAGTCCCATCTCTCCTGGTACAACTGTAGTCACCTGGCTCTTCCCTACCCAAGGTGCGTTATCGTCATCAAAAATGCAGTCGAGCTCACCTGCCACAATCTTTGCCCGCGGGAAATAACGGTGTAGATCGCGTAGTCCTCCAATATGATCGCGATGCTTATGCGTAACTAATATATGGGTGACATCGCCTAACTCATTATCAACTTGAATCTTTCTGACTTCTGAAACAACTCTCTCTGATATCCTCAATCCACAATCCACAATGGCTAGCTCTTGATTATCGGCCTCGACCACGTACACGTTGCAACCGCGAGCAGAGTGCAGCTGCCAAACAGTAGACGTGACCTGTCTCATTAGGAGGGCTTGTTCGATACTAATATTTTCTGGATTAACGGCGCTAATTCACTTAATTCAACTTTGCTATCGACAATTGCTCTATCCGATTCTTGAAGATACTTTACAGTCACCTTGCGCTCCTCAACCTCAGAATCGCCGGCCAATATTGCGATGGTCGCGTCACTTGAGTTTGCTGCGCGCATCAATGCTTTGACAGATCTTCCCAGTTCACCTGATCTAACCGATACTCCTGATTTTCGCAAATTGTCCGCGATTCCAACCAACATTTCATAGCCAGGCTCATTCACTGGAATCATGAAAACATCTGGCTTTGGGGCTGACTCACTAAGTAAGCCTTGCTCACCCATATTGAGAATTATTCTTTCGATTCCTGTTGCAAATCCAACTCCTGGTGTTGGATCTCCTCCCAGCTGTTCCAGAAGGCCATCGTATCTGCCGCCGCCGCCTATCGTGGACTGCCCTCCCCCAATTTCAGGCTCAAATTCCCAAACCGTGTGAGTGTAATAATCTAACCCTCTGACAATAGAACTATCAATCTCGTATTGAATCCCCAAGGAATCAAGGTCTCTCAAAACTAAAGAAAAATGTTTGGTTTCATCATCGTCTAAATAGTCCAAAATTTTTGGGCCATCTGCAACAATCGCACGATCTATCTCTGACTTACTATCCAATATTCTCAGTGGATTAGTGACAAGCCGGCTCTGCGATTCGGTAGAAAGCTCTTCACTATACCCTCTAAGATAACCACGAAACGCCTCTATAAATCGCCCCCGTGCGTCCCCTGTTCCTATAGAATTTATTGATAGTCGTAGATTCGTAAGGCCGAGTGACTCGTATAGGTTGCTTTGTAGATTAATTGCTTCAGCATCCAAAGATGGACTTTTTGAACCTATCGCTTCAATGCCAAATTGAGTAAGTTGGCGATACCGACCTGCTTGCGGCCGATCGTATCGAAAAAATGAACCAAAATACCAAAGTCGCACCGGTTGTGCTTGGGACTTCATCCCATGCTCTATATAGGCACGACCGACCCCAGCTGTATTTTCAGGTCGCAATGCCAGAAGCTCTCCACCACGGTCCTCAAAAACATACATCTCTTTTTGCATAAGGTCTGATTCTTCACCGACTGTTCGTGAAAATACTCCGACATCCTCGACTAATGGCGTACTAATTTCATGGTAATCAAAAGTCCTCGCTACTTTCGAACACGCATCACAAATCTTCTTTATGACATGTGAATCTACTGGTAAAACATCTCGCATACCTCGAGGAGCCTGTAATCTCTTTTTATCTGATGCCATGATTGACCTGTCTATAAATCTTGATGCTACCTAAATGCTAACTCGTCCAAGAGCAATGCTCACCTTCCTTTGAATTCCCTCGCGAATGAGGCCTGCGGTAAAGGCCTACGCGCTAGCAGCAATTGGAATTGCAATGGCAGAGGGTAACCTCGCCCTCGTGCACCTCGACACCTTTGATCTTATTTTGATTAACTTCGAGTCTTGCGGCCCTAGCTACAGCTGAACGTTCAAAAGCATCTTTGTCAGGGTAAACCGAAATAACCACCGCACTCTCGGCACCTGTCGTCACGCTTAGCAGTATTTCAGCTTCGGGGAATTCAGCAGCAGCGTTAGCGGCATAATCATCTGCCGAAGCCTTTGCATCTTCCGCTGAGTTAAATTCAACCATATTAATCCTTGCGTAACTCATATTTTTCTCCTTGCTGTAATTTGTCTCGAAAGTGTACCCGCTTCCATAGAAATTTCGTACAAAAGGGGTGCCTCAGCAAAATCGGGAGGGGGGTGGCAACGCCTGACCTGGTACCTCTACTATTTGAGACATGACCGAAATACACACGAAACGACTCATTCTCCGTCACCCTATGGAAGCGGACGCCCCGCCACTCGTCGCACGACTGAATGACTTTGAAGTCTCAAAATGGCTGTCACAGGTTCCCTACCCATACACCCGTGCTGACGCAGACGACTGGATTCAGCTATGTAAGACGGACATGTTGAAACTTAATTTCTCTATTCTCCTCGACGGGGATTTGATTGGGGGAGTCGGACTAACTGCTCAACGTGAAGAGTCTCATGAACTGGGTTACTGGTTGAGTCGAGATTGCTGGGGTTTTGGGTTTGCGACCGAAGCTGCAACTGCACTCGTGGACTATGGGATTACTAAACGGAAATTAGCAACAATCGTCGCCACATACTTCGTAGGAAACGACACTTCTGCGAAAATCCTGTCAAAGCTAGGATTTGAGACTAGTGGCAATAGAAAGATTTTTTCCAAGTCTTGTAATGAGGAAGTAGAAGCAATTCTGATGAAATTAAACAGGTGAATCCATCATTATTTCAGGAAAAAACCGAAGTACCCACACACCGAAAGAGGCAGACAAGCGAACTTCGACCCGCGGGGGTGCATTTTGGTGGCAATTTGGTGGCAAACTAGTTGAATACTGCTATATTTAGTTAGACATCAATTAGGCTGTTTGACCATAAATAGCAGCATAGTTGGGTTTAGCTGAAAGCTATATTTGTAAATATACTTTAGTTGGTGAAAGAGATGATTGAATGACTACATCCAGCCGATGGACAAAGCGAGTCGTCGATGATGACTTAGAGGTTTTTAGCTCTAAGTCAGAACCTGACCCATCACAGGGTATACAGGTGCTACTAAAAGAAGCTGCTACCTATCTATCTACGGACAAGATTAAGCTCCTTCAGGATACTTTCATATTTGCGTCTGACGCTCACGAGGGCCAAATGCGGCTCACAGGAGACAAATATATAACCCACCCCATAGCAGTTGCTAGGGTCTTAGCAAATTTAAAAATGGATTTATCCACTTTACAAGCCGCGCTATTACACGATGTCGTGGAAGATTGTGATGTCTCACTTGAAATCATTGAGGCGCAATTCAGCCTAGATGTGCGAAGGCTTGTTGACGGAGCAACAAAAGTAAATGAGATTCAAAATCGAATTACAAATCCTATGCTCAATGAAGAAGGAAAAATTCATCTCGAATGGGAGACTGTTAGAAAATTATTGACCGCAACTGCAGAGGATATTCGAGTAATTATTCTAAAATTAGCTGATCGGCTCCATAACATGGAAACCGTGCATGTACTTCCTGAGCCACGACGTATCGCTATGTCACTCGAAACGCGAGACATCTATGCCCCGTTGGCGGAGCGACTAGGAATGTGGCGGATTCGATGGCGACTAGAGGATTTAGCGTTCCGTTGGCTTAATCCAAAAGAGTATTCAGAAATTGCGAAAATTTTAGATGCACGGCGAAGTGAAAGAGAAGCTTCGCTTGATCGTCTAACTAACGAAGTAGCTCATATTCTCGAAAATCATGAAATCAAGTCTGAAGTGTCCGGTAGAGTAAAAAATTTATTCTCTATTTATGAAAAGCGAAACAGATACGAGGCAAGTGGAAAACATTTTGATGATATCAACGATCTGTTAGCAATTCGAATTGTCGTTGAAAATATCGCCGATTGTTATCGTGTTCTAGGAATAATACACGGAAATTGGCAGCCGGTTCCAGGCACATTTGATGACTACATAGCGGCTCCGCGCAGCTCTGGTTACCAAAGTCTTCACACTTCGGTATCGGAACCAGATACAAGCTCCTTTGAAATTCAAATCCGAACCACTGAGATGAATGAGGCTGCCGAGTTTGGAGTTGCTGCACACGCAGGATATAAGGGGCTGAATGACCCAAAGCATGATTCTGACTGGTCATGGATAAGAAGGCTACTGACTTTTCAGCAGGAAGATCCGTCTGACGACTACTTCGAAGCACTAAAAACTGATTTTCTTTCGGATCAGGTATATGTCTCCACTCCCAAAGGTGAATTTTTTGAACTGCCTGCAGGCGCAACGCCTCTTGACTTTGCCTACCGAATCCATACAGATCTAGGCCATTCATGTTCCGGTGCGCGAGTTAACGGTCATATAGTTCCCTTGACGTCAAATCTAAAAAATGGCGACAGCATAGAAATTCTCAGACACAGGCAGGCCAAAGGGCCCTCGCGTGAATGGCTTGATTCGACCAAGCATTTTGTCACTACGTCCCACGCTAAACAAAAAGTCAGACAATGGTTTAGGCAGCAAAGTAAGTCTGAAAACGTCGAATATGGAAGTAATATCATGGATCGTGCTAAGCGACGGCTCGGCCTCAACACGAAAGACATCACTACCGGTTTCCATCAGGCCTTGGGCTATGTCTCTCGTAACGACATGCATGCGGCCCTCGGTGCGGGCACGCTCTCACAAGATCGGCTCAATAGCCGGCTAGCAAATTTAATCAACTCAAAACTAAAAAAAGTTTCTGGTAGTTCAGTCCCAATAGCCGACTTCGAGTCTAGTGTTAAGTCAATTGATGCCGGTATACGTGTGCTAGGTGCAAGTGGAATTGCCGTAAACGTGGCGAAATGCTGCTCGCCGCTCCCGGGGGACATAATAGTTGGTTATATAACTCACTCTAGAGGGGTCACAGTGCACCGGACCAAATGTCGTAATCTTGCATCTCGAGCAGATTCTACTCGACTGGTTGACTGTGATTGGGTAAATTCAGAACAGATGTATGCTGCTCGAATTGTGGCCGAAGCGTGGGATCGACCAGGATTAATCAGTGATCTAACGACCGTTTTAGCTCTTGCCAGCATCAATTTGGTTGAGATAAGCAGTGGCAAACATCAAGACCGGAAAGTTTTCATTTCGCTAACTCTTGAGACTATCGGTGGGGAAGAATTCACCTCAGTCCTGTCCAGTCTAGAACAGGTACGAGGAATTGTAGCCATTCAACGACAAGATTAGCTAAGCCAGCGTATGATTGATTCCGGTCGGCCGTCGGATCCTGATTTTCGAATTTTCAGATACAACTGCGAGAATCCAAACGTCAGGACGATAACGATAGCTGTTGCACCTGCGAGCCGAAATGTCACCCAATACCAGAAATCCCTAGGATACATTTGTAGAAGACGATCTGTTGACTCGTTCAATATCCAGAGGTCATTAGTGAACATTAATTCGTGAAACTTATAAAAAGCTGAATCAAAACCGGTGAATATTAAACTCGCTAAGATTGCAAATAACCCTATGCCTGTCAAACTCGCTAGTCTCAAATTAACAGCAATTCTTAGCAGTGGATCGTCACGAAATGTAATGAATGAAATTGTTAAGCTACTGAGAATTAATATGAATAAACCATCATGAATTTTCCAGAAAAACTGCATGAGATTTCGCACATCCACCATATGAGTGACTTCTCTCTCATTAAATATACTCAAGGAAATACCTTCATTCGTAACAACGTTTATCCACAGTGGAGCATCAGTAAAACCTAATAGATAATCTCGAATTTCCAAATTCACTGCGGTTAACTGTTCAAGAGATATACCTGTTACGAGTTCTGCATGCCCTAATACAAGGGCATGTTCATATGTTGACGGGGCAAGCACCAAAAGACGAGTTACTGATAACACGCAAAAAAGTGGCACAGCCAAAATAAACACAGACGCAATGATTCGATTAAATACTTTCACAGACTTAGTTTACATAATCATGAGATACTTGCAGCCATGAGTGAGGTCCAAATATCTGTAGATGAACTCTGCGAAGCGCTTCAGATTCGTCCAGTACAACTTCAGATATTCAATCCAGCTTATCCAGATGTTCAGGCGCAGCGCGAACTTCTGGTACTACACTCTGAATTTGGAGCGGCTAGGGAGATTATTGAAAAGCGTTATCACTCCGATGCAATGGCAAAAGCTGTTTTGCCAGGTTTCAAAGTACGCCCCTACACTCGAGACTCGTTGCCATCTCAGGCACTAGCTTGGTTTTTACTCCCTTTAAAACCTGAAGAGGATACATATTCGCTAGAGAGTTTCCGCAAAGTAATTGAGTTTCTTTTTTCACCAGAGGGGTGCCCCTGGGATAATGCACAAACGGCAAATACATTAAAAAAATATCTAATCGAAGAGACTTATGAGCTAGTCGATGCGATTGAAAAAGGTGACAGTGACTCGATGCTTGAAGAAATAGGTGACGTTCTTGCTCACATGTTCATGCAAACGTCTGTAGCAACAAAAAATCATCAGTTCAATCTTGAAGACGTAGTCAATTATGCAAATAAAAAATACGTCCGGCGTCATCCTCACGTATTTTCAGATAAATCATTAAATCAAACTGAAGAATCGTTGAAAGACTCATGGGAAGAAATCAAGGCCACAGAGAGAAAGGAAAAAGAACTGACCGGAGCAGTATTTGAAGGCGTTCTTGAGTCCATTCCAAGCGCAATGCCATCTTTGAGTCGTGCACAACTAACGATCCGTAGATCACGTAAAGCGGGAGCACTAATCCCTGATCTACAAGAACAGGATCGAAGTGCTCAGACTATCTTGAATTTTCTCCTCAAAGCGGTAATTTTAGCCGAGAAATCCAATCTTGACGCGGAAGAATTATTAAGACATAACATTTCAGCCTATGCCGAAGAATTCAAAAAAATAGAGCGTGATACAAACCAAGATATAGCTAATTCATCTGATACAACCAGAGTGCTGCCGTGGCTAAAAATTTTCACTGCCCAAGAATAAGGATGTGCAAAATTAACGATAATCCGATAAGCTTGTGTAATTAAGCCAATAAGGAGAATTTATGAGTGCAGCCTCTACTTTAACAAGAAATGAACACACACCCGAAAATTCAGTTGTCACTACTGAACGATTCGGTCAAGGATTTAGCTCATTCCAGGAGTGGATGGATGCAATTGAATTAAATAAAGAAAAGTTTCAAATGCATTATGACGAATGGACACACAACTCGGACGATATAAACGTTCTTAAAGAATACGTAGAATCACATGGGATAAAAGCCCTTTGTATCGGCGAGGATTGGTGTCCAGATGTATGGAGAGGGCTCCCAGTAATGGCCCGCATCTCCGAATTGACTGGGATGGAAGTACGGCTATTCATTCGAGATGATAATTCAGACATCATGGAGGAGTTTTTGAAGGATGGAGAGTTTGAATCAATTCCTGTCATCGTACTTTATGACAAGGATCACAATTATCTGGGGCATTGGATCGAACGCGCGGATCAGGCAAATGCTGAAATGCAGCCGCTTCTTGGTATGATGCAAGGAAAAGAGCGTGGATCGGCGGAGTGGCAAGACGCTCGAGACAACTACCTAAATAAAACTGTTGAACTAGCACAAGGCTGGCGAGATGCACAACTAAGCGAGCTGAACGCAATATTAACTGAGGTGTTGTAAGTAGAGATCAAGGTGTTTTAAAAGACAAAGTGAGATTCCATTTAACTTCTTGTTAGCTGGTCACACTGGTCCCGCAGCTTGCACATGCACTCCAAGAGAAGTCCATGAATGAATCACACTCCGGGTTTCGACACTTCTTCTTCAGCTCAACCTGACAAAACGGGCAAAACGTCCATTCGCTACTCACAAGTCGACTACAGTCTGGGCATGAAATATCGATATTTATGTCGGACAAAATAGCCTCTCTGGTTAGACTTGACTCATACTGATCTTGTAAGCTTCGTCTCGGTCGCAAAACGAAGTAGATGGGAAGTCCTAAAAAAGGACAGATAATCGACCAAACAACCGCGGACATGCGGGCCAATAAGTCTCTTGTTCGAGACGTAACATCTCTGTAGACCCAAACGATAACAGCAAGCCACAGTAACAGAACGTATGATCCTAGCAACATCCCCACGATTCGAAGAGTTGCCGCAAGATTTGTACCACCTGCTATTTGCAAAAACGGAAAATAATCACCCATAAGATAACCTTCTTGAACAGAGTTATGAATTACCCTTGTTACAAACAACTCTGTCTACACTAAATAAGACAACTAAATGGTATCGCGTTCAACGGATACTAGTTAGCTGAAGTTTGGTTTAAAAGTAAGGCGACGTCGAAGTGAATCCAACAGGAAATGTTAATAATGCGAGATATCACGCGCTTAATGAATCTCAGAAAGAGGCCGTATCTCATCGAAGCGGTCCAGCATTAATCATTGCAGGTCCAGGAAGTGGTAAAACAAGGGTCATCACAGAACGTATAGCTAACCTCATTCAGGAAGATAATGTTCGCCCATGGAATATCCTTGCAATCACCTTCACTAACAAGGCCGCAAAAGAAATGCAAAGCAGGGTAGACGAAATACTTGGAGTCGAATCAAGAGGTTTGGCTATAGGAACATTTCACGCCATGTGCGCTCGGATATTACGACAATCGGGAGAACCAATCGGAATAGCCTCGGATTTTGTTATTTATGACACGGACGATACGGAATCTTTGGTGAAATCAATCATGAAAGAATTAAACACCCCAGATCGTTTTAAACCTAGGCAAATCCGCAATAGAATTTCGACTCTAAAAACGACGGAAAGGATTCAAAGTTCTTACGTAGGCCACACTGATAGCTATCTTGATGATTTATCTTTGAACATAAAAAATATTTATGACACAAGATTGCGGCGAGCAAACGCGGTTGATTTTGATGATTTACTCAATTTTACTCATACACTCCTCACTGAATTTCAGGACTCAGCTTCGTTCATTCTAGATCGTTTTGAACATGTGCTTGTCGATGAATTTCAAGACACCAACCTTGTACAGTATGAAATTGCTCGAGCTCTTGCACAGAAATCGCGTAATCTTGTAGTAGTTGGCGATGATGATCAATCAATCTATTCCTGGAGAGCAGCTGACATTGAAAACTTCCGTCGCTTGACGGTAGATTTCCCTGAAGCCAAGGTTATTAACCTCGATCAAAATTACCGATCGACTGGTCATATCTTAGAAGCTGCTCAGATAGTAATTAATAAGAATTCTGGGCGAACTGAAAAAAATCTGTGGACCAATAATTCAAAAGGAGCACCGGTTCAATTATTAACTAGTAGCACCGCAGATGAAGAAGCCTGGTTCGTTGCTAATGAGATCAGGAGGCACCAGAGTTCGGGTGACATGAAAGAGCATGGATTTGGTGTCCTCTATCGGACCAATGCGCAAAGCCGAGCCATTGAAGACGCTCTTATTTCAAATGGAATACCTTATCGCCTAGTCGGAGGAACCCGTTTCTATGATCGTAAAGAAATAAAAGATATAGTGGCCTATTTGCGACTCATACAAAATGAGCATGATATCGTCGCTTTCCAAAGGGTAGCAAACACTCCAGCCCGTGGTATAGGAAACAAAACTCTTACCACGATTTTACAAACAGCTACAGATACAGGTACTTCGCCCGTCGCTATTGCTGTGAAGCTCGTCAGTGACGATGACATTCCGGGAATACCTAGCATAAATAGTCGATCTAAAAAAGCAATTCAGCTTTTCACCTCGGTCTATGAACATTTAGCTTCAATGAGGGACACAAAGAACGTGCCACAATTAATTGACGCTGTAGTTAAAGAAACTGGGTTTAGAGCCTACCTCAATACTTTAGATAAAGACCAGCCCGACCGAGCCGATAGCCGATGGGAAAATATTGAAGAATTCAAGAATCTTGCTGCCCAATATACTGAACTCGAAGATGAAACCTCACTCTACCTATTCTTAGAGCAAGTTGCCTTGGTGTCTGATCTGGATCAACCGGAAAGCAATCAGGAATCAGTGAATGTTACTCTGACAACGCTGCATTCTGCCAAAGGACTCGAGTTTCCTGTAGTTTTTTTGGTGGGAATGGAGGAGGGATTATTACCCCATCAAAGATCCTTTGATGATGAGCAAATGATGGAAGAAGAGAGACGTCTTTGCTATGTTGGCATCACTCGTGCACGTGAGCAACTCTATCTAACGCAAAGCCTAACCCGATATTTATATGGACGTAGCACCAGTGGCTCAACCTCCCGCTATCTAAAAGATCTTCAAAATGCAGGCCTTGAAACTTCGGAAACAGCATCTGCTCAATCTGTCATGAATACACGCTCCTCTAATTCGAATTATCCACGAAAGAAATACAATATTGGAAATGGTCTTCGAGAATCTCATATAGAGCCCAAAAGCTCACATCATAACGACATGCCACCATTTAAAGCCGGAGACAAGGTTAGGCACGGAAGATTTGGACTGGGAACCGTAATTAATATCAAACAAGATGGCGCTGACTGGGAAATTCAAGTTGCTTTCGAGTCGCAAGGAGTCAGAAAATTATATCAGTCCTTCGCTCAACTTATCCTTCAGGATTAAGACATACTTTAGCCTGTAAATTCAGAAAAAAAGTTCGTTTTGCTTTGCGATATCGACCGCCTGAGTCATCAATTTTTTAATTCGTAGAGCCTTATCAGAATGAGAAAACGGTGACATACCAAAAGTGCCTTCCAGATTCTTGGCTGTGACAACTGTAGGATTTGGAGATAAAATCACGGTCGTATCCCGGCTTGCCGCTGCCCGATCAAGTAAATATGGACTGGGCTCATATCCACCGGTCAAAATCAAACATTCTGCTCCAGATAGCAACGCTGCAAGACCAATATCGACCTTCTCAGCTCTTACAATTACCGCCTTTCGGCCAAATCTCCCGAAATAGTCATCCGCCGGATCATGAGAAATAGCTCCGATCACGAGGTGTTCACAAATTTCCCTCTCACCTGCCACGGATCTAGTCAAGACAGCCGAGCCAGTCGCATTTATTAAATCGCCCACAGTCGGCGCAGCTAGTAGCCTATCCTCACAAAGAGAAAATTTTTCTTCCAAGAAATTATGATTTCGAATAGTCAACAATGCGTCAGCTCTGCCATTGGATTCCGAACCTTGCACGTATATTATTTTTGAGTCAGGCAAGTTACTTAGCAGTTCATTTTCGTCTTTCAATGAAACTTCAATCACACAGATATCCGCTGTACTCCCTTGGATTTCTAACACAGAACTTGGAGAGCCGGCACCGGTATCAATTCCATCAAGGAGTAGCTCAGAAAAGTTTCGCGCGTCAATCGACGCACGATCATCCGCACCAAACCTACGAAGGTCGACCGAAAGTCTATTCTCCACAGCGAGTTGTGCAATACCAACCGCGACAGTGCTAGCACCAGCACCTGTGACATCTCCAACCACGACAAGTTTGATCATTCCTACTCCATCACAACTTAGCATTCGTGTCTTAATTAATGAGTTGCAAGCCAATTCTACAGGGTATTAACTTGTAATCCTAGTCACTACTCTCACTTCTCTGAAATAGGAACTTGGAAATAGATATTCCCCTAAACACTCAACTGTTGACCGCGTGATCTGATCATGAATAGTACGCCCCCAACGAGAATCACACCGGCACAAATTGCAAAAATAATAGGGATTGATACTCTTTGTGACAGCAAACCTGCACCAATCGAACCTAGTAAAAGGCCGGACACAAAAACCAGCTCAAGGAAGCTCATAGTCTTGGCCATACCCATTTCTCGTCCAACCACTACTAGGGCCGCTCTTTGGGCAGCACTCCATAAAGAGTGTCCAAATCCACCCACGAAAACAAACGAGATAAAAATCATCCAAAAATTAGTTAATCCAGCCAGACTCAAAATCCCAATGGACTGAATTAAAATTCCCAAGACAATAAGGTAACGACGGTTATACCTGTCAGCTAGACGTCCGAAAATTGGTTGCAAAAGGCCAGCAACAAGCTCTTGTCCCGTCAAAATCATACCAATAGCCGTAGCTGTGAATAACAGATTGGTATCTAGATATAGTGCCAAGAAAGTTAATGTTGCCCCAAAAGCAATGGCATGGCCGAGTGTGACAAGTGTTAGACCCTGAAGGAGTGGCATCAGAATTACGTCTCGCCACCGCACTGCCGTCAACGGTACTCCTCTGCCAATCGACGCGACCGATTTTATTGAGGTAATCTTTGGAAGTCCTACAGCTATTAACAAGAAAACAAGAAGCATCACTGCCCCCATACCCAAAAATACGGCTGGAAATCCAAAATAATCACGGATAACGCCTGATGCCAACGGACCGGTACCGAAGCCAATTAAATCAGCGACACCAAGGATGCTCATGTATTTACCCTCTTCTCTTGGTGGGCTGAGATCACCCACCGAGGCGGATGATAATGCGAACCAAAATGATGTTCCCAGCCCCGAAATGACTCGAAATAAAATAATTAGCAAAATTGTGTCGCTAAAATAATATCCAGTTGCGGATATTACGGACACACCAATCCCAAATAAAAGAAACGGTTTTCGCCCGTACCGATCGCCCAAACTTCCTACAAAAGGCAGAACCAAAATAGATGAAAATGCTGCCGCAGAAAAACTCAATGCGAGCACAAGTCCGTCCGCGCCCATAGATTGCACGTATATAGGCAGAACCGGACCTACCAACGAAACTCCAAAAGAGCCCATAAATACAGTAAGTAGTAATACTATAAAAGCTTGCTGCCGAGTAACAGAGTCGATAGTAAATTCCTTTTCCACGAGTAAAGCCGGAAATTTTTAGAGAGTTATAATTTCACGAGACATAATGACCTAATTTAGCAAAGCACTAACGTGCGATTAGGGCAACAGAAGAGGGTTAACGAGTTATGAAAATTACTAATATCAAGGTTGATTTATTTAATTGGACTTCCGAAGCCTGGAAAACAGGTGTCGGTACGAGTTTTGGAAAAACACAGCAATTAGGAGTCGTGACAGTCGAAACTGACGAAGGTGTCTCAGGAAATGCATTTCTTGGTTCGTCACGAATAGGTGCTGACCACTTTACACCCGGACTAATCGAATTTATCAAACCACGTCTGCTTGGAAAAAACCCGCAGGATATTGGAACTTTGTGGTGGGATATGTGGAAACAAAACAGATCCGTCTCAACGTATGTAATTGGTGCCGTTGACATCTGCTTATGGGACATAAATGGCAAAATCGCAGGGCAACCGATACATCGACTGCTAGGAACTTGTAAGCAATCTGTTCCCGCATACTCCAGTACAGCTTTTCACGAGACAAAAGAAGAGTACGCAGAAGAAGCTCTGCACTTTAAAGAATTAGGTTGGCGGGCTCACAAAATTCATCCACATGGAAACCCAAAATCTGATATTGAAATTTCTACAGCGGTTAGAGATGCCGTTGGTGAAGATATGGAATTAATGCTGGATTCCATGTGGGCTTATCGATATGAGGAGGCAATGCGTGTAGGCCGAGCCATCGAAGAGTTAGGTTTTTACTGGTACGAAGATCCATTGGTTGAAGAAGATATATACAACTATGTGAAGCTTCATCAAAAATTAGATATCCCTTTAATGTCTACCGAATATGCACCCGGACGCCTCTACGGCATGACATCTTGGATCACCCAATATGCTACAGATATATTACGCGGAGATGTCGCTGTCACAGGCGGTATCACTCCTCTCATTCGGCTTGCACATCTTGCGGAGGGATTTAATATGCAATGCGAAATCCATCATGGGGGTAATTCGCTAAATAATGTCGCTAATCTTCACGTGACTATGGCAGTACCTAATTGTGAATTTTACGAGGTGTTCCCTTGCACTGGCGCGAACCAATACGGTCTAGTTGAAGATATTGAAGTTGATTCTGCCGGTCTTGTTCATGCACCTACTAAGCCGGGGCTGGGTTTTGAGATTGACTGGGGTCTTGTCCAACATGAGAAAACAGCGACGATAGAGTAAGTCACCTCGAAAGGCTAGCTCGCACTCTCACGAACGAATAATGGCAAGGTTATCTCAGAATTAACCTGAAACAGTTCCAGCCTTACTCTCATTCCGATCTCCGCCTCTTCCGGCCGAATGTTAATGATATTACTTGTGATACGAGGGCCTTCATTCAGTTCGATTAGTACCGTGAGAAAGGGTGTGTAATCAACAAGACTCGGATGAATTGGTTGATGCGTAACCACGTAAGAATATAAAAAGCCACCGCCTTCACTTTCTGTCCATTGAAAATCAAAACCTCCACACTCTGAACACATAACCATTGGCGGATAATTTGTCTTTGAACAAATACTGCACACCTGTAAAAGTAATCTATTCTGCTTCAACCCTTCCCAAAATTCATCTGCATTTTCGTCTGGATCAGGAAGTGTCAAATTTGCAGGTCTCACCCAATGATAATCAGACATTATTCACCACTCTCTAAAATCACAGCGCCAGTCCCTATTCCTGTATCTACGAAAGAAAATTGAGCATCTTGAACTTGTGACGTAGATTCACCACGAGCTTGACGGACACTCTCTATCAATTGGTTCATCCCTTGCATATAAGCCTCCGATAAATGCCCGCCTGACGTATTGACTGGCAAGGAGCCACTCTCCCATGTAATTTCCCCTGACGCGACGAACTCTCCCCCATCGCCTCGTGAAACAAACCCATAGTCCTCGAGGGCAAACACGACGAAGGGAGCAAAATGATCATATATTTGAGCCACATCGATATTCGATGGATCGAGTTTTGCGTGTTTCCAGAGCCTAGGAGAAAGTGTTACTGCAGCGGTATCCGTAAACTCACGATCGGAATATCCGCCCTGCACAGCCGCTCGAATCATTGCTGAAGGGCCGGGCCGAGAATTCGCTCGATCGGTACTCGTCAGAACAATCGCTCCTCCCCCATCTGTTTCAAGACAACAATCAAACAAATGAAAGGGATCGACAATCAGCCTAGAACTCTGATGATCTTCCAGCGTGAGAGGAGTGTCAAAAAAAGTGGCTCGCGGGTTTCGATTCGCATGACCTCGTTCTGTAACGGCAACCATTCCGAATTGAGCGCTGGTTACGCCTGTTTCAAACATTCTTCGACGAGCCATCATAGCCAATCCGTGCTGTGGCGTTAATAAACCAAATGGTTCGCTATAGGCTGCAGAGCCTTGACCAGATCGTCCTGTCACATCTCCTCGCCCATATCTACGTCCTGAGCGACCATTCACTCCCCTATAGATAACAACTACGTTGGCTAGTCCAGCATGTATCGCAGCTGCACCATTAGCAACCAATGCGGCACCAACGTTACCGGCCTGGCTTATCTCACCAAACCAAGCAAGGTCCTCGACTCCCAAGTTTGCCGCTACTGTTGCCTCAGGAGAAGTATCAACCGACCAGCGCAGGAGTCCGTCTACTTCTTTCCGGTCAATTCCTGCATCTTGAAGCGCCTTGTTGATTGCCTCAAGCGATAACTGCAATTCACTACGCCCAGAATTCTTTGAATACTCAGTTTCACCGACACCAGCTACTGTGACCGAATTCATAAATGCCATTTTCTTATCCAATCTTCCTAGTGCAAAAATCTAACCTACAGAACCATGCTGCACACTAGCACATCATCAAATAACGTCATTGTCTCGCATACCCGAAATTTCGTCCCAGCTATAACCCAGTTCAATCAAAAGCTCCTCTGTGCTAAAACCCAACTCAGGTCCAGAACCCTGTATCTGACACGGAGTCTCACTCATTCGAATCGGAGGACCAGGAACCGTCATCACACCCAAATTAACACTTGATATCTCTTGTAAATAGCCGTTGGCCCACATTTGCTCATCAGTTGATAGTTCTTTATAGCCCATCACTACCGAATTCGGCACATCGGCATCAGTGAGTACCTTCGCCCAGTATTCAGAACTCTTAGAAATGAAAGTATTCGATAGTTCAGAAACTAAGTCATCTTTGTTATCAGCCCTGCCAAACGGATCCGCAAAACGATCGTCGACAGAAAGGTCAATTCTCTCGATAGCCGCACAAAGCCTCGTCCAAAATCTCTGAGTATTCGCGGCAATCGCGACATATTTCTCGTCTGAGCAAAGATAATGAGTATACGTTGCCGCACGTCTCTCCTCGAAGCCCAATTGCTGTCCAGTGCGCAAGTATCGTGTAATCTGCATAGATTGTAGAGCAGTCATTGCTCCTATAAGCGAGACGTCGACATGTTGCCCTATGCCAAACGTGTGCTTTGCAACTAAGGCAGAACTTACGCCAAACGCTAAGAGCATTGCTCCTATCTGGTCTGCAAATCCACCTATAAGTGCATGAGGTGCTTTGTTTGGGCCACCTCCTTGCTCAACCATTACGCCACTAAAGGCCTGTCCGACATGATCGTATCCTGGTAAATCCCCACGAGGGCCGTTTCTACCCCAAGACGAACCAGATGCCAAAATAATATCCGGAACTATTTTCTTTAGATCGTCGTAACCCAATCCCCATTTTTCCATTGTGCCTGGGCGAAAATTTTCAACAACCACCTCGCAGCTCGGGAGAAGTCTCCTGATTACCTCACGTGCGTCATCCGTTCGTAGATCGAGTGTCACGCTTTTTTTACCACGATTATGGGCTTCAAAGTAAGCCGAAAATCCATCGGGACCTAAACCAGTTGCACGACCAGGTTCACCTCCAGGCTCTTCAATCTTGATAACCTCCGCACCCATATCTGATAACAGGACTGTTGCAAATGGTCCTTGCTGATATCGAGTGAGGTCTAGAATACGAACACCGGTTAACGCTGACCTCTGTATTTCTTTGCTTGTCTCGTTCGCCGCCATGTTTTCTGACATACTGTCTCCCAAGAAAGATATTAACCACACAATAGAGCCTAAGCTAGAGGATCAACTTCTACAAAATATCAAAAACGTAGTCACGGAGTGTTTCATGTCAATTGATCGTAGCGCAAACAATATTGTCCTCATCACCGGTGCTGGGTCGGGAGTCGGGCGAGCAACAGGACTTACATTACTCGAGGCTGGGTATCAGGTCATCCTTAGTGGACGGCATAAAAACAGCCTCGAAGAAACCAGAAATATGTCTGAAGAAAATCACGATCGTGCACGTGTCATTGAGGCGGATATCTCGGACAAAAGATCAGTTGAAAATCTATTTGAAGCAATTGAGAAAAAGTATGGGCGATTGGATGTCCTTTTTAATAATGCGGGAATTGGGGCACCAAATGCCTCTATTGAGGATTTAGACTTCGCCGAATGGGAAAAAGTTGTGAACACCAACCTTTCTGGTACATTTCTGTGCACCCAGGCAGCCTTCAGATTAATGAAAGCGCAGAAACCTCAAGGGGGCAGAATTATAAATAATGGGTCTATATCAGCTGATAGACCAAGGCCAAATTCTGCTCCCTACACGTCAACAAAGCATGGGATTACAGGACTTACCAAGTCCACATCGCTTGATGGTAGAAAATACAATATTGCGTGCGGGCAAATCGACATCGGGAATGCTGCAACCGAAATGACTGAGCCCATGCGATCAGGCATTGCACAATCTGACGGAACTATAAAAATCGAACCTACAATGAACGTGTCAGCCGTATCCGAGGCTGTACTGTACATGGCAAATCTACCGTTGACAGCCAATGTACAATTCATGACGGTTATGGCTACGTCGATGCCCTACATCGGACGAGGATAGGGCCTTTGGTTCATTGAGAAATCTCAGGCTGGCTAATGAATGCTAGTTTTAGTTCAAAAGACATCTCCATAAATTCAGCGAATTCTTTATAGAATTGGTCAGGAGATCTACCATAATTTCTTACAAATGCCTCGGACCAAGTATGTTGATCCAAGTCTAGATAAAAAGTCTTCACCTCATTTATGGTGGTGGCACCAATCTTGTACATCAAATAGGCTACCGCTACTCTGCCACTCGAGCATTGCCAGGGATCACCACTAAGTTCAATGTTGGCTTGGTCGGCCGGCGATTCACAACTACGCAGAATTAATTCCGGATCCGAGTCACTGCTCACAAAGGCATCATGAGAACTTCGAATATATTCGCTCATTACTTCTCCAAACTGAACGGCACCCTGTTTATCTCCAATGAGCGCTGCTAGATAGTCTGCTGTGCCCTCATGCAGCCAGATCGGACCGGCTAGCGGAATATCACTGAGTGATCTATCGATTTTATTGATATTAATCGTGTGAGCTAATTGAAAAAGATGTGCCCATTCATGGGAGGCTGGTATCCAATAACTGGTTGGCAGGAAATCATGTTGATCTAAAGTTGGCCACACGATCTCAAACCTCGCAGGGTTGCGGTTCAAGAGGGTCATCCCTTGTGATTGCGTATTCATCGGTACTATCAAATCATTTTGACAAGTCTCACGAGAGGAACTCGACATATATTCGCATCGATGGGTCACAACCGCGTCAAAATTGGCTTTATCACGATGCCAAATAGCCACAAATAAGTGTCCCGGCTCTCTAAAAATTCCGGCCGGTAGCGGTAGAATATTAGCGGCCGTTAAAATAGCCTGACTAACCTCTTGATAGATGGTCTGAGATACTCCTTTGTAGACAGTGAAATCAACAAACAGATTGCTAATCGGTATAAACAGTCGATCTTGTCTCGAGCCAGCCGGAGCTTGATAAATCTTAGGTTCGTCAGCTAAATCATCGACACTATTGTCTGGAACCATTGTCGCTGCTGTAGTGGGAGATTGAGTCGCACTCGACTCAGTCGTGGCCATTAAAGTACTGGCGGTAGCAACTGGTTTAGCAGTGGGACTAGACGTTACTGCTCGAGATGTCACTTGATCTGACGATTGAGTATCAGGAATTTCGGTAGTGATTACTCCCGAGTGATCACTACATGATGCAACAAAGATTGCTGCCAACAAAACAAATATAGTTATCCGAAGACAAATCATGTGAATCCTCAGAGAAAAATCATTTGCTCTCCGAAATCAAATGGTGTCGAGAGGCGGGCTCGAACCGCCGACCCTTGCCTTTTCAGGGCAATGCTCTACCAGCTGAGCTATCTCGACACAAACAACAGGATACAGCCTATCGGTCTCAAGAGTCGAGCACCATCAGTTAGCAATTAGTGCTTGTATAGATGCTTCCAATTCTTCATATGGACTAAAACCTTCGAAACGCGCGAAAATTAGTCCATCACGACCAATTAAATAGACTACCTGATCGCTAATAATCCCCCAATCCGCCAAAATTGGGTTGCGCTGTGCGGTATCAGGGTTCTCTCTCACTTTGTGCGGGTCATCATACGTTTCGATGTGAATAAAAACACATTTCTCACCATAAACATCAAACAACGCAGAGATGATCTCTACTTGTGACCCACACATCGGGCTCACACAGAATCCCGGAGATGCAAAAATTAACACTACCGGCCTCTGCTTCTCAATCGCATCAGCCACAGTTTCTCGATACAAATCAAAATTCGGATTAAGGCCAGTCGTCAGTTCGGCGATCGGCTTATCAATCAACGTTAAATTTTTGCTCAATGGCGCTTTCATATTTTTCGCAACGGCTACGGGATCTTCTCGGGCAAATAGATTGATCGCTATTTCACGAGAGTCAAATGAGGCACGAGTAGGTACTACAATTTGCATCAGATGATCTCCGGACTGCTCTAGGGTGAGAGAACCGACGTAAATACCCAATTCAGACGCGGCACTACCCGATAGATATCTCATTCGAACCACATTGCTCTCTCCATATTTCCCAGAACCCTTCACAGTCATAATTCTTACATCGAGGTGAGGCAGATCTATCAATCCATCAGGCCCATATACCAAAAATGACAGCCGCTGCGTTCCAATTGCGAGATCAGGAGTTCCTAAAATTACTCGATATTGCTCGTCCCCAGATATGAAGGCCGGATAACCATCGCCTGAAAGTTCCTTTGTAACGGATAAGATTTCGAGAGGTTTCATGTCAGTGCTAGCGGGTTCTTTATTGACCGAACCAACTTGTCCTTGAGCCCCAATTGTTGAATCGTTGATTAGTGAGCAGCCTGACAAGAATACCAAAAAGAGAATTCCTAGCCCCGCAAATACGCCGGCGCTCTTAACTTTATGTATCATGAAACGAATTAGAAAAATTGACAATGTTTTAACCTGCCGAAACTGTTAAAAATTGTAACATTTTGGAATAACTAAAAAGATGACTGACTCAACCGGGCGAATAGTGCTTGCTGCGGATATTGGTGGTACATCAATTCGAGCTGCAGTCTTATCTGTTTCAGATAAGACTGTTTCTATACTCGACAGTATTAAGTTTGAGACGAAGCCGGAGCGTGGATTTCATTCCGCCATGGACGAACTCGCGCTAAACATCAATGGTATCGCTAAAAGACAACAAATCGATCTCAAAACAACGCCTTTAGGGGTAGCTTCAGCCGGACCAATTTCTATATACGAGGGTATCTACGACATGTCACCCAATTTACCGAATTGGAAAGGATTTGGGGTCAGCCAATATTTGCAAAGTAAAATTGGATCGCCTACAGTCACAGCTCATGATGGGGCAATGGCTGTTTTGGCAGAATCTCGCATTGGAACTCACAAAGATAAATTGAATATCATTTATCTAACGGTGAGCACGGGCATCGGCGCCGGACTCATGACAAATGGAAAGCTTGTTGTCGGACACAATAGTGGTGCGGGAGAAGCCGGTCATATCATAATCAACCGAGGCGGAAGATCCTGCGAAAACGGCTGCAAGGGCTGCCTAGAGGGCTCTAGCTCTGGTTCGGCGATCGCAGACATAGCACAAAAAAAGCTTCGCTACACTCCAAATAGCATCCTTAGTAAGGTTGATCAACCAATTACAGCGGCTGACGTGGTTGCCGCTGCTAAAAGAGATGATCCATTGGCCACTGAAATCATCTCTGATGTACTGAGTAATCTTTCATCGGGCCTGGCAAGTTTGCTAGCACTGTTTGATCCGGAGGCGCTAATTTTAGGTGGTGGCGTTATCGAAGGATTAGCTCCTTGGTGGACCGAACTACTGCAAAAAACTCAGGAAACAGCTCTGCCGCGATATAAAGATTCACTACCATTATTTCAAACAAGTCTTAGTGGAAATGCCCCGATAATCGGAGCAGCAATCTTTGCGAACGACTACAAGTAAGTCAACGGTCAGGTGAGTCGATTGACCGCAATATCGATTTCGGTACAAAGCTGTAGGCTCAACGGGCCTTCTCGCTCAGCCTCAATACATTCAGCTAACTCCTGACGATTCTTTACACCTAATACAACGGTATCAACACCCGGCATTGCCAAAGCGTATCTATGAGCCAAACGTGCCGGAGAATCCCCTACCCTTTCAGCTATTTCCCTGAAGACTTTCGCTCTTTGAAAGTCAACTGAATCGGGGTGATCTGCAGCTAAATCACGATCAATTTTAGATGTCAACGCTCCGGCCTGGACTGCACGAATACCCATAGTACCCATAGCGGCGAGTTTTGCAGCTCCTATTAATTTTCGAGGCATCGCAGGCTCTGAATAGTGCTTCAGGCTACCCGGAGAATCTAATAAGTTTGTGATTATCTGAATAACTGATGGTGCAGGTTCGTTCCCTATCATGACGTCATTAATCACTTCAAGAAGCGCTGACGGAACTCCTATACCAGTTATACCCCAATTTCCGATGAGGCCCTCTTCCTTAAGTTTTTGAAAAGCACCACGCACATGACTTCGGTATAAAGAAAGTGGTGTGCCCGACTCAAATTTCTTATCGACACCTTGCACGTCGTCTGGAATAATCATCCCGTGAAGAATCATTAGATCTACCTTGGATACCCGCATTCTCGTGAACGACTGTTCAAGGCTTCTATACAGATTCGAATAAATTCCAGAGGGGTCAGGTGAGCCGAGCTTACACTTGGTTGTCACATAGAGGTTTTCAGGGAGTTGGCCATCAAATGCTTCACCAAAGGCGTTTTCTGCCTCCCCATTTCCGTAGGAGGGAGCAAGATCAATTAATGTAATTCCTGCGGCAACAGCTGCTCCAAGTACTTCCACTGCCTCCTCTCGATTGGTCGAACCCCAGACCTGACCAATCCCACCACCACCTAGCGAAAGTCTCGACACATCCTTCATGGAATGTAAAAAATTTGTTTGCATTACTGAATCCTCGTTTTTCCTTCCAACAGTCGGCAAAGCAGATAACATTAATCATATGACTAATCTCGGGTACCCACGGGTCAGATGGGCAAAAAAAGCTGCAGCCTACTTAGGTGAGGTGGATCCTGTCCTCAATTTACTAATTGCAAAATATGGACAATATCTCCCCAGCCCTCCAATACATGACGGATGGTCAAGCCTGTGTCGAACAATTCTTTTCCAACAGCTCGCAGGTTCGGCGGCGCAAGCCATTCAGACTCGCTGGCTAAATTCATACGAAAAAACTATGGAATCAGGGTATCCAACACCCAAGCAAGTGCTCAAAAGCTCCGACTCATTATTCCGTGATGCTGGAATTTCGCGGCAAAAAATATCTTATCTCCGAAGTCTCGCGGATCATGTATCTGAGGGACAAATTGACTTCCAAACCCTACAAACACTTCCTGACTCAGAAGTCATAGAAAAAATTACCGGTGTTTACGGACTGGGAGAATGGTCGGCTCATATGTTTTTAATGTCCCAGCTGCGACGCCCAAATGTTTTGCCTGTGGGTGATCTTGGGGTGCGAAACGGAATGCAAATTGCTTATCAAATTCGTGAGACAGTCACGCCTAAAAAAGCATCTGAAATCGGTGAGAATTGGCGTCCATACTGTTCAGCCGGTGCTTGGTACATGTGGAAAGTTGTGGATGGAGACCAAGATTTCTTTAATTTACCAATTAAATAATTTACTCTTGTGATTTTGATGTATGAAACTCTTGTGGTTCACGCGCAAAAAACACGAAAGTAAGCACACCACACAGCCCCAGAAAACCAACACCACCAATCGCTACTCCTAGTGAGGTTAGTGCTGCTACAGGACCAAGCATCAGTTGCCCACCGCTTTGACCGGTATCGGCAACCAATCTCCATGCTCCAAGGAACTCTCCACGACCACGAATTGGAGACAAATCAGCGCCTATTGTCATTACTATTCCACTACCCAATCCATTACCAAATCCGCTAATTAGACAGATGACCAGCATCTCTAAAAATGTATCAGTGAAAATTAAACCAAAGGCCGTGATAGAAAGAATAAGCAAACAAGGAACAGCAGCGGCCTTACGGCCAAACTTATCCATAACAATTCCGGCGAAGTAGAAGGGAATAGTATCGACCGCATAGGCCAGTCCCATGATCACTGATATTTCCTGAGCACTTAGGCCAATTTCACTTCCCCATAAAGGCCAAAAAATATCTCTGGAGTGACGGGCGACTGCTAGCAAAACTACAGCAATTCCAACGCTACCAAAAACTGTCCGATAGTTTTTCAGAACGGTCACTATTTCTCCGATTGAACTTGCTTCCCCTTCTTCTGCAGTGCCGGTGTTCCGCACATATCTGACAACCAATATCAGTGAGAGAAAAATAAACATAGCAAAGATCAAAAAGGCTGACTCAAGACCATAAAATCCGTAACAAATTGCTGCGAGTAAAGGACCTACAAATCTTCCTGCTCTAGTAAATCCGCCTACCAGCGAAATTCCACGTCCTCGTTGATCCGTAGGACACACCTGAGTAACGAAAATAAGTCTCGCCACCTGCCAAAGAGACGATGCCGCTCCCAATGTAAAAATAGTGCAGGAAAAGCAAATGAGTGCCCAAACCACCGAGAACTCTACTAATTGCATCGCCACTATTGCAAGAAGCGCAGATATTAGTAAGATAACTCCGGCAAATATCATTGATATTTTTTCGCCAAACCGTCCAGCTATCATGCCTGCTGGAATATCAAATATATTGTTTCCAAATCCTCTAAACGCTGCAATTAAACCAGCTAGAGCCAAAGATGCTTCGAGATCTCTTGCGACAAGCGGAATAATTGGCAAGACAGCCCCTTGCCCAGCTGAAATTAAAAATGTAGGCCCATACACAGGCCAGAACAGCAATCTCCACAACTCAAAAAAAGTCTTCTTCTGACTCGAACTAATACGAAAACTCCTTAGCTTTCAGTCAGTTAGACAACTATCTCAACTGAAGCCAAAATCTCTAATTCCTCAAGTTCATCTTTAATCTTTTGAGCATCGCCCACAACAGAAAGTGTCATACGATTCGGATCAATAAACTGCTCAGCGAGCATACGTAAATCTTCTGGTGAGATGTCTTGAACTTTATCTATATACAATGCGTCCTCAGAGTCAGGCAGGTTATGCCTATCCGAGAAAATGAAATGGCCCATTCGCGAGCCAGACTCAGACATTTCTCTGACAAAAGAACCGATCATGTATTGTTTAATTGCCTCAAGCTCATCACTAGTCGGCGCAACTTCTCGGACGGAAACAATCTCCTTAAAAATCTCACTTAGCGCGAGCGCAGTTACATCAGTAGTCACGTCCGCCACCTGCAACCAAATCCCATCGTCGGCTCTTGCGGTCATCATCGAACGTGGAGAATAGGTATAGCCTTTGTCTTCACGGATATTGAGAGTTATCCGTGAGTGAAAGGATCCTCCTAGGAGAGCATTTAGCACTTCGAGACCAATCCAGCTCGCGGTCCCAGGATGTGATATGGGCAAACCCCAATAAATGGTCGACTGCTCCGCTCCCGGTCGATCAAATAGAATTGTCCGACAGGACGGACTCGCTGCTGACAAATTATTGCTTGAAGAATATCCCTGTATCCAGCCAGCAAAATTCTCCTCAACCGCTCCTTGAACTAAATTACGGTCAAATCGCCCACTTACATATAAGTGAGCATTATTGGGGATATGGTGTTTTTTCGAATAGCTTGCCGCAATCTCCGGAGTAAAGTTGAGTAAATTATCTCGTCGAGGCAACAATCTCCCAAACGGATGATTCGATCCGTATAAAGCTTTTCGAAAGCCTTCCGCCGCATTAACTTGTGGTTGGTCTTTGGACAGATCGAGCTCTCTTAACAAGTTAGTCTGAAGTCGTTCAGCCTCGCTTTCAGGAAACTCAGGCCGCAACACAGCCATTGAAATCAAACTCAGCGCTTTGACCATAAACTCGGAGGGTACCGTGGCCGAAAAATTCGTAGAGGTGTCGTCCGCAAAGATATGCAACTGGCCACCGATGGCCGAAAAAGCTTCAGCAAATAAATCGGCGTCCAGATCAGTTGTGCCCTCTCCCATGTATTCAGCTACATACTTTTCAATCCAAGATAAATTCGCATCAGTGTTTGGTTGCGTCTGTATCACCAGGCGTAAATAAACCAGTGGAGCACTTCCAAGCTCGAACATCGACACCCGCATACCATTATCAAGAGAAAATTGCTCTCTACCACTAGGTGTGAAGGGTCTAATAGGGCCTAAGGTAGGCTTGGGAGGTAAACCGATATTGCTCATTATTTGGCACCTGCCTCAAGTTTTATCACCGTGCGATTTGAAGGAGTCAAATACTCCTTAGCGACACGATTAAGATCATCAATCTCAATCTCATCAAACCTCTGAGGAATACTGCTTGCTAACGAGGCGTCTCCTTCAAGCAACTCAAACGAACATAAAAGATCCGATACCCCAAACCTAGGGTAACCAGATCCCGACAGCAGTCCATAAAGTCCCGATCTCACTTTAGTCTTAGCTCGAACTAACAGGTCGGGATCTATTGATGAGGTATGAAGCGATAAAATTATTTCGTCAATCTCATGAATTATCAAATCAGGATCAATTTTTTCATCGTGGATTAGAGAAAGAGTTAGGAGTAGCGGGGTCTCAGCATTGTGCATATGGCCAAGAAAATTCATCGATCCTGAAACAGAGCTCGTAAATCCTTTTTTACGGACAAGCTCTTTTCGCAGCAGCGAATCATCCCCCACCGTCAAAATACCGTTTAGTAAGCCAAGGGCGTAATAATCTGATGACCCTCTCTCAGGTGTTCTATAAGCAAGCGCTAAAGCGGGGCGAGATGCCAAAGGGTCAACCTTAGAATACACTCTCTCAGATAGTTGCGGTTCTTCAGCTATATCTGGTCTTTCTGGCGGGTTCATAGCGGGAATATCAGAAAAGTAGGACTCAATCGATTGCAAAGCTGTTACCTCATCAAAGTCTCCAGCGACACACAAAACAGCATTTTTTGGAGAATAATAACGATTAAAAAAATCCTGAGCGTCTTCTAGCGTCGCCGAATCCAAATCGACCATGTCGCCATACCCGTTATGTGAGTTTTGCCAATTATCAAATGCGTGTTCCTGCACATCTAGCCATGGAAAAGTTCCATACGGGCGGTTGAGGACATTTACTCGAATCTCATTTTTCACAACGTCTCGCTGGTTTTCTAGCTCAACTTCGCTTATATCAAGACCACGCATTCGATCAGCTTCCATCCATAAGGCTAGATCCAGCGCATGGGACGGTACTACTTCCCAATAATTGGTGAAGTCAAAACGAGTTGAGCCATTGAGTGTTCCACCGACTGACTGCACTTGGCCTACTAATTCCATCTTCCCCATTTGTCCTGAACCTTGAAACATAAGATGTTCGAAAAGATGAGCAAAACCAGTTCTTCCTCTGGGTTCAGATCTCATACCGACGTGGTAATAAACTGACACACATACGACCGGAGACGAATTATCATGATGGAGTAGAACACGCAGACCATTGGACAAAGTGCGTCTTGTTACGGGTAAATCGAATGCAAAACTGGGTATAGATGTCAACTAAGTTAATCCTTAATTTACTATTTTTTTCATCCGTGACTGCTTAAGCTCATCGTGCACAAAACCACTATAACCGTGTTCCCACATTACCGAGGAAATGATCTTGTGGAGAAGTGATTTTATGGATAGTAACAACATGCCACTTCACGTTGAAGAGCTGACACCTAGATGGATGACTCGTCTTTTTCGGGAGCAGGGGTTAATCGACAATTTAACGACTGTCCGGCAGATAAAAGCTACGGAAATTGGCAATATGGCCGGTGCAAATAGTGATGTGGTTTTCCTAAATATTGGCTATGAAGACGGAATTGGGCCAACCAAAATAATTGCAAAAAATACTCCCAAGTTGGGGTCTGGTGTTGCTAATTTCCAGCGGTGGTTCGAGCGAGAAGTTGATTTTTACAGAGTCTTGGCGCCGAGCCTCAGAAAAGTTAGTTCCTTAGTTTTACCACAATCTTATTATGCAGAGTATCGAGAAACTGAGCGCGGTACAGAGCACTTGTTATTGCTCGAGCCACTCGCCGCAGAAAATCAAGGAGATCAGCTACAGGGCTGCTCGTATGACGAGGCCAAGCGTGCGCTAGGTGCACTCGCGTCATTACACGCTACCTATTGGGATTGTTCCGATGAGAAGCGCACTTCCTGGCTCCCGTACACAACTGTCGGTCTTCACAATGCAAAACCGGTTCAAAATGCCTTTAGGAATGCGTGGAAACTGTATAAGCAGTCCGCTGAAATAACTCCACAGACAGCGCGACTCATCGACCAAGCAGTCGACGATTATCCTGATCTGTTGCAATCGTTGTCAATACCGCCAGTCTCAATAATTCACGGTGACTTTCGATTAGATAACTTGTTTTTTTCTAAGGATTTCAAGGTCGCAGCTATCGATTGGCAATTTACCGCAAAAGCTCGCGGAATCTACGATGTCGCATACTTTCTAACTCTCAGTATGGATAAGGAACTGGAGCAGGATAAATTATTGAGTCTACTCTCCTTTTATAATGCGGAACTGAAGCGGCTAGGCACGCCTGGGTATTTATTCCAAGAACTCCTAGAAAATTATTCGACGTCAGTATTTTTAACATTTGCCGTCTTCGTCATTGGAGCCGTTGCCACTCCACCCGGAAGAATGGCCGAGGTACACAAAAGCGGAATCCATCGTGCAAGGCGGGCAATAGAAGCTCTTCCTGGCCTCCCCTCCCTCTTTTCATGAAGTATGATGAGCGAGCCATTTTTTATGCCAGAAAAATAAATAGCTCGGCACCAAAAAAGAAATGACATTCAGAATTGGAGAATAAACGGTATGCGTATTGTAGTATTTGGGCAACAAGCTTTCGGGAAAGATGTATTCGATTCATTAGTTGCAGCCGGTGAAGAAGTAGTCGGCATATCAACTCCTAAACCTCGCGAGGGACGCACTGATCCACTTGCTGAGGCGGCTAAAGAAAAAAATATCCCTAATGTCTTCACGAGAGCATTACGTAAAGATGAAGGCTTTGACGAGTACTTAAGTTGGAAGCCTGACCTTTTAGTATTCGCATTTGTCACTGACATCGTTCGACAAAATGTTTTGGATGCGGCAACTCACGGAGCAATTCAGTATCATCCGAGCCTTTTACCTCTTCATCGGGGTCGAGCTGCGATGAACTGGGCAATTCTTGCAGGAAGAGAAGAAACAGGCCTTACCATTTTTTGGGTCGATGAAGGTATTGACACGGGACCGGTAATTCTGCAGAAAAAAACAAATATTGGAGAGAATGACACAGTAGGCAGCATTTATTTCAATGAACTATATCCAATGGGAGTTGAGGCACTGACCGAAGCAGTCGGCCTTGTGCGGAGTGGAAAAGCCGAGCGTGTTGTGCAAGACGAGTCACTGGCAACATATGAAGGTCCTTGCGAAGATAGTCACGGGATTTTGAATTTCTCGGCCCATGGTCAGATAGTTCACAACACAATTCGTGGTTGTGAACCACAACCGGGGGCAAGCGCTCAACTCAATGACACCAACTTAAAACTTTTTGGAAGTGTGTATAGTCCCGGTGGAGGAGTAAATGATGAACCAGGCACAATAATTGATATTATTGATGGAGCGGCTCTCGTATCAACTATCGGAGGCACAATCAAAATTTCAAGGGTGCAGCGGCTGGGTGAGAAAAAAGTTGCAGCTGGCGACGTGCTTAAAATAGGTGACGTGCTGTCATAATCGAAATATTCGTTTGCTCTGCCAATTTCATAATGGCTAGAGAGAATAACGCCATGACCAATAATCTTGGGTCCGTGCTAATGCTTCAGCCCCTCTTCTAAATGAAGGATATACGGGGAATCCTGCTGCTGATACCGCGGTACGAGCTGCAATAACAACCTCTGTCTGACCACTAACTGCTCCACCCTCAGGCATCATAGCGACAACTGGTTGGTTTGTTTTGGTCCGGTACTCTGCTAATAAATCAAGTTGAGCCGCAAGTCGCTCAGGTTCTTTGTCGAATCCGGCGGTTGTGAGTTCGATGGCAACTCCACCATCAATATTAGAATCCTCTGCGAGAACTTCAAGAATTTTTTCCAAGTTCTCAGTCTCGCTTCGAATAGTACTCGCCGCGTCAAACGGGTTTCTATATGAGCCTCCGATTGTGACAAAAAACTCTCCGAGTATATCGTATGACTTCTGAGAAAGTTCTGGCACGTCAAAACCAGCACGCTGAAATTGATCTGTAATAGCGACCGATTGTCCTCCAGTCATAGCGACCAAAGCGGTGCCCAAACCAGCGCAGGCAGGGGCATGAACCAAAGCGGCCAACACATCAAGGGTATCTTCCAGTGATTCAGTAGGAATAGCACCAGACTGCCTAATCATCCCGTCCCAAACGGCTGTGTCCGTTGCAAGAGATGCGGTGTGCGAATGTGCTGCTCTAGCACCAGCATCAGTGCCCCCTCCTCGCCAAATAACGACTGGTTTTTTCTGAGCCAATTTTTTCAATGCAGAAAAGAAACGTGGCCCATCTTTTACACCCTCTAGGTACATCGCAACAATTGGAGATTTTTCATCGTCTATCAAATATTCAACATAATCGCTCTCATTACAAACAACGGCATTCCCTATGGAAATGGTTCGTCCGACTTTCATACCTAACCTTTGTGATCCAAGTGAAATGCCTATACCGTGCGTTCCACTCTGAGATATAACACCAAGGTCAGAGCCAGAACCTTGCTCCTGCTGATTGCTGAATTTAACACCCAATTCACGGTTATAAATCCCCATACAGTTGGGTCCGACAAGTGGCATTCCTGACTCGACACAAGCATCCACAATTTTTTTCTGAAGCTCGATAGCATCGGGTTCACCTGTTTCCGCAAACCCAGAGGTAAACATCGATACGCCACCAACTTGTTTTTCGATAGCCTGCCCGATAATGATTGGAGCGATTTGCCTAGGTACCGCACATACCACGAGATCTACCTCGCCCGGAACCTCAGTAACCGAACTAAAGTTCGGAATATTTTTCTCTTCAATTCCTGGTATTTCATTTGGATCTACCTGAACGGAATAAAGTGCACCTGTATATTCAGACATGTTTGAAAGCCACATATATCCTGGGCCTTTATCACCTACTACTACTACGCTCTTTGGATTGAGTGCTCTCTCGAGCCGATTTCGATCAACCGCCATAATCTTTCTCCTAAACACCATCCTGCGAATGAAGTACTATTCGTGCATCTACTGCGATCGCACCATCCGAATAAGCAAAAACAGGGTTCAAGTCCAGCTCTGCAATCTCGGGCCGACGCTCAATTAATTCTGAAACAGAAAGAAGGAGTGACTCTAACGCTTGTAGATCTGCTCCATCTTGTCCTCTAACTCCCTCTAAAATTGGCAATGCCTTAATTTCACGCACCATTTGTTTTGCATCCCGAGGCTCAAGCGGAACAACCCTAAACGAAACGTCTTTGAGTACCTCCACAAAAACACCGCCAAGGCCAAACATCATTACTGGTCCAAATTGAGGATCAGTAGTAGCACCAATTATTACTTCGATTCCTGGCTTTGCCATGCTTTGTATGGACACACCATCAATTTTTGCAGTCGAGGCAACAGAAGAAACTTTTCTCATCATCTCGTCATAGCCAGATTTCACTTGATCCGAGTCAGTCAGACCAACCACGACTCCACCCACATCAGATTTATGTGCAATATCCGGCGAAATTATTTTCATAACCACGGGATATCCTAAGGATTCAGCAAATGAAACTGCTTCCGTAGCATCTCTTGCTAACTGCGCATCAGTCACAGAAATCCCTTCGGCAACTAGCAAGTTTTTTGATTCGACTTCCGACAGGAGCGAACGGCCCTCCGATCGAGCTTGAGTGATTATTGTGTCCGTAACAGTTAATGAAGTCATCAATCTTCCTTATCAGTAATTTAATGTGATGCGTGCAAATCGTAGCGGCAACTCAGCTTTATCGCTACGGCTGTTGAGTATTTTAAAAATAGCTAACGATCGATAACAGTCTCCTCAAATGCCTGAGCTCTTGATACAGCAACTATTGCTAGATCGATGTGCTCATCATCGGGAACCCTAGTAGTTAATTTCTGCAAATTAAGATTGCCACTGGAAATCAATTTGACAAGGAAAAAACCTTGAAACTTGTCTGCCAGTCGTATACCTTCATAGGCCACACTTGCCACCGCTGGAATCAACATCAAACGCGATAACATCCGCCACCAAAGAGGATCACTACCAGCGAATGTGAATATCACTACCGATACCAGCGCGACAGTTAGTAAGAATGAAGTTCCACATCTTGGGTGCAACCTAGAAAAATTTCTTACGTTCTGATTTGTGAGTGGTGTACGCGTCTCAGCCGCAGCTATCGCCATATGTTCGGCACCGTGAAACTGAAACATTCGCTCGACGTCAGATAAATGACCAATTAACCAAATATAAACGAGCAAGAAAATAATACGGAGGACTCCTTCACATAACACCGCAACCCAGTCTGCAAAAAAATTCTCAAGCCAACTAGTTGCGAGAACCGGACCTGCGAAAAATATAGCAAGGCCGGTTCCAAACGCTAAAACAAAAATTATCCAATCAAGAATCGTCAGTCCAGCCTCCTGATCTTCCTGTTCAATATCGCCAGTTGCTACCGCAGAAGACCATGTAAGTGCACGAAGACCAAGCACCAAAGTTTCGGTCAGAACAATAACTCCACGTATAAAGGGAATAGATCGTAATCGACCTGCAAAGAAGTTATTTAGTTCTTCACTTTTGACTAATATTGATTGACTGGGACTCTTTACCGCAATGGTGACGCTATGTGCGCCTCGAATCATAATTCCCTCGACTACGGCCTGCCCGCCAAGAATCGGTCCGCTACTCTCCGTTTTTTGGGACATGAATCTAACTCCAATAATATTCTCAGGTCTTCAATCTCAATAAGATTATGACACTTCACCGCTTAGACCTATCATTAAAAAATATATTCATCAATTCTCGGCTTCAGGCGAAGGATCCTAATGAACACAAGAGCTCGAAATACTAACCAATTCCCAGATAATTTCTATAATCAAGTCTGCTTCGCCTGTGGAATTCACAATAATGCAGGCCTAGGCATGAAATTCAACCGACTCGATGATGGTTCGGTTGAGTCACTTTATGATCCGCGAACTGACGATCAAGGATTTCCCGGTATCATGCATGGCGGGATTCTTGCATCGCTAATCGACGAAGCTATGGCTTGGGCGCTATGGTCTCAACTTGGTGTACTTGGAGTGACCGCTAAGCTAGAGATTAAATACCGGTCAAGCGTCACTACTGATGATTCCTTGTTGGTAGCCGCTTCAGTTATTAAGCATACTGGCCGAAGGGTAAATGTGACCGCAGATATCAGATCTGTAAAAAATAAAATCCTTGTTCAAAGTAAAGCCCTGTATCTCAAACTTCCCGTCGACCAACAAGAAAATTTAGCGAGCCAACTTGGCTGGAGTCATATGAACGATGGCGGATATACGCTCTCTTCCTTAGACACCAACTAAATAAGCCGATAACCTGTCAACGCAGAGTTACTGACTCGAAGGAAAACTATGACGTATTTAGACGTAGGTGGCTGCGATCTTTACTATGAAGACCACTCGGGACCAGAGGGCGCGCCAACTCTCATTTTTCTTCATGGCGCCGCAGGAAATCATATCTCTTGGTGGCAGCAAATTCCGTATTTCTCTAGAAACTACCGCTGTGTCACTATCGATCACCGAGGGTTTTGTTGGTCGGAAGATAAAAGCCAACAGGGTGGATCTCTATTCGTTGAAGACCTAAAACTACTAATTGACGAACTTGAACTAGAAAGTGTGGGCCTCATATGCCAATCAATGGGAGGTCGGACCGGGCTAGGCCTCTCACTTAAATACCCAGAAAGAGTCTGGGGCCTTGTAATGGGTGGAACGTGGGGATTCTTTGATTGGCCGGAGCAGAAAGCTCTTGCTGAATCATTGAAAGAGTCATCTGCTCCCCTCGCTTTAGAACAACGTGCAATCGGAAATCAATTCAAACAAGAGCATCCTCAGTTCACATTCCTCTATCAACAAATAGCAAACCTCAATCCGCCAAGAAACCCAAATATTACAGCTGTTGGTGCCGACACCCCTACGCTCGAAGACGTAGTCAAGCTCTCAGTACCTATGCTGGCGTTGGTAGGCAAAGAAGATGTCGTCATCCCTGCTCCTCTAATCCAAGCATTCGCCAATATCATTGATGGAGCGACTTACCTCGAATTGGACAACTTAGGTCACTCGGTATATTTTGAAAATCCAGCACTTTTTAATGAACTAGTTAGTAATTTTCTTAAAACAATATGATTGGACTATAAATATGACTCAAAATAGCACTGCCTCTGAAAACTCATACAAACCTCTAAATGTGTTTTTTGATGTCGACAACACTCTCATCATGTGGAATGGAAAACTTCGGAATCATACCCGCGATGTATTTGAAACTCTAATTCAAGAAGGACACACCATCTATATTTGGTCAGGTGTTGGCATTCGTCGCTGGGACATGCGTCGGCATGAGCTAGACGAATTGGTGGAAGATTACTTTATCAAGCCTCTTGAGGACCACCACGCAAAACTTGAGCCACTTGGTGTGAACGTAATGCCAGACTTCGTAATCGACGATCACAAATCGGTAGTCGATGCGTTCGTCGGCTATCACATCCCTGATGAGGCTGGTCCGGATGATGAAGAGCTACTAAAGGTACTCGCCGCTATCCGAGAGCTTGCCCTTGCATAAATTATTCATTGCCTAAATTCTTTATACTAGGTCAGAAAAAATTGTCTCTATGAATTGCTCGGTATCGCTACCTCAAGAATTTTTTCAGCTTCTTGTAGAATACTCGCGCTTAGCCCTGAGCCACCAGACCGGCACATGCTGCAGTCCGGCTCGTCCGGAGCTCCAGTGTCTATCAGCTCTGCCACGGATCCCCCCTCATCCAGTATCACCCCACAAATCGTATCTATATGTGAAGCCCAAAAATGAGTCTCGTCTCGAGGCTCAACATCGTGAAGTACCACCCAGTGCCAATTATCTCCGAAATCATCCAGCAATTTCGCGACTATCGTCATGTCTGACAAATCAGTCTCCTAACCTTTACAACACTTCATTTGGTCCGTGAAAATCTAGTGATTGTCAGTCACAACTCTATCGCTCTTTAAGGCCTACATCACTTGGATCGTAGTAGAAAATGACAGTGTCACCAATTTGAATTCCGTTAGTAATGTACCATCTCTCTGGAACTTCCAGCGCCGCGAAGTACTTGCCGGGTGGATGATGATATATCTCTGTGTCCGCGATCATAGTATCGATACCTATAATTTTATTATCTATATCAATCCATGCGATAGCTAAATTAAAATGGGTATCTTGCATCCAAAATGGTCCAGTTTGTCCATTTGGGTAAAGAAAGAGCATGCCTCGATTACCGATCTTACTTCGCTCAGAAAAACCAGTTGAATACTCACTAGGCAAAGGGATTTCTACGTCTAGCCTTGACAGGCTCTTCCCATCCCGCACAAACATAACGTAGGGTTTTGTTGCCGATATTGAGTCTTCACTTGGTACATTGGAAATTATTGAGGAATTACTGACCGGCAAATGTGATTTATCTGGCTGGTTACTTAAATTATTACAATTGGCCAACAAAGCACACATGAGAATAAATAGTATCGGTCGCATATATCATCTCCCATGACAGATAAGTATTTTACTGAGTTTAAGTATTAACATAGGTCGAACTTATGCAAGAACAAACTAAAACCACAATTGAAATAGTCTTGGACACTTGGCCATCAATTCGTGATGGCCAAGTGTCCAACGACATATCCCTGTTAGACCAACTCCTAAGTCTATTTGGCGAAAAAAACGCATTCGGGGTTGAGCAAGGGATTGATAGCACGTTTAGCGGGTTTGCTGATGAAGATAACCAAAGAATAGTTTTACCGAGTGGAGAATTCACTTCTACACCTAATGAGGCCAAGTTACTCGCACACATTCTCATCACTAGACTGCTCGTGGCAGCCGGTCTACACGTTGATCGACGCGTGCAAGGCGCTCTTGGTGACGCCTATGCCAATACATGGTGTGTCAAAGGTGAATACATAACTACGCCTTTAGTGCTCGCTCATTCTCTCTGGTTGATAGCGCTAGATCCACAAAATCATTCAGATATACCACTCGCGATTAATTGGGACCCCACTTACTACCAAAATTCAGGTGCATGGGATTTAGGTTACAGGCTCTTTTCTCACTACGATGTTAAGGAACGAGCCTTGGACTGGGCAGTCCATGTTAGTCAATCACCTGACCGATACGTTGGTTGCTCGCGGTGGAATATCGTCGAGCCACTCATCAGGATAAATGACGAGCGAGCCCACCTAGCTATAAAACAGCTCTCTGACACAGTTGATAAAGAAATTGAAGGCATAGGAGCGGCCGAGATTTTAGAACGGTCACGCATTTTCGGATTACTGGAAAGAAATTCTAAATAAGCCTTGGAACACGTTTTCTTCCAGGACGGCTGTCATAATTTGCTTTAAATTGTCTGTATTTATCTAACTGAATCCAATATTTACCGCCGATTTTTGTGGCTGGCAAGTTTCCGCCCTTGATTTGTCTGCGTACCGTTTGCTGATGAACTTCTAAATCTCGTGCAGCTTGATCTAGGTCGATATAATCGTCAAATGGATTCTCTGGCATTGCAGCTAGCTCCCAAAACCCCACCGCTGCACCCTTTATACTAAAAGAGTAGTGTAATTAGTACAAGCGCCTAGCCAATTGTACTTTAATTGCATCAGCTCAGAGTACTTTAGAATCCAGTACCGATAAGGTGTATTTACTGATAAGTTTACTCTTAGGAATAAGAGTACTGTCCCCATAGTCACGGGAGACTGTACGATAACCTTCTGTGAAATTAGTAAAATTTGAGTGAGGACCGATGGCCGTTAAAAGTGAATTTATTCAAGTAAATCGACTCCAGTTACATTATCGAGAATGGGGAAATGCAAAAGACAAGCATGCTTTAATTTTCCTGCATGGGTTCGCTGCAACTTCAAGAATTTGGGATGAAGTCGCAGAAGAGCTCGCCAAGGATTTTCGAGTAATCGCGCTAGATCAAAGAGGTCACGGTCAATCAGATATTGATCCAGATCATGACTATTCAAGAACGAGTCAAGTTGATGATATCCACACGATTATCGAGCTACTTGAGTTAGAAACCGTGACGTTAATTGGGCACTCGATGGGTGGTGCAAATGCAATATGTTACGCTGCCGACCGGCCAGATATTGTTTCCGCACTGGTGTTAGTCGAAACTGCAGGCGATATGCTCAGAAGCGGAGTCGAAAGACTAAAGAGACTTCTAAAGTCTGGCGACGAATTCAATTCGCTATCAGAGGCTGCTAATGCTCTGTACGAATATCAGAGCTATGCTGCGCCTGATCAAATTCACAGGAGAGCGTTGGCAACATTTACTGAGACTCCTGATGGAACTTGGATTTGGAACTTTGATAACTCGTTCCGCAATCCAACAATAAGGCCACCAGATCCTGATCCAGGTCAACGACGCCTTGCTGATCTTGGAGAAAGTGCAGAAAAGGTAGTTTGCCCAGTCATGATCGTTCGTGGTGGCAAAACCGACATGTACACTCCCGAGTCAGTTAAACGTCTTAGCAGACGCATGGCGAATGCTCGTATATCACTCATTGAAGAAGTAGGTCACCATATCCCGACTGATGATCCTGGAACTCTCTCGCTGAATATTCGCGAATTTCTTCAGTCGCTACCCGTAATCTAATCCGCTAGATGTGATACATAGGACTTAAACACAACGGACGCGTTTTGCCCACCGAGACCAAACGAATTTGACAAAACCACATTAATTTCAGCAGAAATTGCTTCGTTTGGCGTAATTTTAAGATCGCAGTCTGGATCTGGTTGGTCGTAGTTTATCGTTGGTGGGATTATATTATTTGAAAGAGCTAAAACACTAGCCACTGCCTCGATACCTCCCGCACCTGCAGCTAAGTGCCCAGTCATAGATTTTGTGGACGATATATTTACGTCATATGCGTGCTCTTCCAATGCAATTTTTATCGCTTGAGTCTCAGTTCTATCGTTGTACTGCGTCGACGTGCCGTGGGCATTTATATAGTCGATTTCACTAGCACTTATGCCCGCATCTGATATGGCTCTACTCATTGCAAGTGCCTGCCCCTGAGGATCAGGTGCAGTGTCATCTGTTGCATCAAATGACCAGCCAACCCCGGCCAATTCACAATAAATATGTGCCCCCCTCGAGACAGCTGACTCTTCGCTTTCGAGCATCAGAATACCGGCGCCCTCACCTAGAATGAAACCATCTCGCCCAAGATCAAATGGCCGAGAAGCGTGCTCGGGATTTGCATTATTCTTTGAAAGCGCACCCATCCTTCCCATAGAAGATAGAGCTAGCGGCGTAATCATTGCCTCAGCACCACCAGTTAAAATAGCACTGGCTTGACCGAGTCGAATTAAATTCAGGGCATGACCAAGAGCATCAGTTCCCGATGCACAAGCTGTATTAATTGTTGTATTTGGGCCTCTAATCCCAAGCTCGCGAGCAAGTCGCGCCGACGCCATGTGCTGGCCCATTCGCGTGATAATAAAAGGGTCAACACCTCTGGATCCTTTATCTAAATATTTTTCCCACTCAGGACCCATAGCCATAGCATCACCAGATGTTGCAACCACTACCCCTATATCATCCTTATTGAGCTGATCTATAGCTAGTCCAGAATCCTGAAATGCCTGAATTCCTGCTGCCGCTGAAAATTGGGCGAATCGTCCAGTTCGTCTTGCCACCCGGCGTTCTAAATATAACTCCGGATCGAAATTTGTAACCTCTCCAGCTATTTGCACGATGTGATCTACTGGATCAAAATTTGTGACCCGGCCTATCCCATTTTTGCCAGAGCACAAACCTTCCCAAAATAAATCAGCCGTCACCCCAATTGGAGTCACTGCACCAACTCCCGTAACAAAAGCTCTGTGCAACTTACGATCAACCATTCATAATCTCTCTTTCATTTCAATAAACGCTCGCCTGACCAATCCTACTTTGGTTTCTTCATTCTAAATATAGCGACTACAGCGACTGATGCGGCTACGGCCACAGCTGCAGCAGGCAAAATTTCCTTGATTCGTTGATCTTGGGGACTAATAAACTTCGATAACCTAGCAAGTGGATGTTCGCTTGAACGTAACTCGATTTCACGCCCGTAGTCGCTCGAAGAAACTGAGTCCACTGCGTCACCTGTCTCAGCGTATTGCTTCTTACGTGCCTCGGCCGCCATCTCGACTTTGCGGTCTTTTTTTGATTCTGCACCTACCGCCTTCGAGTTCAAATCTGTTGCTTGAAAACCATAATCAAATTTCTGCCCGTCCAATAGTCTCGCTCGACTAGACATACCTGAACTCATGTAATCTTTTTCTGGATTCGACGTATTGAAACTCTGCGCGGATTCAGTCTCGTCATTTTTGGATTCAAACTTATCAGTCAAGGTCTGGTGTATTACCTTCGTTTTATCAACATCTAGACTCTGTGTGACCGCAGGCCAAGCGTTACCAGTCTCCGTTGGTCCATGATCATCAGGTTCCGTCGCGATGACCTGTGCATCTTTCCCTTGCACTGGCTTCACCGGTTTCCGCGAGCTCATCACCAAAAGCGCACCGACGATAAACCCTCCAGCAAGAGCCAAATAAATTCCGTCATAATTCCCAACGCGATCAAAATAAAAAGCCACTGCAATTGGAGCTGATATACCGAAAGCTTGGCTAATGGGTGTAGAAATTCCCCGCACTGCTCCTAGATGAGCTCGCCCAAAATATGACGCCATCAAAGATTCCTGTAATGGGATTTGTGCGCCGATCCCAAATCCCCAAAGCATGGTTACCAAAACAAATGGAACGAATTGCTGCGTCGGTCCAACAATTACCATTAAAGCCATACCCATAGCAGCAATAGTGAAAGCAACTAGTGTCGATAGACGGGCCCCGATTTTACCCATCAACACCGGCCAAACAAATTTAGACGTCAGCGCTGATAGACCTTGAAATAGCATGGCTATGCCCGCCTGTTGAAATGTAAAACCATGCAATGTCATAAACGGAATTAAGAAAAATAGTCCAGCCATCAACCCCATTAAACCAAATGAAAACCCTATTTGAAGAGTCCACAAAGAAAGAGTCTTAGCGGCTTCTCGAGCAGTCAATGAATTTCGCGCATCTTCTCGAGCGAGTTGGATTCGATGTTCACTGGAAGCATCGCCCTCGATAGCGCCATCAGGCAGTAACCCATGGTCTTCCGGCTGGCGACGCATCATCAGTGCAACTGGATATAAAACCAACCAGGTTACTATACCTAAAACAATCCATGAATCTCGCCAGCCTATCGTTGAAATCAACCAAACCAATAAGATTCCAGTGAACTGAGCAGCCGAAACGCCGGTCGAGGCAATTGAGATTGCCCACGCACGCCTAGAAACAAACCATTTTGCTATTACTACATTAAGTACAAGATTCCCAGCGAGTGCCAAGCCTAGACTTGAAACAACTCCTCGAATTAGAAACCATTCGAGTAGTGTATTAATTCTACTTAAATAAATAAGTGACAATCCAACGAGAGTAGCACCCGCGATCATCAAGCCTCTCGGACCCCATCGATCTAACAAAAAACCAACCACACCACCGGCCAAAGCAGTCGAAATAGAGCCCAAGGTGACGCCCAAAGTGAACTCAGTTTGAGTCCAACCAAGCTCTTCGGTCATGAAGGGTAGGAAAATTCCACTACTGCTCGACATTATCGAAACAGCCACCATCTGAGCAACTAACGCTCCCCCAACTATCCACCAGCCGTAAAAGATCCCTGCAGGATTTGTGGTAGATTGAATCGAATCGCTTTCCTCAGATAGATTCATAAATGAATAGTAAGCGCGATTTGAATAGAGCGTGCACGCTAAAACTATATGGTATTAGGATGAGCCTATGAACTTAGGAAGCACTGATCGTGGTGCAGAAAAATATGCGATCGATTGCAAGCACTTAAAAAGAACCATCGATCGCGAACGCCCTGATCCTTACGCTATGCTGTGTACACACATAGTCAGAGACGACAAGGACTGTGTCGGCCCGTTCCTAGAAGATCTTGAAACTGAATGTGGGCTTTGGGAGCCCAACACCGAGCTTGTAAATCGCCAGAAAAATAGATTATAATTAGCTAAATTTTGACTTCTGGTGGAGATGAGGGGATTCGAACCCCTGACCTTCGCATTGCGAACGCGACGCTCTCCCAACTGAGCTACACCCCCGAATTTCTCGAGCATAGCGCATAGACTAATTTAAAGACTGTTAGAATCTAAATAACAAATTACAAAAGATTCATTCACCAAGAGACTTAAATGCTTGACTCGTTATCGGAAAAATTGCAACATTCGCTAGGGAAACTGCGTGGCAGCGGGCGGATCCGAGATGAAGATCTTGATTCAATACTAAGAGATATTCGCGTTGCGATGCTAGAAGCAGATGTACACTTCAAAGTAGTTCGTGAGTTTCTTGATAGTGTTCGGAATCGAGTACAAGGTGCCGAACTGATCAATTCTATTGCCCCCGGTCAGCAAGTCGCCGCAGCTGTCCATGAAGCTTTAATTGACTCACTTGGTACAGATACCCACTCCATAAAACGAGAGTCTGATGGGCCCACTCGGATTCTCATAGTTGGGTCAAAAGGAAGCGGCAAAACAACCTTATGCGGGAGAATTGCCCTCCATTTTAAGGAACAAGATTTAAGACCGCACCTGATATCAACCGACTTTGAGCGTGTGGCAGCATCTGAACAGCTCCAGGCAATTGCAAATACTTTAGATGTGCCCTGCTACGTTGAAAATAACAAATCAAAAAGCAGTGAAGTTGCCAAGCGTGGATTACTTAGTGCTCGACAAAATAATGCAGATGTAATAATTGTGGATTCCAGCGGAATAGTAGATTTCACGGATGAACAGGCGGATGCGTTAGCGGAACTAGCCGACGCAGTAGATCCAACTGAACTTCTCCTAGTTGTCGACGCCATGATGGGACAAGAGGCTGTAAACCTAGCCGGTGCAATGCATGAAGCTTTGGAAGGAACCGGAATCGTAGTAACCAAACTTGATTCAGATGCGAGAGGTGGTTCCTTACTCTCTGTTAAATCAGTTACAGGACTGCCAATAAAATTTATTACGGTAGGTGAAGAATTATCAGCACTCGAGGAATTTCACCCCGAGAGGTTTGCTTCACGGTTATTAGGTATGGGAGATGTTGCTTCATTAGTAGAAAAAGCGAAAAAATCCGCACCAGAGATTGATTCCAAAAAAGTTGCGAAAAAAATGCGTGACGGAACAATCGATCTTGAAGATTTCTTAGAACATATCGAACAAATAAAAAATATGGGTTCGCTTTCTGGTTTAATGGATATGATTCCTGGCGCTTCAGGGCTAAAATCACAAATGGGCTCAGTTGAATTCAGTGATAATGAGTTCCGAAGAAGAGAGGGGATTATTCGTTCCATGACTCCTTTCGAGAGAAAAAACCCTGACGCGATTAATGGGTCGCGAAGAAAGAGGATAGCAAAGGGATCAGGCGTTGGCGCCTCAGATGTAAACAAACTACTGAACGAATTCAAACAAAGTAAGATGCTGATGCAAGCCATGGCAGGAGGTTCTGGTAAAGCTGGAAATAGTATGTTGCGTAAACTTGGTTTATGAGAATAAAACACCGGTACAGGACCTTATGACAAAGAAGCCATAGAATTGGTATTCTGTTGAATCATTGCTTAAGATGAAGGAATTAAAATAATGTTAAGGATCAGGCTGCGCCGCGGGGGCAAAAAAAACCAACCGTCGTATAGAGTCGTTGTGGCAGACCGCCTAGCGCCTCGTGATGGGAAGTTCATTGAAAATTTAGGGCACTATAACCCGTTAACTGACCCGATCACGCTTGAAGTTAAAAAAGAGCGAGTAGAGCATTGGATAGCATTAGGAGCTCAGCCAACTGAAACGGTTCATCGTTTACTATTTAAGCACGGAATTATTGAAACTGAACCACCAAAACGACCTAGCAGACCCAGTCGAGCTGAGCGACAAGCTGCTGAAGCAGCTCAGGCTGAATTGGACGCCGAACCTGAGGCATCAGTTGAGCCATCAGCTGATGAACCCACTGGCGAAACAACTGATTCAGAATAAGACAGAAACTAAGCCCTATTTAAATTGAGGAAAATTCTATGAAAGCATTAATCGAATACCTTGCTCGCGCTTTAGCCGAACACCCAGAGGACGTACGAGTGGAAGAAGTTCACCAAGGGAGGCGAGTATCATTTCATCTCTTCGTTAATGATGAAGATAAGGGTCGTGTTATAGGTAGAGAAGGTCGCTGCGCATATGCTCTTAGGTCAATTTTACAAGCGGCAGCGACTCGAGCTGGTGTCAGAGCGAGCCTTAGCATCGAATAGAGTTTGACCTGTTTTCAAGTAACTTAGCGTTATGTCAGACCCAAACCGCGTGGCTGTTGGAGAAATAAATAGTCCGTGGGGAATTAAAGGTCACGTCAAGGTAACTCCTCTCACGTCAAATTCCGAAAGACTACAGCCCAGACAAAAAGTATTCATTGGTAATCTATGCGTGACCATCACTGACGCGAAAGTTGTGGGTAAAGTTCCAGTGATTCAATTTTCATCTTTCACCACAAGAACTTCTGTTGAATCTCTGAAAGGATCCCTAATAGAAATATTAGAAAAAGATCTTCCGGAGTTGCCAGAAGATATCTTTTACATCCATGACATAGTCGGACTAACAGTCTCTACAGATGATGATGAAGTAGTAGGCGAGGTCATCGAGGTTTTACAAACTGGGGCCAACGATGTTTATGTGATAAGGGGAAACACTGGGAAGGATGTGCTAATTCCCGCACTAGCATCAGTCATAATAGAGACGAAAATAGAAGATAAATCCTTGATTATTAGGTCAGATACCGGCTTATTCAATTAGTTTTTTTAATATGCGGTCTTTTGGTAAGGTGTTTCGCGCGGGCGAATAATATGGGATAATTCCAGTCCTAGTTGTTTGGAGTAGGTAAACGCTGCCAAACTTGCTTAATATATAAGAAAGGGACCCCAGCCCTATGACAACCGAAACAACGTCAGACTTGAGAGTAGTTAGTACAGAGAAACTGCCTACCCCCGATGAACTTGCGAGCCAGATTCCGCTTACTGAAACCGCTCGAAAAACAATCGTCCGCGGAAGAAGTCAAGTTCAAGATATTCTGAGTGGTAAAGATTCCCGACTTCTAGTTGTAGCCGGCCCTTGTTCGGTGCATGATGAAAAAGCGGCTCTCGACTATGCGGACCGGCTCGTGAAACTTGCTGAGGAAGTAAAAGACCAAATTTGTGTTGTTATGCGAGTTTATTTTGAAAAACCGCGAACAATTCTCGGCTGGAAAGGGTTGATCTACGACCCCAACTTAAATGGAAAAATCGCCATCAAAGAAGGACTTGAGCGAGCGCGAAAAATCTTATTAGCTGTTAATGAGAAAGGCCTCCCTGCCGGTGCGGAATTCTTAGATCCAATTGTCCCGGCTTATCTTGCTGACCTAGTTACTTGGTCCTCTATCGGGGCTAGAACCACTGAAAGCCAGACTCACCGTCAGATGGCAAGTGGTCTCTCGATGCCTGTTGGCTTTAAAAACGCAACAAGCGGAAGCATCGACATTGCGGTCAATGGGATTAGAGCGGCCAGGGCAGCACAGGCATTTATTGGTATCGATACTTCAGGGCAAACAAGTGTCGTTAATACGGCTGGCAATAATTCAGCTCACTTAGTTCTCCGTGGTGGCGAAGATGGACCTAATTATGAAGCTGCTCAAGTGGCAAACGCCCAAAAAATATTGACTGACGCTGGATTGCAACCTCGTCTAGTAGTGGACTGTTCCCATGCGAATGCAGGAAAAAAGCATGAAAATGAACACATTGTTTTTGAAAGCCTAATTAGTCAAAGACTTCAAGGAAACACTGATATAGCTGGCTGTATGTTGGAGTCATTTATATCGCCTGGGAATCAGGCTCTGACAGAAAATCTTAACGACCTCAAATACGGAGTTAGTATTACCGATGCATGCATCGGGTGGGATGAAACAGCTGAGCTACTTTCTCGTGCTGCAAAGCAATTAGCAAGCGAGTAGTACTGCATTGAAACATTGCACATATCAATTCTTAAGAGTTTTCTAAACCATGGCGAGCCATCTTGAGAACAACGAGCCCGCTTTAGAGTTAGACGTTCTCGACTCCATAGAAAAAGTTGCGACACTGCTTCAAACAAGACCATATACGGTGGCACTAGCAGGAGCTGGAGTATCTAAAGAAAGTGGCATACCTACGTTTAGAGGAAGTGACGGACTGTGGACAAAAAACGGCGAGCCACCCCTAGATCAATATCAGCGGTTTATTGACGATCCGCTTGACTGGTGGCATACCCGGCTCGCCAATGACAAGGGGGAATTTGCTCAGACGTTAGATAATGCAACCCCAAATAGAGGACATACTGCCCTTGCTAATCTTGAAAACCTAGGTGTCTTAAGGCACCTAATTACCCAAAATATAGACGATCTTCATCGAAGAGCCGGCCACTTATCCCTCACTGAAATTCATGGTAATCGCTTTTGGATGCGCTGCATTGAGTGCGGAGATAGGCTTTCGAAAGCTCAATTCGCCCACGATCCGAAATTGTTACCACCACGTTGCACAATCGGTAACTGCAACGGCATAATCAAAAGCGATACCGTTATGTTCGGAGAACTAATTCCCCATGCTGCTCTCGCAAAAAGCCAGATTGAATCGAAAAAATCTGAAGTTTTCATGGCTATTGGCACGTCTGCCCTCGTCTATCCCGCTGCCGCATACCCACTAGAAGCAATACAAAATAATAAACCGCTTATCGAAATTAACCCTGAGGTTACACAGCTATCCGAGTATGCCACAATAGTAATCAGAGCACCTTCCGGGATCGCATTGCCCTTAATTGTAGACCGCATCAAAGAACTTGATCTCGTGATTGAATGAATTGGACGCACATAAATGATCAGCAAAAGGGTTTATGAACCAATCGGGATTGTTCTCGCAACAGACGAGGGTTTGCTAACTCTTGAGCCAGGTGGACAACCAAAATTTGTAGTTGATGAGTCGGCCTTTACTGATGTTGATTATTATGATGGAATCGGAATTGCCGGATCCTTAGACGGTGCATGGGTTCATAATGGCCGCAATGGACGACTCTGGCACAAAACATTGAATGAGCCTGTCGGAGCTGTTGCAATAACTCCCTCAGGTATGCTTTTTGCTGGAACAATTGATGGAAAATTATTCACGTCTGAAAATCAGGGTGATGACTGGTCTGAAATCGAAGGCGTAAAACACGTTATTCGGCATGGCAGATTTTCACCACCGACCGGGGAAAAACCTAGACCGGTATCCGTGGCAGAGGCAAAAGAAGGTATTTTAATTGGTATTCTAGGAGGAGGTAGTTGGCACACTCGAGATAACGGTGGCTCTTGGTTACGACGCTCTGATGGTTTAGATCCGAAAGTACACAAGATTTATGCTCATCCCACTCAACGCGATCGCCTATTCGCAACTGCATCAAGCGGAATTTATCGATCTGAAGACGAGGGTTATTCCTGGATTCAGTCACTCAGTGGGCTAGATCGATCATTTGCGGGTTCTCTAGCCGTGTTGCCGGGTGCACCTGATTCATTAGTCTTGTCGTTAGCCCGGCATGCTCCTGGTGAAATCGGTGCAGTTTTTCGATCTGCCAATGGTGGCGTTTCATGGTCAAGATTGATGCTCGACGGTGATGACGAATGGGAACATATCCCTTGTGTAACTCGACCCTGGGATTGGGAGGATCTCGTATTCATTACGGCAGAGGACAAACTATATGCGTCGCACGACCGCGGCCGTAATTGGCTAAAACTAAATACTGACCTTCCAAGAGCACGTGCTATAACCGCAAGTCTCTAGAAATACATGCCCCAGATTGGTTCTGTTGGGTACAGGAGGAATATCTAGGCATCAAAATGGTAACTATAAAGCCAAAAAATTCATTCAGAATGTTCGCTCTCGGTGCCAGCGGATTAATTTTGTTACTTGCACTTATCTTGAGCGGGCTCATTTGGTACACCTTGGACACGCAACCAAAAAAAAATCTAGAAACAACATCAGAGCTGACAACTGTAAGTAAAGAATTAATTCTCCAAAATCATGGGTTAACTACCCCTGGAGAGCTTGCACGAATTGGTTTACCCGCGCCAGATTTCCTTCTTGTAGACGCCCTTACAGGCAAGGAAATAAAGCTTTCTGACTATGTTGGAAAATTAATCATTTTGAATTTTTGGGCCTCGTGGTGTGGCCCATGTAAAATCGAACTACCAGAGCTTCAGGCAATCCAAATCAAGTATGGCACTGATCTAGTAGTCCTCGGTGTTAACGGTGATAGAGAAAGTCTCGAACAAATCAGATATTTTGGGTCAAAGCTGAATCTGACGTTTGGACTTCTGAGAGATCCAAAAAAAGAAGTTACTCAAGCCTATGGAGTATGGGGCTTACCCAAAACGCTATTCATAGATCGTACCGGACTGATCGAAAAACAGTACACTGGATCAATTAATCAAGAAATCATTGAAAAAGAATTGCTCGCCTTGGGGCTAATACTGAATGATTAGCTCTGAACTGGTAAAATTTCAGTTGTTACTCGTTAACTAAACTGGAAGTTATTCGCAATGCAACTTCATTCGGACTCCATCGCTGGTTTTATCGATTTTCTGGCGATAGAACAGAATCTTTCTCGGCATACGGTATCGGCGTATAAGACAGACATAAATGACTTCTTTGCTTTTCTATCTGTGTTTAAGCACTCACAGGACAATACTGTTCCCGATGCCACCACAGTCTCAAAATACCTCGCTAATTTAAATGCCCGAAACTTTGCAAAGGCTACCGTTTCAAGAAGAATGGCTGCCGTGAGATCTTTTTTTAATTATTTATTAGATATTGGAGAAATAGATACAAATCCAGCTAATGAACTTCCTTCACTAAAGAAGACTCAATCGATCCCAAAAGCACTGAATACTCAGGACGTTGATCGCCTACTCAGCATATTTGAAACCTACAAATTAACCCCGACCGGAGGTCGAAACAGAGCTCTGGTCCGCCTAATGTATTCCACCGGAATTCGAGTAACCGAGGCGACAACACTCAGACTCGACTCAATTAATCTTGAGGAGAGGCAGTCCATTCAGGTAACAGGTAAAGGAAACAAAGATCGCACGTTACCCCTACCAGCAGATACCAAACTTATATTAATCGATTATTTGAACACTTCCCGACCACAACTAGTTAAAAATAAATCAATTGACTACTTGTTCGTGAGCTCCCGCGGCAATCAACTAAGCAGACAAGTGGTATGGACGATCATCCATAATGCCGCTGAATTGGCAGGACTAAAAAAACACATCTCGCCACACACTCTTCGCCATTCATTCGCAACTCACCTGCTGCGGGGGGGAATACATCTAAGAAAGGTTCAGGAACTTCTCGGGCACGCAAATCTTTCTACTACTCAGATTTATACGGCACTTAGTGATAACCAGCTCAGGGAGTCTTATAACAATTTACACCCACGTGCACTGAAGAAGAATTAACATAGACTCAAGTGGAGGAGTAATATCGTGAGATCTAGGAAATCACTAATCGATCGCGTCAGGGCACGTGAAGTACTTGATTCGCGAGGCAATCCGACTGTAGAAGTAGAAATAGGTCTACTCAACGGGGTTCTTGGAAGAGCAATTGTTCCAAGTGGAGCGTCCACTGGAGCTCATGAAGCGGTAGAACTGCGTGATGGAGACATTTCAAGATATGGCGGGAAAGGCGTTCTCCAAGCTGTCGAAAACATTCAAAACAAGATAGCTCCCGCTATCAAAGGATGTGACGCCTCAGACCAAGCAGAAATCGATCAGATTCTTTTAGATCTTGATGGGACTGCTAACAAATCAGCGCTGGGTGCAAATGCACTGCTTGGAGTCTCACTTGCAACCGCATGGGCTGCTGCAAACTCTGAAAACACTCCGCTCTATCGATATCTAAATGATCAATCCACGTATGTTCTTCCCACTCCTATGTGTAATCTGCTTAACGGAGGTGCACATGCCAGCAACTCAACTGATTTTCAGGAATTCATGCTGGTACCTGTAGGAGCCAGTAGTTTTCATCAGGCGATCCAATGGATTGCGGAGATTTATCAAATTCTTAAGCGCATACTCGGTGAACGAAACTTAGCAACCACTGTTGGTGATGAAGGAGGTTTTGCGCCGATGCTTGAAAGTAATCAGGCTGCAATGGATCTCTTGATTGAAGCGATCGATCGTGCCGGGAAAAAACCAGAGAAAGATATTGCAATCGCACTCGATCCAGCGGCAACTGAAATATTCTCACCCGAAGAAAAATACATATTGAGTCGTGAAAACAAAATACTAACCGGTGCCGAAATGATCGATTTATGGGCTAACTGGAAGTCACTCTACCCAATTATCTCAATTGAAGATGGCCTTGCTGAAGATGATTGGTCGAGTTGGGTTATTCTAACAGAACGGCTGGGTACGGATACTCAATTAGTTGGTGATGACTTGTTTGTTACAAACCAGGAACGGCTACTACGAGGAATTAAACTCGAAGCCGGAAACGCGATTTTAATTAAGCCAAATCAAATTGGAACATTGACCGAAACGCTTGAAACAATAAAAACTGCTCAGCAAAATGGGTTTAATACTGTTTTATCTCATCGTTCGGGAGAAACCGAGGATCACACCATCGTTCATCTGGCAATAGCGACGTCATCAGGACAAATTAAAACGGGAGCTCCCGCCAGGGGTGAGCGAACAGCAAAATATAATGAACTCCTACGCATTGAAGATACTTTGGGTAAAAATGCGGTCTACCTGGGTGGTGAACCCTTTCAGTCAAAAAAGAGGAGCTGATTTTCTATGCCTCACTTGGGTAACGACGAACTACCGATAGCACATTCGCCACAGCGCGTTTCTGGTATGAAAGTACCTGACGGACTTCCTCTACCAGCCGAGCCAAATCTCGAAATTGAAACATCCAAAGATGCTTGGCGACAAACTGGATTTCTCATGAAAAAAGAATGGGATCTTATTCAATTAAGCTTAGATCTATCCACGGCTTTGGTTAAAACGGGCTATACGCCAAGTGCTCGCAGCATGATTATGGCCGGTTATGCATCGGTCTGGAGCAGGTCGCTTCTAACCCTATCTGACGCAGCCGGACTTGTTCGAGGAGGTAGTTATCAAACGGCAATGCCCTTAATTCGACAATCTATAGAACTTGCTGCTGCACACCGAGGACTTGTTGACGAAATTGATGAATGGAAAAGATGGACCCATGAGGCGTTTGCTAGTCACACAGAAACTAAATCTACCGAAATAGGTATAGGTGGGTATTTTGCTGGTTCCGTGATCGCTGAAGATCCTGTCATGAAGATTATTTATAGGGCCTCAAGTGATTTCGCACGCCCGAACTTTGGGCCAACATCTCTTTTCGTCGCGAATGAGGCATCCCATGAAAAATATCCGCTCCATTTCGCGGATAGAAGCTTCCACCTCGGTTGGGCTCAACTCCTATTGGGTTGGATTTTGAATGTGACTGGGCTCTTACTTGAGACTGGTCTCTCCCAAACACATGAGTTTCCAGCGGACGACATTTTGAAAACTGAAATAATTCAACATTTGGATAACTCTAGAGAAGTGACATCCGATGAAAACCAGTGTCGACTGAAAGAATGGACTGATAGTGACAATCGGAAACGTTATATTATCTCGAATTTCAGACGGCAAAGTACCGACGCTGCCATAAGACTTCTTATCTGAAAGATCCAGTTCAAACATTTAAAAGAAATGATCAGTTTAGATCGCAAGTAAGATGCGTAGCAGACAATTCAAAGCTAAGATTCGTATGTTGGTGATATCCGTGGAGGGCAAATATGGCAGTACGTGTCGGAATAAATGGTTTCGGGAGAACAGGTAGAACTGCTTTTCGATCATGGTGGGAAAACTGGTCCTCACACGGATTAGATGATATCGAAATAGTTGCTATAAATCGCGGACCAGCAGAGATTAGAGCGCATCTCCTAGCGTACGACTCAGACTATGGAAGATTCCCTGATCCAATTTCAACAGAAGATGACGTTATCAGGATCCGCGATCATACGGTTAAGGTTTTTAATGCGAATGCCCCAGAAACCATTCCTTGGCACGAAGCAGGTGTGGATATTGTCATAGAAAGTACTGGCCAATTTAAAACTGGAGATGAAGCTGCGGGTCATCTTAAACAAGGCGTTAAAAAAGTTATCATTTCTGCGCCTGCCAAATCGGTTGACTGGACTGTAATTATGGGAGCAAATCAAGCAGAATATGACGCGGCAAACCACAACGTCATATCAGCTGGATCCTGCACTACAAACTGCATAGTGCTTGCTGTGAAAGTACTGAATGACTCTTTCGGGGTAGAAAACGGATTAATGTCGACAATTCACGCATACACGGGTGACCAAAACCTTGTCGATAATTCTCATAAAGATCTTAGGCGAGCACGAGCTGCGGCCCTTAATATCATACCCACTTCTTCTGGCGCGGCAGGTGCAATTGGAGAGATTATTCCGGACTTGAAGGGGAAAATTGACGGATTTGCCTATCGGGTCCCTACGCCGACAGTCTCGGTCGTTGATCTTGTCACAAAACTTAGCAAATCCCCGTCCTCAGAAAATATCAATGATGCTTTTTTAGAAGCTGCCAATAGTGATTTAAAGGGGTTCCTATATTACGAATCAAATGAACTCGTATCATCAGACTTCAAAAAACACTCAGGATCAGCTATACACGATGCAGCGTCTACGATGGCAGTAGACGGAGGCAATCTCACTAAAACAGTGACATGGTACGACAATGAATGGGGTTATTCTTGCAGGTTGATTGATGTCGCGAGATTGATTGCAGCGGGTGGGCTATAACTAAGTAATATTTTCTGGGATTCGTATCTAGGCTTTCAATTTAGCCTTATTCCGCAGACCACTTACCATAAAGATGCGAAACGTTCATAGCATTGCGCTCGGATTCAGGCCATTTTTTAAATTCACCTACATCTACACGTTGCATAGCCTTCTGAACAGTTACACCAGAGTCAAACATCTGTCTAGTTTGATTTCGAATTACTTCGAAATATTCTCGCATGTCAGCAATCTCAGCTTTGCCTCCTATAGGCCCGTGACCTGGTATTACCATTTCCGTGTCTGACATAATTAAAAAATCACAGATAT
>Ga0302122_10000009_pt1 | contig 106483 bp, 101 predicted proteins | sample CB21_SCM_MG_FD_203115 | JGI IMG/M metagenome (GOLD analysis project Ga0302122, IMG submission 203115) | Marine microbial communities from Western Arctic Ocean, Canada - CB21_SCM | ecosystem: Environmental > Aquatic > Marine > Oceanic | place: Canada: Western Arctic Ocean | collected 2017-09-28 | reverse complement strand
ACCTGGCAAGCCACCTTGGTAGAGATCTTTCCACAACTGTTGAATAAGGGGCCAATCTTTTCCAGGAGCCTGGGTATTAATCGTTACATAGTCCTTGCCAGCAGAGCCTGCAGGCAATACATCCCCTTCCGAATTGCTCCAGATATTGCCGATAACCTGGGAAACCGGATAGCCCACCTTTACAGCAGTTTTCAACGCTACTGGCACCATAACGCCCCAGCCACGCAGCATCACAAAATCTGGGCTGAACTGACGAACTCGCATCCATATGGAGGTCTGCTCGTTTCCGGGATGTGGAACCTCGATCTGCTGAACTTCAAAACCCATCATTTCAGAAAGGGTGTTGTACAAGCCTATGGTTTCTCGACCATAGGCAGACCCATGATAAAGCACCGCGATCTTTTTGCCTTCAAGGCTTCCACCACTCTGCGACTTTGCATATTGAACCATGATGCTGGTTTCATCATATGGAGTGATCTCAACCGGGAACTGATACGGAAATATCCTGCCATCTTGAGATGCAGTGTTACCATGGTTTGGGGTAATACTCGGGATTTTGTCAGCTCGTGTTTTTTCCTGGAGCGCGTAAGCGATACCCACACTCAAAGGATCATTTGCAGTGGCACCATATGGACCATTATTTTTATATCGTTCATAGCACTCCACGCCTCGTGGGGTGTCCCATTCTGTTTCGCATTCATCCCATACGATCGGGACTGGCGGATCGCCAACCTTGCCGCTAATGCCGCCATATGTGAGATTAATCCAACGGAACAGATCAATTTCACCACCATAATAACCTGTACCACCCTCAGCATAAGGTCCGACCCTGTAGCTGGCGAGTGGCGTATAAACAATACGGTCAAGACTGGTATTGTGGTGATCCGTAAAAGGCTCCCCCTTAGTCATCTTAAGGTTAACCTCTGCTGCCGCTGGTGTCGTTAGCATCAATCCAGCGGATAAAGCGGCAACCAGCGAAATCGTAGTCCGCTGCCAACTAACTCTCTCTATCTTCATCCTTCATTCTCCTGTTGTTTATCAACGATACGTTTACAACTTGAACAACTTGAACAACTTGAACAACTTCACTCCGTTACATCCCTAAAATTAAACTACTCCATAATTAGAAATTACTAACCTATTGGATTGGTATCCATTAAATCTATGCTGTGTGTATACCTACCTTTAATCAGCGACGATATGGAAATGGCCACATTCGCAATTTTTCCTTTAGTTTGGATAACAAGCTGATTATTCCATTTGGTTCCTTGACTAAAAGTACTATTACTAATACGCCGAATATCATCTTACTGATGTTCTGTACCTGCGATGCATCTACACCGTAACTCCCTAATAGCGTGTTCATAAAAATCGGAAAAAGGAAAATGACAGCAGCACCAACGAATGATCCCAATATAGTGCCCAACCCGCCTACGATAATCATAAACACTATTGCGAACGCCAGTTCGATACTGTAGGTTTTTGTATCAAGAAGTTGCATATAAGCATACACATACAAGGCTCCAGCCACGCCGCAGTAAAAAGAACTAATAGCAAACGATAATAATTTAGTTTTTACCACGTTAATGCCGATTACTGATGCGGCTACGTCCATGTCACGCACTGCCATCATATCTCGACCAAATGAACTGCGAACTATATTCTTAGCTAACAACGTTAGCGGAAGAACAAATGCGATAACTATGTAGTAAAGTTCTTTGTGTGAAGTAAACGCGTGCCCGAACATCTGAAGTGGAGGTGGCTTAACTTCGCCCTGAAGGTTGTAATTCTTAAACCAAGGGTAGGCATCAAAAAACCAAGTGACTAAAAAATGGGCCAAGAGTGTTGCAATAACTAAATAAAAACCCTTAATTCGAAGACTTGGAAGACCAATTATTGCCCCAAAGCAAGCGGTAATAATACCTGCTAAAACAATCGCGATGGGGAACGGAAGATCCGGGAGTCGAATACAAATATTATAGGTAGCGAACCCACCAACAGACATGAACGCGGAAGCGCCTAGAGATAACTGACCGGCGTACCCAGTGATTATGTTTAGACCTAATGCAGCGAGGCCAAGACACAATGTAGGAATTAATATAGCCGTAATCCAATATTGGGTCAGCACATGGGGAACTACTAGCGCGAAAACTAGAGCTAACCACCAAAGAATCTGATCTTGCTTTAGTGGAACGATCGCTTGATCAGCTAAATAACTGGACCTAAACTGACCTGTTTCTCGATAAAACATAGTTTAAATTCTTTGAACTTCTTTCTGTCCAAACAACCCCGATGGCCGTATTAACACGACGATTAAGGCCACCCCATATGCAATCCAGATTTGTGTACCCCACCCAATATAAGGTCCAAGGAGAATTTCCCCTAACGCCTCCGCCGCACCTACTATCAAGCCCGCAACGATCGCGCCTGAAATGGATGTGAAGCCACCCATAATGAAAACTGGTAGCGCTTTTAGAGCGACTACAGAGAGGGTATATTGAACTCCAAGCCTTGCACCCCACATCAAACCCGCAACGATCGCAATTACGCCAGCAGTTGCCCAAGCGATCATCCACATTCTGGTGATTGGGATACCAACAGACAATGATGCCAACACGTTGTCTGCGACAGCACGTAAGTGAAGACCTGTTCTTGTATTTGTAAAAAAGAAGGCAAGAACCATTACTAGAGCACCAGCTACTCCTGACGCAAAAAGATCAAACTGACTCACTGTAAACCCACTCGTGACACTTAAAGGCATGTCCTCTATTCCTAAATCCAAGCCATGGACCTGTCCACCCCAAACAAACTGAGCGAGCCCTTCTACGAAAAAGGCAAGACCTACGGTCGCCATAAAAAGGGTTAGGAGAGAGGTGTTTGCTAGTTTTCTCAACGCTAGCCTCTCTACAGCAACTCCAAAAATTATCATTATCGCCGTCGTGATAACGAGGGATAGCCAAAACGGGATTCCCATCTCTACAAAACTAACAAATGTGAGAGCAGCACCGAGCACCATTGAGCCCTGGGCGAAATTGAATATCTTTGATGACTTATAAATCAGCACAAAGCCTATCGCGACCAGCGAGTACATTACTCCGGCAAGCAGACCTCCAACAGCAATTTGTAAGAGAAAAAGTGGATCCATTTTCTAAATTCTATTTACAGTAATTTGGTACATTATCGTCTTCGCATAACGGTACTAGTGTATGACCCTTCTATAGATCCTAGATATCGGTATTTCTCCCTACATACGCATCTATTACTCGGTGATCTTTCTTTACTTGGTCTGGCGTGCCGTCAGCTATTTTCTTTCCATAGTCTAAAACTATTACATGGTCTGAAATATCCATGACTACACCCAGATCGTGCTCAATAAGTATGACGGTCATTTTATAGGCGTCTTTTGCTTGAAGAATAAACCGCGTCATATCCTGTTTTTCTTCAAGGCTCATACCCGCCATGGGTTCATCTAGGAACAAGAGCTTTGGCTCAGCTGCAAGAGCACGGCCTAGTTCTATACGTTTTTGCAGCCCGTAAGATAACTGGCCCACCGATGTTTTTCTAACTGCCTGGATTTCAAGAAACTCAAGTAATTCCTCAGCTTTTTCCCTACTTTGAATATCTTCTCGACGACTCTTAGGAAGACGGAAAGCTTGGTTTAGGAAAGATGCTCGATTCATCAAGCATCTGCCTGTTTGAATATTTTCTAAAGCGGTCATACCCTTAAATAGAGCGATGTTTTGGAATGTTCGCCCAACTCCTTGCTTTGCTACCTTTCGCGGCGTCCAACGTTCTTTAGACCTGCCATTAAAAGTAATGATTCCTTTGTGTGGTCGATAAACTCCATTAAGTACATTGAGCATGGAACTCTTGCCCGCCCCGTTGGGTCCGATTATTGAACCAATTTCATTAGTAGCTATCTCAAAACTAACCTCGGAAAGAGCGTGAACACCGCCAAAACTGAGTGAAATATCATCCACCTTTAGAATGGTTGAATTATTTGAGATCGGAGGGTCCATGGATATGATTCTTCTTCTGGTCTTATATTTTGAGTTTTGTTCTGATGTAACTCAGGCTTGCCGTCTTACCAATTAACTTTCTTAGTTTGATCACTAACTATCCCTGAGACATTGTTATCCAACTAACAAAACGCCCCGATGATCTAAAGCACATTCGTCACGCAACAAAAGATATTTTCCGGTCTTGATTTCTCCAACGATAGAGTCATTACCCTTACCTAGGCCGACAATTCTCAAAAGCACCGAGTAATTGGTTACTACCCTTTGGTAACTTGGCATCCGAAGATGGGTCAGTTCACCTTGGTTTCTATCTAGCGGCCGTCTCAGCAATATAAATCGCGCCACTTTGGCGAGCATCGCACCACCGCGTTCAGTTAAGTTACTAGTTATTTTCCGAATTTCCACTTCAATTAGGTCTAGTACTTCTGACTGCAGCGCAAGCGTTTCTACAGACTGGTAATAAATGCCTTGTTGATCTGCCCAATCTTTACTCGCTTGTATGTCTAGTTCGATCAATGCAGTGGCATCTGCCGAATCCTTAGAAACAACTACTGCTCGTTTAATATAGGGTGATGCGCACAAATTCTCTTCAAGACCGATATCCACATTAAATTTTTTTTCCTCAAAAATTACTGTGGGGTTATTCGAAACCCGTGAAGCAGAGTTAGACAGCGATAAATCCTGGATATTCAAATTAAGCTTAGGTAACAGACCGGCAGGCTTTTTATCCTCAAGAATTTGGTGAAATTTTAGTCCTAAAGATGCAAAAAATGCCCTTCCTTCAATGCCCATTTGCACTGGATAAGTAATCGCAGATTTGACGCGGGCCAACCCTAGAACTTCTCGCATCGACTTGCACAAAAAGGCGGCTCCAATAGTTGACCCCACGCCTATCCCTTGCATATCCCCGTTACTAAGCCATTTCTGAAACCCATCTTGGGTTGCCTTAAACAGCTTCCGCTTTATCCATCCAGCCGACGCCATTTCAGACATTGAGCTCACTGCGATATGTTTATACCCACTGGGGGTAACCAAAAGCTGAGTTGGGCCAATCTCACGCAAATCAGCAAGGATAGTGTCACGAGTTTCAGGGAAATTGACACAATATCCATACATCGATGGTGCTACCTGATACAGGATATTTGCAGCAGCGTATGCTGGCGCTACGGTACAAATCATCTCATCAGTATGGCTAAGATTAAGACTACGCCCAAATGACGTGGCATTTTGTATCCAATCCTTGTGAGTAATGGACATGCACTCGAGCACATCTTGGCTCCCCGTTTGGAAAATTACGGTTGCAATATCCTCAGGCTGTCCACGCTCCACCTCTTCTTGAAATATTTTTAGAGCGACGCTTGGATCTCTTTTGCTGGAGACCGGCCAAGTTTCAATAACTTGACCTACGTTGTGTGCATTAGCATCTGAATCTGCTTGGCCTGACTCACCATCAAGCGTTTGTGCAGCTCTGACCGCAAATATTCGGGGAGAGCAATCTAACTCTGAGAAAATCAAACCGAGTAATTGAGCCTTTTCTTCGTCTTCGGCTAGCACCACTTTGGGAGACGGGATTTGCTTGAGACAGTGGCGCAACTCAGAAGCCGATGCGTCGGGCATGATTGGCACTACTGTTGCACCCAAACCCTGAATGGCATGCGCAGCAGCAACCCACCGGTATCCCTTATCACAATGAAGTATCGCGGTCTCACCTCGACTCAGGCCTGCATCGGATAGCCTATCAGCAACATTAGCAACATCTTGTATAGCTGCCTGCCACGATGAAATTCTCCAGATTCCCCGCTCTTTTCTACGCCAAGCGGCTTGGTTATCTGGATCAGTTCCTCGGGCAAGAAGATGCTGTGAGACCGTAAGTTCGTCGCCCATCGCGACTAATTCTCCTCCGTTGCGGATCCCAAGCGGGCAGAAGTATTCATTCCGCTCGTCTCTTATTTCTTATCTTAGGCTAATCGGATAGACGGTCACTTTTGAATTCGTTTGAATACTCTTGTCTTAGGTAGTGTTACGTATTTATAAGATAACAGTTCTTAGTTTTTTGTTTTAGGGTTACGAAAGAGTCATTAACCGTTTTGGTTAAATTTAACTGGGTAGGCTTGTTAAGCCTTCCCGTTTATCACGATCTTTTTGAATCGAATTGCTTGTTATCGCTCTACCGAAATTTGTAGCGTCGATATCTGGAACATCGGCGATAACTCTTCGTTATCTTCCAAATCCGCCCCTCAACGCTGTTAGGCGCTGAAGGGCTTCCTTCCAAACTAGGGAATTCTTATTGGGAGTCTGGCCAAACGAACGAGGGCTGTAACCCTTCATAAACAGGCCGACCATCACTTGGCTCTTCAACCCCACTAGATGAATCATAAAATGCATGATACGTTGCTGGCATTTTATCCGAATCATGCCCCATCAGATTTGGCACTATGACTCGAATTCGTCGTTCCTTGTCGTCAAGCATAATTGGACTCCCGCACTCGGAGCATGTGCACAACTCGAGCGGTCCATCTGGGTTGTTCGCGTTAAATGGTTGACGATTTAACTTATCACTATTTTCCACTGCTAGTTCACTATGATTAAAAAAAGCTACATGGGTTGTATCTTGTCCCGTGACACTCTTACATACTGAACAATGACAAGTATGGACATCAATCGGATCGTTAGTCGACGTGGTCGCAATGTGGTCGCAGCCACCACTGTGATTTGCTGACATTATATGATTCTCCTAGTTAGTTAATTTAGCCCCAACAACCTACCATAGTACAACATTACAACGCACAAAAAGCTTCAAACTGCCCAAAGAGATTCGAATAATTTATCATCCGTATTAACACGTAGTTAGTTTTGCAAAAACAGCGGGGTTTAAGTTAAAAATTCCTCAAGTTCTGTTATGGCCAACGAGTGTTTCGACACATCAGAAAACTTAACGCAATTGATTAACGATCCATCATGAACTGTTATGGCGCTATTTCACCTGCGGTTGTCAAAGCATCCAGATAGCACTCAAGAAATTTCTCAACATTTGCGTTCTCCCAATTAAACCCATAGTTGACGTAGAACTCCTGCAACAAAATAGTTCGCAATACCAATTCATGCTCACTCTCTTCTTTATTCTGAGTCAGCCCATACCACCTCCGCCAAGCCTCACGTAGGCTTGGATGATCTGGCGACAACATCTCAAGTTCATCAGCCACCTGACCAAGAACTTCTGCACCGATCTCCAAACGAGTATCGATTATTCCCTGATCTCTTCTTTGTTTAAATTTTCTTGCGTGCCAATTCGACTGCTGTCGAACCTCTTTGGTCAACTCTTCCTTATAATCCTGGAATTGTTGAAAAAGGTTAGCATTATTGGAATTTGAATTTCGTGATACAGTCATCTGTCAGATTTATTGGAGTCGTAGTTACATAGCAGGATATTTTGGCCCACCACCGCCTTCAGGGCTGACCCATGTAATGTTCTGGCTAGGATCTTTGATATCACAGGTTTTGCAATGAATGCAATTCTGAGCATTGATCTGAAATATCTGCTCTAAACCTTCGCCAAGCACCTCATAAACCCCAGCCGGACAATAGCGTTGAGCGGGTTCGGCCCAACGTGGCAAGTTGACCTTCAGTGGAATGTTTGGATCGCCTAACCGCAAATGCACCGGCTGATCTTCCTCATGATTGGTATTTGTCAAAAAAACTGAAGAGTTCTTATCGAAAGTGAGGACGCCGTCTGGTTTAGGGTACTGAATGGGAGTCACTTGATCTGCATCCTTCAGGGATTCATGGTCCTGGCTAGGGTCATTGAGCGTAAAAGGTGTCCGGCCATGAAACCAATTTTGGTCAATGGTATTAAAAGCACCCCCGAGAAAAAGGCCAAGTTTGTGCAACGCTGGCCCAAAATTACGTGCTGCCTTCATTTCTGGATATAACCACGAATTGCGCATATGCAAATCATAGTGAGTATGATCCCCCTCACTGGTCGAACCTTCTTTTAGTAATGACTCAACTATTGTTTCTGCAGCGAGCATGCCAGACTTCATTGCGGTGTGAGTCCCCTTGATCTTGGAAAAATTGAGAGTGCCAGCATCACACCCAACTAGAAACCCCCCGGGCATCGACATTCTTGGCAAGGAATTAAAGCCTCCTTTTGTAATCGCCCGTGCCCCATAAGAAAGCCGCTCACCACCAGCGAGGGTAGGCGCGATCTTTGGGTGAGTCTTGAAACGTTGCAGCTCATCGAACGGGCTTAGATATGGATTACCATAATTAAGATCAACAATAATTCCGAGTGCCACCTGGTTACCCTCTAAGTGGTACAAAAACCCGCCGCCTGATGCTTCATTCTCGGAGAGAGGCCAACCAGCAGTATGAATTACCAATCCGGGCTCACAATTAACAGGGTCCACTTGCCAGAGCTCCTTGAGCCCGATACCGTAGTGCTGTGGGGAACTATCGCAACCGAGCGCATAATGGCGAATCAACTGCTTACCCAAATGCCCTCGACAGCCTTCAGCAAAAACAGTGAATTTGGCATGCAATTCCATGCCAGGCTCATATGTGGCCTTACGCTCTCCAGTTTTAGCCACCCCCATTTCGCTAGTGGCGACCCCCTTTATGGCGCCAGTATCATCAAAAAGTACTTCGCTAGCAGGAAAACCTGGATAGACCTCAACTCCAAGCGCTTCAGCCTGCTCACCTAGCCAGCGGACAACCTCAGCTAAGCTGACAATATAATTACCGTTATTGTGCATAGTCCCCGGAGTCAGCCAAGCGGGCACTTTGACTGCCTTTTGAGCACTGGTAAGAAAATAGATCTCGTCTCGGGTAACTGGTGTATTTAGTGGGGCTCCTCGCTTGGCCCAGTCAGGAAAAAGCTCATCTAGCGCAGTCGATTCGATTACTGCACCAGAGAGGATATGACCACCAATTGAAGCGGATTTTTCTAAAACCACCACGCTCAAATCGCACTGGTATTCTTTAGAGAGTTGCCTAAGTCGGCATGCCGTGGATAAGCCTGCAGGGCCAGCTCCCACGACTACTACATCGACCTCCATAGACTCTCGTTCAGGCATTTTAGGAATAGTCATTGTTTATATTCATAATAAGAAGCAAAGTGGGATGTTAACGGTAAAATAGACCGTCGCCAAGACTGGCGCAAAACCAACACTCTTACAATTCGTGGACCAAAGTCAAGCCCGATGAAAGCGTCCTGAGCAAATCTTTACCCTCACATAATGAAGGCCAATTTCAGAGTTTGGCACGCCAGAATCAGGAAAGATCCAACCACAAATATCACAGATATAGATAACAAAAATCGATGACTGAATGGCGAACTATTTTGATCTTACATTAGGACGTTTGTGGATTCTTCTTAAATTCTTCCACTAATGCGGGAATCAGTTCTGAGAATTCGCCAACAATTCCAAAGCGAGCCTCTGAGAAGATTGGCGCATCCTTATCAACATTTATTGCGACAATCGCCTTAGAAGTACCACACCCAGCCAAATGGTGGCTGGCCCCAGAAATGCCAACAGCAAAGTAGATATTCGGAGACACTGTTTTCCCACTAAGTCCGACCTGCCATGAGTGTGGCACCCAGCCAAGGTCGCATGCAACTCTGCTTGCACCTAGCGCCCCATCCAAGCACTTTGCTAGCTCACTAAGAATCTCAAACCCTTCAGGGCCGCCGACCCCACGCCCGCCCGCAACGACAACACTGGCACTTTCGAGCCTGATACCTTTTGACTCCTCACGTTTTTGTTCTAGCAAAGTCAGAGAGGATTCTTGCTGATCGACCCACATATTCACAACCTTACCCTGACGTTTATAATTCTTTTCAGGTGGTTCAAATATTTTTTCGCGTACGGTAATAACTACTAAAGATGAACTAGGTTGAATTGTCTGTTGCGCACGCCCACCGAAACAAACCCGGGTTAAAAGCAACTCTCCAGAATTCCTTACCTCTATGCCTTCAGTCCCAGTTACTATCGCACCACGATTTCGGAAGGCGATTCGTGGTGCCAAATCGCTGCCAAAATTATTATGGGTAAAGAGTACTACCTCTACTTCCTTTTCCTCAATAGCTGTCGAGACCGGCGCTACATAAGTAGCTAGATCATGTTCGCTGACGTACTCTTTCGAAACGAAGTCAACTTCATCAACTCCTCTAGCTATCAGATTCTCTGATAAAGACTCCTTATTTGAGATTTTAGTATCAAGAAATACAAGTGCAATTATGCTGCCGTCGTTTTTATCTGCAACAAGCTGGCCCGCAGAAATAATCTCAAGATCAGACGATTCAAGTTCCGATGAATCCAATTTTAGTACAACTAGAATGTTTTTCTTTTGTAACATATTTCAGATTTAAATTAGTTTAGTGGCCTTGATTTCTAATACCAGATTTGCGGCAATCTCCGATGGCGAAACTCCTTCTATCATCTGGCAGTTATTAATCCTCTCTGGTGCGAAAAGATCAACCGTAGCCTGTTTAGGAAGGTAGTCCGTCGCACTTAGATCTTGATGCAATGTCTCTTTTTTCAGTTCCGTGAGTGGTTTACGCGCAGATTTCATCGTCTCCCTTAAAGAAGGTTTTCGTGGCGCACCAAACTCGTTTGCTATTGAGACTACTACTGGGAGATCGCACTCAACGATATCCGAACCATCACTTAAGACACGTTCAACAGTAACGGAACCAGATTTGGTTGAAAGGGCTTTAGCCCAACTAATTATTGGCCAATTGAATAACTCGCCAATTCCTATCCCAACCACTCCAATGTCGAAATCGGCCGCTTGTCTGCCAGTTAATATCAAATCTGGCCGACATTGATTTTTGATAGCAGTTACCAATACAGCTGCCGTTGAAAAGCTATCTGATACATCGAAGTCGGCCGAGGAGATCAATACGGCTTGATCTGCTCCCATAGATAAGCCATGCTTGAGCATATCCTTAGCGTCTGGCGTACCTAAGCTGAATAAGATAACTGACACCTCTTCAGGGGTTTCATGAGCTTCTTTCAATTGAACTGCAGCTTCCACTGCTTGCTCGTCAAACGGACTCATCACCATTTCAACCCCAGACATCTTAACTGCCTGTTTTTTTTCTAGATCTATGCGAAATAAGGGAGGTGGGACTTCAGGGTCCATTATCTGCTTTACACAAACAACAATAATCATCTCTAAACTAACTCCGATAACTATCTGTGGAAATACACGGCCTAAACCCGGGAAAAAACCCTGCCAAAAATAAGTACCTAATTTGACTAACGTTTCTTATCGGGCCAATTACCGATGTTTTTTCTGGCTGAATCTGGGGTATCAAGATAAGTTACTCTTGCTGGCTGAAGTATCTGTTGCTCTGAAGACTCGCGAACATGTTCAGAAGGCAAGAGGTGCTTATGCAGGGGCGAGAGCCCACGTCATTCCACCACTTCAACCTCAACCGGCACAATGCCATCAAAGTGTTTCATCTGGAAGTTCCACGGGGTTTGAGGCTGAATCCGACCTTCCTGGTCGGTAGCGCGCGCTTTAATACTATATTTACCAGGCTTCGTGGCCTCCCAATTCAAAGACCACCTTCTCCACAACCAACGGTCGTTACTGGGCTCAACATGGGCTTCAGTCCAATTCTCACCATCATCCGTACTGACCTCGACAGAGGTGATCGCGCCCAAGCCACTCCACGCATAACCGCATATGCGATGGATTCCAACTTTAAGCGGTGAATCCTCATCAATCGGGTTAGTGATTATGCTTTTTACCCCCAATTCTTTACAGGGTACTTTGTTTGGATCATCCGGCCCATCACCAAGGACAAAATATTGCGTCTGATAGTAACAGGGCATCTCATAGTCTAGTAATTCGATCTCCTTCAACCATTTCACCGACCAATTTCCTGACCAACCAGGCACAATAACTCGTAAGGGTGCTCCATGAACGTGGCGAAGATATTCCCCGTTCTGCGCCCAAGCTAATATGGTATCCGGATCCATAGCCTTGGATAAATCAAGGGCCTTATCGTAATTGATTACACCGGGATCTTCGATTTCTATATCAGTCCGGCCCGTAGATAGATAAATTGGTGTGGGATCTGGCCTTCCCTCGTCATAACCGACAAGGTGAACATGCGTTGCCTCAGGGTTAACTCCAGCCAACTCAAGAACATCACGCAATCGAACTCCAGTCCATTCACCACCGCTCACGAGACACGTGGTTGGTATCGCATCAAATATGTCATCTACGTTCGTTGCGCCACCATCATCACCTGCCATTTGATTCCAACCTCCCTGCTCTTCCTGCACTTTAAGTCGGGAAGGTTTAGGGCCACCATCTTTTTGCCAACGAAAGTACTCGCCATCATCCCCTGCGCACTCCATTGTAGTACGCACAGTTACAGAGGGAAGACGTTGAATTTCCTCAAAGCTGAATGTTATGGGTTTTTCAACCAAACCAGATACTACGAATTCATAATCATCTGGATGAATCGGATCCGCCATATTCAACTGAGCGATTATGTAGGAGGCATCTGTTGGGGTTGTCAAACCTCCAAACTCAAGCACCGGCGCGCGAGCAAAAATAGTGCGGCCCTTATCGTCTTTACTAGGCATGATTCGGGCCTTCTTACGGTCTGGCCAACCTTCGATCCATTCTCCTTCCATTTCTGGGCGCGGCATCTAAAAGCTCCTGATCTACTACATAATTTGAAAAAAATTACTTCAATACAAAAAGATTTCTTTGGCAATCAAACCTTAGGCAACTACAGTCCAACCAATACTAGAACTGCACTCATTCAACAACATCTTTACCATCCAAAATCCTTGGGCGAATTTTCCGTTACAACCCAGTTGTCCGTAGCTGACAAAAATCTGACTCACCACACAACCTATGTGAAATTTTTTGGTATTGCGACTTTCTCGTCAAAAATTATTTCTGCTGAATGGAATCAAAAAACTAACTAAGCTATCGTATATTGTATAAAAATAATCGAAATCCACGCGTTGGTCTAGTAGGGATTTTTCGGGTGTAATACGCATTTTTACGGATCATCTTGAACCCGCCAACAAGAAACGCTTTACGAGTTCAGAGATAGATTTGACCTCAAGTTTTGCCTTAATATTGGCTCGATGGGCCTCGACAGTTCGCCGACTGATATTCAAAACACGTGCGATTTCCTTATTTTGGCTCCCATCTACCAGAAACTGGATAATTTCTCTTTCCCGTGCGGTAAGCTTCTCATAGCGACCTTCAAACTCTGAGTTAGCTTTAATTTCCAAAAATCGCTTGTCACTCAATTCAATCCCATGCCTTATTCTTTCCAGCATTGCAGAGTTAGTAAAAGGCTTTTCGAGAAAGTCGACGGCGCCACCCTTAATAGCCCGCACAGTCAGCGGAATATCTGCTTGTCCCGAGATCACGATTACTGATAAAGCTGAACCACGCCCGCACAGTTTTTCAAGCAGATCTAGTCCCATCATATCGGGCAACCAAATATCAAGAATTAGGCAACCTTTTGTTTCGAGAGTTACAAAGTCTAAAAACTCTTTGCCAGACGCGAAGCAATTAAACTCGAGCCCCAATACGTCCGCAAATCGCTTAAAAATATCGCGAATACTCGGATCGTCATCCAATACATACAACATAGTTTTGACTTTGATGATACTGGGGAAGGTTTTTCTCGATCATCTCTTTTTGCGCCCATGTAAGAATATAATTGTGCCGCGGGGCTAGATAGAAAACTTACGTACTAGTATATATCGGTGACTGAAATTGTCGAAGTTCTGCCAATTTCTCAGGGGATACTTTACAGATTGGAAGGCTACAATGCACAGCAGTAACTCCGGGTTCTGCATTATTAACCCCCAGTATACCTCCATTGCGCTCAATTATCGTACAAGCAGTCGATAGTTCTACCACTATCATGTTGGTTTCCGAGTCGATAAATGGCCGAATAGCGTTATTTGAGTAACTTGGGCCCGAGTCTGAGAATTCAATTTCAATAGCTTTAGCCCTACCCTGAGTATCCATAACTTGTTTGTATGAAATCTTTACTACGCGTTTTTGGTGATAACTCTTAGCTCGTGTAACGTTTTGAATAGAATTTTCAATAATTGCTAACACCGCCTGACCCAATTGGGCAGGATCAGCAAGAATTGGTGCGCGGGGCGGTCTTTGTTGAATCTCTAGATTTATACGTTTCTGATACAGTTCTGTGGATAAGGCCCGTGCCGTTTCAGAAACTACCTCATCTACGTGAGTTATTTGCCACTTACTCTCGTTACTAAAAATCGGTTTCTGAAACGAGTTCAAAAGTTGGCCAAGGCGGTCGGCATTAAAAGAAATAAGGTCAAGCAACTCTTCAAGATATACTTTCCCCACTAACTGAACTTGAGAATCTGTCTGTTTCCCATAATCCTGACAAGAGACTAACTCTCGGCACATCTCAGTGTAACTTGTTATTGCAGTTAATGGATTACTCAATTCGTTAGTCATAAACCTGGAAAATTCTCTGAGGCGCGCCATATTCTCAGCAGGCTTAAAATTTTTCTGGGAATAGTCATCCTTCTGGCTCCCTTTACGAGCCAGTTCGTTGCATCTGTTATGATCTTCAGCTGACACAGAAGAACTCTATAATTGGCTTTGTGTTCTAATAAAGTTGCCGTGACTTACTACACCTAAGCCTGCAACTTCGAAGAAGTATGTAGTCCTCTCCCGGCGCATGAATTCTCCGTATAGTCAATCGTCAAATCGAGTAGCAGTTTCTAACCCAACTCCACCATGAGTACGCGGAAATGCGGCTTGTAAATTTTCTTCAAGTTTTGTTGGAAGATCTTGATACAGCCTTTGAGCCTCGATCTCCTTTAGTAACTTTATCGTTTCCTCTTTATCATGCTGCACAAAATAATTTGAGTTAAGCGCTCTAAATAAGTAGATCTTTTTTCTTTCATTACAGGCAAGCAATTGAGCTAGCGCTGTATAGTAGGATTCCCCTTTTATAGTTTTCTCGAGCCATTTAGGGGATGGCGCACGAGTTGATTTTTTTGCAGTCTTCTTTTTAGTTTTCTTCTTGGCAGCCATTTTTTTCTCCTGTGATTATTAGGTATACCAAAAATTTGGTAGATCTACAAAACTCTCGTTTCGTTTATTTCTGTATCCTAAATTCTTGAAATAGATTCAAGTGATTTGTGCGAAAATTTAATTTTCACTCTCGTTTAATCTCTGGTCCGTCAGCCCCAACATTCTTCTCACCGGTCGCTGAGATCTGCGCAGCAAAACGGGCAACTGACTCACCGAGTTGCTTCAATCTACTGGCAATTCCTTCATCTATGAGTTGGCCATTTTTAAAATGTGAATTATTCGCATAGACAGCACCCGGTATTGCATGCCCTTGAAAAAATCCAATTACTGGCTTCAATTGATGTTCAATTGCCAGGAAATGATGGTCGCTCCCTCCGGTTGCCACTATTCCCACAGGCTTGCCTGTAAGAGCATCGTTTGGGATTAAATCGAACATGTTCTTGAGCCTAGCCGTGTAACTAGCTCTGTACATAGGTGTCCCTATAATTAGACCGTCACAGGCGCACACACTATCAATTAAGAATTGCGTATCACCGCTATAGGTTTTGGGATCTCGTCCATCACAAAATTGGACATCCAGATCACCTAAGTTGATGGCGTGAACTTCTGCCTCAACTCCATTCAGAGCCAAACGGGAATGACCCAGCGCCTGTTGAACTAAGGCCAGTGTTCTAGACGTCGATTTTGGGCTACCTGAGACTCCAAGAATTTTCAAGATCTTATCCGTATTGGTTAATCAGTTTTGTCCTTCGAGATAGGGCTCCCTAAAACTGTGCCGAGAATACAAGGGGGGATGCCCCCCTTGTATTCGATATGCGCAGATTTTTGTACTTTACGCGCTCTTCTTTTTGATTCTCTTGCCCTTGCGAAGATCTGCCTCCATCTCTCGAACAAGCGGGATAACTTTTTCGCCAAAATTCTTCAGCTCCCAGTTATAGTGAAGAAAGCCACAAAGAATCACACCCATTCCAAGTTGTTTCAGCTCAATGATTCTCTTTGCGACAGTTTCGGGAGTGCCAATCAGACCTGTCTTGAAACCATCGTTGTACTGCACAAGATCCGAAAATGATGAGTTGCCCCACATGCCCTTTCCATCTTTAGTTTCTCTTGCGGCACCCTTAACAGCCTCTCCAAACCCCTTAACAGCCTCGACGTCAGCGTTAACTATGATCTCGCGCAGTTGTTCTGTGGCCTCTTTCATCGTGTCCCGCACGATCGAGAACCCATTGCAACCAAACTTTATCTCACTTGGATCGCGACCAGAGTCTATGGCAGACTGCCGAGAATCTGAGATAATTTCGTTAAATCCGTCGTTTGTATTCCCATTCATAAACAGACAGTCGGTTACCCGTCCAGCCATTTCACGCGCGTCCGTAGAATTACCACCCTGGAAAACAACTGGACGGTGAAGCGGCTTGGGCAACATTGGTGCTTGATTAATCTGATAGAAATCACCATAAAAAGTGAATTCTTCCTCGGTCCACATACCCTTCATTACTCGGATGAATTCTTCTGACCGACGATACCGCTCCTTATGCTCAAGCCAAGGAAACCCAAGTGCCGTAAATTCGCCTTTAAACCAGCCACTAACAACATTGATTGAGGTACGACCTCCAGAAACCACATCCAATGACGCTTGCATTTTCGCGACGATCGCAGGATGCCATAACCCTGGGTGTACCGCAGTGATCATCTCGAGAGTTGTCGTATGCTGAAGGAGTGCATTTGAGATCGTAAATGCCTCATGCTGGTGATCGGCACCATAACTAGCAAACCATCGAGTCTGAGCAAGCGCAGTTGCAAAGCCAGTTGCTTCAGCGTCTTTTGCATATTTGATATTTGCCTCGATACCGTAGTCGGTATCCATTGGCAACATTGTTATTACCAGACCGCCGGATACATTCGGCACCCAATATGCAAACTGCACTTCTTCATTGGCCTTGGTGTACCAATCTGAAGCTTTTAAAGGATTTTTCTTATCAGAAAGAAGTTTTGGATAAGTTGCCATAGTTTTTTCTCCCAAGGCTTGTGATCACACTGGACCTTTCACCCTCTATAGGTTGATTTGTATTAGTGTTAACTCAGATAAGTCGTTCTGACCTCAGTTATTGAGCCCACCTCGATCCCATTGTGTGAGTAGCAGTATTCTCAGTAAATCCGTAGAACTACTTCTATAAATTCGTAGAACTACTTCTATAAACTCGTAGAACTACTTCCCCTATCAAGGTCTAGTGTTGCCGCTCAAAGATCAAACACTGTCCTATCATCGTTATAACTGCCTTCACTATAAGCCTGATACTTCTGGGGATTTTAAGGTATCCATCGGATGTCAAATACTAACTCTATACGTATCTTGAGATATCTTTGATATTCTTCTAAGAATAAGCCTCATACGTACACTTTATGTGGCCTATCTTTCCCCAACTTTTTGATCAAGGCAATTGCCTTTTTGGTATTTCCTTTAGTTTCAATTAATGCATCTTTACAATCTAAGGTCCCGGCACGGGTAGTTATACGTACCTCCTTAATCATTGCTGCGGTGAGTGTAACTTCTTTGTTATCAGAACCCATTAAAACCTTCCTCCTTCGACTGAGTGTTGCTTTTTCCTTAGGGAAATATATGTGAAAATACATATTAATAATATTACCGTTATAAGTATAATGGTAATATTAATTTATTTAACAGTAATTCTTATTAAAGGTAAATTGCGTAATTTACCTATTAGATCAGAGTTTTTACGTATTCAATTCTCGGTCGTCACTTTCTTTTAGCAAAAGCGACTCAACATCACTTCTAATTGCTAACCAAATCAATTCGTGATTCCACGATGTGATCATCAAGTCTTCGCAGCGCCAGCGCCGAATGTAGTAAAAAGGGTCATATAATAATCACGGCTCTTTTTGAAAGTCTTAATTTTGCAGACTGGTAACACGAAAACAGTTCGTTGTTAGTCGAGCACTAAACGCCCTAGCTGTCGCCACTAACACTCGGAAAACGTTTTACACCAGCCGTAACTAATCCACAGATGAACAAATGGTAAATCGGCTCTCCACGTACGACATTGTTGAATACCTCGACGCTTACATGCGGCTTTACCAACGATTATCAACACAAATCTCCCAGCAATCATCTTTAGTAATCAGTCTATCCGAATTCCCGCTGATCAAATATAAAATCCCTTGGCTAAACGACGCACCGCTGCAGGTAGTCAGCTTAAATCAGGGGTTCCTTTTTTGGGATGACTCAATTTTTCCAAAGGGACATTGGTACTTTACCGGTGGACCGGCTATAAAAATTGATGAGGTACACACTCATACCCCATTATCTGTCCGAACACTGTTTAGCACAAACTCCACTACCCAAAAACCAGAAGGGATTGTGAGAGCTATTTTAAAGAGTTCTGTACCAAAAGAAATATGGAGGGGTCACCTAGACCTAACTTCCGTTGAACATGAATTCAAGATAGGGTCGGGTAAACGATTAACTATTTATCACTACCCAAACTCCCTCAGTGAGTTCCTAAGGGCTGCGACCTTTGGTTTTTTTGGACATATTGAGCAAACACCATTTGTACCTAAAAAATATGAGTTAACAGCTTTTGAAATGATTACTAACCTTGGTTTTTTCCCAGCTGACTTAAATAACAAGCGTTTTTTTTCGAGTTTGGGAGTAGTTCTAGATCCTACCCCATTATTAACAAACGCTCGAGATTTTGAGATTCCACTGAAACACGCTTTGTATCGCGATTTGACAAGGCTAAATTCGTGCCGGGCCTTTACTGCAGAGGACTATATCCGTCAATTTTCTTCAAAGTCTTTTTGGGATCCGAGTGATTCAGATGACTCTGATGAACTCTACAAATTAATTTTAAACTTAAGTTTTGACTAAAATGTAAGCCTTCGTTAGGCCACCGCGATATCAACAAATAGGAATTCTTTGCTAACCGAAGAACATTAAAATCGTTTCCCCACGCTTTCAAGTGCAGCGGTCAAATCAGCAAAACGAATTGGCTTAGAGATATACCCATCCATCCCAGAATTCAAATATTCTTCTCGATCTCCCCTCATAGCATGAGCGGTCATCGCAAGTATGGGAATTCGCGTTCCAAGCAACGCCTCTTTCTCGCGAATACGTCTAGCAGCTTCCAGGCCGTCCATACCAGGCATCTCAATATCCATGAGAATAAGATCAAAGTCTTTGCCATCATAAGAATCGAGTAGCTCCAAACCGGAACCAACTAATGTGGAATTCACCCCAAGTTTTTCCATAAACGCCTTAATTACCTCTTGATTAATTAGATTATCTTCAGCAATTAATATATTTCGAAAAGGTAAAGAGTATTTCACAAAACTTCCGCCAAGTTGGCTTATCTCATTCGCACCGATAATCGGATTGCCAGTCAAACATCTCCGAAGTGTAGACGCTAATTCTGAATATCTTATTGGCTTCACCAGAGTCATCACATTCCTTGGTCTTGTTTGATTTGGATGATTTAGCTCTTGGCCCCGAAAACAAAAGACAATGATTGGTATAGAACTATCCACACCGTGATTTTGTGAGAGACTTATAGCATCTAGATTTTTAGCATCCGCAAATTGGTGATCTATAACTAGCGCATTGAACGAATTGTTCTCTAATTCACTATCGCTTAACTTCTTAGCGCAATCCGCGATCGTTTCGACAGAAAAAACTGTAAATCCCCATTCCTTTGCAATATTCTCAAATTGTAACGACGCCACCTTCGTTCCAAGCAGTGACAATATTCTTGCACCCACAATGTCATCGACAGAAAATGAAGGAGGATTCAACTCGCCAGTTGAAATATCAAATGTTAAATAAAATTGAAAATCCGACTTAACACCGACCTCGCTTTCAACCCAGATCTTGCCACCCATCAGCCCAACCAGATTCGAGGCGATTGCCAATCCCAAACCCACTCCACCGTACTCTCGGGATAATCTACCGTCCATCTGCGTAAAAGGCTTGAACAAGTCTTGTTGCTGATCTAGAGGTACCCCAGGGCCAGTATCACAAATAGAAAACTTTATTGTCTCCTTATTAGGCACTGACACTACTCGGTTCCTATGATCGCAAACGAGTGAAACCTCTCCTACCTTAGTGAATTTCAGTGCATTGCCAACAATATTCGTCAATACTTGCCTAAGTCGACCAGAATCTCCATACAATGAATCAGTGATATCGCTAGCTACCGAATAAGACAAATCAAGCCCTTTGGTTCGGGCACGCTGGGCAAGAGACTGAAGAGTGTCGGCTAATAACTCTCTCAGGCTAAAATTCTTTTCGTAAATTTCTACGGTCCCTGTCTCGAATTTCGAAACATCTAGTATTTCATCTAGGATTCGCAGTAAGTTGTCCCCTGACTCGCTTATTCCAAGAACATAGCCGTGTTGGTGATCCTTTAACTCTGTTTCACCAAGCAACTCAGACATCGCGATTATTCCATGCATAGGAGTCCTTATTTCATGACTCATAGTGGCTAAAAATCGACTCTTAGCGGCGCTCGCTACCTCTGCCACCTCTTTTGATTTCTCGAGCTGCTCATACGCAATTTTGCGCGCTAAATCTGACTTATACAGAGCACGGGCACTTGCCCAAATAAATAAATTGAAAACAACCATTATGCCAGTGACAGCGACAGCGACATGTTCGGCAAAAATCCAAGTATCGAAACCGGAACCGTAATAACCGTAGATTCCAAGTCCTGTGATACCCATCCAACCCATCACTAAAGGGATCACTAATGCAACTGGAACCAACGCCCTGCTCAACGTCCCGCCCGAAGTGTCACTTATTAAAGCTCTAGCAGGTTCTCGAGTCGGGCGATTTAGAAATTCTGCAGTCGTCAATAAAAACAGCAAAATGGATGAGTTGATTGTGCTCGGAATGTCGCTACTGAGTAAATTGTGAAGCACACCCGCGCTAAAAATGAATCCCGCAATAGATACATATGAAATAGCCATTGCACCTAGCAATAGCACTCCGGCAACCGCGTCGGCAAACCTCCAATTGAAGTAAAACAAGATAATACTGAAACTAATTGCCAATAAACCCACTGAATTATGCAACTGCATTGGATGACTTTTCGCGTCAGACTTAAAGATTAATTGATCGATAGAAATACCTTCAGATATTTGGAAATCGATCAGTTTAAGAAAACAAGCAAGAGAAACGAGAGTAATAGTCGCAAACGTATATACCATCCTGACCCGACTCTGACTTCCCTGTCTGGTTGCAATTTCGATGCCCAAAATAGTGAACAAAACCAATACAGTTGGGTTTGTTAAGATCCAAGTAGGCACTGGCAAAGACTTCATCCAGTCAACTTCAAGACCCCAACCAAAGAGCGAGGATAAGGCCATTGTTATGGCTAGCCAGCCGAATATTCTGGCTAGATTGCGAGATCTGTGGCCCGACTCTCCTTCATCTTTAACTGTCGTATGGCGCATACATGCGGTGCTTTAAAGGTCAAATACATGACCTGTGATTTTAACCTTTGACTCTCCGACTACCCTTTCGCCTAAATCTCTACCTACACTACCTCAGGTAAAAGGTTCGCACAACGACGCGATTTCGACTAGTTTCGGCTATCAATCATGCATCCAGATTACCGAAGACTCCCGTTTGCATTTTAATCGAGATTCGTCGGTGTACTTTAAGTGACGAGTGCTCGACGCAGGAGTTTCCCCTCTGTTTGCATAAATTCGCCAATAATACTGTCGAGATCATCAAGCTGCGATTCCGTAACATAAAGGCCCTTCGTGGGAACTGAGGAGCCGAGTTCGACGAGAAGTGGTCGCAGGTGGTTTTCAACCGCGAGCGCGTGATGGGCGGCGGCACCCACCATCACGGGCAAAGAGATGGTTCCAGCCATACCTTTGGTTTGATAACGGTCTAGAAATGCTTTGAGGAGCCCAGTATAAGACGCCTTGTATACGGGACAAGCGGCGATGACAAGATCACTTGACGCAACTTTCTCGTTAAGAACTGCGAGTTCATCATTTTTCCACTCAAAAAGGTGGCTAGCAAAATGAGCAAGTTCGATGATTTCTATATTGGCCTGACTGCCAACCCCGATGGCCTCAATCGCGAAGCGGGCTACGGTTTGGGCAACTCGCGTAGTGCGACCACCTGGATTGGGGTTCCCGACCACAATACTCACTTGCATATCGCTCTCCTTTTGCACTTGGCACCACATGATACCAAGTGCTTGCCATGTCTACTTTTATGTCTAAAAACGGTACGTTTTGTTCAGCAAGGATAGAGTTATCAACAACCCTTTGCAATGGGTGAATCTTCTCTGGCTGATTAACTTTCAACACCTGTTAGTCCATTAACTATTGATTGTTCGTCAATAACGGTAAAAAGTATAACTGTCACTTCAAGGCTGAACTCAGCCATCGGCTAGCGCGGCCCGAGTATCCTCAGCAGGCGGGATCAGGTAGGCATAGAAATCAAAACATCTTAAGAAAAAATATCCGGTATCGGGATTCCTAACGGAAGTGGTGGAATCTACTGATTCACCGCCTCAAGGGATGTTTGATCCAACCCAGCATGCCTCAACCAGCCTGATCTTTACACCTAAAAACCTCTTATGAAGCTTTTTGGTAATACGTATGAGAAGCGGCGACTTTCAACGATACTCAGTCGTCATCGCAGTCATCGTCATGATCATCGTGATGTCCAGGATTGGAAAGTGATCGGTCCTCGCCATACCCGTGGGGGCTGTAGCGCGCTTCGCGCCTATCGCTCTTAGGCAGGTGCCCGCTGGAAGCCGACAAAGCAGCAGCGAGATCCGGGTAGAGATCAACATAACCGTCGTAGTTGCCCTGCACCATACCTGTGGATATGGCCGGCGAAGCCACTGATACGCCAGCTGAAGAACCGGGTGCTAAAACCCCACCGACAGCGCCGCTCACGTTCAGACCGGATAACTGATGCCAGCACCATAGTCATCTTTACTAAACCAAACGGCGTCTCTCCTTGTGGACTGAATTCCCTGACTGAACCAGCCCCTTACAAACTGTAGATATCAGTCTGAGTACGAATGCCGCCTAAAAAGGGTCGGCCACGGCAAATACCTGGTGAACGACGTTGGCGATGGTGAGCTGGATCGCGGGCCTCATCTGCTCAAAAACTCCCAGTGAAGCGTCAGATGCCGCTCCAACCCAATCTTGAAGTTAGCAAATTCCAGAATCTGATAATCAGTATCTAGGGGAACCTACCCTTCGCTTAGCCGTACAGCGCATAAATGCAAGATCAAACGCAAGGCTAACCCAGCATAAAACACGGGGCTCGAGAACTGCTTCATGTTCTACTTCACTGACTGCTATCTTGCTGAGAACGACATTGGGAGTGATCGAAGTAATGTGCGGGCGACGTCTCCCGACGGAGGTTCAAGACCAAGCGCAACAGTTGCGATGGCAAGCGTTGGGGAAAGGGGATATTGGCTGGACCTGTTCTCCTGACAGCCGTTGTGCTGATCATAGTCTCCCCTGCTGCTGTCACTGATGTTACTGAGGATTCTGATGGACTTAAGGATCCGGCATCACCGTAGATCGCAACGCCAAGGAAATAATCCATGTCAGAGATATACTACATCACTACATGAGTACCGCATGATTGGCGCGCTCTTTTAGCTGGGTTTATGACGCAGCTTTGCGGCTACAAAATCCTTTTGCGGTATGTGCAACAGACGCTGTATCTTGCGCATCAAATGCAGTTCGTGATTATCGAGGCGCCCGTCAGCATAGACTACCCGCCACATCTGTTCGACCAGGGTTAGCCGCTGCTGCTCGCTCCAGTGCTTATTGATCAGCGAGGTAAACCCATGCAGGCCGGTGGCCTCTTTTGCCTGGGACTCAGCCAACGCTAACAAGGCTTTTGAATCCACGTCACTTAATGAGAACTGACTACACACCAGTGTGTGTATCGTCGATCTCTCTGTATCGCCCAGGTCGTAGTCCGCCATCGCAGTCTCAAACAGCAAAGCTGCTGCAGCTAGGCGCAAAGATTCCTCCACGGCCAAAGGATCATCGCGCGATTGAAGCCGCTTGCGAAAAAACTCCCCGATTGTGTCAATCATATGATCTGTAACCCCACTTTGGACTCGCGCATTCTAATCCTACTAAGGGAAAAGCGCGTAAAACGGCTGGATGAGGCACAAGCATGCCAAGAAGGGGATCACAATACGACCCATGAATCGGGCAAAAAAGGACGGAACCGTGACGGGTACCGCCTCTAACTCCACGGTTATTAATGGAGGAGATATGCAGGCGTATTAACCTATACCACCCTATTAACCGCATTGATTCAGATCAACATTTTCAAACTCTAAAAAGTACCCATAACATCCCAAGTAACCGCGGCGCTCTAAGGAGCCTTCAGCATACAAGTTTCGTCCTGGCTATCACGCTGGCTGTCATAGCGCATTTCACAAATGATCACCTGGCCAGATTTTTCCAAGCGGTAGTCGGTGACAGAAACAATACGCCACAAATCAGTATAAGGCGCAATCCCGGGACGACGTTCGTTTCTTTCAGTGATTGCAATGACCTGCCAACCCTGGCGGGTCAGGTCATAAACACCCGCTTCGAGCGACTGTGCCCAACTGATACTGGTGAATACGCCGAGCAGAAAGAAAGTGAATGCAGTAAAAGCTCTCCTGCTAACCCGGGACACGACCCGCTGCAGGCAATAGGCGATCACGCCCTAGCGAGTGCCATAAATCCGGTCACCCGCATCACCCAGGCCAGGCAGGATATAGCCATGATCATTTAGTTGGCGGTCCAACGCCGCTGTATAGACCGGAACATCAGGATGTGCCTCGGCAAATGCAGCAACCCCCTCGGGAGCGGCCAGCAGGCAAACAAACTTGATCTGTTTGGGCTTATCCTTTTTCAAACGAGTGATGGCGGCGCTCACAGAATTGGCGGTTGCCAACATCGGATCTACAACAATCACCTGACGTTCGTGAATATCATGAGGCACCTTGTAGTAATACTCGATGGCTTCCAGAGTATCCGGATCACGATACAAGCCGATATGCCCCACCCGAGCCGACGGTATCAGATCAAGCATACCGTCCAGAAGGCCATTGCCTGCGCGCAGCACCGAGACAAAACACAGTTTCTTGCCGGACAGCATAGGCGCCTGCATGGTCTCTAGTGGCGTTTCAACTTCTCTTAGTTCTGTCGGCAGATCACGCGTGACTTCGTATGCCAGCAACAGTGCGATCTCGCGCAGCAGCTGGCGAAAGTTTGCGGTGGGCCGGGTTTTATCCCGCATTAAGGTGAGTTTGTGTTGCACCAGCGGATGGTCAACTAAGGTGAAAGATTTCTGCATGATCCTGCTCTCGTCACAACGGATATGATTGTTTTGGGGATGGAAAATAGTCCAACACCAAAATACTGGTGAATATCTCGACGGGGTACCCCACCATTACATTCTATGTCACGATACCGGCAATTGACACTGGCAGTAACCAGCCACCAGGCAACGCTACAGGAAAGCTGTCTGGACGAATAAAACGGCTGAAACTCAAACAATAGATCAAACACAATCAGGTAATGAGCGTACTGAAACAACCAACCCGGGACATTGCCGCAAAGCGCCGAGTGGTTCTCACGGGCAGTGAATGTACCGGCAAGACCCAGATTGTCCAAGCTCTGGCCACTCATTTTGCCTGTCCATTCTCGGCAGAAGCCGCGCGTCTTTATCTTGACCGGCAATCAATGGCACTGACAGCCCAAGATATCGAGCCCATCGCCTTTGAGCAGATTACCCAGGAAGATGCTGCCGTGGGCCGTTCGTCCGAGCTCACCATCCATGACACCGATCTTCTGTCCACCATGATCTACGCGCGCCATTACTACCAGCACTGTCCCGATTGGATCGTAGATACCGCGCATTCGCGGGCATGGGGGCTGTATCTGTTATGTGATATCGACCTGCCCTGGGTAAGCGATGGGCTTTTGCGCGATCGGGGGGTGGGTGAGCAACGAGCACAGTTGCATTCACTTTTCGTCGCCATGTTGAACCAAACGGGTCAGCACTGGATGTATATACGCGGCATCGGCCCTGCACGCGAGCAATACGCGATTGCCGCCGTTGCAAACTATCTTGCCAAAGGCGGCATCACTCTCAGCCACGAAGTTGACAGCCCTCAAGTGGACAACTAGATTATAGGTGTTATCCGACGGGGTGTCCGACATAGGTCGGGCTGAGAATGACCCGTTGAACCTGAACCGGATCATACCGGCGGAGGAATTCGGATAATGGCGTCAAAGCCCCTCCGCCCTTCAGTTCCGAAGGAGCCTTACGTGAAAATCCTGAAGATTCTTTGTGGTCTTGCGAGCTGTTTGCTGGCGATTACCTGCCCTACAACACAAGCGGCAAAGACTCAGCTGACGGTCTACACCTATGCCTCGTTTGTATCCGAGTGGGGCCCTGGCCCGCTCATTGAAGAGCATTTCGAGGCGCAATGCGATTGTGATCTAAAGTTTGTCGGTCTGGAAGATGGTGCCGCGTTACTCAGTCGGCTGAAACTCGAGGGGGATCGCTCACCGGCAGATGTCATTCTTGGGTTGGATACCAGCCTGACCGTTGAAGCCCAACAAACAGGGCTGCTGCAAGGACACGGGTTAGATCTGGAATCAGTCAACTTTGCCCTACCCTGGTCCAACCCGGTCTTTGTGCCGTACGACTTCGGCTACTTTGGCTTTGTTTACGACAGCGAGGCACTTCCCGTCCCGCCGGCTAGTCTTACGGAACTGGTCAATAACAGTAACGGGCCGCGCATCATCATCCAGGATCCCCGCACCAGCACGCCGGGACTGGGGCTTGTGCTGTGGATGCGCAAAATATTCGATGCGGCTGACGAGGATGCCTGGGCCATGCTGGCGCCCCGAATTGTGACTGTAACTAAAGGCTGGTCGGAAGCCTATGGGCTCTTTCTTAAAGGCGAGGCACCCATGGTACTGAGCTACACCACCTCCCCTGCCTACCACCGCCATGTAGAACAGACAGATCGCTACCGCGTAGCCATGTTCAAAGAGGGGCATTACCGACAGGTTGAGGTCGCTGCCCGACTGGGCACTTCGTCCGAGCCACAACTGGCGCAGGACTTTCTGGGTTTTCTGCTTTCAGACACAGTCCAAAATATCCTTCCCACCTCGAACTGGATGCTACCAGCAGTGCTTACAGGGCAACCCCTGCCCGAGGCCTTCCACAGTGATGAAGTGCCACAGCAGATGCTTCGATTCGATCCGGCGCACGTACAAAATCAGCGCAAACAATGGATAAATCGCTGGCTGTCCGCATTGTCACGTTGAGCCGTATGCGGGCGTATCGAGTCATCTCGCTCTGGCCCGGGACCCTGGCCGTGGCCTTTCTGAGTACCCTGATTGGGGGCTCTCTTGTCGGGATAATGGCCAGATTCGGCACCGGCGATCTTACGGCAATCGTGACCGATGCCTACTTGCACTCGGTAATCGGTTTCACGCTGTGGCAGGCCACACTTTCAACCCTGATCAGCGTTGGGCTCGCACTACCGATCGCTCGCGCCTACGCCCGACAGTCCCACTTTGTTGGGCGGCGCGCGCTGATCACATTGATGGGCCTGCCGATGGTCATGCCGGTGATTGTTGCGGTTCTGGGTATCGTCGCGGTCTACGGCCACAACGGTGTGATTACTCAGTTGATGCGCACAGCAGGGTTCACATGGTCTTTTGGGATCTATGGCCTTGGCGGGATACTGCTGGCCCATGTTTTTTTTAACCTGCCGCTGGCGGTGCGATTGTTGCTGCCGGCCTGGGAGCAGGTTCCAGGCGAAAGCTGGCGCCTCGCCAGTACCCTGGGGATGTCTAGCACCCAGTTGTTCCGATTTATCGAGTGGCCCGCACTGAGCGCTTTTCTACCCGGCACGCTGGTGATTGTTTTTCTGCTCTGCTTCACCAGTTTTGCGGTCGTATTGACCCTTGGCGGGGGGCCTGGGGCAACCACAGTTGAAGTGGCGATTTATCAGGCACTGCGCTTTGACTTCGATCCCGGCCGGGCAACGCTGCTTGCCCTTATTCAACTGGCGCTATGCGCAACGATTGCGCTGACCATGTCTCGATGGCTGCGCTCGCAACCGCTAACCCAGGGGCTGCAAGAAGGTCTACGAAACCGACCCGACCGAAAAGCTCCACTGAATCGAGCTGTAGATGTCTTGCTGATTACAGTGAGTGCGCTCTTTATCGGCTTACCTATCGCAGCGGTTGTTGTTGCGGGTCTTGAGGGGCCGCTGTTACGGGTTATCTTGGATTCTGCGCTTTGGAGTGCAACCGCGCGCAGCCTGGGGATTGCGCTGATAGCGACACTAATCGCCAGCATATTGGCGTTGGGTCTGGCGATGACTGCTCGGCGGCTGGTGTTGGTGCAGCGGCGGCCTGGGGCCACGGACCTGGTGTTGTTGGCCGGCTCGGTAAGTCTCGCGATTCCACCCATGGTGATTGGCACCGGGATTTTTCTTTGGGCGCTGATGACCGGCACAACAGAGGTGTTTACCCTTTTGCTCATAGCGTTAATTAACGCACTCATGGTATTGCCCTACGCCTTGCGCAGCATTGCTCCAGTTCTGATCGACTCAGGACGGCGCCACCACAAACTGTGCGAACAGCTGGGCCTGCAGGGCTGGCAGCGATTCCGCCGCATCGACTGGCCTGCTATACGCAAGCCGACAGCGTTTGCTGTGGCGCTGGGCAGCGCGTTGTCATTTGGAGATATGGGCGTGGCAGCACTCTTTGATACCAGCGGTGCGATCACGCTGCCGGTCATGCTCTACCATCGGATGAGCGCCTACCGCTTCGATGAAGCTGCCGTTACTGCACTGGTGCTCGTTGTGATGAGTCTGATTTTATTCTGGGCCCTGGATCGGATTGTAGGGCGATGGCTTTCCTGATACTTGACCGCCTGACTTTCGCCATGGGCGACTGGGGTCTTTGCGCGTCACTGCAAGTGCGCCGGGGGGAATGTGCTGCGCTGATTGGAGCCAGCGGTGCAGGTAAGTCAACACTGCTCTCGTTGATCGCTGGCTTCGAGACACCTGACAGCGGTGCGATCCTTGTGGATAACCAGGATATCGGCTCTTTGGCGCCTGCACAACGGCCGGTAACCATGATGTTCCAGGAACATAACCTGTTTGCTCACCTCAGTCTTTACGACAACATCGCGCTCGGCTGTCATCCCGGTCTAAACCTCACCCCGGCAGATCATGGAACCATTAACCAGGCCCTTGAGGCAACGCAACTGGGTGATATCAGCCGGCGCCGACCAGCTGAGGTATCGGGCGGCGAGCGTCAAAGAGCCGCCCTCGCCCGCTGTCTTTGCCAAAAAAGACCGTTGCTGTTGCTGGACGAACCCTTTGCCAATCTAGATCCGCGCTTACGCCAGCAGATGCACGCTCTGGTTGACAAGTTGCGTCAAACTCATGGGTTAACGGTGATCGTGGTCTCTCACCTGCCACACGAAACGGCACGTATTGCCGACCGGATGGTATTTATGCATGAAGGCCAGATTACCGAACAGGGATCCGCGAGTATCACTTTGGCTAACCCCCAAAGCCAGGAACTGCGCGATTACCTCCAGTTCACGCCAAGCGGGTAGTATGTCGCCTGTGATGAGATGGAGATTCAAAGTATGCGATTTTTTAAATTCCTGTCGACTGTGGTGTTGCTATTTACAACAGCCATCTCGACTGCAGCACAGACCTGCCCGGTGAATCTCGATTTCACCAAGCGCTACCTCGCCAGTGACGCATCGGTGCGACTGTGCGATGCGTATGCAGGCAAGGTTCTGCTGATGGTAAATACCGCCAGTTACTGTGGCTTTACACCGCAGTTCAAGGGTCTGGAAGCATTGTACGAGAAATATAGCGACCGCGGCTTTGTAGTACTGGGCTTCCCTTCTAATGACTTTTTTCAAGATCCCCGCCCGGAGGAGAAGGTTCGCGAATTCTGCGATCTCACCTACAGTGTCAAGTTCCCCATGTTTGAAAAATCCCGGGTGGCTAAACGCAAGGCTGAACCGCTTTTTAAGGCACTGGGTAACGAGGCCGGTCAATTCCCGAAATGGAACTTTCACAAATATCTGCTCGACCGGGATGGCAAGATCGCGGGAAGTTTCGGATCTACCGTTACGCCTGACAATGTTGACCTAGTCAAAAAGATTGAATCGCTACTCTAAGGAAATCATCTGACTCCTGGGCTCTAAAACCAGCGGCCTTCACCACACATGAACCATGGCACTCATCACCGCAGGGTCGTATTCACCGATCTGGACGGCACGCTGCTGGGGCCAGACCATCAACTATCAGAGCGAAACCGGGAAACACTCAAACACCTGGGCGATCTGGGTGTCCAGCGCATCGTAGTGACCGGCAGATCACTGTACTCGTGTGACCGCGTGCTGGATCAAACCTTTCCCATAGATATGCTGGTGACCTCCTCCGGTGCCGGCATTTTTTCTTATCCGCCGGTACAACCACTGCAACACTTCGGCCTGGAAGTTGTCGAGATCGCCCAGGCGATTACGGTGCTCGAAGATCTGCAACTGGACTTCATGGTGCATGCCCCAGTGCCGGACAATCATCATTTCTGCTGGAGACGATTCAGTCAACACAATACGGACTTTGATAGACGCCTTGCCCTGTACGCAGGATGTCACCGATTGCTGCAACCCAACGAAACGCCACAAGCGGGAGCAACCCAGTTGCTGGCTGTCGTGTCTGCAACAGATCCTGCTGGTCTGCACGATGTATTGAGTCAACGCTTACCTGGGCTTAATGTGCTGCGTGCGACCTCACCGCTGGATCACTGCTCCACCTGGTACGAAATTTTCCCCGAATCGGTATGTAAATCCCATGCTGCCGCATGGATCTGTGAGCACTTAAATCTTAACGCCAAAACAGCGCTCGCGGTTGGCAATGATTACAACGATCTCGATCTGCTACGCTGGGCTGGCGTATCTTGTGTCGTTGCTAATGCGCCGGCCGAACTCTCCCGCGAGTTTGTAGTGGTGGCACATCATAGCGAAGGAGGCTTCAGCGATGCCGTTTCGCATTGGCTAACAAGTTTTAACTAAGGCCGTACACCCGCGACTACCAGAGCAAGCGACCCTCTACGAAAGCGGCTCCGAGCTTTGTGCCAGGCGCATCGAGGAAGCTTTCAACAGGGCTGTGCTCAACCAGTTGTCCGTTATGAAGAAACAGTACCTCACTGGCAATGCGTCGAATCTGCCCCATGTCATGAGATACCATGATGATACGAACACCTTCATCATCAATCCGAGTGATGATCTCTTCGACAGCTTGCGTTGCTGCGGGGTCGAGATGGGCCGTAGGCTCATCCAGAAACAGCACACGAGGCTCCAAAGCCCAGGCTCGTGCCAATGCAAGGCGCTGCTGTTCGCCACCGGAGAGTACCCGCGCATCACGCCGGGCCAGTTCGACCAGCCCGGTTTTTTCGAGCGCTGACAGCGCCCTTTCGTGTCGCTCACCCCGCGGAGTATCCCGCGCCGCCAGAGCATGTTCGACATTCGCCTGTACCGAGCGGCGTAAAAGTGCTGGGCGCTGAAACACCATCGCCTGGGCGCGGCGCTGCTGGGCCACGCTGCCTCCGGCCCAGCGGACCTCGCCCCGAGTAGGTCTGAGCAGGCCGTGACAAAGGCGCAGCAGTAGACTCTTGCCAGCACCGTTTGGCCCAACCACACAGGTACGCCCTTGGCGTTCCAGCGTAAAATTTACATCGGCGAGCAAAGTCTCGCCGCTGGCATCAAAGCCAAGGGTGCTCACCCGAAGTGGCAGTAATTCGAAACTGGTATCAGCCGGGGAACCAGTTGTGGCCCCATATGTTGTGGGTGAATCCATCGCACACTCGAGCGTTAGCAACTTTGCTTCGTTGGATTATGTGCGCGCCGGGCCGTCAGCACAAAGTCTGTGGCAGTTTTATCTTTATCACGCGATTAAGTTCCAACAAAACCGGGGGCAGCGACCATTCGATACTATGGTAATTAGTCTTTGGGATAGTTACAGGTATAGTTCTTGAAAACCAAGTTACTAACGAACACATTCATGCGCAAAGTTTTGATAGTTATTCCGCTCGTTGTGGCTATCGCTGGAGGTATCTGGCTCTTCCAGGGAAAACTCCAGGATCCGCCCCCTGCCTGGCGACTGGCTCAGGTCGAACAAGGTACCGTCGAGCAGGTGGTATCAGCGACCGGGCGAGTCGACCCGGTGATGACCGTCGATATCAGTTCGCAGGTCTCCGGTCAGATTGCCGAGGTACTGGTCAATTTCAACTCAAAAGTAGCAACCGGACAAGTACTGGCCCATATCGATCCTGCTGCTTTTGAAGTCCGGGTCGAGGTGGCGCGTGCCGATCTCGCTTATGCCCAAGCCAATGTCGCCATGCAGAAAGCTGTCCTGGATGAACTGCGGGCCGAACGCAGCGGCGCGATAGCAGCGCTGGGCGAACTGGAAAAAGACCTGGAACGCCAGCGCATCCTCTTCCAACGTAAGGTCGTATCCGAAAGTATGGTTGGTAGTGCGCTCGCGCAGCGCGACCAGGCGCATGCGCGCCTTGAAAGCATTGCAGCGCGCCTTGTGAAGCAACAGGCCCAAGTGCTCTCGGCAAAGGCCCAGGTCGATTCCCGTTCGGGCAGTCTGCGCGAGCGTGAACTGGACCTGGGCTATACCGTGATCCTTTCCCCGGTGGACGGTGTCGTTATCAACCGTGATGTCGATGTTGGACAGACCGTCGCGGCCAGCCTGCAGGCTCCGGTACTGTTTACGCTGGCCAAGGATCTGCGCGATGTACAAATTGAGGTCAGCGTTGATGAGGCAGATATCGGGCGAGTTAGTGATGACCAGCAAGTTCGTTTCACAGTAGATGCTTACCCTGACCGGCGATTCAGCGGCCACGTTTCCCAGATACGCAAGGCGCCCCAGGTCGATTCAGGCGTGGTGACCTACCGGGTGATGGTAGCCACACGGAACAACGACGAGGCGCTATTGCCAGGCATGACTGCAACTGTGGAGATCATTGTCGGCCGACGTGAGAATGTACTGCGGGTACCCAATTCGGCACTTCGTTTTAAACCTGAAGGCCTGTCCAAAGCCTCCGGATCGACGGCCAAGAATGGCCGTCAACGGACGGTGGCACGGATCGAAAAACTTGCCGCAGCGCTGGAACTCAGCGATGAGCAGCGATCTGCGGTTACAGTTGTGTTCCGTGAGATGGGTGAGGCAATACGCACACTGTACGAATCAGGCATGGAAGAGCAAGCCAGAAAAAATGCCAAAACCCAATTGCGCAATCAGGCTTTCGGTCGCATTGAAACATTGCTCAGCGAGGATCAGAGAATACGCTATCATGAAATGCGGTCCGAATCGGCTGGCGCCCACCAGCGCCGTGGCACGCTATGGCGGCCAAAAGGTCTTACCTCTGTAAAAGTTGGGATTGGCCTGTCCGATGACACCTATTCTGAGATCACGAGCAATGAACTTTCAGCAGGCGATGCCGTGATTACCGGGCGCGAGCGCGCAACACGCTGACCTCCAATAACAGCTTATGAGCGTGCCGATCATCCGAACTCGACAGCTATGCCGCGAATACCTCGTTGGCGTACAAACAGTGAAGGCGCTGATCGATTTTTCTATCGATATTCAGCACGGCGAATTTGTTGCGATCATGGGGCCTTCGGGATCGGGCAAATCCACCTGCATGCACCTGCTGGGATGTCTGGATACACCTAGTGCAGGCGAGTACCATTTGGACGGACAGAATATCTCCAGATTGAACGCTGATGCACTTGCCGGTATACGTCGGCGCAAAATCGGGTTCGTCTTCCAATCATTTAATCTGCTTGGCGGCGCCAACGCAATCGCTAACGTGGAACTGCCTCTGGTTTACGGTGGCGTCTCCCGTGCTCAACGCCTCGAACAGGCCCGAGCGGCGCTCGATTCGGTCGGACTTGCTGATCGTGGGCACCACCTGCCAGCACAACTTTCAGGCGGGCAGATGCAGCGGGTCGCCATCGCCCGTGCCATCGTCAACCAGCCGGCACTGGTGTTGGCCGATGAGCCCACTGGCGCACTCGATACCCAGACGGGTCAAGAGATCATGGCGCTGCTCAAGAGTCTGAACCGCTGTGGGATGACCGTCGTTGTCATCACCCATGAGGCAGAAATTGCTGCTTTTGCCCAAAGAGTGCTGTATTTTCGCGATGGCCGCCTGATTGAGGATCGATCGACCTCAGTTGGCGATGCGGTCACACCAACGACATTACCGAAGATTGACGAGACGCAACATGACGCTCAGTGACAGTCTGCTGAGTGCTGTTGCCTCGCTGCGGGCTAATAAGCTGCGAACTGCATTGACTACGCTGGGAATCATTATCGGCGTCAGCGCTGTAATCGCCATGGTTGGTGTGGGTAAGGGGGCGCAACTGAGCATCGAGGAAACGATACAGGGACTGGGTGAGAACGTACTTTTCGTACGTAACGGTACCAGTGTCGCCGGCGGCGTACGGGGTGGAGCCAATTCTAAGATCTCTTTAACCGAGGCTGACGCAGCCGCGATCATTGCCGGCGCTCCCTCCATACTGATCGCAGCGCCAACTCTGCGAGCCACCGGGCAGGTAATCTTTGGCAATACCAACTGGTTTAGCACCATCTACGGGGTAGGCGACACCTATCTGCAGGCCCGCGACTGGCAGATAGAAAATGGCCGTACGTTCAGCACCAACGAGGAACGCTCCAGTACAAAAGTGGCGATCGTTGGCCAAACGATCATCGATCAACTGTTCTTAGGCCAAGACCCAGTTGGCGAAACTATTCGGATCGATCGGATTCCGTTCCGGGTCATCGGTACCATCCGTGCAAAGGGAGAATCTTCCTGGGGTCGTGATCACGATGATGTCGTATTCGTACCGCTATCGGCAGCCCGCTCACGACTGAATGTCGGCAAGCGTTTTCATGGCAACCTGGTTCGGGATATCACATTGAAAGCACGCTCAGCTGACCTGCTGGAAACCGCTGAGCAGGAGGTCACTGATCTTCTGCGGGAGCGCCACCGAATCCGTCCCGGAGCACCCGATGATTTTTACGTACGCAATGTCGCACAGTATCTCAAAGCCCGTGCCAAATCCGAGCGCACCATGTCGCTGCTGTTGGCGGCCGTCGCCGGCATCTCGCTGCTAGTGGGTGGAATCGGCATCATGAATATCATGCTGGTGTCTGTCACCGAGCGTACCCGCGAAGTGGGCCTGCGCATGGCGGTTGGGGCGCGGCGCATCGATATCCTTGTACAATTTGTTACCGAGGCCATGGCGGTATCACTTATTGGCGGCGCCATCGGCGTAGCACTGGGTCTGGGGGGGCTACTCACAGCAGCGCGCTTTGGTGACTGGCCTGTTGTGATCTCACCGTTTTCGGCAGTAATCGCCATGGGGTTCGCAGCGTTGATAGGCATCTTCTTTGGCTACTACCCGGCTCACAAAGCCTCTCGGCTCGATCCGATTGTTGCGCTACGCCGCGAATAACAAAGTGACCTTCCGGCAATCACTCCAATCGATGAAAGAGTGTAAGGTGTAATATCATATTCAGGGACAGTTACTTTTCTTGGCTGATCCAGAAACAACCAACCGGCACTGCCTCAGGGGCGCCGTGACAGATAAGGAGAATACTGATGGCGGAATATGTATGTGCAGTTTGTGGAATGGGTGTTAAGGGGATGAATTGTGTAAAGTGCGAAGCGGAGCTCGTGCACGACCACATCACGACCGATACGGGTGAAACCGTGGCAGTCGCTAAGTGTCCAAATAATTGCGGCATGATCAAGTCACCTATGTGTTGCGGCACAGACATGAGTTGTAACCTCTAAGCCCATCTGGACGATGATCCAAGAATTGCTTACTGCATTGTAGAAAGTCCGCAGACTCAATCCAGTGAGCAGTGACGATCTGAGCCGTCTTTTTGCGACTGACCTGAGCGCGCGGATGCGCTCTGGGGCTTTGTCACCCCTTGAAGTCATGGACGCCACGATATCGCGCATTGAGGCGGTAAACCCGAAGGTCAATGCCTTGCCGACTCTGTGTCTGGATCGTGCTCGTGAACAGGCACACGCATTGACCCAACAACGAGTATCCACCGAACTCAAAGGCCCGCTCTGGGGTCTGCCACTGGCAGTTAAGGATTACAACGACCTGGGCGGTGTGGCCACAACCTACGGCTCGCCGCTCTTTGCAGATAATATCGCGCGCCACTCGGATGCAACGATAGCCAAACTGCAGGCCTCGGGCGCTATTCCTGTCGGCAAATCCAATGTACCTGAGTGGGCCGGAGCGCATACCTTTAACCCGGTCTTTGGTCATACGCTCAATCCCTGGAACAGCGCCGTCAGCGCCGGTGGCTCGTCCGGCGGCTCGGGCGTCGCACTGGCCACCGGAATGGTACCCCTGGCAACAGGCAACGATCTGGGGGGCAGTCTGCGGGTGCCGGCCAGTTTTAATGGTGTTGTGGGATTGCGTCCTGGACCGGGTCGTGTGCCTCGGGGGGTGCGCTTGCCCGCTTTTGATACCCTCTGGGTAGAAGGGCCGATGGGACGCTGCGTTGCCGATGTGGCGTTAATGCTCGATGGTGCTACCGGCCACGACCCGGCTGACCCGCTGTCATTTCAGCATACCGGTGAAGGTTTTGTGGATGCGCTGCAACACACTGACATGCCACGGCGGGTCGGATTCAGCCCTGATCTTGGCGTGGTGCCCATGGAGCCAGAAGTCGTGCAGGTTTGCGAGGCGGCGGCAGAGCGTTTCAGCGAAATCGGGGCACAGGTGGATCGGTATGCGCCGGATTTCTCGGGCGCGATTGAGGCCTTTCAGACCCTACGCGGTGTGCTGATCGCACAGATGATGGAATCAATCCTGCAACAACATCGCGATCGAATCGCGCCGGAGATTATCTGGAATATCGAAAAAGGCCTGGCGGTCACCAATGCCCAACTGCTGGACGCTGAGCGGGTTCGATCTGGGTTGTACCGACGAATCACTGCTTTTTTTGAAGAATACGACCTGCTGCTATGTCCCACTGTATCGGTGCCACCTTTTCCTAAAGAGCAACGCTATGTTGAAACCATCGACGGGCAGCCCACTCAAACCTATATTGACTGGATCGCAATCACTTTTGCGATCACCATGACCTCGTGCCCTGCACTCAGCCTGCCAGCCGGCTTCACCAAAACAGGCTTGCCAGTAGGTCTGCAGGTTATCGGCCCACCACGTGGTGAAGCTGCCTTGCTGCGCGCCTGTCATCGTATGGAAGAAGTTCTGGGCCTGGCCATTCAGGTGCCTATCGATCCCCGATAATTATCAAAAAAGAAATCAGCCCGGCCGTAACACCTCGCGAGGGCGACCAATCTGAGTACCGACCCCTTCATCAGTCAGAGTTTCCAGCAGCGTGGCATGGGCTACCCGGCCATCAGAAATAGTTGCAGTGCGAACCCCTCCTGCCACAGCGTCGAGTGCGCAACGTACCTTGGGAAGCATGCCGTCGGTTATCACGCCCTCGTCGATTAACTCCTGCACCCGAGCTTCTGACAGCCCGGTCAATAACTGGCCATCCGAATCCAGCACCCCAGGGGTATTGGTCAACATGATCAGTTTCTCGGCTTGCAAAGTAACAGCCAATCTGCCGGCAACCGTATCGGCATTGATGTTGTAGGTCTTGCCGTCTTTGCCGGCACCGATGGGTGCAATCACTGGAATGAAATCGCTGGCATCCAAGGTATTAACCACGGCAGGATTAATCGACTCGATTTCACCCACGTGGCCGAGTTCGATAATGTCTTGGTCTTTAGTGGAGCCGTGCTTGCGCAACACCAGTTTTTTGGCCTGGATCATGCCGCCGTCCTTGCCCGACAAGCCGACCGCGCGACCACCATGGGTATTGATCAGTGCGACGATCTCCTTATTGACTAGTCCGCCCAACACCATTTCAACAATATCTATAGTTTCGCTGTCAGTTACCCGCAACCCTTCTATAAATTCGCTTTTCTTGCCGATGCGCTCAAGCAGTTGCCCGATCTGCGGGCCGCCACCGTGCACCACAACGGGGTTCATGCCCACCAACTTCATCAACACTACATCACGGGCAAAGCCACGCTTGAGGCCTTCATCCGCCATGGCACTGCCACCGTACTTGATAACGATAGTGCGGCCATGAAAATGCTGGATATATGGCATGGCCTCGGCCAGTACCGGCGCAATGGCGGATGGGTCTGATTTGGGGTGAGGCATCGCTAATTAATATGGGCTGACACTGTCTCGGGCGCAAAGTATAGCGCCGCCAGAGTGGTGGCCTGAGGTTCGGGTTCTGGGAAACCTATTGGAAAGCCCGGAAACCATCAGAATGATGCAACAAAAAGGGGTCACCAAAGTGACCCCTTTTGCCACTACTTTTCCCACAAATCAGCAGATTTTAATATCAACCTTGCGGGGTTTTACTTGTGCCGTCTTGGGTAGAACCAGGTTGAGTACACCATGTTCGTAATGCGCCTCTACCTTTGTCTCATCAATGCCAACACCCAAACGAAACGAGCGAGCAAACTTGCCGTTATAGCGTTCCTGGCGAATCAACCGGCCACTCTTTTCTTCGTTCTTTTTTTCTTTATGGCGCTCTGCACTAATCATCAGCACGCCATCATTGATAGTCACATCCAGGTCTTCGTGGGATACGCCAGGGACCTCAGCCTTTACCATAAAAGCGCTTTCGCTCTCGCTGATATCCATGGCAGGTGCCTTTGCATTATCCTTACGTTGCACCATCGTCGGCGCTCGAAACCAATGACCCATCAGGCCGTCAAAATCACCAAATACTTCCCAGTTACGATTTCTTTCACCAAGTCTTGCCAGATTATTCATAAGAGGACCTCCGTTGTCTTCTTGATACCCATCGCGCCTTTGCGATGCATCTTGTTTTGCTGTTATAGATATGATGCTCAACTGTGATTTTTCAAGGGTTACCTTCTTAGGCAAGAAAACAAAAGTTCAAACTTCAGACTCGCCTTTACTGTTAGCTGCCATGGAACAAACAGAGTATTCTAAAAATATTATTTTTGAACAACTGGCATACATCGACTTGTCCAGTATTGGCAGAATCTCGTGGATAGCTTCTTCTTTATAGGTGTAGTCGTCCGACAACTCCAATTGCTCAAGATACCCTCCGCGGACAAGTGCATCCCGTGCATGGCCTCGCAAACGGTAGAGAGAAACTACGATCCATGATTGGAACCCAACTCAACAAACGTGGCTTGGAAGCACATCGCAGGTACAGCAATCGTGGCAACAATACCTCGAACAAAATCGATGTTTCCAAATCAACCAGCACCGCGCTCACAAAGGAAACTGCGAGTACAACAGACTTACTGAAGTCTTCAGTGGCATTAAGGTTGCCTGCAGCCTGATATTACTCTCCCGAGAAATTCTGGCTAACGATACCAGCATCAGTTATCCTGCCATCTGACTCCAGAGATTCGGAGCCCACCAGCCCACTCCACCTCATGCCTGCACAATATGACGCCGTTGTGATCGGTGCCGGAATCATCGGCACCGCAATCGCCTTTGCCCTTAGCAAGAATGGATGGCACACCCTGGTGGCCGACCCACAGCCTGGGGCCGGTCAGGGTGCGACCAGCAGTTCGCTGGCGATGGTGCGCACCCAGTATTCCACCCGCGAGGGCACCGCGCTGGCCTGGGAGGGATTCCATTGCTGGCAGGATTGGTCTGCATTTCTCGATCTCGATACCGATGAACCGATTGCCCCGTTTCATCCAGCAGGTGTGCTGACATTCAAAACTCCAAACAATGGCTTTCTCAAGCATCAACTCAAGTTTTCGCGGGAACTGAGCATTCCTTATGAGGAGTGGCCGTTGTCTAAACTACAGCGAACCTTCCCCGCCTGGGATCTGAATACTTTCGGCCCGCCGGTTCTGTCAGACAACCCACGCTTTGGGACAAGCTCCAAAGAAGAACTGCGAAGTGTCTTTTTCCCCAAAGGGGGTTACTGCCCGGATCCACAACTGGCTGCCCATAACCTGCAACGGGCAGCCCAGCAACACCACGCTGAATTTCGCTTTGGCTGTGCGGTTCAAGCGATTCATGCTGGTAATGGCCGCGTCACAGGCGTAACACTTTCAAATGGGGAGAAGATCTCCTGCCAGATTGTGGTTAACGCCGCGGGGCCGCATGCTGAAGCGATCAGCGCACTGGCCGGCCTTGCGCAGGCACACAAGATCAAGACCCGTGTCATTCAGCACGAAACCGTACATGTTCGCTGCCCTCAGGCGGCCAGCGCCGATCATACCCCCATCATGCTCTACGACACAGACATTGGCAGTTATGTGCGCGCCGACACGGGAGAAAACATTCTCACAGGCAGTGTGGGCGCCCAGGATGAAGTTGAACTGCCTGTTGACCCGGATAATTTCGACCGCAATCTTTCGACACAGGCAATTGAGCCACTATACCGCCTGGCGCAGAGGATTCCGACACTGGGCATTCCCAATACCTTGTCGGGCGTGGCCGATTTGTGGGATGTAAGCGACGACTGGATTCCGATTTATGATCGCACTGACCTTGCGGGCTTTTATGTCGCCATAGGCACCAGCGGGAACCAGTTCAAGACTGCACCGGCGGTAGGCGAACTTATGACGGCGCTGATCAACGCATGTGAAAACGGCAAGGATCATGACCATGAGCCGGTGACCTTTCGCCTTACGCGTACCGGGCATACCATTGCCCTGGACTTTTTTTCGCGCAACCGCCAGCCCAACCCGGCCAGCAGCCTCTCGGTTCTGGGTTAATTAAGTTCAGGCGGCCGCTACAAAAAGCACATCGACCGATTCCTGTTGGTCCAGGGACATCAACTGCTGATGTAATTTACTGGCCGCATCACCAATGACCGGCTCGGCCAAAGATAAAAACTTTGCTCGGTGCACTGCGTCTTCGGGAAAGTTTTCGGGCTCACCCCGGGGTATCTCCACGCAGCGACTCTGGTGGGATCCGTCACGAAACTGAACAGTTACTCGACCCCCCATACGCTCGGGATAGATCGCCTCCATCTCGGGATCTTCACTGACATCAATACGCTCAGCCAGGGCCAGCGTGTTTGGCTCGTCGAGATAACGCGCGTAGTCATCCCAGGCAAGGTTACCCGTTTGTGCTGCAACGGCAGCAGTAAAGTGCATGGAAAACTGACCGCCAACCACGCCCTGGGGCTTGCGGCGAAAGTCCTGTGGCAGCGCAGTCAGATCCATTCCTTTGCGCGGCAGGCCAATCGTAATCTGGGCAATATCCGATTCGGCCACTCCCGAGCCGACGATATCAATAACACCGTCGATAGCAGCATGACTGAACCGACATGACGGGTACGGCTTAACACCGATCTCTAAGGTTTCCCAATGCTCATGCAATGCGTGTATCGCAAGGTCCGGATCGGGATTTGGCGTATAGCTTTTTAAGAAACCGCAATCGCCCTCAATGGCGTCGGCTGCACCGATAAAACCCTCAGCCGCTAGAGAGGCTGCTATTACACCGACCATAGCCGCATTACCTACCTGGAAACGCTTGGTCCAGGCGCTATTGACCAAGAACTGCATTGACCCCGCCGCTTGGCTAAGGCAGATACCCAGTGCCATCTCCAGATGCTGCGCGTCCAGCCCCAGTGCCCGGCCGGCGGACACTGTTGCTCCGAAAGCGCCAGCGGTTGCGGTTGGATGAAAGCCCCGGTCGTAATGATCTGCTGGTTTCAACGCGCGCCCCAGCCGACACACCACTTCATAGCCCGCGATAACCCCCGCCAGCACATCGGCACCATGGGCATCTGCCATCTGGCCACCCGCCAGTGCAGCTGCAAGTATCGGAGCAGTCGGGTGTACGGTAGCTGCGATATGAGTGTCATCAAAATCCAGGCTGTGAATCAATGTTCCGTTGACCAACGCCGCAGCAGGAAAAGCATAACCCTTAGCATCAGCAAACACACCGCCGCCGCCATGATCGATACCCATGCGCTGTACTGCGGCTAACAGTGCAGGTGTGGACTCAGCCTCACGTCGCCCCCGGATCGCAATCCCAACACTGTCCGTTACAAGCAGGCAAGCACGTTCAACCACAGGTCGGGGTACATTCTTCAGGTTCAGCGAACTGGCAAATTCGCAAACCGTTGCGGTGACTCCCTTTGCTCCCACTGGTTTTCTCCTTTAATCCTTAACCCGCTTTCCATAAAAACAGGTGAAAATTCCTAGCAGCCCTTGAAATCCGCTTTTCGCTTTTCGTTAAAGGCTGTAATACCCTCACGCCGATCCTCGGTGGGCACCGTCTGGTTGTAGGCTTGCAGCTCTACCTCATAATCAGCCTTAATTTGCGCATGTGTCGAATGGTTCAGCGCCTGGAGGGCGCTGCGCACAGCAATCGGGCCGTTGTCAGCAATCCTCTGCGCTACGCTGCGAACCGTCTTGATCAATTCATCTGATTCGCATATCTGGTTGATCAGCCCCCACTGCAGAGCTTGCTCCGCAGTAAACGGCTTACCTGTCAGTATGATTTCCTTGGCCCGGCGTATGCCAACTGCCAGAGGCAGATATTGAGTGCCCGCCATACCCGGCATGATTCCCAGCGTAGTCTCGGTCAGGGCAAAACGGGCATGACTGGCAGCATAAGCAAAATCGCAGGCCAGCGTCAGTTCGACCCCACCTCCAAAGGCAGCGCCGTTGATCGCACCCAACAAGGGTGTCGGGCAATCGATCAGCGCGCGGGCTACCTCTTCAAATACCACGTGCTGGGCATACCACTCGTCATCGCTCATACCATGGCGTTGCTTGAGATCACCACCGGCGCAAAACGCGCGATCGCCACTACCAGTGAGTATGATGCACCGGGCCTGGCGCGCACCTGAAACAAAATCGCTGAAAACCTCTAAAAGCTCTTCAGCCATTTGTGTATTGAATGCGTTCGACACCTCTGGGCGATTCAGGGTGATCCAGGTCAAGTGATCCTGCGGGTCAACGATGATTGTCTTAAAACTATTACTCATAGTTGTAGTGAACTTTGCCTGTCGCCTGAAAACTATTTATAGGCCGACATGAATGAGGTCGCAATGTTTGTGCGCTATCCATCGCATGACGTTGGTATTCCAAAATGCGCTGCGCCCAGTGGCTATTCGCCATCGAGTTCGGCAAACACCTTTTTTGCAATACGATGGCATTCAACCGCAACTGGAACTCCGCAGTAAATTGCAATCTGACTCAGAATTGCTTTTAACTCCGATCGGCTGACACCGTTGACCATCGCCCCGCGAAAATGCAACTCCCACTCATGCATGCGATTGAGGGCTGCAATCATCGTCAGGTTCAGCATGCTGCGGGTTTTTCGGTCCAAGGTATCATCACCCCACACGGCACCCCAGCAGTATTCAGTCAGCAGTTCCTGAAAATCACGTGCAAATTCACTGGCATTGGCCAGCGCATTGTCAACGTACTCGGTGCCAAGTACATCGCGACGGGTTGCCAAACCCTTATCAAAACGTTCCTGATCCATAAAAGTCTCCTGTCGAAAAGGGCTGATTATGCCTGTATGAATATACTGGCGGGCAATTAGCATGTGCTCGGCCTGTAGCATATCGCCAAGGCTCGAGGCGCACCCTAGCCATTTCCACGAATGAATTCGAGCAATATCGTATTGACCGCGTTGGGATCTTCCAGCGATGCCATGTGGTGCAATCCGGGCAGCACCACAACCTTGCCTGCGACCAGGTCTGCACCCATGCGCTGGGCAATCTCCGGGGTGGACCCCACATCCTTTTCTCCAGTCAAAACAAGAGCTGGACAGTAGACCTTTTTCAGCGCATCGCCGATCTCAGCATCCGCATTCAGCAATGCTTCGTAAGCCGCTGTATAGGCCACAAGATCATTGGCCAGTAGTTTCTCGGATACCTCTGTCACCCGATCCGGGTGGGCTGCCTTGAAATCATCATCGAACCAACGGTCGATTGCCGCTTGGGCGATAGGCGCTAGCCCCTGCTCTTTTGTAGTTTGCAAGCGTTCGCGCATACCCTTGAGTTCCGCTTCGCTACGCCGGTAAAACGTATTCATCAGCGTCAGGGTTTTCAGCCGTGCCGAAAACTGTCCAGCGAAGGCCTGAGCAATAACTCCGCCCATAGATAAACCCACAAGATGGACTCGATCGATCGTAAGATGCTCTAGCAGTTGCACCAGTTGCGCGACAAAACTAAAAATACCCTCTACCCGCTCCACCGGAGCAGTGCGGCCGTGTCCGAGCATGTCGTAGCGAACAATCTGATGGGTTTTTGCAAGCACAGGCACCTGCAGATCCCACATGGTGTGATCAAGGCCGACTCCATGGATCAGTACAATCGGCTCAGCGTTATTGGCGACACCCGAAATGTCATACCAGGTGCCCTCAGGGCTGTAATCACTGCAATGTGGCATTTTTTTGCGAAAATTCCTTAAGATCGTACAAAGACAGCCGGCATGCACCGGACCTGTGCTATTTTAGTCGGACAAGTCTAAAAGATAGTCATATAACGCGATGAATCAGTCCCAAAAAGAGATCATCGGCAAGCCGCTGGTTATCAATGGCCGCCATCTGTCGCTGTCGCGAGCCGTGCGCGCCGGTGACTTTGTCTTTTTGACCGGGCAAGTTCCCATGATCAACGGCAAGGTCATGACCAGCGGCGATATCGAGGAGCAGACCCGGGCCTGCCTTGAAAACATCCGTGAGACCCTGGCTGAAGCCGGCTGCGCTCTGTGCGATGTGGTCAAGTCTATGGTCTGGCTGCGTTCGCGTGATGATTTTGGGGGGTTCGACGCAATCTACTCTGAGTATTTCCCTGATGGTCCACCGGCGCGTTCAGCACTGATCAGTGATTTTCTCGTGGACATTCGTGTAGAAATTGAATGCATCGCATACAAACCGCTGGAACAAAGAGGATAACAGCCGATGACTGAACTAAAGCAATACCAGATGTTTATTGATGGTCAATGGGTTGATTCGCAGGACGGTAAGACTTTTACCAGTATCAACCCCGCTACTGGCAAAGCCTGGGCTGAAGTGCCCGAAGCCAGCGAGGCCGACGTCAACCGTGCAGTGGAGGCGGCGCACCGTGCCTTTACCGAGGGCCCTTGGTCAAGCATGACTGCAACTGCTCGGGGCAAGCTGATGCGTCGCCTGGCTGATGTGCTTGGCGAGCATTCGGAATCATTGGGACGATGTGAAACCGTTGATACTGGAAAACTCTTCAAGGAAACCCGCTGGCAGGCTAATTACATTTCCGACTTTTTTCATTATTACGCTGGCCTTGCAGATAAAGTCTGCGGTGAGACGCTACCGATCGACAAACCAGACATGATGACGATGACCCTGCGCGAGCCGCTGGGTGTCGTCGCTGCTGTCGTACCCTGGAACTCGCAACTTTTTCTGGTCGCGGTCAAGATCGGTCCAGCCCTGGCGGCTGGCAACACGGTCGTTCTCAAAGCTTCAGAACATGCCTCGGCCCCAATGCTCGAATTTGCCCGGGTTTTCGAAGAAGTTGGTTTTCCGCCGGGGGTTTTCAATGTCGTTACCGGGCACGGAGAACCCTGTGGCCGAACGCTCACCAGACACCCACTGGTCGATAGGATCAGTTTTACCGGCGGACCCGAAACCGCGCGCCATGTCATGCGCAACGCTGCTGAGAACTTTGCCCAGGTTTCCCTGGAATTAGGCGGCAAATCGCCAGTGATTATTTTCGAAGATGCGGATCTTGAAAGCGCAGTTAACGGTGTATTGCTCAGCATTTTCAGCGCCAGCGGCCAAAGTTGTGTCGCCGGATCACGGCTACTGCTGCACGAATCCATCCATGATGAGGTACTGGCGCGGGTAACAGATAAAGCAGCCAAGATCCGTATTGGTGACCCTCTGGACGATGCCAGCCAGATGGGGCCTTTGGCCACCCAAGCCCAGATTGACAATATTCATGCCACCGTTACGGACGCCACTGCGAACGGTGCCACACTTATTTATGGCGGCAAAACGCCCCAAGGGCACGACAACGGCTGGTATATAGAGCCAACTATCGTGGACTGCCCAAACCAGCAGATCGGTATAGTACAGAACGAACTTTTCGGACCGGTGGTCAGTGCGCTCACATTCCATGATGAGGCCGATGCGCTTAGCCAAGCCAACGACACACGCTTTGGTCTTGCTGCAGGAATCTTTACCCGTGATATCGGTCGCGCCTTGCGAGTCAGTAAGGCTGTACGAGCGGGAATTGTCTGGGTCAATACCTACCGCATGGTTTCACCGTTGGCGCCTTTTGGCGGCTACAAAGACAGTGGCTATGGCCGCGAATCGGGCATGGAAGCTATCTACGACTACACGCGTCCAAAAACCGTCTGGCTGAACACCTCCGCAGAGCCCATCACCGACCCCTTTGTCATGCGGTGACCTGCTTGTAGTAGGTATCCTTTTTCAGGATTTTAGCCTCGCGGAAAGTCCAAAGGTCGCAACCCAGCTGATTGATCGGGCCGGTATCGGTAACCCGCCGCTCGGTTACGGCCCGCTCACCACTGATCCGGTTGTGGGCATCCACCCACTGGATATCTGGTACGGCAGCAAAGCGTTCGGTGAGTACCGTGCGAATGGCCTTGTGATCCTTGAAGCACTCGCCGTAGGGATGCGCACCCGCCGCCAGCAAAAACTCGCCGCCCTCATCAAAACTTTCGACAATCGCCTCAAGATTCTTATTGTTAAAAACCGAAAGAATCATTCATTCACTTAAGTGTTACGCTCATCTTTCCTCCTGAAAAATTTACCGGAACGGGCAACAGCACTGAGTGTGGCCATCACAGTGTGGTTATCTGTTCTAATTACAGAGTTCGAAAAATCAGCTAATCTCCTGTGCTGATTATTTGCAGGGTCCTGCTCTAGATCAAGCAGTGTCTTTACTTTGTCCGACACAGCGGTGCTAGACTCTTCGCGTTCAATAATCCATGAGGAAAAACAGGTGAAATTCCAGCTAGCGATCAACATGGAGCGTATTTCGCCGGATATCGATATGCGCGATGTCGAACGGCATACGCTGGAAATGGTCCAGATGGCCGATGAAGGTGGCTTTCATATTGTTTGGGCGGCTGAACATCACGCTCTGGAGATGACCATTGCGCCCAACCCGTTCCAGATACTCACCTGGTGGGCGGCGCACACCGACCGCATCCGACTTGGCACGGGTGTGGCGGTCGCTGCGTACTGGCACCCAATCAATCTGGCCGGTGAGGCTGCTTTGGTAGACCTGTACAGTAATGGTCGGCTGGAATTTGGCATTGGCTCAGGGGCGTATCAGCGTGAGTTCGACCGAATGCACGCCGGACTCAAGCAAAGTGATGCCTGGCGTTATATGCAGGAAATGCTCCCTGCGGTAAAGGCGCTGTGGCAAGGTGATTACGCCCACGAAGGTGAATTCTGGCGCTTTCCTAAATCCACCTCGGTACCTAAACCTGTGCAGCAACCCCATCCACCAATCTGGGTAGCCGCCAGAGCGCCGATCACCTACGACTATGCAGTCAAGCAGCAGTGCAACATTATGTCCTGGCCACTGACCCGACCCATAAGTGAGCTTGAGACTTACCTGGGTCGATTACAGACAGCACTGGAAGAAAACCCGGGCCACAATCGACCCATATTCGCGACCATGCGCCATACCTGCGTCTATGACAACGAGGACGACTGGATGATGCCTGTGGAGGCGGCCATGCGCCAGTTAGGTCAGTTTGAGAACCTGTTCAAAAATGCCGGCGGCGTCGACAACGGTTTCCCGGCGATGGTTGATTTGTCCGTCCTGGAAAACCGGGACGAATACGACCCGAAGATGCTGCACGAGCATTTGATGTTTGGCACACCAGAAGAGATTATTAAGAAGCTGCGGCTTTACGACGAACTGGGTGTCGATCAGTTCACTTACTATGCCAGCCTCGGATTGGGACTAAAAGAACAGAAACGCTCACTGGCACTGTTCATCAACGAAGTGATGCCAGAGTTTGCAAAGAACTGACGCCGAACAATAGGCCTGCCGTTGGCCCTTCACGATAATCTATCTCGCGCACAGTGCACGAGATAGATCCGTTTTAAGTTTTAAGAGATACCAAGTTTCTCGCGTGTCTCGTCGGCATCGCACACCCGACCACCGAGGTCGCCAATAATCCGAACAGCTTTTTCAACCAGTTGCGCATTACTCGCCGGAACGCCTTTTTCGAGGTAGAGATTATCCTCCAATCCGACCCGGGCATTACCCCCCAACAACATTGCCTGAGCCACCATCGGCATCTGGGCACGACTGATGCCAAACCCTGACCAGAAAACACCACTGGGCAATTGATTGGCCATGACATTCATGGTCGCAGGATCGGCGCCGGCACCCCAGGGTATGCCGAGGCAAATCTGGTACATGGCCGGCCCCTTGATCAGACCCTCAGCGACCATCTGGTTGGCAAAACGCAAATGCCCCAGGTCAAACACCTCCATCTCGGGCTTGACGCCAATCTCCGCATAACGTGTAGCCATGGCACGCAACATATTGGGCGTTTGCACGTAAACATAGTTGGCGTCATCGAAATTGATCGTGCCACAGTCCAGTGTGGCGATATCCGGACGCAACAGTTCAACGTGCGCCATGCGCTGCTCGGCAGTGATCAGGTCAGTGCCCTCTGCCGGCACCTGCGGGTTATCGTCATCAACAATCAGATCACCCCCCATTCCAGCCGTCAGATTGATCAGTACATTACGGCCACTGTTTCTGACCCGCTCGAACACATCCTTGAATAGTGCAATATCACGACTGCCTTTCCCGGTCTGCGGGTCACGCACATGCAAATGCACGATCGCTGCCCCAGCATCTGCTGCCTCAATGGCTGAAGTCGCAATTTGCTCCGGTGTTACTGGAATCGCAGGATGCTTATCGACCGTGTCGCCGGCCCCAGTGATAGCACAACTCACCACTACGTTGGTATTCATTGCCATTTTTGCTACTCCTTCGTATCATTTATGTATTGTCAGAGTGTTGCGTAGACTTGAGGTTTCCCCAGCCTCACTCAACTCATCTTTGGCCAGCCATCTTCGCTGGGCGGGTACCAATGCTCGCGCAGTACTTTTTGAATCTCAACCAGGCAGCGGTCTCGGCGGCGCTCCATATCAGCGAAATCGCGGGCCCCAGATTCCACCTCACACCCTTCTACGATCCGCTGCTTGAGTTCATCAGTCAATTCAGGCGCCTTCATGTGCGACCAGGGTAATTTCAGTGCCGGCCCAAACTGCTCTATCGTGTGACGCATGCCGCCCGGACCCCCGCCTAGATGCCAGGCGAGAAATGTGCCCATAAACGCCCAGCGCAAGCCTGGGCCGCCGGTCACAGCCGCATCAATTTCTGCTACGGTTGCGACACCCTCATCGATTAAATGCAATGCCTCGCGGTACAACGATTCCTGCAACCGGTCCGCAATATAGGCCTCAATTTCACGGCGCACGTGCAGTGGTCGCATACCGATTGCACTGTAGAACTGCCCGGCCCGAGATATCGACTGGGCCGAAGTCTGCTTACCACCCACCACCTCGACTAATGGCAGCAGATATACCGGTGCAAAGGGATGGCCGATGACCAGTCGTTCGGGATGACGGCAACGTGATTGTAAGCGGCTGGGTAAAAGCCCCGAAGAACTCGACGCAATGATCGCATCACTTTTTGCATGTTGGCTGATCTCCTCGTGAACCGAAATTTTCAAATCTTCACGCTCGGGAACGTTTTCCTGAATAAAATCAGCCTGGGCCACAGCAGCGGCGATATCATCGGCGAAGTACAGCCGGCTTCGATCTCCTTTGTCTGTTAATCCGGCAGCCTCCAGAACCGGCCAGGCATCGGCAATAGTTTTTTCGACATAATCACGCGCCTCGGCACGAGGATCTGTCAGCACCACTTCTAACCCATTGGCCAGGCATCTTGCTGCCCAGCCACCACCGATCACACCGCCGCCTACCAGTGCGATGCGCTGAACCCCCTCTTGTGTCATTACTTTCCCCTTTACTCTGGCAGCAACTATTCGCCGCGAAATACAGGTTTGCGTTTTTCCACAAACGCCTTAACCCCTTCCTTGGCATCTTCTGAGCGCAACATCTTGCGGTAAACCGGTAAATCGACAGTACGCATGGTATTAAAAGCGCCCTCTACGGTGTCACCTTCAATCGCCCGTAACACTTCCTTGACCGTCTGCACCGCCAGTGGCGCAGACTCGGCGATCTGCTGAGCCCACTGGCGTGCGGTAGTCATCAACTCGGCCGCTGGTACCACCGCGTTCACCAGCCCATGACTGGCCGCCTCATCCGCACTCATACGCCGGCCCAACAACAGCATCTCGATCGCAACATTATACGGAACTCGTCGCGGCAGCCGCTGTATAGCCCCGGCATCCGGCACAATACCCAATGGCATCTCCGGTAGCTGGAAAAACACATGGTCTGCCGCAACGATCAGGTCACAAGCCATGACCAGTTCAAACCCGCCACCGATGGCCAGCCCATTAACTGCAGCGATAACCGGCTTGTTAAGATTCCACATCTCGGTTAATCCCGCAAACCCGCCAGGCAGGTCCGCGTCAGCTTCCCACCAGTTATCCAGTTGCTGTTCGCCGGCGTCCAACGCCTTAAGGTCCCATCCAGCAGAGAACATTTTCTCGCCAGTTGCCGTCACCAGACCCACCCGCAGTTCGGGATCATCACGCAACATGACCACCGCTTCATTGATTCTGCGGCTCAAGTCGAAATCTATGGCATTTACCTTGGGGCGGTTAAGCGTAATCTCTAATACCGCACCATGTCGCTCCACCAGCAGTTCTTGTGTTCTGTCGTCCATTTTTCCCCTGAGTTCGACCGTTTAACCCTTCAGCCGAGATAAAACGTAAAGACGCACGATATGGCAATAACAGGCACAAGGCAATATCATGAGCGGCCGCGCCTTGCGCCGGTACGGCAATAATACGTCCGGGTGGATACTTTTCACCGCTTTGAACTTAAATTTTGGGGGAATCATGGACATCGAACTGAACAGTGAACAGCGGATGCTGTCCGACTCTATTAAGGCATTTGTCGAAGAAGAGTTGATGCCCCTGGAAAACAAGGTTGAACGCGCAGGTGAAGTCAGCACTGCGATGGGTGAACGCATCAAGCACAAAGCCCTTGAGATGGGTTTTTACGCCGCCAATCTACCCGAATCGGTTGGGGGCGGTGGGCTGGACTGCACTAGCCTCGCGATAATGGAACGCGAGTTCGGCAAGGTCACACACGCGCTGCATGGCTTTGCCTGGCGCCCCACCGAACTGCTAATGGCCTGCAGTGATGAGCAAAAAGAGCACTATCTGCTTCCTTGCGTAAAAGGGGATAAAGTTGAGTGCTTCGCCATCACAGAGCCAGGTGCCGGCTCTGACATCATGTCGATGTCAACACGCGCACAGCCTGATGGGGATGACTGGATCATCAATGGAGCCAAGCATTTTGTCAGTAGCCACGTCGAACCAGATTTTGCGATTGTCTTTGCCACCACCGGAACAGATGAAACTGCTCGTGGTCCGCGCAAACGAGTCAGTGCTTTCCTGGTAGACCGTGGGCATCCAGGTTTTGATATCACGCGTGGACCGCGCTGTGTCAGCCAGCGGGCATACCTCAATTTCGTATTGTCATTTAATGACTGTCGAGTCAATAAGAGTCAGATGCTCGGCGCAGAAGGCGAGGGCCTGAAGCTTGCCGATAAGTGGATAAAGATGGGCCGGGTTTGGGTTGGCGCCGGCTGTTGCGGGCGCGCGGAGCGACTGCTGGAGTTGTCGCTGGACTGGGCCGCCAACCGCAAGCAGTTTGGTCAACCCATCGGCAAATTCCAAGGAACGTCTTTTAAGCTGGCAGACATGGCAACCGAACTGCAGGCCGCCGACCTCATGGTGATGCACGCGGCCAGAAAAGCCGATGCGGGACAGATGACACCCACCGATGCAGCCATGTGCAAGCTGTTTGCCTCCGAGATGCTGCACCGCCTGGCCGATAACGCGGTCCAGATCTACGGCGGCATGGGCCTGATGGAGGATTTCCCGGTCGAACGTCTCTGGCGTGACGCACGCCTTGAGCGAATCTGGGAAGGCACATCTGAAATACAGCGACATATCATCAGCCGATCACTGCTGCGACCGCTTGGCGCATGACCCCAGAACAACGTGCCAATCTCAATCGGCTGCTGGCGCCACGCCATATTGCCTTTATCGGCGGCGATGCTGCTGTATCTGCGGCACAACAGTGCACCACAAGTGGCTTCGCCGGCGAAATCTGGGGCGTCAATCCGAAGCCCGGGCGGTTCGGTGAGATACCTTCCTTCGCCAGTGTCGAGCATCTGCCGCAAGCACCAGATGCAGTTTTTCTTGCCATCCCACGGCATGGTGTATCAGAGGTGCTCGCAGAACTGCGGGACGCAGGCGCTGGTGGCATCGTCTGCTACACCGCAGGTTTCAAGGAACTTGGTGGGCAAGGCGCTGATCTCGAGCGCGATCTGATTGCGGCCTGCGGCGAGATGGCGCTGGCTGGACCCAATGTGTTCGGTTTATTGAATTATGTCAGCGGGGCGCACCTATGGCCATTCAGTCATGGCGGTAAACGGGTCACAAGCGGCCCCGCCATCATTTCTCAATCCGGTATGCTCTCGAGCTACCTGCTCACCAACAGACGTTCAATTCATTTCTCGTACGTGATCGGCGCCGGGAATCAATCCATTTTAGGTGTGGAAGACTATCTCGACAGCCTTGTCGATAACGACGTTGTCACTGGCTTTGGCCTGTACATAGAAACGCTGCGCGACATACCTCGTTTCGCAGATGCAGTTGCCCGCGCTATGGCGCGCAACGTGCCAGTGGTCGCACTCAAGGTGGGTCAATCTGAACTGGCAGCCCAGACTACGCTCACCCATACCGGCTCGCTGGCGGGACAAGACGTCTGCTATCAGGCGCTTTTTGATCGGATCGGCGTTGCCCGTGCTTTAAGCCCCAGCCTCCTACTGGAAACTCTGCAGATGCTGACCACGGCCGGTGCACCGGTAGGTAAGCGGCTTGCGGCATTCACCTGCTCAGGCGGTGACGTCGCCATGCTCGCCGACTGTGCCGACAGTCAAGGCCTGATCTTCGATTCACCAGATGCCGCAACGGAAAAATCCCTACGCCAATGGCTTCCTGATATTGCGACTGTGGGCAATCCACTTGATTACACCACGCCGCTTTGGGGGCAGGAGGAAACTCTGAAAAATGTGTTCAGCGCGGCGCTCGCACCCGGCTACGATGCAGCACTACTGGTACAGGACTATCCCCCGATTGAGATCAGTGACGATCGACCCTACTACCAGGCCGATGCCCGCGCCTTTATTCATGCGACACAAAACGCCGGTATACCGGCTGCAGTGTGTTCCAGCCTGCCAGAGAATCTCGATCACGAAACCCAGGCAATCCTCATCAACAACGGGATCGCACCGTTGCAGGGTATTAGCGAAGCCACCATGGCTATCAGCGCTTCGGCCGTATTCGGCCGAGTGAGAGAAAAATTGCAAAGCGGCTCTGGCCCTTTTATTCCCAAAATCTATACACCCGACCGGTCACAGCCGGTTACCCTAGATGAATGGCAAGGTAAACAGATGCTGCGAACGCACCGTATTCCTGTTCCGCCTGGTGAACTGGTCAATTCTCAAACAGCGGGCGAAGCCGCTTGCAGAATCGGCTTTCCGGTTGCTCTTAAGCTCGTCAACAACCAACTTCCACACAAAACCGAAGCTGGAGTCGTACGACTGAACCTTGCCAACGAGGACCAAGTCTGCCAAGCGGCACACGAGGTGCTGGATCTGGGATCGCAAGCCCTGGGCCAACAGGTAGGCGACCAGCTGTTGGTCGAACAAATGCTGGATACAGTGCTCGCAGAGTTACTGGTTGGTGTACAGAATGATCCGCAGTTTGGTCTGGTCATGACACTCGCAGGAGGGGGAACCCTGGTAGAACTGATGGCGGATTCCACGACAATACTTTTACCAACAGATCGATCCAGTCTACGTGATGCTCTTGCCTCGCTTAAGGTTATGCGCCTGCTGGAAGGTTATCGTAACCGTCCCAGGGCTGATATCGACCAGTTGCTCGATGCTCTCACAGCTATCAGTGCAATGGCGCAGCAGCTTGCGCACAAACTGATCGAGATGGACATCAACCCAATACTGGTCACTGAGAGTGGCTGCTTCGCTGCAGACACGTTGATCCAGATCAATGGTGACGGCTAAAGTATTGCATATGATCTTCTTGAATCAGTGGTGTTCAACCGATCTTACGGCTTAGCGTGCTCTGCCCAAAGGTATATTCCCAGCCCCGACCAGATTAACAAAAATGCGATCACATGAATTGTGGCAAAAGCTTCGCCATAGACAACAACGCCGGTGAGAAAACTACCCGTCGGAGCGAGGTAAAAAAGCGTTCCCAGAAGGGATAAGGGTATCCGACGTGATGCTATGACATACAACAGGATCGGCAAGATCGTAATCACGGCTGAAAACGGCAACAGCAGTCCTGACAAGGAAAATAGAGATTGATCGTTCGGCAGTGGAAATTGGATAATGAACCATAAACCAATCAAAAACAAAGGCACTGTTTCCAGAAAAAGGCCGACTGCGGGCTCAACCTGTAACCGTTTTCTGATAGCGCTATAGACCGGAAACGTAAATCCCAGGGTAATGCCAAGCCAAGGGTTCTCGCCGAGGAAAATGATAAGAACCGCAACTCCCCCGGCAGAAAGACCGACTGCTGCCCACTGTGCTTTACTGATACGTTCGTGAAAGAACAGGCATCCCAGCACAATTGAAAAAGTCGGGACAAGGTAGAACCCCATTGAAATTTCGACAATGCGCTCTGAAAAAATACCCCAGATAACTAGTGCCTGTTGGAACGCGATGATAAGACTAGTTGTTATGATGGGCAGAAGAAGTCGCCGGTTGCGTAAGACTACTGCCACACCGCGCCATGATCGCATCAGCAGCACAATCAACAACATAAAGGGCATGGCCCAGAAAGCTCGGTGCCCAAAAACACTCGCAAACCCAAATAATTCGATCTGCTTAAAGTAGAGCGGGAAAGAGCCCCAGATCACAATTGCGGTGATGCCATAAACGAGCCCAATACCGTCTCGGGATGACTGCTCTAATACTTTTGTATCCAACAGGCTTGAGGGCCTCAGCGAATGTCTGTTTCCAAAGGAACGAATTGCTCTAGGGCGGGATTATGCGTTATGACTTCAGGTTTATTGCGACAATAATTCCCAGGAACACTCAGAATTTCCCTAAATGATATGACGGATCTCATACTACTCGACTACGACGGCGTGATTGTTGACTCAGCACAACCCGTGCTGGAGCAGACAGCGGTTTTCTGCAAGGATCAGGGCTTACCGTTTTCCCTGACCCTGGCCGATTTCGACCAGCTGGATCCAGCGACTTTCACCATGCTCGCCAAAGTCGCTGGCATACCCGACTCTGATCACCGTGCATACGGTCACTTTCTTTTTGATACCTTGCAAAATGGCGTTACACAGATCGCTCTTTTTGACGGAATCAGTGAAATGTTACGGGACTTAAGCGAACAGCATATTCTTTGCGTGGTCACCGCCAATCATGCTGATGTGGTGCGAACCCGGCTCGCGCAAGAAGGGCTGAATGATTGCATCGGCACGTATTACGGCAACGACCGGCCAGGCGGCAAAGCAGAGCATATACACGAAGCGTTCAACCATTACGCCATCGATGCCCGAAAAACCTGGATGGTGGGTGATTCGGTCAGCGACATGGATGCGGCGCGCACCGCCGGGGTGAATGCTCTCGCTGTCGCTTGGGGCTGGCAATCTGCTGATGTTCTAAAAACGCGAGCGCCCGATCATCTTTTCCATGCTCCGCAAGAACTTCATGCTTTTCTAAGCAGTCCCCTTGCTTTATCGCAGGCCAGCCATTCTTGAATACTCTGGCACATCTATACCTATCAGGGAGCGACCCGGACCTGATACTGGGCAACTTTATCGGGGACTCGATTCGGGGCGCGCAATTCGAAGAACTAAACCCCCAAGTGCAACAAGGGGTGCTTTTACACCGGCAGATAGATCGCTATACCGATGCGCACCCAGTCTTTCGGAGGCTATCGTCTTTGATGCGTGAAGACTTTGGCCGTTATTGCTCGGTAGTGGCCGACGTATTTATGGATCATTTCCTCGCTAAAGACTGGCACCGCTACCATCGGCAACCTCTGGTTGATTACACCAACTGGGTCAAGTGTGTTCTCACGCCACGCATAAGCGCGTGCCCTGCCCGTTCACAAAGGTTCTTCGATTACCTGAGTCGAACCGATACGCTTTTGCATTATCGGTCCACCAGCGGTATCAACCAGACGCTGTCGCAGATGGCCCAGCGCACCCGCTTTGATTCGGGGATGGAAAAATCCGGCGAAGTCCTATCGCGACTTTACCCGCAACTGCAAAACGGCTTCGATGATTTTTTTCCTCAACTCGTCGCCTACGCTGAGCGCCAAAGGCAACCGCCAACCCGAGAGACAAAGCCTGTTAACTCTCAGGCCGAACCAGCATTGGCATCCTGAGGGGTATGGTAATAATCGCTTTCACTGGCTGATTGGCGCACCTGTTCAATCATTCGTTCAAGGCGCTTTTGGGCGGTGTCGATCTCTTCGCACGATTCGCAATCCAGATCGCCGCAAGGCTGATGCGCATAAAGCCAGAAATGCACGGCTCCCGCCAGCAAACCAGAGGCTACTTCCCAGCTGTCCGACTCCGAATCCTGGTCCAGTAACTGGTTGCCCAATTCAATCATGCGCTCAGCAGCGGCGTCAAAATTCTGGGTATCGTCTTCGAGTTCCATGACTCCCTCGGGCCGGCCAAAGGCATTACTGTGGGCAGGGGATTCTACCGGCTCGGCCGCTGTCCTGCCATGCCCTCACCCAACCTGGTCGTCCCGAACACCAGTGACCCGCCAGCACCGGCTTACACAAGGTGCTTCAGGCAGGCCACACGAGCGGATAGCGATCGCTATCCAGTGGGTCTCCATCGCAGTGTGCACTCGAGCGCAGGTGTTCATTCGTACCCACACGTGTATCGTAAACCACATCATCGCCGGTGTAGCGCACAGCATATCCCCGCCTGCGTTGGTCACGCCTGAGATTACCCCCCGAACTATGCACTGTAAGGCCATGAAAAACATAAACATCACCAGGCTCTAGATCCCAACTGACCAGTTCGTAATCTTCACGCTGCGCTTCGATGTCGGGCATCGGTTCGTAATTGGGGTTAATCTCGTAACTATCCTGCCCCACCGTCTCGCCAAAAGCCTGGGGCTGAAACCAGCGGTCCCAACGATGGGACCCGGATACAAACTCCAATGCACCCGAATCCACCGTTACCGGGTCAAGTGCGATCCAAAAAGACAGCACCTGCCAGCCCCGCATCGCCCAGTAAGGCTGGTCGTTGTGCCATCGGGTTCGGTTTGGTGTACCAGGCTCTTTGACGAATAACTGGTCATACAGCAGGTTGACCTTTTTCGAGTCCAAAAGTTGCGCGGTAAGCCCTGGCAGTGGAGATTGAAAGCAGAACGCACGAAATCTCTCGTCTTGCTCCCACAGGCGCAAGTTACCGTGAAAGCGGCCCTGACTATTATCAGATTGATAACCATGAAAGAAAGGGCCGGGAGAATTGATATCGGTTTCAATCGCCTCAGCCAGAGTCTTGAGCCACTTTTGACTTAGACACTGGCGAATCACTGCCACACCAGCGTCATGGAATTGAGAAAACAACTGTAAAGACAGGCGATTGGGTACTGTCATAGCAGGCGTTCTTCAAAGATCACTTGAGGGTCTCATTTTGTTTCGCCCGGCCATTGTGTTACATGCTCCCACGCAAGCGATAGTAAAGCAACGAAGACGGTTGACTGAAAGTGGCGCATGAGGGCTCCCGCCACTCGTCACAGGCTCACCAAACTCTTATTTAGATCGGAATGATCCTGCAGATCTGGGAACCCCTTGTCGGAATATAAAAAAATCGATTAGTGATACGCGAATCCACTAAACCACATACATTTCGATTATATTTCTTGCACGCAAAGCAGGTATGCAATAAACATCTGATCAGAATCTGACTCTATTTATCTCAAATTAAACGGTTTCAGTAGCAGGCTTGATCATCCATTGAGGCTTGGCAAAAAAAGCGCTGGATGAACAAAGTAAGATCTCCCCAGAACTGCGAAAAAACTGGACAATTTATGAACGAAACAAATGTTGCTCAGGCCTACAAGGCTAAAACCCTGCGCGAACAGTAGGCGGCCTACGACCACTGGGCCAATAAATATGAACCTGACCTTTGCGCAATGGGGTATCGAGTGCCGTCAGTGATTTCAGCTGTTTTTACACGTTTCGTTTCAGAAAATGCCGGCTCCATCCTGGACGCTGGGTGTGGAGGCGGCATCCAAAGTGAATCACCTTCTCTCATGGGCTATCGACCAATTATCGGCATTGATCTGTCAGAAGGGATGCTCAGCGTTACCCACAGTAAAGGGATTTACAGTGAATTGCATCAGATGACGCTCGGGGAGAAATTACATTTTGACGACGATACGTTTGCTGGCGTGATTTCAGCCGGTACAATTACGCCAAATCATGCTCCGGCTAGCAGCTTCAATGAACTGATAAGAGTGGCCCGACCTGGCGCTCGGATTGTTTTTAGTCTTCGCGACGACCCTGCGCAGGAACCTCAATATCCTGCGGCATTGCAGAGATTCTCAGAATCAGGCCTCTGGCGGGAAATGTTCGTTACGGAAAGTTTTTTCAGCATGCCTTATGGTGAGCCCGAAATTTCGCACCGGGTTCATGTGTATGAAGTCGCTTGACCCCTATCGCCTCCACCTGCTGTAGTTTATCGAAATAGTCGATTCATGATCCCATATCGTCCCAGCGAATACCGATAAACCCACATTGCCTGCTGGCGTTCATAAACTGTAGGTCCAATTTTCTCCGCCAGTCGCTCCGACTACAAATTGCCAGCCCAAACAGGTGGTCGGTATTTATCCCACTGGAACTCTCTTTCCAATTCCCTGGCTACCTGCAATATCAAATGGTCGCCACATGCATGCCCTGCTAGTTGCACAGCACAGGGGTGCTCCCCAGGATTGAGCTGGACTGGCAAGGATGCAGCAGGTTGTCCGCTGACGTTGCAAATGTAAGCAAAAGGAGCAAATGCATGCCCCTTTTCACCCCAAGTCTCAAAACTAAAGTCCGCGGTACGACTATCCATAAACCCAACTGGAATTGGATCGCTACCCAGGGTTGGGGTCAGGACCAGATCAAGTTCACTCATCGAATCCATTAATCGAATCGATGCTTCATGGGCGCCCTGCCGGGCGTGATAAAGGTCCATCGCACTCAGTCCAGCGACCCGTTCTCGAACAAAATGCGTTAGCGCTTCCAATTCATCATGCGCAGGTTGACGTTCGAGCTCTTTTATACGATTTTCAATTTCATAGACAACATCGACCATCCAAAGATCTTCCATCCAACTTCCCAATCGAAGATCGGAGGGATAAGCATATTCTTGTATGTCGTGTCCCATTCCTGACAGGACTGCGCTGACCCGTTCTACCGCGGCGACTTGGTTATCACCAACAGCATTTCCGTCAGGTGTGAACACCGATACTCCAATGCGCAATTTAGGAGGCGATTGCTCAAGAAGCGAAACATATGATCTAACCTCAGGACGAACATGATAACGGCTGCCAAGTAACGGGCCGGCTGAACAGTCCAATGCAGCTGCGCTGTCGCGTACTGACCTGGTCAGCACATGATCGGAATTAAACCCATTGGAGTATTCCATGAAATTAGGTCCAATGGGATTCAGTCCTGTCGTTGGCTTCAATCCAAATACACCACAACAAGCCGCAGGGATCCGAATTGAACCGCCAAGGTCAGTACCATGCGCTAAAGGAACCATGCCCGATGCCACTGCAGCTCCAGCACCCCCCGAGCTACCCCCGGTAGTCACAGTCGAATCCCATGGGTTCAATGTTACTCCCCGGAATGTTGGCTCACAGACAAAATCCTCAGCAAATTCCGGAGTGTTTGTTTTGCCAAGAATAACCAAGCCAGCTTGACGCCAACGCTTTACCAATTCGCTATCGGGCCTTGGACTCACTCCGTCAAAAAAACGGGATGAGAATGTCGTCGGCATATCCCAGCTAAATTGATTTACATCCTTAAGATAAAAGGGGGCGCCAGAGATCGGAGTATCCGGAAGAGTTTCGGTGATAAATTCACGAGCATTGTCAAAATTAGACATCACCAACGCATTTAATTTTGGATTGACCGCTTCTGCAACTTCGATCGCTGTTTCTAACACCTCTTGAGCAGAAACTTCTCCTTGTTTGATCAAGGTTGCAATACCAACCGCATCCTGGCTCGCATAGTCATGGAAATTCATGGGCTAAGCTCCTAGTAGAATGATTCATTGAGATTATAGTTATTGGATTACAACGCATATAAACGATAAGGCCATGAGACTTCGCCTCCTCAACGACAGCGTCAATCGTTTCAAGGGGCTAGATCGCACCGCCACCGAGGTTTGCTGTTTACTCCACCAGCAACATTTTGCTGACCGGCATATAGCGAGATACTGGACGAATGACATTTCGCACGTGATCTTGGCCAAATATTCCGTTGCCCCCTGAAGAGGATACAACACGACGCTGCTTAGTGCCCCGGGAGGCCCGCATTCGAAATTGAGAAGATGGGAAATTGTGACGATGTATAGCTAATATTTCCAAAAATCACAACAAAGGTCAACAAGAGAACGAGATTCCTTTTCACAGCCTGACCAATATACCAACTGGTCAAAAAGTCCTACCCTTTGGCAATTCCGGAGTTACGCACCAAACCCATAGTGGGAACCAGTCCTAGGCTATTTGTAAGCGTTTGGGCGGTGTTATAGCAGGCGTTCTTCAAAAATCACTTGAGGGCTTCATCTTGGTTCACCCAGCCATTATGTTACATACTCCCACGCGGGCGAATGCTGGCACCAACCACAACACAAGGAAATCTGAAGATGCGCTATAAACCGTTAGGACGCACTGGCATTGAAGTATCGGCAATATGCCTGGGCACCATGACCTGGGGCGAGCAGAATACGCCAAAGGAAGGCTTCGCGCAGATGGATCACGCCCTTGCAGGTGGTATCAATTTCTTCGATACGGCAGAGATGTACCCGGTGGATGTTCGCGCTGCAACCTATGGCCATACCGAGGTCATCATCGGAGACTGGCTGACTGAACGACGCTGTCGCGATCAGATCATCCTTGCGAGCAAGGTCTGTGGCCCAGGGCAGAGTCATATCCGTGGAGGCGATTGCCGCTTTACCCGGGAAACCATTCACACCGCGTGTGAGGGTAGCCTGAAGCGCCTACGTACCGACTATATCGACCTCTACCAGCTGCACTGGCCGGACCGGGGCTGGACCGATTTTAAAGATCTCGGACAAACTCAATTCATTGAGGACGTGGGCTCTGACCGCGAGGAAACGGTGGCCGCTCTTGACGAACTGATCCAGGCCGGAAAGATCCGGGCCTGGGGCATCTCTAATGAAAGTGCCTGGGGAGTGATGGACTTTGTCGCCCGGGCTGATACGGGTCGAGTGTCGCGTCCTGCCAGCATCCAGAATGCCTACAGTCTTCTTAACCGCAAGTTTGAGTTTGCCCTTGCCGAAATCGCCTTGCGAGAACACGTTGGCCTGCTTGCCTATGCGCCTATCGCAGCTGGTGTGCTGACTGGGAAGTATCTTGACGGTGCTCGCCCGCCTGGCGCTCGTAACACGCTATGGCCTTCCAACACCCGCTATTTCAGTAGCCAGGCCCAATCTGCCACTAGAGCTTATGTCGAACTCGCCGGCGAATTGGGGCTGTCGCCTGAGGTGCTCGCCCATGCTTTCGTTCTGAGCCGACCGTTTCTAACCGCTTCGATTGTCGGGGCCACCCAAATAGGGCATCTGGATCAGGCTTTCGCTGCACTGGACTACACGATATCCGATGAACTCGTCTCGCGTCTGGAGGAACTGCACCATCAATATCTGGTGCCGGCACCCTAAGACATTCCTTACCCAACGATCAAAAGAAATTGTCACGGCTAAACTGCTGACCCAGGCACCGCAGGCACCATCGCGCACCTTCTTGAATTTTCCCCTCGTTCTGGATCTTGATAATCTTGAAGCAGACATCGCTATTCTTGGCATTCCCTATGGCTTGCCCTATCGGCCACACGAGATGGCCAATGACCAGAGTCGGGCGCCAGACGCAATCCGCCAGGGCCCAAGCTATGTTCCCTACACCCTGTCTAGTTACGACTGGGATCTCGACGAATACCTGCTCGATGGCCGTGATATTACTGTGGTCGACTGCGGTAACGTCAGCGCCGACCTCAACGATCACCAGGAACACTACCGCCGTGCGGAGCAGGCCGCTCGAAAGATTCTATCGACGGGTGCAACTCTGATAGCCCTGGGTGGAGATCACGGGATCCCGATTCCCGTCATGCGTGCCCTTCAGCGTGAGGAGACCATCACACTGGTGCAGATCGATGCCCACATCGACTGGCGTGACCAAGTCAATGGCGTACGTGAAGGCTACTCGAGTCCTATCCGGCGCGCTTCAGAGATGGACTGGTTTGGTCCCATCATGCAAATCGGTATTCGTGGTAACGGCAGCGCTCAAGCAGAAGAAGTACAAGATGCGCGGGACTGCGGCGCAGACATCATTACCGCTTACGAAATGCATGAGATCGGCATGGCAGCCGTACTCGAGCGCATTCCCGATGGCGGGCCCTATTACTTGACTATTGACGCCGACGGATTGGACCCCACCATCATGCCGGGGGTAATGGCACAGGCTCCCGGAGGTCTGGACTGGTTACAGATTCGACAACTGGTTCATGGATTGGTCAACAAAGGTCGGGTGCTCGGAATGGATCTGGTGGAAATCGCACCCTCTTATGACCATGGGCACATTACGATCACTCATGCAGAACGGTTGATCTGTAATTTTATCGGCGCTTGTGTGCGAGCCGGCTACTACGACTGATCTAAGCAATAGATGCTGCGTTCTTCCCGGTTAGAGTTGAGCAGTCAAAGCCATTAACAGATCGTCGACCTCGGCCTCAGAAGTGTCCCAGGCGGTCACAAACCGCATCGCCTTTCCATCAAGCTCTTCGTCGTTGACCTTGATACCCTGCTGGGCCAAAGCCTTAATCAACGACCGAGGCATACGCACAAACACCTCATTGGACTGGGTGGGGTAAGCAAGCTCAATGCCAGGCAGTGCATCAAGGCCCCGGCTCAAACGCTGGGCCATGGTGTTTGCCTGCCGGGCATTGCGTAGCCAGACATCGTTAACAAGGTAACCCTCAAATTGCGCCGAGATAAAGCGGCTTTTTGAAAGCAGCTGCCCCGCGCGTTTTTGCAAAAATGGAAAATCGCCTACGAGTTCAGGCTTAAAAAAGATCACCACCTCCGCCGCCAGGCAGCCGTTCTTAGTGCCACCAAAAGACAACACATCTATTCCCGCTTGCCAGGTCATCTGCGCTGGCGTTATTCCAAGCGTTACCAGGGCGTTGGCAAATCGCGCACCATCCATATGAACCGGCAGCTGGTGTGCGCGTGCAACTGATGTAATCGCCTTGATCTCGTCAAGCGGATATACCGTACCGGACTCACAGGCCTGGGTGATGCTTACAGCTGAGGGCTGAGCATGGTGTACGTTGCCCCGGCCGTAAATTGCCTGCTCGAGTGTCTCTGCACTGATACGGCCATCGGTGCCACGCATATCGATGAGTTTTGCCCCGCCGGTAAACATCTCTGGTGCGCCACATTCATCGGTATTGATATGAGATAACTCATGGCAGAAGATTTTTCCAAATGACGGCGTCAAAGCAGACAACGCCAGGGCATTGGCAGCAGTCCCAGTCGTCACCGGAAAAGCCGTTACGGGTGTTTCAAATATTTCAGAAAGTCTTGCGCAAAGCCCTGTGGTCCATGGGTCTTCACCGTAGGATGGAGCGGTTCCGGTATTGGCGCGCGCTAAAGCTTCCATAACCTCGGAACAGGCACAGGAGACGTTATCGGAAGCGAAATTATTCACCGAATTGCCCATGGTAAAACCTTAATTGATAGCGAAAAATTTTTGCTGCTAATCGATCACAATCAGTTCGCGCGCTACGTCACACAGGCGCTCGCCACCGCTATTGGTCACGATGAAAGGTTCCGATACGGCAGCGCCGATCGCTTCCAGCCAAACACCCGATTGGAAATGAAAGCACATGCCGTTTTGCAGAACCGTCTGGTCACCCGGGCGTAAACTGGCAGTGCGCTCCCCCCAGTCTGGTGGATAATTCACGCCGATGGAATACCCCACCCGGCTTTCTTTGCGGTAGCCGTTGCGGTTGAGCACTTTCTGCCATACCGCCTCGACCTCCTCGCAGGTCGCGCCAGGCCGAGCCGCCTCCAGCGCAGCATCGACCCCTGCAACTATGGTATCTGCCAGTTTGGCGACCTCTAGCGGAGGCGTGCCAAGATGCAGCGTACGCGTCAGCGGCGATTGGTAATGATAACGGGCCCCACCGAGTTCCATCATCACCAGGGTGTCATCAGGCAAGGGATGTTCAGACCAGGTCAGGTGCGGTGTACTGGTGCCCTCACCCACCTGTATCAGCGGACATAAACTGCTGTAGTTGCCGTACTTGCCGTCAACACCCATCACCTGCGCGTGATAAACCTCGGCAATGATCTCGTATTGCGGAACACCGGGAGCGATTTTTGCGATTGCCCTGTTCATGACAGCGCTTACGATCTGGCCTGCTTCGCGCATGTAAACTAACTCAGCGTCTGATTTGATCAGCCGTGCCCAGTTCACCAGTTGCTGCGAATCCAACACGTTGGCATCTGGCAGGCCTTTAACCAGGTGAGCATGTGCACGGGCTGTGTAGTAATGCGCATCGAGTTCTACTCCAACGCGAGCCGATCCCCAGCCCCGTGCGGTAATCAGTTCTGCCAGTTCATCGTAGGGATGTTCACTCGGGTGGTGAATTAGTGTTTCTGAAAACTCCGTAATGTTCTCTGGTGGAATATCAGTGGTGATGTGTGCTGCCTTTGCATCCTGGGGACGACCAAACCAGATCGGACTTGCCTCGTCGGTATGAACGAGAACCACCTGCGGGGTGTAAAAAGACCAGCTGTCAAAGCCAGTTAACCAGTTCATATTCGCCGGGTCCTGGCAGATGATCAGATCAAAACCCTGATCGACCATCCTCTTTTTTGTCTCAACCAGGCGACGATCATATTCTGCTTTGGGAAACGGCTTGGTGTATTGCATATAGATTTCTTTATGAATAATAGTGGACGTTTTGCCAGGTTCCGACGATCATTCGACCGTCAGCGCAATCACCGCCAGAAAATCACCCGGCTTGATCAAGCACGGAAAATGACGGCCCATGAAAATGCCGCCTACTTTTGATCGATACTCTACAGGAGTCGAACCGGTTCTTTCGGTATCGTGGATGACTGCGATCAGATCGCCTTCTTTGACTTCGGCGCCAAGGTCGTTACACATCTCTATAAGCCCAGAATGCTCAGACGTAATAAAGCACTCTGGGCTCATGGTATCCAGATTTACTGAAGGACTGCGCGCCGGCTCACCCGACAAAATACCGGCATGCATGAGTACGTTTGAGATGCCCCGTTTTGCAATCTTCACACTGGTTGCACTCGCCGAGCCTCCACCGCCCAATTCGGTGCTGACAAACACTTTGCCCTGGTTCTCTGCAGCCGTGTCATAAAGATGAGTCGCATCGGGCTCGAGCAGCATCAATGTGTAAGGGGCATTAAATGCCTCAACTGCCCTGACACAGCGGGCCTGCTGCTCTTTATCATCCAGTATGTGGGCCGCGCCAAATGGCAGAAATTCCATCGTCTTACCACCAGAGTGGATATCGATGACATAGTCCGCCATTGGCAATAAGGTACGGGAAAAATAGTCGGCAATAATCTGGGTTATGTTTCCGTTTGGATCTCCGGGAAACACCCGATTCATGTTGCCGCCATCAATGGGTGAGGTCCGTTTGCCAGCTTTGAACGCCGGATAATTCATCGCCGGGATCATGATCATCCGACCGCTCACCACATCAGCGCTCAGTTCATTGGTCATACCCCAAAGTGCTATCGGCCCTTCGTACTCATCGCCATGATTGGCGCCGGTGAGTAAGGCCGTGGGCCCTTCACCATTCTTAACAACGGTCACGGGGATCATGACGGCACCCCAGCCTGAATCATCTCCTGAATAAGGTACTTTCAGAAATCCATGCTGAACGCCATCTAGATCAAAATCTACTGTAGATTGAATTGGGTTATCTCTCATATTCTTTTCATACCTTACGCTAATTCGATCGCACTTCAGGATTCACTCTCATAGAAGAATATAAATCGCACAAAGCGTTACGCCTCGTTTTCTTGATGATCAAAAATAGAAGTGTATCCGCCCGACCAGTCCGGAGGCATCGGCACCAACATCTCCTCATGATGCGCATAGTTTGACGACACCCCGCGAACAATTCTTCCATAGCGTGAACTCGGATATGCCGGTGCCGTATACGGTACTGCATCGGCTGCGCCATAGGTAATGACCAGCGCTGGTCTGCCAAGGTTACTATGGTTCCGACTGGAACCATGAACTGTGCGGCTATGGTGGACTGACACTGTTCCTGCGCTGCCGGTGATCACAACAGGTGGGGCAAGGCAAGCTCCTTGAAGATCGTTGGCTCTGATCGCACCAGTCCACTCACCCTGATCATCGTAATGTTCGAAAATTTCTGACCGATGACTGCGTTCATAGATTTCAAGAGGCCCCTGCTCAGAAGAGACATCCTCTAGAAATATTAAGAACTGCATGGTGCCACTGTGGGTATGCGGATAAAAAGCAATATCCTGATGCCATTTCACCTCGGCACCACCATCCGACCATTTGAAATTAAGCATAATTTCACGAAATCGCACGTTAGGCCCCAGCAGATCAGCCGCGATATCAGGGATCACTGAATCGGCGCAGATTCCCCAGAATGTTGGGTCCAGATCATCCAGATATGCTGCTCGACGCAGTCTGGGATTATCGGAGCTATGGTCCTGCTCCAGATCGATCTCCCTTGAGGACTCTGTCATCTGGCGTGTTGTCTCAACGATACTGTTCGCGGCTGTACGCAAAGTGGCTAGTTCGTTATGCCCAATCAGGGATGGGAACACCAAATAGCCTTTCTCATAATAAAACTCACGCTGAACCTGTTTCAAAAACACCGGGGCCTCGGCATAGATATCCTCAAGTTTCATCAATACTCTCTAACGGGTTGGGTTGGGCTAGGTTTGAGAAGACTGCTTTGTATTCGTTGCGCCCACAAAGATCAATACCACGCATCAGGTACAGCGGCACCCTCTGAAGGCGTTTTAGCCCACTATCGTCCCCTGATTGATACGGGTTTGATTGATGCCGCTCTTTTTCTATGTCCCGGTCATAGTAGGAACTTGTCGGCATGAAACGAAGAGTCATGCCACGGCGTGGCCGATCCGATTGATTAGGCTCTGAGCCGTGCGCCAGATACACATCATGCAAGGAAATCTGCCCCGCTTTCAAAATCATATCTACCGCTTTGGACTCATCGAACTCACTTGGAAGCAACTCCTGATTGAGTGCAAGCCCTGGTGCATCATTAACCTGGTGGCGCCTAAGATTCTTTCCCTTGTGTGAGCCCGGGATGACCCGCAAGCAGCCATTTTCAGGAGTCGAGTCATCTATCGCCATCCATGCTGTGCAGGTGGCCAGCGGTCGCATTGCCCAATATTGGCCGTCCTGATGCCAGGGTGTTGTCGTGCCAGTCTTGGCCGGCTTTGCAAAAAAGCTTGAATTCCATAATGCGAAGTTATTGCCAATGATCTGGCCCACCATGTTAAGAATATTTTCATCACGCGCAAATTTAATAAAACTTTCGTCGAACGGCAACAGTGCCGAACAATAATCCGAGAACTGTGGATATTTCGCAATAAGCCGACTATGTGTTGCTCGGATAGCCTCCAGCGTGCCTTCGCTCAAGTGATAATCCGGCACCACGAACCCATTCTCATGGTACTCAGCCACTTGGGCTTCCGTCAGTTGAGTCGTGATCACTTGGCTGCTCTCTCGCTAAAAGCGGTTTTCCAGACTAGTCCAGGCCCATGGTCAGTAACTTACCGTAGCCCGGTACCGAGCCCTGATAACCCGCGACCCGGACCGACTCCCAGAACAATGCCTGGTTGGCAGAAATAACGGGCTTATTCAAAGTCTTTTCAATCTGCTCGATTACGTCAACCGCACGAATGGCGGTACAGGAAATAAAAAGCGCGTCAGCATCGGCACGGTCAGCCTCCAATGCGGCTTTCACAATAGTCTCAGGCGGGATACGAGCCATATCGTTGTCATTGGCAAAAAGAAAACTCGTGGTTGAGACCACTTGTGGGCCATGCTGCTCGATATAGCCCACTAGCGTCTCGTTGACGTCATCGGTGTACGGGGTCAACACAGCAATGCGGTGCGCGTCCAGTTGTTTGAGAGCTCTTAGCCCGGCCGTAATTGGCGTAACCACGGGTATACCTGGCCGCGCCTTGTGAATGCTGTCCGCAACCGCTTCATACCCCATTGCTGTGGTGCCTGAAGTACAACAATAACTAACCACATCTAGGCGGCCATCCGGGATAATCAATGACGTGGCATCAGCCAATCTAGGGCCCATGGTTTTCAGGTTTTCTACAGTGCAAGGGTTTACATTGAGCACCCTTGAGACAAAAACCGCCACATCGTCGCAGGGGCGCATATTGACAAAATCACGTTCAACTACATAATCGCTTGCCAAGGCAATTAAGCCGATACGGTGCCGACCGGGGCCGTTATCCAAAGTCGTGTCTGCTTGAACCGGGGTCGCGCTGAAGGCTGGTCTGGCGTCAATAGATTGGATTGAACTCATCTTTGCAAATCTCCCTTCGAGCTTTTCAATATTGTCATCATGTTCCAGCAAAGGCCGGACGTTGGTCCAGTACCTGGGCAAGATTCTCGCATAGGTCCTCGGGGTCTTCCAAACCTACAAAGACGCGATATACGCCGTCCCCGGCAAAGTCACGGTAAGCTTGCAACTGCTTTCCAGAGAGGCGGTAACTGGATGACATCAGGTCACCCGTGTCCATCTCTTGACGCTGATAATTTCTCCTCGAGCTGCTGCACTGTAGGGTTGCGCCAACGGCTATAGATATACGACGCCTCATCAGAGATATCGTAAGCTGAAAAACCTACCGGTTCATCAAGCACAAAAGTGCTCAGCATCACGATATTAGGTGCAGATGTCCGAGTGTTAGGATCAGGCCTTTCTCCGGCATGTACTGCCAGGGTGTTTCGCCCTTTTTTCTTATTCTCGGACTGATCAGTCATCGTAACTGCCTTGGATTGTCATGAAGTCGTGTCACCGATATATGTATTTATTCAAGGAAAGTACCCTAAATATAACGATGCACCTGCCGCGAACCTACCTCGATAACAGGCTATGATAACCGTTGGCAACAACTGTTCTAGGCAATGTCAAATACCGGGGCACCTAGCGTATCCATCAGGGGCGTCACACCCAGACCAGGCTGGGAAGGTGCCATCATATAGCCATCTGCAACGATCGGACCACCCTCAGCAATAGCAACACTGGCGTATTCGTGAAACGCAGAGGACTGAAAATGAAAGGCCCCAGGGGTCGATTGTGCAAGGTGGGCTATAGCGGCTGTAGCAATCTCACCACCCCAGCTATCCTCTATCGTCATCACGATCCCAAGGTTAATACACAGGTCGCGTACCTGACGTGCGCGGGTCAAACCCCCCATTCGATTGATCTTAAGATTAATCAAGTCCATCGCATTGTCCTGATACCCACGGAGCAGGATCGGCAATCCATCCATACACTCGTCGAGGATAAATGGCAGATCAGTATGCTGGCGCACGGCAAGGCACTCTTCATAACTTAAACACGGCTGCTCAATAAAACACGAGAGTTGTCGCTCCTTTAGCATCTGCGAAGCCGCATTAACCACACGTAGCGCCTCATGCTGTTTCCAGCCAGTATTGGCGTCAGCATCAACTACGTCTCCTGGCTCCATGACCTCAATGATACGTCTGAAGCGCTCTATATCAGTCTCAGAGTCCTCGCCCACTTTGATCTGAAAATGATCAAACCCGGATTGACGATACTCGAGAAAACGCTCCACCATTAATCCTGGGTCTGCACGCGCTACTACTTTGAACAACTTCACGCGTTCCTGCAATTTTCCTCCCAGCAATTGATAGACAGGCATTCCAGTGGCTTTGCCCAGAATATCCCAACACGCCATATCAATTGCCGATTTGACATACGGGTGGCCTTTTAGCAACTGATCCATCTTGAGATTGATTCTATCTAGTTGGGTTGGATCCTCGCCGATAAGGCCGGGCGCCAAGATGGAAACGCCGGTACGTACACCCTCGGCGTATGCGGCAAGGTACGAAGGACCAAGCGGGCAACTCTCACCCACGCCGGTTAACCCTTCATCGGTATCAATCAGCACCACGGTGCTGTCAAACGCAGAAAAAGATTGGGTCGACCAGCTATACGATCCTTCTTTCATGGGCAGGTCAACTTGAAATACCCTGATCCGTGAAATCTTCAATGGCAGATTCTCCTGATGAGGCACGGGGCGGCAATAACCGGGCTGGTCTTAACTCGCTGTCGCCATATGCTGGATATGTCGCTCTGCGGCCTTCGCTACCGCATCTGAATCTATTTCAAATCCCAACCCAGGCAACTCGAACACACCCAACTTGGCATCTTTCAATGAAAGATCTGGACTGGCGATAATATCTGATGTGAGAAGGTGATTCATGTACTGATTAGCATCATCCAGGTTGGGAATCGTGAGCCCTGCCTGATGCGCAGCGCAAGTGGTGATGCCAGTCTCGTACAATCCATGAAGACAGATATTGATCCCGGCAGCCTCGGCGACGGCAGCCGCCTTGACCAACGGCCCAAGGCCACCCGTCTCATGAAGGCCAAGCGTAATGAGATCTGCTGCCTGCATCTGGGTTACCTGATAAACATCGGCAGCATTAAACACACACTGGTCGGCGGCAATAGCAATAGGGCTTGCGTCTTTAATCTGCTTAAGAGCAGTTAAGCTCCGATGATCACAGGGTTGCTCGATCATTTCTGGCTTGTACCTTTTTAGTTCGTCAATCATGCGTATGGCAGTAAGAGGATCCCATGCCTCATTCGGGTCAAGACGTAGCCGAATATCCGGGCCTATCGCCTCACGGACCTGCCTTACGATCTCAAGATCAAGCGCATCACCTCGACCGACCTTGCAATATATGACCCGATGCCCTTGTTTCACCAGCGCCACAGCGTCTTTGGCCAGGTCTTCAGGTTTAGAACCCTGAATAAACCCAAAATACTCGACATGTTTTCGTTTCACGCCACCTAAAAGGTCATACACTGGCCGATCAAGTGCTTTTCCCTGAAGATCCCAAAGCGCCATCTCGAGGCCCGCCAGCACCTGACCTCCGAAGCGAGGGGCACTGCAGTTACCTCGGAACTGAAACAACGACTGATAGCAGATCGCCATCAACCGCTCGCGGTCAAAAATGGACTCCCCAAGCAGGTGCTTGGATGCCTCATCGACAAACGCTTTGACACCGACTGCCGTGGGGGTCGCAAGACATTCTCCAAAGCCCACCTGGCCCTTATCGGTCTTTATTTCGATCAACAAGACTTCCGACCCTGCGGTAATGCCCTGAGACCAGTAATAGGGCTGCAAATACGGAACGAACAGAGGCGTTGAACTGATATTTTTGATTTTCATTTGATCGATCTATCTAGTGGCCACGGGGAAAACACTGATGCATGACGCGATGATTCAAGGGTTTTAGAAAGCCACCGATTCTTCCTCATAAACTGCTATCGTACTGCGACGAAAATAGTTCTTATTTTGTCGATCCTTATTAACTGGGGCCTAAAATTAACTACGGGCAATTCCAAGATTTCGCCGTTAAGCAGTATACATCTATCCGATTATCACTAATTATTTATGAATTTTGTACATACAATTCCTTAAATACTGAATAATCTGTATATATCAATACTTGTTTTTCTCAATTTTATATTCAGTGCAAAACTCTGACAGATTTTTTGTGATGGAATTAAAGGTTCATAAACCGGTCCAAGAACGCGGGCGGCAGTTGAAAACTTGCGGAATTGGCAGTCAGCCTAACTTGTGGGCAGTTTGCATAAACGGAATCTTTTCAGAAAAACATTAGCGCTTGTATTAGAGTAAAGCAGGGCTTTAAAAAAGACCGTTATTTTTAATAAAGGAGAATGAGATGAAGAAATCTAAATTAGAGGAAATTATTCACAAGGACCTTGTCCTGAAACAGGCCTTGAGTGACTCTCGAATCACCCGCCGTGATTTTCTTGCGTTTACCGGCGCGATGGGTATGTCAGCCACACTCGGCGGTGCGCTGTGGTCTGGCCGGGCTCTGGCTGCAGACCCTAAGCGTGGCGGACATATGGTCTCAGGCCTTAATGATGCAAACACGTCAGACTCTTTAGACTGCGGTCTTTTCAATGCGACCTACATGATCTGTATCAGTCGCGCTTTCCGTGACAGTCTGGTCAATGTTGCCCAGGACAACAGCATGGAACCCGCTCTGGCTGAAAGCTGGGAAGCAAGTGCCGATGCTAAGATATGGCGATTCAACATCCGACAGGGCGTAGAATTTCACAACGGCAAATCTCTAACCACGGATGACGTGGTTGCCTCAATCAACAAACACCGAGGTAAAGACAGTACGTCATATGCCACTGGCGTATTTTCAGGCATTAATGATGTACGCGTTGATGGCAATACTGTTGTTGTTGAACTCACAGACGGTAATGCGGACTGTCCTGCACTGTTTACTGACTACCACTTCAACATCATGCCATCCAAGGATGGTGTCGCAGAATCGCTGTCACCTCATGGAACAGGTCCATATCTACTTAAAGAGTACGACCCTGGCGTTAAAACCGTTCTGGAACGTAACCCGAACACCTGGCACCCAAATGGCGGAGCTCTTGCTGATTCACATGAAGTCATTGCAATTCTGGATGATACTGCCCGACAGAGTGCGCTAATCAGTGGCTCGGTCGACGTGATTAACCGACCTGCACTCAAAGGAATATCACGCCTGAAAAAAGTCAAAGGCGTCAATATCATAGACGTAGCGAGCAATCTCGCATTCACGCATCCGATGCGGATGGATGTACCGCCATTTGGCAATAATGATCTGCGCATGGCGCTGAAACTTTCCACACCCAGGCAGGAGTTCATCGACAAAGTGTTGTTTGGTTACGGTGCTATGGGGAACGATCAGCCACTGGGGCCAGGGTTCGCCAGCTATGATCCAGACCTGAAAGTTGAATATGACTTAGACAAAGCCAAGCATCATCTGAAAAAAGCGGGCATGGAAGGTGTCAAGATTGATCTTAGCGCATCGAATACGTCGTACGGCGGCGCGATGGATGCGGCACAGTTGTTCCAGTCGCACTGGGCCAAGATTGGTGTCAACCTGAACATCATTCAGGAACCCCAGGATGGTTACTGGAACAACGTCTGGAACGTAAAACCGTTCTGCACCTGTTATTGGGGTGCACGTCCAGTGGAAGATATGATCCTGTCAATTGCTTATCTCTCCGAGTCGCCCTGGAACGACACAGTCATCAAGAATGCGCGTGTTGACGAACTCGTGGTTGCGGCGCGTGGAGAACTCGACCAGGAAAAGCGCACTGCCATGTACCAGGAAGTGCAACACATTATCTCTACCGAAGGTGGAACTATTATTCCCGCTTTTGGTACTGACGTGGCAGCCACTCGTGATTCGATTGGTGTTGGTGATCAGATTGGCGGCGGATGGGAAATGGATGGCGGCCACTACCTCAAAAGGTGGTGGAAAGCCTAAGCAGCTAATTTTCTGGTGCAAAATAAGCGGCCCTCGGGCCGCTTATTTTTTTTGTGATTCGTTTTGAAGTAGCATCGATGCGCGCAACTGATCACCGCAGTTTTGGTTCGAGAGTCGGCCGAGGACCCATGTCAGGACAATCGGGCAATGCATATTCGAACTTTCTGAGCTACAGTAAGTCACAAGGGGCAAACAGATCTGTCTGATAATCAATAATGAATAAGATTCTTCTCATGGTGTTGCAGCGCTTTGGTCTCGGCCTGCTGACACTATTTGTAGTTTCTATGATTATCTTTGTAGGTGTCGAGTTCCTGCCAGGCGATATTGCCGAGGCCTTGCTGGGTCAAGGCGCCAGCCCCGAAAGCGTCGCGGCCCTACGACACAAACTGGGGCTTGATGTACCAGCACACACCCGCTACATCGACTGGTGGCTTAATGTGCTGCAAGGTGACTTTGGTACTTCATTAGCAAATGGTCGCGATATTGCAGAATTAATTAAAGTAAGATTGGCCAATACATTGTTTCTTGCGCTGGTTGCAGCATCAGTCTCTGTGCCTCTTGCCATCATCTTCGGTATCCTGGCGGCCTTATATCGCAACAGCCTCTATGACCGTTCAGTGAACGTCCTTACTCTGGGGGCTGTCTCGGCGCCCGAATTTCTTGTCGCTTACATTCTTATTCTGTATTTTTCGGTCACATTGGGCTGGTTTCCAAGCTTGTCTAATGTAGACGCCAATACGACTTTCTTCGAAAGACTCCATCGAGTTGCCCTGCCCGCAGTTACCCTGACCGGCGTTATTCTGGCTTATATGATGCGTATGGTTCGTGCTTCCATCATCAATCTTCTGGCAAGCGCCTATATCGAGATGGCCCACTTGAAGGGAATGTCCAAGTTGCGTGTCATTGTTAAACACGCTCTACCAAATGCTTGGGCTCCAATCTCCAACATTATCGCTATCAGTCTTGCTTATTTGGTGGTCGGTGTTGTCGTGGTCGAAGTAGTATTTATCTATCCCGGGCTTGGGCAATTAATGGTGGACTCAGTGTCGAACCGAGACATCCCGGTCGTCCAGGCCTGTAGCATGATATTTGCCGGAACCTACATTCTGCTGAACCTGACTGCTGATATCGTATCGATCTGCACTAACCCCAGGCTTTTGCACCCAAAATGACGCCCGACCAAGCAACACCAGCGAATCCGACTATCGACAGGGTCGCGCCACGCCGATCCCGGATGAAGAATATGTTCCGGGAAATACTCAAGGCCCCGATCACAGCAAAATTCGGCATTCTGGTAATCCTGATCTATGGGTTTGTAGCCATTTTTACACCTATGTTGACGCCTTATGGTGAGACTGAGATCGTTGGGCCAGAATTTGATGTGTGGGGAGACACGTTTATCCTCGGCACAGACGGTTTGGGTCGCGACATGCTCACCCGACTGCTTTTCGGTGCGCGAAATACTGTTGGCATTGCCTTTCTAACTACAGTTCTGGCATTTTTAATAGGAGGATTGACTGGCCTTTTTGCTGCAATATATAGCGGATGGTTTGATCAGATCGCAAGTCGCATAGTCGATGTGCTTATGGCGATCCCTCAGCTTATTTTTGCCTTGATGTTGCTGACCATATTCGGCACATCTATCCCTACGCTAATTATCGTTATTGCGACTCTGGATGCTACCCGCGTCTTCAGAGTTACTCGGGCAGTAAGTCTAAATGTGGTCGTACTCGATTATTTTGAAGCTGCACGACTGCGCGGAGAACACATCTTCTGGCTGTGTATCCGTGAGATTCTGCCTAATATCACAGCGCCATTGCTCGCCGAATTTGGTCTACGATTCTGCTTTGTTTTTCTGATGATTGCGGCGCTGAGTTTTCTGGGACTGGGTGTTCAACCTCCAACGGCCGACTGGGGTTCCATGGTGCGAGAAAACGCCGTTTTAATTACCTATGGGGATATCACGCCCATTCTGCCTGCAATCGCCATCGCTGTCCTGACCCTGGGTGTTAATTTTCTGGTCGACTGGTTTTTGCATAAATCCAGCGGGCTTAAAGACGGTCACTGAGAGAACTTCTCCAACACACTACACATGACGCCATGACTGATCGTTTACTCGAAATACGAAATCTTCAGATCGACGGCGAAAGCGATGAGGTGTGGCATGAAATCATCAAAGGCATTGATCTGAATCTTGACCGAGGTGAGGTCCTTGGTCTGATTGGAGAATCCGGCGCCGGCAAGTCAACTTTGGGTCTTGCGGCCATGAATTTTGCAAGACCCGGCTGTCGTATCCGCGGTGGGTCTATCCGTTTTGATAACAAAGAACTGACCAAAGAATCTGAGACTGCGTTGCGAAAACTGCGTGGAGTACGCATTGCTTACGTGGCCCAAAGTGCTGCGGCATCATTCAATCCAGCTCATCAACTGATAGACCAGTTCTCTGAAATCCCCGTGGTGCATGGTGTAAAGAAACGTCAAGACGCCGAAGCAGATGCAAAGGATCTATATCGCCGAGTATTGCTTCCTGATCCTGACGGCATCGGCTACCGCTATCCTCATCAAGTCTCAGGCGGTCAACTGCAAAGAGCGATGACGGCCATGGCGTTATCCTGCCGGCCTGATCTGATTATTTTTGACGAACCCACAACTGCGCTGGATGTCACGACTCAAATTGAGGTGCTGGCCACTATCCGCGACATTGTCCGAGAGTTCAACACAGCGGCTATCTATATATCTCATGATCTCGCAGTCGTTGCCCAGATGGCCGATCGGATTATGGTCTTGCGCTATGGCGAGCTTGTAGAAGAGGCCAGCACACGGAAAATGATGTCGGATCCGCAAATGGACTACACCAAATCCTTATGGGCTGTGCGCTCCTTCAAAAAAGAAACCGAGACTACAGCTTCAGGGTCAGGCCCACTGGTTAAGGTGAATAACGTTACTGCCGGCTACGAAAAGGAAGACGTTCTGAAAAACGTGACATTCGAGATTCACCGAGGACAAACTGTTGCGGTAGTCGGGGAATCAGGCAGTGGCAAAAGTACTGCAGCCAGAGTCATTACCGGACTGCTTCCGCCACGGCTGGGTGATATCCAGTTCAATGGCAAGCCTTTGCCTAAAGACTACAGATCTCGCAACAAGGATCAGTTGCGCCATGCACAAATGATCTATCAGATGGCCGATACTGCGCTCAATCCCCGCCAGCGTATCCGCAGCATTATTGGCCGGCCGTTAAGTTTCTATCTGGGCCTATCAGGCCAAAAGAAAGAGGATCGTATACGCGATCTGTTATCCCTGATTGAATTGGAGCCGGACGTCTACATCGACCGCTATCCAGACGAATTATCCGGAGGACAAAAACAGCGTGTAAGTATTGCTCGAGCACTCGCCGCCGAACCTGAATTCATCATCTGTGATGAGGTGACCTCAGCACTAGATCAACTGGTAGCTGAAGGAATTCTGAGACTTCTGGACAATCTACAACGGGAATTCAACCTGGCTTATATGTTTATCACGCACGATCTGGCAACCGTGCGGGCCATCGCTGATAACATCGTGGTCATGCTTCAGGGGGAGATTGTCGAACAAGGCCCCAAGCAAAAAGTATTCAGCCCACCCCATCACAAGTACACCGAACTGTTGCTCTCATCCGTGCCCGAGATGAATCCCGACTGGCTGGATGACCTGATTGCCCATCGCAAGCAACATGGCGCTATGGAATCTACATCGACCTCGTGATCTGTTAGGGTCGTTTCAGGGATGCACCCTCAATTTTTTTCCAGCAACCACGATTAACCACGACCCACAAACGGCATTGTGGTTGCCATCACGTTCATAAACAGCACATTGGCATCCAGCGGCAACTCGGCCATATGCAATACACTGGTGGCCACGTGAGCCACGTCCATCAGCGGCTCTGCCATGATGGCGCCGTTAGGCTGGCGTACACCCTCGCCCAGAGGTTTTGCCATCTCGGTAGATGCATTGCCGATATCGATCTGACCACAAGCGATGTTATGCGGCCTCCCATCAAGCGCAATGCTGCGGGTCAGGCCCGATATCGCATGCTTGCTGACGGTATAGGGGGTGCTATTGACCCGAGGCATCGAAGCCGAGATAGAGCCGTTGTTGATAATCCTCCCGCCCTTGGGGTCCTGACTTTTCATCTGCCCAAAAGCCCGGCGGGCACAAAGATAAGCACCATGCACGTTGGTGTTCAGTACTGCCTGCCACTCGGCTAATGGCAGCTCATCGATATCGACCGGCCGGGCACCGATACCAGCATTGTTAAAAAGCACATCAATACGACCAAAGCGGTCGATAGTTGCATCGAACAGACTGTCGACATCTTCCTCACAGCCCACATCTGTCTGCTGGCACAGTGTGCTTTTCGAATCGGCGCCAGCCTCTGACACCGCGCTATGCAGCAATTCTTCGCGCCGCCCGGCAAGCGCCACGCAATAGCCGTGCTGCAAAAAAATTTGGGTAACGGCTTTACCCACCCCGGTACCCGCACCGGTCACGACAGCAACCTTTTGGCCTTCTTTCATTTTAATATCCTTAGAACGTTTTCGACGAGCCAAACCGGCAAGTCAGATAGTTATCTGAATCTGCACCCCAAGCCCCGTGCAGCAAATCCAACACGCACATTCAAAAAGTACGGGCGCGACACCGAACTGGGCGAGGTACATCATTAAGTAGATTCGCGCCTATGAACTTTAACTTAGCCGTAACCTGCTCGCCAGCGAACAGTATTTTCACGCCTACCCGCAGGCGTGCGGATAACCCAAACCCTCCACAGACCTGGCAAGCCTAGACGTTTTCAGATAAGTGGGGTTCATCACTTGGCACCCATCAACAACTCTGGAGACTTCAGCCATCAAGCAAGGATTCTTCAAGTGGAAAATGCGACATCAGTTTATAACCGCTCTCAGTGACCCGCACCTGCTGTTCAAGTTTAATGCCGTCACGCTCACCTGGGGCGCCCATGTAACTCTCAACACAAATCACCATATCTTTCTCGATAACGCCGTCATAGGGGTTAGGGCCCCGAAAAGCTGGTTTGACCTGCGGATATTCATCGGACATGCCGACACCATGGATAACACAGGGGTAGGCGTTAGGTTGAAATTCCTCCGCGGGTACGTAGGCGCGCTGCTGAAAACCTTTCAAAGTTATGCCTGGACGAATCAGTTTCAGGTTATGACTGATCTCCTCCAACGCCAACTGATAAAGTTCCCGCTGCCGCAGCGTGGGTCGCGCCGGGCCGCAATGGAAAGTGCGTGATATATCAGCAAAATAACCCCTCGGCCCCACCATATCGGTATCCAGTCCGACCAGATCACCGGATTCGATTCGTCGCGGCGATGCTTCCTGCAACCAGGGATTGATACGTGGGCCTGAGGCCAGCATCCGGCCCTCGTGCCAATCCCCATTGTTGGCGAGATTGGTGTAGTTGAGTAATCCCCACAACTGAAGTTCACTGACGCCGGGCTGGATGGCCTGCTTCAGTTGGGCAATGCCGTGCTCGGCGACGGCAACGGACCAGCGGATACAGTTGATCTCATCTTGGGACTTGATTACCCGGGCCGGCTCACTCACCAGAACACCATCAATTACCTCAAGGCCCCGCTCCTGCAAAGCTCGGGTAATGCTGGGATTCACGTATTCGATCGCAACCCGGCGGTTATCAGTACCGATCTGGGCCAAGTAATCTACAACATCACTCGCCAGCTGTTTCGCATACTCACTGAGAACATCAGCACCGTCAAAAAAAGAAATCGGCCGGCCCGGCCGGGTTTCATCGGCCCAGGTCACGCCTGCCATCACACCGTGAATTACCGTCGGGCCATTTGCCGAAAGAAAAACATAAGCCTGTGGCATATGTGACTGAAAGAGTGGGTAATCACGATAGTCGACCGCATAGCGCAGGCTGATCGGACTGACCAGCATGCACATTGCGGCATCGTTCTCCAGGAGTTTTTCCCGCAGACGGGATAATCGCCAAGCGTGCAGACGATCATCATCAACAGGCTCGGGCTGTTGAAACTCCGAAAGATCACTCCAATCATCCGATGAGATTATTGTGTCCGGTTTAGTTCTTTTCATATCTTGAGTCAAAAAAATCGTGCAGGTGCCCATAGATAATTCGGGTTGAAACACCTACAGGATAGAAGGAATGCAGAGGAATCGCCTTAAGTGGGCCAATAGGAATGGCCGTGGACTGATCTGTTAACGCAAGCGCCAACTGTTGACCCATCATCGTAGCCATAGGTACGCCTCGACCGTTGTATCCAAGCCCTGCATAAGCATGGTCAGAAAGCTTCAACAGCATAGGCCGTTGATGAGGAGTAATGCCGACATACCCTGCCCAATCAAATTCCCAGTCTGTTGAGGAAATTTGCGGAAATAAACGAATCGCCTTGGATCTCAAGTGAGTGGTATCTAACGACCCGATACCACCTGATAAGGTTCCACGCCAACCGAAAACGAGGCGGTTCGATTCATCGATGCGATAGTAGGCTGGCACGCGTGCATGCTCTGCCACTGGCTGCCTTTCTGGAAGCAATGCCCCTGCCAAGTCTTCCGGTAAGGGGCATGTCGCCGTTAGCATGCTGGCGACGGGAATAATTGTTCGTGAAAGCCCCGGCCAAAGATCATCAGTGTAGCCGTTTGTCGCAAGTACTAATCGTTTGCATCTGATGCTTCCGCCCGGGGTTGATGCCTTCCACCCCCCCTCGGACCGGGAAATCTTACACACCCGGGTATTGCCAAAAACGGTTATGCCTTGCTCCTTGCAGGCGCGGGCCAATCCACGACTATACGAAAGTGGCTGCAAACTACCGCCACGTTGATCACACATGCTGAGATCATAGTGAGATGTGCCGATCAGCTTCGACGTTACTTTTTTGTCGAGTAATCGAGCATTCTCACCAGCATCAGCCCAAAATTGGGACCATTCAGTAAGATAGCGAATCGCTCGATTCCCTTTCCCCGCAATGATTGAGCCATTTCTCAGTACGTGGCACTGAATCTGATACTTCTCAATCAGATCAAAAACCAACTGTACAGACGCTCCCAATGTTTCAATGAAGATCTTGAATTGCTGTCCGGGGTATAGCTTTTTCAGGATAGCAAGATCTGATTTCCATTGGGGGTGAACCTGGCCACCATTTCGGCCTGAACAGCCCCAGCCTGGTTGAGCTTGGTCAACAACAACGATGTCCTTGATGGCATCGACGGCATGTAATGCTGTCGACAATCCCGTATAACCTGCGCCAACGATCAAAAGATCAGTTTCGACATCTACGCTTAAGGCAGTAAAGTCCTGAAGCGGTTCCGCAGTTGATCGCCATAAACTATCTGCCGACTGAGAGTTCTGGTCTGCCATGGGTGGGTTTACCGTTAGCGTACTTGTTGGGCGTTTTTCAGTTAATCATTGAACGGTTGCACCACGATATTACCCACATGTCTTTTATCGATAAACGCCTGCTGGGCCTCGCGGAAATTCTCCAGCGGATAGGTCGCCGCCAGCAGTGGACGAATCTCGCCGCGTTCGATATATCCCACGAGATTCTCGAATACACGAGGTGGCGCCACTGTTGCGCCCGTAAAAGTCAGATCACGAAGATAAAAGGTGCGCAGGTCAAACTCGACGATCGGGCCGGCAATGGCACCGGCACAGGTATAGCGCCCCCCACGCACCAATGCGCTGATCAACTGGGACCATAGTGCGCCACCCACCACGTCGGCGACCACATCTACCGATTCCTTACCGGTCGCCTCAAACAACGCTGATTTGAGATCTTTGCAGGAGCGATCAATCACAGCGATAGGCCCTATCGCCAGCACATCAGCCGCTTTATCTGCCCCGCAAAGGGCAATACATTCGGCGCCACGACGGTTGGCCAACTGGATCAGGGCAGAGCCTACACCGCCGGAAGCTCCTGTGACCAGCACGGTATCTCCCGGGGTGACTGCGGCCCGGTTCAACATATTCTCAGCGGTGACATAAGAGCACGAGAAGGTCGCTAACTCTGCATCCGAAAGTGGGCTGTCAATAGACCGCACCTGCCGATGGAAAACCTTGGTGTACTCGGCATAGCCACCATCACATTCGCTACCAAAATAGTCCGCTTTGGACTGATTCAATGGATCATCCCAATCCCGGAGCCAACCATCGATCAGCACCCGCTTGCCAAGCAATGATGGCTTAACGTGATCACCCTCCGAAACTACGATACCAACTGCATCTGCTCCCTGGATACGGGGAAAAGTGATCGCGGCCCCACCCCAGGTGCCATCTTGGCCTTCAGCGCCAACCAGCGCCTCACCCGTAGTGGCATCCGTATTACCTTTGGAATACCAGGCACTGCGCGTGTTCACATCGGTGTTGTTAAGGCCACAGGCGGCGACGCGAATCAACACCTCATCCGCGCCAGGAGTCGGAACAGGCCAGTCGTTGTGATACTCAAGCTTCTCCAGGCCTCCGTGACCTACCAGCACGATCGCATTCATGGTGTGCGGGATATCTACTGTCATTAAATTATTCTCAAGATTGGTAAATAAACTTCTACGATCTGTACACGGCGCTGGGATCTCCCAGTAACGATTCATCTGGCGCAAACCCCAAACCCGGCAGATCGGGCATCAGCAGATTGCCGTTCTCACTTCGTGGCCCCACGCCGGGTGCTACATCTACCGTTAACATATCCTGGCAGGCCCAACACCCCAAACGAAACTCGTCGGGCGTGCTTTGCGCTAACGCGGCCGCTTCGGCATCCGCCAAAGCCGAGCCGCCTGTCGCCATGACATAGATCTGAATGCCATGCGCAATAGCGACGTCGCGGATGCGCCTGGCCTTGGTCAGGCCCCCGACCCGGTTGATCTTAATATTGGCGACTTCGGCAATGCCTTCGTATGCGATCCGAGTCATGTCATTGATACTGACCAGAGTTTCATCCACCGAGATCGGGGATGTCGTCAACGCACGCACCGCCTTGATATCGTCCGTGGTCTCGCAGGGTTGCTCAAAGGTCACGCCGAGATCTGCAACTGCAGTCATGACGACAGCGGCTTCGCGACGAGTCCACGACCGGTTAACATCATAGAGGATGCGTTCACCCGAACGACGATGCTGTTCTATGTGTCGAATACGCTGAATATCAAGATCGGTATCACTGCCACCGACTTTTACTGAATGCCCGCTATAGCCCCGCTCGCGGTATTTTTCGATGAGCGCCAACATCGCTTCGGGTGATCCACTTGAGATGGACGACATAACGCGTGTCGCTGTCTCATAGCGTCCACCCAGCAAGTCTGGCAGTGAACGTCCTACTGCCTGGCCGGTGATATCCAGGCAAGCCATGTCGATAGGAGATTTAACGTAGGGATGGCCGGGTAGAGCCTTATCCATCTGGTATTCAATGCGCTCAGATTGTTGCGGGTCAGCGCCGATCAGGGCAGGCGCGAGGGTCTCGATTCCGGCCCGTATGCCAGGTCCATGGGCCGGGACATAAGTATGTCCCCAGGGCGTGCCCTCGCCCCAGCCTGTATAGCCGTCATCGGTTTCAATCTTGACGAAGGTGGCATCCAGAACCTCGAATTTCAGCCGACCACCCGACAACCAGTACGGCTGCGCAAGTGGCAGGTCCTTCTGGTAAACCGTTATGCGCTCAATCTTCATTTAGGTAACCAGGTTTTTGAATTGCACTTATCTGGCCTGACCCAGGCGGTGGGTAAAAAGATGCTGGTAGTGGGGCTGCATCCTTCGATGCACTCGGCGCACACGCTCGGGAGTATCTTCCAGATCGACGTATCGGCGTGGCTGTGGCGCCAGGCCTGTGGACTTTGCAAGGTTGGCGTGAAACGAACCGCCATCCCACCAGTTGTGTACCGATGGATCGCCGCCTACCTCCCAGCTCAGAGATTCTTCGACAAAGGGAATACCAACAACATCGCAGAAAGTCTTGGTCATTTTATGCGGATCCTCCAATAGATCGTCGCTGTCGAGCACGGGAGGTACGACCCCATCAAGTGCCGTCAGAAGGTCGAAGTTTTTTTTGCGCTGATCGAGTCGGTGCACGTAGTCAGGCACGTGTAGCATGCGTCCGTGTACTCCGACTGAATCAGGCGCCATCCGCAGAAAATCTGCAGGCGCAGCATCCCAATCATACGGTGGGCAGGTAAACCCCACCTGGTGAGGAAAAAGCTTGTTTCGCGGGTCGGACCAATGGGCAAGCGTGGTGTATGCGTCCATGTTTTATTGCTCTATTGCCTCGCGCATCCATTGTTGCAGCGCTTTTATTGAATGCTCTGAATTGACACCACCCCCAGGATCAATCACGAGAGGACCGGGCTTGTAACCTCGACTACCGAAACCTCGCTGCTGTGATTCCACCAGATGAATATCTTCTTCCACGGTGGTCTGGCGATCCTGTAGTGCCAGTTCGTGAATAACATCTGATGCAACTCCCCCAGCTGTATACCAACCACGTGTGACGACAACTTCATCCACAGACACATTCTGCCAGTGATAGGTATTAAGAACGTTGCCGGGGTAGACCTGAAAAGAAAACGTTGGCCACAGGTACCAGGATGAGTAATCACCCGCATGCGTATTGGCCGCAAGGTCTATGGGATAGGTCATCTTTTCAAGATTCTGGCATTCGGTGGTGTGGCGAAGACAGTAACCTTGCGGCTGAATATCATAGGTATCAGGCTTGATCACCCCTGTGGCAAAAGTCCGATGATTGATCCGGCAGTGATAACACTCCGAATAGTTCTCAACCGAGACCTTCCAGTTGCACTTTTCATTCACCAAAATCGTCTCGACAGGCTTCAGCTGATCGATATCTGGCACAAAGGTGCGCAGTTGCGCCTCTACTTGCGGGAACCAGGTTTCCATTGGCTCGGCTTCGTCATTCAGGTTGACGAAAACAAACCCACAGAATTCCTGCGTCCGCACCGAAGTCAAACAAATGCGTTCTCGTATCTCCGTCGGGATCACTTCGGTGTTGGGGCCACGCAGTAGATTTCCATCCAAGCCATATGACCAGGCATGGTACGGACAGACAATGGCCTTTTTGCAGTGACCCTGCCCCTCTACCAGTTGATGCGCCCGGTGCTGGCAGACATTGTAGAAGGTAAGCAGTACGTTATCGCTATTTCGGATACAGAAAAGCCGTTGGTCACCAATCTCAAAACTGAAGTAATCCCCGGGGTTTCGCGCCTGCGAGACATGACCCACATATTGCCAGGTTCGAATGAAAAGGCTCGCGCATTCTTGCTGATAGATCGCGTCGCTGGTGTAGTACGCAGGATCCAGGGTACGAACAACATCTCGCTGTTGAATTCGCGAGTTGTTCATAACCTTATTAACTCTCCTCCAGGTAGATACCCAGATCGTACCGACGTTGGTGAAAGCGCTCAATACTGGCAATGACTGATTCATCAAGATCTGCGATCACGAACGCCATCAATGATTCCAGCAAAGCCGAAAGTGCCACAGTTGAGATGAACAGCAATGGCGTATCAACCGATATTAGAAACCGATAATCAGCCCCTTCAAAAATCGGTGACGCAGGGCTATCTGATATCGCAATAATCGTGACACCTTGTGCGTGTGCTGCCTCAACTGCCTCTGCTACTTCCCGACGGTAAGGCTTGAAAGTCATGGCGAGCAGTACATCTTGCTTATCGGCATGAACCAGGCCATCCACCGGTACCGAACCTTCCTGGGGTATTGAGACAACATTATCAATTGCCATATTAGCGAGATAAGCAAAGTTGGTGGCCACAGCATTTACCAGGCCTACGCCCAGTACGTAAGCCCTACGTGCGTTCACAATCTCATCCGCTGCAGCCTTGAGATCGACAGACTTATTCATAGCGTAAAGTTTTTCAATATTGGCGATGGTCGCGGCGGCGCCCTCTGCATAAATACTGTCCGGTTGGCCCCCCGACCCCAGAGACTGAAGCCATTTAGCCTGGTCTCGATAATCGTACCCACCGCGGCGAATCTGTTCACGAAACGGTTTGCGAAAATTCTCGTACCCCTCAAAACCAATCCTGCGCGCCATTCGAACCAGCGAGTTGGGTTTTACCTTTGCCTTGACGGCAATCTCACGGATCGAGCTCACCCCGATCTCGTTAGGATTCTCAAGGACATAGGCCGCGGTTTTCTGCAGCTCTGGTGTCAGACCCGGCAGGGCCTGGGTCAGGTGCTGCAAGACATGTGCTGGCTGGGAAACTGCCTGGTCTGGTACACTTGTGTCTTTCATGACTTAAATTGTACACTTGTACCTTTATTTATGCGATACCTGCAAGGCGCTTAATTTGGGCTGATTAGTGCAGAGCCCAAATCACTGTCATTGCCTACTTTCTTTGACTATTACCCATGTACGAAAACCTATTTGAGCCAATAAGTCTCGGTCCAACCAAACTGAGAAATAGGATTTTTAACCCGCCACATGGGACAACACTGGGCGCCGGTGGTCTCGTCAGCGATGAGCTCATTGCCTATCACGAGGCTCGGGCAAGAGGGGGAACCGGGCTGATTATCCTGGAGGGTATGGCCTTCCACCCAAGCTTTGCTTTTGAATCGGCTTATCTCAATGCAGGGCGTGATGACATTATTCCCGGCATGGCAAGACTGTCTCGCGCCTGCAGTAGACATGGTACAGCTGTTTTTGGCCAGTTATTTCACGCGGGCCGGTCAGTTCGATACAGTCATGATGGATCCCGCCCATTAGTCTACTCGGCGTCCGATATCCCCGATGACCGCTATCGGGTGGTACCGATTCCCATGCCTAACGACATGGTCTGGGAAGTGATTGAAAGTTACGCTACGGCAGCGGCCCGTCTTGCTGAGGCCGGACTTGATGGCATCGAGATACTCGCCAGCCAGGGGTATCTGATTGGCCAGTTCCTGAATCCGCATATCAATCATCGTAAGGACGAATTTGGCGGAAGCCTCGAGAACCGTATGCGCTTTTTGTCCGAATCCATTGCTAAGACAAGACACGCCATCGGCACCGAAAAGACACTGGGTGCTCGAGTCACCCTGGATGAAAAAACCAACTCCGGGGTGGAGAAAGAAGAGACGATTGAAATTTGTCGGGCTCTAGAGAAATCTGGTCACCTGGATTATTTCAGCGTAATCTCAGGATCATCCGCCTCGCCTGATGGATGGATCCATGTTTTTCCGCCCATGGCTGTAGCGCCCGCTTTTGTCGCCAATGACGCCGCACAGCTTAAGTCGATTGTTGCTAAACCAGTGCTCGTCGCCGGGCGCATCAATCAGGCCCAGACGGCGTCACAAATATTGAGCGAAGGAAAAGCAGACATGATCGGCATGGTAAGAGCCTTGATTGCTGATCCAGACTTTCCCAATAAGGTAGCAGAGAATAGAAGCGAAGATATCCGGGCTTGCATAGGCTGCAACCAGGCCTGCGTTGGCCATCGGCTAACCCATCATGCCATTTCCTGTATCCAGAACCCCGTCACTGGTCGGGAACTCGCCCTTAAACCCCAACCCATTCAATCCAAGCGACTAGTGTGGGTTGTTGGTGGCGGGCCAGGCGGCATGAAAGCGGCTGTAACCGCCGCCGGCCAGGGGCATAAAGTGGTCCTTTATGAAAAGCAATCCAAACTCGGGGGGCAAGTCAATTTGGCCGAAAAGCTGCCTGGTCGATCCGAGTTTGGCGGTGTCACTACCAACTTGATGAACGAACTTGATCGAAGTTCTGTCGAGATCTGCCTGGCATCTTCGGCAGATCCGGATGCATTACACGCCATAGGGCCGGATGTGGTCATCATCAGCACAGGCGCTGTCCCTCGTCTACCCGAGGCTGAAGTCACCGACATGCAACTTCTCAGCGCTTGGTCTGTTATTGCAGGTGAGAGCCCCGCTGGCCAAAATGTGGTGATTGCTGACTGGAGTTCTGATTGGTCAGGACTGGGTGTTGCTCATATGCTTGCACTAAGTGGCCACAAGGTCAGATTACTTTCAGGGGCAAGCACCTGTGGAGAATCGATTCCGGCCATTGTGCGAGATCAATGGGTCGGTGAACTCCATAGTCTTAATGTCGAGATAACTTGCTACGCGCGTTTTTTTGGAGCGCAAGCCCGGACTGCTTTTTTTCAACACACCATTAATGGCGAAGCGATTATTTGTGAAGATATCGACGCAATTGTCAGCTGTTACCCGCCCCAATCAAACAATGATTGCGACTGGATGAGTGACTTAATAACTCCTGATAATCCATCCTTTCAAATCAAAAAAATCGGCGATGCGTTAGCCCCGCGAACCGTTGAAGAGGCAGTCCTTGAGGGTGTTAAAGCGGCGTGGTCGATCAGGTAATTCCTTTCTTGCGACACCATCTATTATCACTAAGATACAGCACTAAAGACGAATTCCTTTGATCAGGGGTGAGCTTTGAATAAAACACAATGGCTTGATGAAGCACTGTGGCAGCGCCTGAATGCGCCCACGTCAGAAGGATCAACGCTACCCAATGCCGCCTATATCGATCCCGAATTTTTTCAAGAAGAACGCAAGTGGGTGTTCAAGAAAAACTGGGTGTTTGCCGAATTCGCTCATAAGCTTGCCGAAACTGGGACTGTCCACCCTGTGCAGGTGGCGGGACAGTCGCTGCTTCTGACCAAAGACACCGACGGCGTCATCCGGGCATTTCATAATGTCTGCATTCATCGCGGCGCAGCGCTGATCAAAGAATCAAAAACCAACTGCCGTAACATCATCTGCCCCAATCATTCATGGAGTTACAGCCTCAAGGGTAAATTGCTGGCCCGGCCCCATTTTTTCGGCGGTGATCAGCATGATACACAACCGACTGATTGCGTTTCATTCAATCTTGTCGAAGTACATTGTGATACCTGGCACGACTGGATCTTTGTTAATCTGGATGGCCAGGCCGGGGCGTTTTCATCGCACATCGCACCGATTGTAGAAAAATTGGAAGGGTACGACCTTGAATCTTTGCATCTTGGTGGATCACTGAGCTTTGACATCCAGGCCAACTGGAAACTCGCAATCGAAAACTTTATTGAGCCGTACCATGTGTTTTCCTGCCATCCATGGCTGCATTCGTTTGTGACGATGGCCGAACGGGATCCCCCCACATTTGAAGACCATATCCTCTCATGTGGTTATACGTTCAAGGAAACCGATCCGACCCGGGGCGAGGGTCTTCCTTACTTTCCAAACCTACCTGATCACAAGAAAAATCGGGGCGAGTGGTACGTGTTATTCCCCAATTTTGCGTTTGAGATCTTCCCCGACCAGCTGGTTGTTTTTGTCCCAACGCCAATAGATGCCGGAGTCAGCAAGGAGACCATCAGTCTTTACTTTGTGGGTGATGGCGCTCACAGTGAGCAGTACCATCATGCTCGCAATGCCGTCATCAAGAACTGGCATGACTTGAATCTTGAAGACATTGGTATTCTCGAAAGAATGCAGGAAGGACGGCTTTCCGATGGATTCGACGGAGGCGTTCTTTCTCCTTACTGGGATCCTGTTCAGCAGCATTTCGCCCGTTTGATCTATCAGGCAATGGTACCAAGGAGTTCGATGGGTGGTTAATCGTACGTTCATGGCCTGGCTGAATTTCCGACAAACCTGAACAGGTGCCTGTTAGATGCGAATAACTAAAATTGAGGTCTGGGATTTTAAGGCCCCATTTCGGGACGGACCCTACAACATGTCGCATGTCTCGCAAGACGCGATATATGGACAGATTCTGTGTTTGCATACTGAACAGGGAATATCGGGCCTTGGAGAAATTGTTCCTGCCCCTTCTCTTGCAGTTGACGAACGTCTCGCGCGCTATGCAGACGAATCAACATTCCTCCCCGCCTTACTTTGCCAGTCAGAAGAGGCTCTCGCTGAATTTATTCAGCAAATCCAGAAAAAAGATAAATCATGGCGTGGGATTGCCTTTGGGCTTGAGACGGCTTACCTGGATCTGCTTGCGCGCAAACATAATGTTCCATTTGCCGATATGTTGGGAGGCGCACTTAACAACGGTATAGAAGATTATTTTTCCATATCCGAAAGTCACAAGGACAGCATCCGCAAACGCATCTCAGCAGCAGGACCGCAAAGAAAGGTGATTCAACTGAAAGTTGGCGTTCACCCACTCGCGCATGAACTAGGGCTGATACAGGCAGCACTGGATCTAATGAATCACTCTCAAACTTTGTTGGTAGACGCGAACGGGGGATGGTCTTTCGAGCAGGCGAGCCAGGCTATCAACGCTATCGAAGATCCTCGCCTCATCTGGGAGGAGCCCTGTAGCCTTTATGAACAGAATCGCAAACTGACGCAGGAACTGGGTGCAACAATTCTACTGGATGGCCAAACCAGTACTGACTTCGATGTGGCTAAGCAGGCCGTGAATGATGGTATCGCCGCTGGTATATGTATCAAGCCGGCACTTATTGGAGGACTCAGTGTTGCTCGTGAGATTCGTGACCTTTGTGTTAAGGCCGATATGAAAATACGTATCGACGGGCCCTGGTGTGGTGACATTGCCTGCGCGGCAATACTCAATCTCGCCTTAGGAACAAAACCTGATTTATTGATTGCAGGATGTGATCTGAGGGAGCCACTCATGATTGACCCAGATCTTAAAGGGCTAACCAATCCGCACCCTTCACAGATCGCACCCGCATCATCTTCTGGATTCCACATTGACTGGGTTCGAGGACAACTCGGCTCAGCAACAGATACCTACGTTTGATCGACAATCGATTAAGGCCCTTAACCAAAAAGCCGTTGCTCCAAAGACTTCAGATGATTCAAATGACACATACTGTGATAATTGTGCCGAGATGCACAGAAAATTAGTCCGTTGCCATTAGTAGACTGTCACATAATCAAACTGGACTTCTTATGACTGACTCAATTGTTGCGATCGGTTTTCCTGTTACCAACTGGACGCCACCGCCGTTTCCTCACAGGGAATCCCTAGAGGGGTCTTACTGCCGGCTAGAGGCGCTCGATGCAAAAAAGCATGGTCCTGAATTGTTCAAAGCCTTTGAGCAAGATGTTGAAAATCTGGATTGGGTCTATCTGCCGTACGGCCCTTTTGATTCACCAGAAACATTGCAGGGGTGGCTCCAAGAAGCTGCAGCGAAATCCGATCCGATGTTCTATACCGTCATTAACCCTCAAGGCAACGCCATAGGAATTGCCAGTTACCTTCGTATCACCCCGGACAGTGGCTCGATCGAAGTCGGCCATATTCATTTTTCTCCGTGTCTACAAAAGACACCGGCTGCAACAGAAGCGATGTACCTGATGATGCAATATGCTTTTGAGCTGGGGTACCGGCGTTATGAATGGAAGTGTGATGCCCTAAACAAACGGTCGCGTCGTGCTGCATTGCGCTTAGGGTTGTCTTTTGAGGGGATTTTCCGCCAGGCAACGGTATATAAAGGGCGCAACCGTGATACTGCATGGTATGGCGCTATTGATCGGGAATGGCCACAACTTAAAGCGGCGTTTGAGACCTGGCTTGACCCGGTCAATTTCGATGATAATGACATGCAAAGGAAATCACTGTCTGAACTGGCCACCCCTATTCTGGTATCTACTCACCCGTGAGCTTGAAGCTTCATACACAAGAATGGTTGCGCATCAGCGATGGTTATGATGCCGTAGCAAGCCGATCACGCTCTATCCACAGTGACTGTTATCTTGAGCCGAAATTCTTGCAGATCGAGCAAGAACAGGTATTCGCAAAAACCTGGCAGTTTCTTTGCCATGAAGAACAACTGCGTGACCCTGGCAGTTATGCCACTGCTGATATCCAGGGACAAAGCATCGTCGCCATGCGTGATACTCAAGGTGAACTACGTGCCTTTTATAACGTGTGCAAACACCGTGGTCATGAACTACTGAGTGGTGCCGGCAAGGTGAAGACCATAACTTGTCCCTACCATGCATGGGTCTACAACCTTGACGGCAGCCTGCGGCGAGCCCGACGCAGCGAATTGATTGAGGATTTTTGCGAGGCCGACATTCACCTGGATGCCATCCGTGTGGAGACTTTCTGTCACCTGGTGTTTGTGAACCTCGACAACGATTCGGTGGCGCTGGCCGATGCCTCTGGCAACCTCGCTAAGGAGATTCTGTCTTATGCGCCGGACCTGGCAGACCTGACCTTTGCCCATCGCTTGACTTACCGCATCCAAGCCAACTAGAAATCGGTAGTCGACAATTTTCTGGAATGCTATCACTGCCCGGTTGCCCACAAGGACTTCGTCTCGCTGGTCGAGATGGATACCTATAAAGTCACAACACACGGCATTTACTCAAGTCACATGGCGCAGTCCGGGCGTACCGACAACCAGGCCTATAACATCTCGGATGCCAGTGTCACCGACCATGCCGTGTGGTACTTGTGGCCCAATGCCGCGCTGATGCGATACCCCGGCCGAGGTAACTTTATGGTCTGGCGCTTCATTCCAGTCGAGCCCCAGGAAACTTACGAAGAATTCGATTTTTTCTTTGAACCCGCTCAGCCCGAACCTGCTGAACTCGAGGCCATTGCCTTCATTGATGATGTGCTGCAACCTGAAGACATCGGCCTGGTGGAGAGCGTGCAGCGCGGAATGCGCACCCCAGGCTTTACCCAGGGACGCTATCTGGTTGACCCTGATGGCTCGGGCATGAGTGAGCACGGGGTGCATCACTTCCATGGCCTGATTCTAGATGCGTACCAGCGGGCATGCAGCCTATGAACGCAAAGTCACCTGCTTCGCTGAGTGGGCGGGTTGCCCTGGTGACCGGTGGGATTGGGGGAATCGGCACCGCCATCTGTGAGCGCCTGTCAGCTGAGGGTGCAACCGTCTATGCCGCAGAAATTAGCGGCGATTCTGGTTCAGTGCCCGTGCAGGTACTGCATGCTAAGTGTGACGTCAGCTCAGAAGCAAGCGTCACCAGCATGATGCAAAGGATCAAGACCGAACAGGGCCGGCTCGATATTCTGGTGAACACGGCAGGCATTGAGATCGAAAAAACAGTTGAAGAGACTTCGCTCGCAGAGTGGAACAGAATATTCGCCATTAACGTTACTGGAACATTTTTGACCTGCAAGCATGGTCTTGCGCTAATGCGCGAGGCGGGTGGAGGCTCAATCATCAACTTTGGCTCTTACGACGGCTTTATCGCAGACCCGGGGCTGGATGCCTACTGCGCAACCAAGGGAGCCATCCATGCCCTGACCCGGGCGCTGGCCTGTGATCACGGTCCCGATAACATCCGGATAAATGCCATCTGTCCCGGGTATATCGATACCCCGATGCTGCAAAGTTTCTTTGGTTCCAGCAGTGATATCGACAGCCTGAAAAATGAAGTCCGCCGGGTACACCCGATTGGCCGCTACGGCACGCCGGAGGATGTGGCTAACCTGGTGAACTGGCTGGCTGGGGACGAGGCACGCTACGCGCCGGGCCAGTTATGGGTGCTCGATGGCGGACTGACAACTCAAGCTCAACAAATGCGTCTTTAATTACCCATGAGCGGACAACTTAAAAACAAAACTGCACTCATCACCGGTGGTAGCCGTGGAATCGGACGATCCATCGTCGAATGCTTTGCCCGTGAAGGGGCGCAGGTGCTGACCTGTAGCCGAAGCGAACCAAAAGATCCATTACCTCAAGGCATTTCGTCACTTACGGCTGATGTCAGTCGCAGCGACGACGTAAAAAAACTGGCGAGCGAGGCCGTTAGTCGCCTCGGCAAAGTTGATATTCTTGTGAATAACGCAGGCGTGCAGGTAGAGAAAACTGTCGTTGACAGTACCGATGAGGATTTTGAAGGACTGATGGGTGTAAATACCTGGGGCGTTTTTGCACTCTGCCGGGAATTTATTCCACTGATGGCCGGTAACGGCGGCGGGACCATTATTAACATCGGCTCTATCAGTGCCGATCATGCCGACCCATCGATGGCGCTATACAACGCCTCCAAGGCTTTTGTTCACAGCTTGACCCGCTCAATCGCGGTCGATCATGGTCACCAGGGCATACGCTGCAACGCCATTTGCCCTGGCTGGATCATGACCGAGATGGCCGACGCTGCCTTTGATCTTGCAGATGACCCGGATGCGGCCAAGGCTGATGCCCTGGCTCGCCACGCGGCCGGGCGTTTTGGCCAACCACAAGACATTGCTCAAGCCGCCCTGTGGCTCGCCTCCGATGGCGCAAGCTTCATAACCGGTCAGACACTGACCATCGACGGCGGCCTGGTCGCGGCATCCCCGCTGCGTCCGGGGCTTTTCTAGCAGGCAAACAACCCCCCTGTCGCGCCCTTCCCTCACAGGCGGTGTATAAGCCGGCGCTCAGCCTTGATGAAGTCAGTTAATCGGCCAGCCCTTTAGCCGTCTGATGGACCCCATCGGTTAACTGCTGCCTGAGCGACGCTTTTGCCCCACTCCTGCAGAAAATGCCCGCCGTCTTGTACCTCAAACGGGTCAGGGCAGCCACGGATGGTTTTTTGCAAACCCTTCATTGCCCGTGGTGGGATAACCGGATCGGTCATACCGATCGCCATAAAGGTTTTACCGGTCCATTGCTGCGATAACCAATCACGGGCATCACGTGATAGCGCAGCGCCAGGTGCATCCGGATGATCAGGCACCAACTCCGGAAAGGCCCGGGCCCCTGCTTTGTAGGTGGCATCGGGGAAAGGGGCATCGTAGGCTGCTTTTTCGGCATCACTAAGATGCGGGCAGGCCCGACCCAGCAATCGGCCTGCCGACATATCAGGATTGTCCCGACACCATTGGCGCCAGGCGAGAAAACCATCTCCCAAGGGCTTGTCCCCCGTGCCCAGCACAGTATTCATCAACAGCAATCGCGAGAAGCGCAATGGGGGCTCCATCGGCAACGTCAAGCCCAGTATGCCGCCCCAATCCTGGCCAACCAGCGTCAGGTTTGTTAGCTCCAGTCGTGCGAGGAAGGCCAATAGCATATTGCGGTGAAAATCAAAGGTATACACCGCCTGATCTGTGGGCTTGTCTGAACGGCCAAAACCAAACAGGTCCGGAACGATGACCCGGGCACCTGATTCAAGAAAAACCGGGATCATCCGGCGAAACAGAAATCCCCAGGTGGGCTGACCATGCACGCACAAAAATGTCTGACTGGCATCACTAGGGCCCAGATCAAGATAATAGCAGCGCAACCCTTCATAACCGGCGAGGTCATCAAGATAGTTGGGCGGGTAGGAAAAATCCGGCATTTGTGCGAAACGCTCTTGCGGTGTTCTTAAGGTGTCTTTCACTGGAGTTTTCCTCAATTACGTATCAGGCCATTGGTGACACCTCACTGTCTTTGACCATGCACCTATTACGCCTGGTTAAGGCTTGTGTCGGAGTACTTGGCATTACAATATAACCTGTTACTTCAAGGAACCCTTTATGTCCAAACACAATGCCCTGACGACTTTCGGCCGGACCGGCAATCCCATGTTCCGAGGCGAGGCGTTCAAACCAGACGCCACCTTTGCCGACTCAGGAACCGCCGGACGGATGACGCTCGCGGGAACTGTCAACAAAACGGGTATTCTGCTGGTGCTCTGCCTCATCACTGCTTCTTTTACCTGGAATATTTTTTTTCGCAGTGGAGATCCCGCCGCAGTCACCGGTCTGCTGTGGATCGGGCTGATCGGCGGTCTGGTGCTGGCTTTGATTACGATCTTCAAGCGCCAGTGGGCAGGGATCACGGCGCCGCTGTATGCATTGGCAGAAGGCCTCGCTCTAGGTGGGATTTCGGCAATGTTCGAAGCGCAGTATCCCGGCATCGTGATACAGGCGATGGGCCTGACCTTTGGCACGCTGGGAATATTGCTGCTTGCCTACAAGAGTGGGTTGATCAAACCGACCGAAAACTTCCGGCTGATGATCGTTGCCGCCACCGGCGGAATCGCCGTTTTATACCTGGTCAGTTTTGTTATGGGTTTTTTCGGGTCCAGTATCGGCTTCATTCACAGCAACGGTCTATTTGGTATCGGCTTCAGTCTTTTTGTGGTGGCCATCGCTGCGCTTAGTCTGGTGCTGGATTTTGACTTCATAGAGGAAGCCGCCGAGCGCGGTGCGCCCAAGTACCTCGAGTGGTATGGCGCCTTCAGTTTGATGGTGACACTGATCTGGTTGTATCTCGAGATACTTCGGCTGTTGGCCAAGCTGCGTAGCCGTAACTGATGGGCTGGAACGAGATCATATTTGGCGGCCTGATTGTTATCGGCCTTGGTGCGTTTTTTTTCTTCGGACGTTTTCGTGCCGGCAAAGCACAGCGCGACCGTAAAAACAAAATCCGCTGGCGAAAATCCTAGTAATATTAGGATGACAATATCCGCCGACGCACTTGCGGATGAAGTTTTCTCTATGGGTTTACAGACGACTAAAAAACGCCGTATCACATCCATTGGGACAATGCCTTCCATGCCAGGTTCATCGCCCCCCATCCACTCATGCCCAGTGCGTTCATGTGTCACGCCTAGCGTTATTTTTGGATTATCCGGCAGGCTTTGCCATAACACCCCTTCCGAACCCTATATATTGATCAACTCCTGAGCCATCTCGACGATAGCTTTACTGTAAGAGTCGTCTGAGGCACTTTCGTTTTCCAGCACACTAAAAAATACAACGACCGTTGCATTATCAGGATCCACCATCAGCAGCTGTCCTCCCCAGCCACTGTGCCCGATCCATTGTCCGTTGGTCTTAAGCTGGTTGCCGTAATGTATGTAATCGTCGGGCGCAGCAAAAGTCGGGCCGATACATAGTCTCGTCGCCTCCATCAACTGATAACTGCCTACGATCTCATTTGCGATTCCTCGCCCTTTTCTAGCAAAGATCAGGCCATAACGGGCAAGATCCCGGGCTGTCATGCACGCACCTCCGTTGGTATTGGGGATGCCATCACGGTCTGTAGACATATGAAAAGTATGCTCCAACCCCGCAGCTTCGACTATTTCGAGCAACAGGGTTTGTAATGATTTCTTACTGACTCGCTCTACAATCCAGGCCAGCACATCTGTATTGGCCGATTTGTAATTGACCAAACCGGACGAGTTAGCGAGACCAGCACTTTTAATAGTGCAAAGAAAATCCCGGTTGCAGATATCTGCCTCACCGGGCGCTGGCAGACGCCAGCCCATAGCTGCATTATGCGTAAGCGCCATGGTAGAGCTGTCTGCGTAGTCCTCTGAATATTAATTAAGCATGTTCATGTCCAGTACATCCTGGATTCGTGCGCCGGCATAGCCCGAACCAATCTCAGGCAAGTAATTTGCAACGGTCTTCTCTACGTCAATCAGGCCTTGATCTACACAGGCGCCCATCATCAGATGCGTGAAGGTCTTAGTAATCGACATAATCGAGTACGGCTGATCAGCAGAAAAATCACTTGCATAGCGCTCATACAAAAGTTCATTGCCTCGGACAACGACAAGAGCAGAAAACGCCGGATGACTTGTGAGATCCCTGACTGAGGTCAGCTTCGCAATCGCTGATTCAGGCGCACTTTTCAACGTCAAGACCCGGGATGAGCGGAAACTACAGGCATAACGGACTATCTGATGCAGATGGTGGAATCCATAGCGCCGGTAAGGCGGCGTATTCCAATGCTCAAGATAATCATTGATCAGCGATAAATCTTGATTTGCTTCGTATTCGTTCAATGCTGTGCACTTTTGTCGAGATTAAGTGAAAAACCTTGGGTCGCCATGTATCTCCGTGGTTGAAAAGCGAGTACCTGCTTTCCTGTTACAAAAATTGACGATACCAGCAAATCCAGCCTCATCACTAGAGCTGCTTCTCAACCCAGGCAAAAGGATCAACGAGCCGTCCTTCTCCCGCTAAATACCGCTCGATAATCTGGTGCATTTTCTGGTTTCCAAAAGAGTCGAAGTGGCCACCATGCACAACACTGATGGGTAACTCTCTTAGCCTTTCCAGGCTTTCCCGGTAATCTTGTCTGTTTGAGTGATAAACGGTATCAAAAAGGTCCCCGTCATATATGGTATCCCCACTGAAAAACAGGCCACTCTCTTTTTCGTAAAGTGCAATCGAATCTGGCGAATGGCCAGGAAGATGAAACACCTGGAAAACCCGATTGCCAAGATCAACAATATCTCCTTCATCCAGGTAACCTGTCAACGGTGCGGGCTCAATCATGTACGATTCAAAAGTAAAATCTGTGCGAGGCAAAGCATTGAAGGTTTCTGCCCGTACAAACGCTGCTCCCCCGGTTTGGCTAAAAGATGGCATAGGATCATGATAGACATCGCTACAGGCCCGGTGCCCCAACCGATGCTCAAATTCATGGGCACCACCCATATGATCAAAATGGCAATGGGTCATCACCGCGGTCACCGGTAATTCTGACAATTCCAAAAGCATCGGAGTAAGGGGGGACAAGCCCATTCCTGAATCGATTATCAGGTTTCTATCCCTGCCCTGGATAAACCAGATATTGCATCGCAACCAGTTTGCGATGTGTTTTTCCCGAAGAAGCGAAACGCCATCAGATACATGGCGGATCTCAAACCAATCTTTCGCCGCTACTGGCACCACGATCTCAAAGCCTTATTTCTTCTTTTCATCAATCAACCAACAATTCTCGGGTTTCTGTGCCAAGTCAAAGAAACTGCCCATTTCGAATGGGCGATTTCCCACTTGTTTGCCAGACTACAACAATGGTATCTCACCACAGCACTTACAGGTCCAAAAGCGACACGGGGTCTTCTATCCTGACTATGATATAGCTATAACTCCCCGGGGGAATAACAAACGATTCACAATGACTCATTCTGAGAACAAGAGTTTCAGCATCAAGGTGCTTTCGACCGGGGACGTCTTCGAGGTACCGGCGAATCGGACGATGCTGCACGTTCTATATGAGAACGGCTATGAAGTGCCGCTGGACTGCTCCAATGGCCGCTGCGGCACCTGTAAAACACGATATGTCTCGGGCGAGATCGATCATCGCGACACTACTCTAACCGAGGCAGAAAGGTCCGGGTACCTCACCGTATGTGTTTCTCGAGCGTTATCCGGCCAGGTCGTGCTCGATCTGCCGGCAGCTAAATCAGCACAGCCAGTGGCGCGTCCCGTTGCGATTGTTGAAGCCCCGGTCTGTGTCGCCTGTCTGAACTGTGTGCGTTTTTGTACCTTTGGCGCAGCATACATTGACGATTCACTGATCGGTGTAGGCGGTATCGTAGGCGCTGCCAGTATTGACAAAGATCTGTGTACTGGCTGTGGACTTTGTGCCGCCGCCTGCCCTACTGGCGCTATTGAGATGAATATCAACACCCATGACCAGGTCATCGACACAATTCAGATGCTCAACACTGATGCACTGCACACTGGTGAGCAATTCGGGATAAAGGCAGCCCCTTTTAGTCCACTAGCGAAAGTTATGCTCTTCGCGTGTTCACAGTGTCGTGCTACGGCACACCAGGTCAGTGATCAGCAAAACCTCTCGCCAGAACGTTTGGCAAATACTCAGGTTGTCGATGTGCCCTGTTCCGGTCGCATCGATACTCTGCAGTTAATGCATGCCTTCGAAAGCGGCGCCAACGGCGTAATGGTAGCGGGATGTCAACCGGGAGATTGCTACTTTAATACCGGCAATCTACATGCAGCACAACGCGTTAACCGAATCGCCGACTGGCTTTCAGACTGCGGCTTGCACCGTGACCAGGTCAAGATGGTAAACCTGTCGCCCGGTGACGGTCAGAACCTTGCCGACGGACTCAAAGAGCTTGCTCTTAAAATCAGTGCAATCGACCCAGGTCCAGCTCAAGAACAACGGACGGCAGATCAACCCGAAGCAGTTCATGCGTGATCGAACATCTGGTAAATTGATCAATCACAGACAATCTGGCCCACACCTTGGAACAATTCCTAGAGATTAACTATGATCGTTGCTGAACAGAAACCGTTGAAAGATATACAACGCATGTTGAAGGGTAAGAAGAAAGTTCTTACCGTGGGTTGCGGTACCTGCGTTTCCGTTTGTTTTGCCGGAGGCAAGAAAGAATCCAGTGCAATGGCTGCAACATTACGTACAGCGGCTGCCCTGGAAGGCCAGGAACTTGAAGTCGAAGAAGTCACCGTCCAACGCCAATGCGTACAGGAATTCGTGGCGCCACTTGAGAAAGACATTGGCGAGTACGACGCAGTGCTGTCCATGGCCTGTGGTGTCGGCGTTCAGACCCTGGCCGAAAAATATATGGATACACCCATACTTCCGGGTCTCGACACCAACTTCATGGGCCAACCTACCGAGCCCGGTATCTGGGAAGAACGCTGCGTGGGCTGTGGTAACTGCGTGCTGGAATACACCGGTGGCCTTTGCCCTATCACCCGCTGCCCCAAGCAACTGCAGAACGGACCCTGCGGCGGCTCAGAAGGTGGCATGTGCGAGGTGGACACAAGCATCCCGTGCATCTGGTCAAAGATCTGGGACATCCTCGACCGCCAGGGCATTGCAGATACTCTGATGGAGATTCAACCGCCTAAAGACTGGTCTACCAGTCACGGTGGCAGCATGCGCCGGGTTGTGGTGAGTGATGACCTTCGCCAGCACGCCGCCCGTGAAGCGGGAGAGCGCGCCGCTACTGTCAAAGTACCAGCGCCCCAATCGCCGATGAAAACCCAGGCCTCGACCAACACCGTCGATGTTGTCCCCAAGCTGGATGAAACCTGGCAACGCGTCTGCAGTATTTCGGAACTGCCTGCGGGCACGCTGAAACGTGTTGAGACCTCAGGCATCGCACTGATCGTTACCAACCTGGGAGACTGCATCCGCGCATTCCCACCCACTTGCCCTCACCTCGCTGAACCGCTGGTGGATTCGGGCCTTCTGAAAGATGGTGTGCTGACCTGCACTAAGCATCTTTGGCAGTGGGACCTGCGCACAGGCCAAATGCGTGGCGCGGCAGAGCAACCGGTTCAAATGTATGACGCCGTACTGAACGATCAGGATGTGATGGTCAGGGTCGAGCAGGAAATCACCTACGACTATGATGATGAGGATGATCTAGGCGATGATGATTTCTTTGGTGCCGACTAAGAAGCAAGGACATGCCAACAAACAACGCAATAGAGCCCGTTGACACCCTAAAATCCGGCAGCAACCTTGAGAAAGTACTTGCCGGAGGGTATTTTGCCGTCACCGGCGAACTCGGTCCACCCAAACACCTGGACACCACGGTAATCGACCGCAAGATCGAGTTGTTAAAAGGTGTGGTTGATGCCGCCAACGTCACTGACAACCAGACCGGCATCGTGCGTTTGAGCAGCATCGCGGCTGGTATCTATATGGCTCAGCACGGCCTTGAGCCGGTGATCCAAATTACATGCCGCGATCGCAACCGACTGGCCATCCAGAGCGACCTTCTGGGCGCCTACATACATGGCATCCGCAACGTCTTGTGCCTCTCTGGCGATCATCAGTCTTTCGGCAATCACCCGGGTGCGAAAAACGTTCAGGATATCGACTCCATGCAACTGATTCAGATGATCCAGCAGATGCGTGACAAGCACCAGTTTCAATGCGGCGATGAGATCAAAGGCGGCGGACCAAAAGTGTTCATCGGCGGGGCCGGCAGTCCCTTCTCCGAGCCGATCTCTTTTCGACCTTTACGCATCGCCAAAAAAATGGCAGCAGGAGTTGATTTCATACAGACCCAGATGATTTTTGATATGACGATTTTCCGTCAGTTCATGAAGAAACTTGTCGATCTGGGCGTCACTGAAAAAGTGCACATACTCGCTGGAGTAGGACCATTGAAAGGCAGCCCTATGGCCCGGTTCCTAAACGAGAAAATCCCTGGTATCGTGATACCCGAAGAACTGCTACAGCGCATGGATAGCGCCGTCAGCGGTATCAGTGAATCTGACAAAGATGCACGCCGTGATGCCTGGCGAGCTGAAGGCCAGAAAATCTGCGTCGAACAAATCGAGGAATTGCGAGAGATAGAAGGCGTTTCCGGTGTGCACATCATGGCGATCGAATGGGAAGCCGCCATCAAACCGATAGCTGAGCGCGCTGGCTTGCTGCCCCGGCCAGATTTATCCTGTTGAGTCATTTACGACCCCAGATACACGCTTTTAGTATGTAGGTTACCGACCGCGGGTCATTGCCATGAGGCTGGGCCAGGTCCATTCGCACACTGGGCTCAGCTGGACATGATCGCCTGTGATTCAAATGACCAGATCTCGACCCCAGCGAGGTTATGGTAGTGTTTTGCGTCACTGTCCATTATGCCAATCACACCTTCAACTGAGAAAAGTGACTATAAGGACCGCTCCCCTTTTTCTCTACGATGATGTCGAATCGCTGCTGCTTCATAACAGCCCTTTGTATGGCTCAGGCCTGCGCGCTCCTTGGAGGGTGGGTGCGGCGTATGATCGGGGATAGCACCTGGTCGGACACGTGAAAATCCCACACGGCTACGGTGCCACTGTCAGCAAACGCCGCGACCAGTTTTGGGATGTCGGCAAGGTCGGTGACTTTCTTTCCATCGACCCCAAACCCGCGAGCGATCGCTGCGAGATCACTGTGCCCAAACACTGCGCCATCGAGAGGAAAACCTTGTGAGCGCAATTTATGCACCTCCGAGCCATAGCCGCCATCGTTCATCACGACGATCAGGATATTCATCCCGTGACGTTTCATGGTTTCCAATTCCTGTACATGCATGAGTAGACTGCCATCCCCGTCGAACAGAACAACGGTCTGCTGTGGACGCGCAGCCGCTACCCCCATGGCGAAAGAGGTTCCGTTGCCGATGGCGCCGAACTCGCGGATGGTCAGAAACCTGTCCTGGGGACGAGAGGGCATATGCGCAAAAAAATGCGCGCAATGGCCCGATGAGTTCACCATTTCCCAGTCATTGGGTAAGGCGGCTTCCAATGCCTCGACCACCTCGCGCGGGTCTAAAAGTCCGGGTTCGATCTCATAGGGAAAATTGTCGGCTCTGGTGTTGCAGATGCGATCGGCTATTGCATCGCTACGCCAGGTTTGCGCTCGAACTGGCAACGCAGCCGTTAACGCCGCTGCCGCCAACTGCGCATCGGCACGCAAGTGATAACCGGCGGTTTCTTGCCCCTGGTTGACTGCGACAGGCTCTAGATCGACATGTAGTGTTTCAGCCTTAGGCCAGAGCTGCCCGCCACCGCCCGCATGCAAGGCTAGTGAGCAGCCAACAGCAACAATCAAATCGGCATCGGCCAGGTATTTAAGCCCGACCTCGGTTGTAAAACTTCCCGAGATGCCGATGCAAAAGGGATCATCGTGAAACAACCCCCTAGCAGGCAGCGTTGTCGCCAGCAACCCGCCAGTTTTAGTGGCCAACTCACGGCAGGCGCCTCCCGCATCGGCTTCGACCGCCCCCATACCGGCAAGAATCACCACCCGTTCGGCTGCGCCGATCAGTCGCGCTGCCTTGGCCAGGTCATCGGGATGCGGGGGGAGCGGAGCGTGTCGTGGTAATAGCTCATCAGAAGGACTGGGTAAATTCGCAGGCCCATCCCAGTTTCGGTTCTGCAAATCAAACGGAACCCCAATCACTACGGGGCGCCGTTCGCGCCGCGCCTGCACGAATGCATCACGCACTGCAACAGGCATCAGCTCCGGCAGGTGCAGGCTGTGATAGGCGGCACCGGTCACGGTAACAAGCGGCGCCTGGTCAATACCCTGATTGTACCAACCACTTTTCAGTGGAGCCTCGCCGGCGAATACCACAACCGGCAGGTGAGCACGCGCGGCTGCGGGGAGTGCAGTCATCAATTGCGTCACACCGGGCCCGCAAGTGACAGTCGCTATTCCTACCTCCCCGGTTTTACGCGCATAAGCCATTGCCGCGGCTACCGCACAATGCTCATGCCTGACATAAATCATCCGGCAACCTTGCTCACACAGCCGCGCAGCCCAGTTCATATTAGCGTCGCCCAGCAACGCAAAACAGGTGCTTACGCCCTCGCGTATGAAGGCACTGGCGAGGACGTCATAGACATGTGTTTTGGATTCATTATTCATCATTGCAATTTCTGAGGGCTTATATCGGCTCCCTTAACACCAGAAATGCACGGGGCAGGGTGCGCCCCGCAAAGTCATGCACCCAGCGGAGCTTTCCCTGACCCTATCGGGTTGTTGTACATCTAGCTTATCTGTCATACACGCAGACTAAGCAGGTCTACAGATCCGCTATACGCATTCAAGGGCGGAGAATTGGTGAGAGATCGGGAAAATAAGAGCCCCGCCAGAAGCGGGGCTCTTATGTTGCGTTACCCTCAGCGTGTTATGGAAGCACCCATTCACCCGTCCATGTGCTTTTCGAGCTGTTACCATCTTTAGTGATAGGTCCACCGGGCATACATGCTCCACCACCTGTGACACCAGCATATTTACCGGTTCCACCATGCATGGTCCAAGCGCAGTCACTAAAATCAGGTTTCGTTGCACCAATTGTTGCTACAGAAAGATCTCCATCAATGTCAGTGACCGTACAAACTGATCTATAAGCTATAGGCGCCCCTTCTGCTGACAACAGCATAGTCGCATTGCAATCGGCTAATTTCTCAGAAGGAAAGTTTGATTCGGTTGTAGTCTCAATCCAAAACCCCTGAGTCGTCTGCTGTATCAACGTGGAGCCATCCGCTAGCGGGGTCGCTGTTGAAGAGGTTGTGGTATTAAGGCCATACCCAGCAGATGGAACTACTGATCCCGCTGCTGCGAAGTTACTTATTGCAATAAATTAGTTGCAGCGAAAATCAACGTTTTCAAAGATGTCATAGCATCCTCCTTATTTTTTTAGTGTATTGCAACAGTACTCGGGAAAAAATTCGATGTCAATTTTGGACAATCGGACCCACATCAGGGTTATCCAAAATGCTGATACGTGATACGTATTTAAGGGTGGGCTATTTGGTGAGGCGGTTGGGATGAATAAAAGGGTTAAGAATTCCCTTTGCGCTTTGGCCGTGTCACCAATTCACCAGCACAGTTTTTACATTGAAGATTGTGTTCGTTCGCACACGTTACACAGTAAGTGCATTCATAAGAACAAATCATTGCGTCAGAATCTTCTTTGAGTGTGGTGTCGCAAACCAAACATTGTGTTTTCATTTCCAACATAGCAATTTCCTAAATTTTAGTGAAGAGGTTGGGATGAATGAGGGGGTTAACAAGGACCACCTGCGCCATGCAAACCCCCACTAATCATCTCCAACTCAAAGTCAGTCAGATCGCCATCTTGTCCTAGGAAGTCCTGATGGGCATAGACCTCATCTGAGGTAATGGTGTACCCATGAGTTTTGGCAAGCGTTGCAATACCATCACCCAGACCTGACCCATTGGCAGTCGCTGTATTGACGATGGAGATGACTTGTTCCTGAAGGTCTTTATCTTCAAGGACTGCGTTACGGAATGATTGGAAGTCGCTCATCATGTTGTCCTCAGCATTGGACGGGGTGAATCAGGAGCATTGTACCTTCAGCATCTCCCAGATTTCGGGAGGGGGTAAAAAAGCACCCGTATTGGTAGTCCCCAAATTTTGGGGGAGGATTATTTTGAAGGGTCGTAGTCGATACCAAACTGAACATTCATCCCATCAGGGATACTGGTGCAACCTGTCAACAACAGCATCAGCATTACAGCAACGATAGATTTCTTCACGGCAGTTGTCCTCAGAATAGGGGGGGGAGTCTGAAATTTGGGTTGGGTTGAATGGGGTTAACTGCTGCCGCCACTCCTAACACCCCCACTAATCATCTCCAGTTCAAAGTCAGTCAGATCACCATCTTGTCCAAGAAAATCAGTATGGGCATAGACCTCATCTGAGGTAATGGTGTACCCATGAGTTTTGGCAAGCGTTGCAATACCATCGCCTAAACCAGACCCATTGGAAGTAGCGGTGTTTACGATGGATATAACCTGTTCTTGTAAGTCTTCATCTTCAAGGACTGCTGTGCGGAAGTTCTGGAAATCTGACATGGTATTCCTAGTAGTTAGCGGCTTTAGGGAGTCCTTCTAACATGGCTATTCGGT
>Ga0302122_10000008_pt1 | contig 114812 bp, 101 predicted proteins | sample CB21_SCM_MG_FD_203115 | JGI IMG/M metagenome (GOLD analysis project Ga0302122, IMG submission 203115) | Marine microbial communities from Western Arctic Ocean, Canada - CB21_SCM | ecosystem: Environmental > Aquatic > Marine > Oceanic | place: Canada: Western Arctic Ocean | collected 2017-09-28 | reverse complement strand
GTCTGGATAATAATAACAATAAACAATAATAATAATGTTTGATTGCGAGGGTTCGATAGGCTCCGGTCTTAAGGCTCATTGAAAGGGAATGTCGAAAGGCATTCCCTTTTTACTATAGGATCAAGCAATTGGAAAGCCGTAGAGGTGGGCCCTCTTTCCAATAAGTCGCGTCTACCTTGCCATCATCTGCTAAACTCTCGTTTCAAATTGACCCACTGGTAATCCATAAATGCTTGAACGCATTATTAAGTTTTTTGACAAAAAGCGATCTCAATCTGATTTTTCAGATCGAACTGTCTTCGACGCCGGACAATATGGTCTCACGTCTAAAATGATTAGTCGCAATGCGCATCAAGTGGTGGAAACACTTCAGAATGCTGGGTTTGAGGCTTATGTTGTCGGCGGCTCTGTCCGCGATCTTCTGTTAGGGTTAAAACCAAAAGATTTTGATGTGGCCACCAATGCAGAACCAACGGAGGTCAAAGCACTATTTCGGCGCTCCAGAATCATCGGCCGACGATTCCAAATAGTTCACGTCCAATTCAGTCGCGAGCTAATCGAGGTGACAACCTTTCGTTCAAATCAAGATAGCGATGTTAAAAAATCAAAAAAGAACACACCTCTGCGACAACAAAGTAAGAGTGGTATGTTAACGCGAGACAACGTATTTGGCTCAGTCACCGATGATGCAGAACGAAGAGACCTTACCGTTAATGCGCTTTATTACGATCCCAGTGACAATACTATTCACGATTTCACTGATGGACTGCAGGATATAGATAAACGCACAATACGAATGATTGGCGATCCCGCAACACGCTTTAGGGAAGATCCTGTGCGCCTTCTTCGTGTAGCGAGATTTACCGCAAAACTTGGATTTAAGATCGAACCACGTACCGCTAAACCAATGAGTAAACTCGCTCGCGACCTCGCTCATGTTTCGCCACCACGATTTTTTGACGAAACACTTAAACTATTTATGAGTGGTAACGGGGCTTCAACTTATAGACTACTTTGTGAGCACGAACTGTTCGATCAACTGGTTCCACAAGTCGCTCATTTGATCAAAGACGGCAGTAATAATGCTGCCAGATTAATAGAACAAGCATTTATCAACACTGATATTCGTATTAGTTCGAATAAAAGAGTAACCCCTGCTTTCATCTATGCTGCCTTACTGTGGCCAGCCGTTGAAAAACTCGCTGCACATTACACTGAGCGAGGTAATTCCCCGACTTACGCCCTCAGTAAAGCCGCAGGTGAAGTGATCGCTAAGCAAATTACAGTGACTGCTATTCCTCGCCGTTTTACTATGCCGATGCGAGAAATATGGGATTTGCAGTTACAGCTGCCTCGTCGTGGCGGACATCGCGCCAAACGCTTATCAGAAAATCCACGTTTTCGTGCAGCCTACGACTTTATTTTGTTGCGTGAACAGGCCGGGGAAGATTTGGCCGGGCTTGGTGATTGGTGGACTCAGTATCAGGAGGCTGACGAAGAGCAGAAACTGAAAATGTCCGAGTTACTAAGCAACACTGGTAACAAGAGGCCTCGTAGTAGAGGTCCCCGACATAAAAAGGATCCCCAAGACTAATGAAAGTGGTCTATATTGGCTTGGGCAGTAACCTTAGTGGTGCGATGGGTGAGCCAAAAGAACAGCTAGAACGCGCTCTCAAGGCCTTAGCAAGTCATAGCCAAATAGCATTGATGGACGTTTCCTCTAACTACAAAACTAAAGCCGTTGGCCCCGGGTCGCAACCTGACTATATCAATGCAGTGGCGCTTATACAGACGGCACTTGAACCTCTAATCTTGCTCGACCATTTGCAGTTCATCGAGCAAAAACACGAGCGAGAACGGACAATTCACTGGGGCGCTAGAACCCTTGATTTAGACATCCTGATGTACGGCACCCTCACAATTGAAACCCCAAGACTCACGGTCCCCCACCCCAGAATAAAAGAGCGCGCCTTTGTCTTGGCACCACTTTTAGACCTTAATCCAGATTTATTGCTCCCTAATGGCCAAAGTGTCGCCAAGCTATTGGCAAACTGTCCTGAGCAGGGTATCTTTAAGCTTTAGGTGTTTACCCTAAGAGCAACCGAGGTTAACCGTGGAAGAAAGTCTATTTAAGAATTTAGATATTGAAATTTCTACTGCATCGCTACCCAATTACATAGCCGTTGAAGGGCCTATCGGTGTTGGCAAAACCACTTTAGCAAAACGCCTAGCCACTTCCTTTAATTATGAGACATTGCTTGAAGAGGCGGAAACAAATCCATTTCTCGAACGGTTTTACAGAGACCGTAGCACCCATGCGCTGCCGGTTCAGCTACATTTTTTATTTCAAAGAATGCAAAAACTGCAGGCCCTCCGGCAAGGTGATATATTTCAGCAAGTTCGTGTGTCAGATTTCTTAATCGAAAAAGACCCTTTATTTGCTAGAGTGACGTTAGATGACGATGAATATCGTCTTTATCAAACAGTCTACGATAATATTATTACTGACCTCCCAAAACCAGACCTAGTCATTTACTTACAAGCTCCCACCTCGACACTTTACGAACGCCTGCAAAAACGCGGCAATGCCATTGAGAAGCCCATTGAGCAATCCTATTTACAACAGCTTAATGACGCCTACACGCAATTTTTCTATCATTATGATGATACCCCCTTATTAATAGTTAATACCTCCTTAATCAACTTATCCACGGGCGAAGATGACTACCAAAATCTGGTGAGATATATATTGCAGACTAAATCAGGCCGACACTACTACAACCCGCATTCCCTCGAAGGGAAACTCGCCTTGTCATCCTAGTCGAAACTAAGTACTGTTGCCGACCCTACCAATCCAGAGGAGTTAGTAAGTAATGAAAACGATCTCCATAAGCAGTTTAAATGGAATGAAAATCAGTGGCGAAAAGTTCGCCGCCATTACAGCTTACGACTATACCTTTTCGCGACTCATCGAAAACTCAAGCATTGAAGTATCTCTGGTGGGCGATTCATTGGGTAACGTCATCCAAGGGAGAGATAGCACAATCCCTGTAACCGTTGATGAAATGGCTTATCACACGGCAGCTGTGAAACGGGGCAATAATCGATCTCTGCTCATTACCGACATGCCTTTCATGTCGTATTCCACCGAAGTTAAGGCGCTGGATAACGCTGCTATATTGATGCAAGCTGGAGCCCAGATGGTTAAAGTAGAGGGAGGAGAATGGCTCGCTGATACAGTTTACTTATTAAGCGAAAGAGGAATCCCTGTTTGTGGCCATGTAGGGCTAACTCCTCAGTCAGTGCATAAATTAGGTGGCTACAAAGTACAGGGCAAAGAAGATCAAGCCGCTAGTCGGATGATTGAAGAAGCAAAAATACTAGAGGAAGCCGGCGCTGATTTAATAGTTGTCGAATGTGTGCCCTCCAAACTCGGTGGTGACCTATCTGCAGCACTATCTATTCCAGTGATTGGTATTGGTGCAGGTCCAGACACCGACGGACAGGTGCTGGTATTACATGATATGTTGGGTATTTCTCAGCGACTCCCTCGCTTTACCAAAAACTTTCTTGATGGCAATAATAGTATTCAAGAAGCCATCACCGCCTATGGCAATGAAGTCAGAGAGGGGACTTTCCCGTCAAAAGATCATTGCTTTAAATAATACAGTCTTTAAGGACGTTCAATATGAGCCAAAATGATTCAATCTATGATTTCAGTGTTAATACCAGCACTGGAGACATAAAAGCACTAGAAGACTATCGCGGAAAAGTATTACTTATCGTTAATACCGCGAGTAAATGCGGGTTTACGCCGCAATATGAAGGCTTGCAGGCGCTTCATGACAAATACCAAGAGCAAGGCCTAGTGACCATTGCCATGCCCTGCAATCAATTTGGCGCTCAGGAACCGGGCAGTGACGCAACCATTCAAGAATTCTGCCACGTTAACTACGGGCTGAGCTTTCCTGTCATGGCAAAAGTTGATGTAAACGGCAGCGACCAGCACCCTCTTTACCGTTACCTAACGAAACAGGCTGGAGGGTTAATAACTGACAGTATTAAATGGAATTTCACCAAATTTCTCGTAGACCGAGAGGGCAATGTCAAAGAACGGTTTGCACCGCTAACCAAACCTGAATCCATTGAAAAGCACATCGAGAATTTACTTGAGTAAACCCCTAAAATCTTACTTATCTAGATTATCTAATTTAGCGAAGTAGGCTTTTGCCGCACGATTAACCTTAGGTGACAAATAAAGCGCAGAGATCATGGTGGGGATTGCCATAGTAGCGTAGGTCGCCAAGATCAAACCATTAACTATATCCATAGACACCACCGCACCACCCAACAGCAATGCTATATAGATAGGGGAATACCAATACTGGCGTTTCGTTCCAAACAAGAAACCCATGCATTTCACCCCATAAAACCACATGGTAACCATGGTGCTAAAACTCAGTAAACCGACCATGACCAGCAACAGGTACATGCCCGTCACTGGAAAGACCTGCTCAATCGCTCGCGCCGTTAGTGTTACGCCCTGAACTCCAGTGTCTGTTTCCCACACGCCGGTAAGCAAAATAATTAAAGCAGTGCAGGTGCAGACCAGCAGAGTATCAATAACTGGCCCAACCATCGCAACGATTCCTTCACGAATAGGCTCAGTTGTCTTGGCCGCACCATGAGCCAGTGACTCAGTGCCAATGCCTGCCTCATTGGAGAATGCACCACGGCGCACACCAATCAAAATAACTGCACCTATAGAGCCTCCGGCTGCGGCCTCGCCGGTAAAGGCATCAGTCACAATTAATAATAGTGTTGCTGGAATATCAGCCGCAAAGGTGTACAAGACAGAAACGGTCATAAAGAGATACAACAGCACCATTGAGGGCACGAGACGCACGGTTAGACGACCAATTCGCTCAATACGACCAGCAATCACTAGACTAACCAAAATTGCCACCAGTGAACTGGCCACAAGGTCAAACGTGAAATGTTGGTCAGGGCTCGCCCAGCCAGCTGGAATTGCAACGACGTCGCGCAATAATTGAATAAATTGATTAGCTTGGAAAATAGGCAACGCGCCAATGAGACAGGCCCCTGCAAACAAGGCTGCCAAGGGGTACCAGCGTTTACCCATGCCCTCCATGATGACGTACATGGGCCCGCCATGTAATATTCCTGATGAATCTTTTCCCCGATACATTACGGCAAGAGACGCGGTATAAAACTTTGTCGCTACACCCACAATAGCGGTTACCCACATCCAAAATACAGCGCCCGGACCACCGATACTGATAGCAATAGCTACGCCAGCAATATTACCTAGCCCCAAGGTGCCTGATAGTGCAGTGGAAAGCGCTTGAGAATGAGGAATGTGCCCAGGATCATTGGGATCACTGTATTTGCCACGCAAAAGATCAATCGCATGACCGAAGTAACGGTACGGTTGAAAGCGCGAATAGACCATAAAGAATAAACCGCCGCCGACAAGTAACACCACCAATGGCGTACTCCACATCATATCGGCCCACGCGTTCAAAAAGTCTTCTAGCTTCTGCAGAGTTACCATAAGCGTGAATTTAGCTCATCCATTTGCATTTTTGTTATTCAGAATTAGTCTTGCTTAAGCGGCTTCACGTACAATACTAAGCTATGGCCTATTACTTCAAATCCATTTTCCAGGGCAATTTGCTCTTGCCTCTTGTGGATTTCAGCGTCATGAAACTCGACAACTTTCCCCGTTTCTGTGCAAACCATATGATCATGGCCATCACCCTTATCGAGCTCATAAATGGCAGGGCCACTATCGAAATTATGTCGTGTAATGAGTCCAGCCGCTTCAAACTGAGTTAAGACACGATATACCGTCGCTATGCCAACATCTTCCTGGGCATCACGCAAAGTTTGGTAAATATCCTCGGCGGTCATATGCCATTCAGGGCAGTCCTCTAAAATTTGTAAGATCTTTATTCGCGGCAATGTAACCTTGAGCCCAACCTTTTTTAGTTCTTGATCTTTTTGATTCATGTTTGCTCTTCTTTATAGTGCGCTAATTGGTTATTATCACCCTTCCCGACACTAACTGGAAGCCCGTCAATGCGAAAACTTACCCTCAGCCTAATCTTATTGTCTGCACTTAGCTCTGGCTGTAGTTGGATTAAATTTCCTGGCGTGCATAAAGTAGATATTCAGCAAGGTAATATTCTCGACCAAGGCATGATTGATAAGCTCTTGCCAGGTATGACTAAATCGCAGGTCAGGTTTGTCCTAGGCACGCCTTTAATTTCGGATACATTTAATCAAGGTCGATGGGATTATATTTATCGCCGAGTCTCTCCATCTGGAGAGAAAACCGAAGAAAACGCGACTATTTACTTCGACAACGAAGGTAACCTGGAACGCCTTACTGGCGACTATGCACCCGCACAATCATCGTTAGAATGACCGCCAAAAAATAGTATTTCAATAAAAGCTCAATCTTTATTTTTGTTTTTAGCTTGCTCGGCTCGGCGGCGACGAATTTCCTTTGGATCTAACAGTAACGGTCGGTAGATCTCTACTCTATCTAATGCCTTAAGCTCATATACGTCTGCACTGGCGAGCCCTTTGGCTCCTAATACCTGCGAAAATATGCCCACCTTACTGATCGTCAGGTCGATTTCAGAGAATTCATCCAACACACCAGATTGACTTATAGCGTCCATAGCCGTGGTGCCCTGAGACACTACAACCTCAAGTAAAATTTGCCTGTCAGGCAACGCATAAGCAACTTCGACAGTGATCATGGGCGAATCTTTAGTCATTTTTAGACCCATAAACTTGGTTAGCTCGCTGACACAAAGAATCTACCAAATTGTTTGCAACCCCCGAAAAAAGATTGGATGCCGCAAAGCTTAACCCCCTATTCTTGAAGTCAAATTCTAAATCTAGCTCCACTTTACAGGCACTTTCTGTTAGCGCCGTAAATACCCAGTCGCCTCGAAAGGTTTTGAAAGGGCCATCTTCCAGCGTCATTTTTATTTTTGATGGCGCCTGTAAGTGATTACGTGTCAGTAGGCTAAGACTCACCCCTGCTTTTTTTAAATCCAGCCGCGCAAGCATCGTTTGGCAAGTATGTTCAAAAACCTCTACTCCGCAACAGCCCTCCATAAACGAGGGGTAATTAGACACATCATTGACCAAATCATACATTGAGCGATCAGAGTGAGATACTAATGCCGAGCGTTTAATTCTAGTCACAAAATATCACCTATCAGACGAAAAATTTGTCGTAAACGCCCATGATAAATACTACCGCAATGGCAGATGGAGCAATATACTTGATGGTCATCTGCCACAACGCTAATAATTGCGGTGACGTACCCTCCATTTCAACGTTAATCACATCCTTTCTAAGCACATAACCCACAAACAGGGTAATGAGTAACCCACTTATCGGCAGCATAATATTGGCGGTAAGAAAGTCTAGAAAATCAAAAAAGTTAAACCCAGCTACCTTGTAGTCTGCCCAAATATTAAACGAAAACACACTCCCTAAACCCAACACCCAGGCAGTACCCGCGATGACGATATTAGCGCGAGCTCGTCCTATATTTTTTGCTTCCATTAACCAAGCGACACAGGGCTCTAGCAACGATATAGCCGAGCTCCATGCTGCGATTGATACTAAGACAAAGAAAATCGCCCCAATCAAAAGACCGCCAGGCATGCTGCCAAAGGCGACCGGCAAACTAATAAACATCAGACCAGGACCTTCGGTAGGCTCAATTCCAGGTGTAGCAAAAACAATGGAAAAGATGATCAATCCGGAAATAATAGCGACCGAACTGTCGAACAAAGCAACAATCAAAATAGTCTTACCAATATTGGCATCCTGTGGCATATAAGCACCATAGGCCATAATTGCCCCCATACCGATACTTAGCGTAAAGAAAGCTTGGCCCATCGCCTCTAAAACACCGCGCCAGGTCAATGCATCTAAGTCAAAGCTAAATAGAAAGTTCACGGCGGCACTAAAATTGCCCTTTAAAATACTAAACACCAACAGTAATAAGAGCATGACAAACAACAACGGCATCAAAGTCTCAACGGCGATTCCAAGACCCTTTTTGACACCACCTACAACGACCGCCACGCAAAGAATCATAAAGACTGATTGCCACATGATCAATCGACTAGGGTCCGATAGCAGTTCTGAGAATTTAGCGCTGGCCGCAGCACCATTAATACCCTGTAAGTCACCAGAGGAGATAAGGAAGATGTAATCTAAAGCCCAACCAGCAATAACAGAATAGAATGACAAGATGAGCATACCCGCGATCACGCCAAGCCATCCGACAACTTGCCACTTAGTATTGGCACCACTATCAGTCACCGCCTCACGCATAGAGTTAATGGGGCTCTGCCTACCATGGCGTCCAATTAGAACCTCTGCCATCATCACGGGGACGCCAATCAATAAGATACAGCCCAGGTAAACCAAAACAAATGCGCCACCGCCATTACTGCCAGCAACATAGGGAAATTTCCACATGTTTCCAAGTCCAACCGCAGATCCGGTAGCTGCCATGATGAACGTCCAACGGCTAGCCCAAGCCCCATGCATGCCTTTTTGCTGCAATCCCATAAGAGTATCTCCATTAAACCAGACGAAATTGTACTCACTCGCCACCAACTAACCTAATCATTGGCTCATCTATTTGGTATTTAGGAACAATTAACAATAATTCATGACAAACGACAGGTGAAACGTATAATTCACTCCATGAGTAAAAAATCGCCCAAGCAACAATCAACTACCATCGCGCTAAACAGAAAAGTGAAGCACGACTATTTTATCGAAGAGAAATTCGAGGCCGGTCTAGTGCTGCTCGGTTGGGAAGTCAAAAGCCTACGTGAAAGTAAAGTTAACCTCACCGACACCTACGTATTTGTTCGTAATGGCGAAGCCTGGTTAATTGGCACAAACATCACACCACTTTTGTCAGCCTCTACCCACTTTGTTACTGATGCTAAGCGAACACGCAAATTACTACTTAATCATCGTGAGCTGCAAAAACTTGAAGAGGGCGTTAACCAAAAAGGCCACACCGCCGTTTGCACCGCGCTGTATTGGAAAAATCACCTTATTAAGTGTGAGATCGCTCTTGCCAAGGGCAAGGCATCCTATGACAAACGCATGGACGATAAAGAGCGTGACTGGAATCGCCAAAAACAGCGCTTAATGCGTCATTCCTGATAGTATGCATCGTTACTAACGCTTAGATTCTAAGAATAAAATACAACAAACACGTAATCCATAAATATTATGGGTTAGCGACTGGAACTAAGTGACATGTTTGATAATGGCAAACGACCCAGCATTAAACCTAAACCCACTATCATTGCCCTTGGTACGTCTTTAGGTATTATCATCGGTGCCACAATTGGCGCTATTAAAGGTGATTTGAGATTTTGGGTCTCTATGGGCATCTGTTGTGGAGCCGCCTTTGGCTCAACGATCTACCGGCTCATGTCCAAGTAAAATTCCGGGGAGAGGCAATTGCTCCATCTAACAAGTTTATTAAGGTTCCCATTGTGATACCTGCAGTAACTCATGGCCCCACTCTCATCTTTGAGGGCTTCAAGCTGTTATGGCGGCGGGATATCCGCTGGTTGGTTATCATTCCGCTATTGATCAACATTATCCTCTTTGCCTCGGCGACATGTTTTGCTGCCAGTTGGCTACAAAACTGGATCACCACAATCACCACGTCAGTCCCCGAATGGTTGCAGTGGCTCTCATGGATAATTTGGTTTTTGTTTGCGATTTTGGCGCTGGCTATTTATGCGTTTACCTTTACTATTTTTGCAAACCTTATTGGGTCGCCATTTTATGGTGTGATTGCCCAAAGGGTGATTGCTGCAGAAACTCATACTACCCCAAGGGCAACCAATGTTGCCGAGTCGGCCTGCCAAAGTTTGGTTAGAGAGGTGCAGTTGATTATTTATTTTGTGCCGCGGACACTGGGTGTTGGGGCTATTGTTTTAATACTGAGTTTTATCCCAGTCGTGAATTTACTGGCGCCAATAATTGCGGCAAGCTGGGCGGCTTGGTGCTTGTGTTTACAGTACTTAGATTATGCTGCGGACACTGAAGGCGTATCCTTTGTGGATTTACGTAATAAGGTTAGCGCAAATCGGCTAAATTCAATGGGTTTTGGGTTTGCCACCATGGTAGCGTCGGCGGTGCCTGTGGTAAATCTGGTGATGTTGCCAGCATCAGTGGTTGCCGGCAGCCTATTATGGTGCCGACAACATCGTGATATTGGTTAGAGCGCGTCTTTTACAGGTGCGTCTACTTTAGATTTAGTTTCTTTGGGTGCTTTGGGTGTAGTTTCTGTCTGCGCTTTTAATTTAGATGCTTCAACTTTCGGCACATCTACTTTAGGATCGCTAGCAGGCTTTTTCTTGGCTGGGGGCCTAGGTGCTACCACTGGCCGAATAAGGTTTTCTTCAGGCATGGTGCATTTCAGCTTCATATCCAATAGTTTTTCTATAGGCTCTAACAGAAAAGCATCATCTTCGCAGGCAAAGCTAATAGAGATACCTGTTTTACCAGCCCGGCCTGTCCGGCCAATGCGGTGTACATAATCTTCGGGTTCTTCGGGCAGGGTATAGTTAATCACGTGGCTAACGCCATCGACATGGATACCACGGCCCGCAACATCCGTTGCTACCATGACTTTTAACGCACCAGACTTGAAGGAATCAAGTGCTCTCATGCGACGATTTTGAGGCACATCACCGGACAAAATACCTACCTTGAAACCCTGTTTTCTAAGCTTTTCATGCAGGGTGCGGCAAATATCTCGGCGATTGGCAAACACCATGACACTGTCAACGTTGTCACCCAGTAGTATGTTATTTAACACAGTAAATTTTTCTTTTGCAGTGGTAATTAATACCTGCTGGTCAACAGTGTCGGTTGCAACTCGCTCAGCACCAACTTCAACGGTCACTGGTTTGTCTGTCCAGGTTTCAGACAGTCGCAGTACTTCAGGTGTAAAGGTTGCCGAAAACAGCAGCGACTGACGGTCTTCGCGCTTAGGCGTTAAATTGACTAGACGACGGACCTGCGGAATAAAGCCCATATCAAGCATACGGTCAGCTTCGTCGATCACGAGTACTTCAACGCGATCAAGATAAATATCTCGGTTATTAGCAAAGTCCAACAACCGACCGGGTGTGCCCACTAAAATATCACAGTCATACTTCTGCATTTTTTGCAGTTGCTTTCCATAGTCCATGCCACCAACCAGTGTGTGTGCGGTTAGCTTGGTATGCTTTAACAGCTGGGTAGCGTCATCGCCAATTTGGATGGCGAGTTCTCGTGTTGGCGCTAAAATTAGAGTTCTGGCTTCACCTAGAAAACGCTGGTCTTCCACAGGATGATTAAGTAAGTCCGTAATCATATTGATTAGAAATGCAGCCGTTTTACCGGTACCCGTTTGTGCTTTACCAACAATATCGTGGCCATTAAGCGTATGCGGCAGCGAGGCGGCTTGGATAGGCGTGCAGTATTCAAAACCCGCATCTTGAATGCCACGCATCAATTCTAGTGGCAAGTCAAAATCGTGAAATCGAGCCTTACCCTTTTCCGGTGAAACTTTAAACTGCGAAAGATCCCAAGGCTTGTTGTCACGACTTGGAGATCGAGTAGTTGGTTTCATTTTCTGCTCAACAGCAACATCATATGTTTCAGAGGCAGATGTTTCTAATTTTTGTTCAGTCAAGGTTATTTACACAGTAATTTACAGAAATTTATTGGGCCATGAGTAATTCAGCCTATCGAGGTCGCGGAGTGTACCAGAATTGTTATTTACTCGCTGATAATAAATATTAACCCTGTACAGGCTCGCGACGAGTCGCCTAATTATAATAATCGACGATATTTACCTTTCCTTGAATTGCTCATTCAAGGAAGATAGCCACCTACATAGAAAAAGATACCTTGATGTCCATTCCAGCGACTCACCCAGAAACATCTCAGCCAAGGTTTATAGAGAATGCGCGCACGCTATTGCGACTGGCAGCGCCTTTAATTATTGGCCAAATTGCGGTGGTTGGAATGACCGTTACCGACATCTATATGGGTGGCCAGGTTGATGCAGATACCTTAGCCGCATTGCAACTCGGTGGTAGTGTCTGGTCAATGATAAATTTAATGGTGATTGGTATCATGATTGCCAATAGCCCGATCGTTGGAAACTTTTGGGGTGCTGGCCAACCAGGAAAAATCCGCTTTCAGTTTCAGCAGGTCCTCTGGCTGGCTCTGCCATTGGGTGTAGTGGTCATTAGCGCAGTGTTATTGGGTATCCACCTTGTCGGCCAGCTAGATATTTCAGCAAATGTGTACCGCATAACCGTTGGTTATCTTTATCCCTTTTTAATCACCGGTTTTATGTTTCCTGCATTCTTTGCCTTTCGCACCACCTTCGAGGGTATAGGCGATACCAGACCTGTGCTTGTGTTTAATGGCGCCGCTTTTGTTTTAAATGGTATTCTTGATTATGCTCTAGTCTTTGGTAAGTTTGGCCTGCCCGCCTTAGGCGGTATAGGTGCAGCTTGGGCGACGGTCGTCGTCATGACTTTTTTAGTCACCTGCATGGCCCTCTATGCTCGCCATTCGGCAACCTTAGAAAGTCTCAATCTCTACCATAAATTTGCCGCACCCAACCTTAAAGCTATGGCAGAAACGCTGCGTCTAGGCATTCCTATTGCCCTAAACATAGCAGCAGAATTTAGTTTTTTTGCTGTTATTCCGTTTATGATCGCTCATCTGGGTTCGGAGATGTTGGCAGCTCATGCTATCGCGATCAATATCGACTCACTCGTCTTTATGGTGCCGCTAGGTGTTGCCCAAGCACTGACTATTAAAATTGCTCATGCACAAGGAAGAGGAAATCCTCATGAAGCGAGGATGATATGTTTAGTAGGATTTAAACTGGTTTTAATACTTGCCCTTATGACCAGTTCTTTAAAGGTTCTGCTGCGCAACGATATAGCCTCACTTTTTAGCGCAGACCCAGGCGTGCAAATTATCGCAGCCAACTTATTTTTCTTTGCCGCTATGCTGGGCTTAGTTGACTGCCTACAAATGGCATGTAGTGGCGCACTGCGGGGTTATAAAGACGCGAGGATACCTCTTGTCATTCAAGTTATTGCCTTCTGGGTGATTGCCTTTCCTATCGCTTACAGTATTGCCTTAACCGACTTTTGGGGCCCACCCTTAGGCGTGTATGGCTTTTGGATCGGCACAGTTATTGCGGCATCTATTGCTGCCACCTGTTTGATTTATAGGTGGAACCTCGTGTCGAAAAATGAAATAAGAAAACTTACTCAGTCTCTGGAAAACGTCCCAGCGTGACACGCTCAAGGCCGTTGTAGTCGGCATGAGTGGCTATGGCTGTAAATCCCGCGGTAGTAAATAAACTGCGTACTGCGGTTCCTTGCTGATAACCATGTTCTACCAAAAGATGGCCATTAGGCCCCAAGTACATCGGGCTTTGCCCAATCACTATTTTCAAATCATCTAAACCATCTTGGCCAGAAACCAGTGCCGTGGTAGGTTCAAAACGCACGTCTCCTTCTGACAGATGCGGATCATTAATTTCGATGTAGGGCGGATTGCTAACAATCAAATGGTATTGTGCCGCGGCGCCCGACCCGGGCACCCGGCTAAACCAATCACTCTGATAGATGCTGACATTGTCTAGCTGACAATGCTGACGATTAATCTCGGCTAAATTGACGGCTGCCATCTGAGAATCTACCGCAGTCAGCTGCCAATCAATACGCTCGCTAGCCAATGCCAGAGCTATTGCGCCCGTGCCCGTGCCTAAATCAAGAACGCGAGCAGCTTTAGGTGCATCCAACCCTAAGGCTATTTCAACTAATAACTCAGTTTCCGGCCTGGGAATTAAAGTATCTGCTGAGACTTTTAAGTCTAATGTCCAAAACCCTTGGCGACCAATAATGAAGGCAACGGGCTCGCCTTTCAGCCGCTGTGCAAAAAGGGTTTCGAACTGTTTGATCTGAGCAGTTTCGAGTTGATGGTCAGGCCAAGTTTTAAGCCATGCTCGATCAACATCCATCGTAAAACAAAGCAATAATTCAGTATCCAACAGAGCGGTGTCACTCATACTTTGTAATTGTTCGCTGTACTGTAAAAGTTCAGCAACAGATTTTATAAGATACATTGATCCACCATTACTGGGCCAATTGGGCTAACTGCTCTGCCTGAAATTCATTAACCAGAGGCTCGATAATCTCGATAAGAGAGCCTTCCATGATCTCATTCAGCTTATATAAAGTAAGGTTTATACGATGGTCCGTAACTCGACCTTGAGGGAAGTTATAGGTTCGAATTCTCTCTGACCGATCACCACTGCCGACCAAGTTTTTGCGCTGATCTGACTGTTCTTGAGCAGTCGCATCATCCTGTGCTGCGGTTAACCGAGCTTGCAGTACTGCCATCGCTTTTGCTCGATTTTTATGTTGTGACCGCTCATCCTGGCACTCAACTACCAACCCAGTTGGTAAGTGGGTTAAGCGGATGGCTGAGTCGGTTTTGTTAACATGCTGTCCACCAGAGCCAGACGCTCGAAAAGTATCAACACGCAGGTCACCTTTGTTGATCTCAATCGCATCTTTCTCATCTGCTTCCGCCATAATCGCTACGGTACAGGCTGAGGTATGGATTCGACCCTGCGACTCTGTGTCTGGCACGCGCTGCACGCGATGGGCTCCAGATTCAAACTTGAGCTTTGAGTAAACGCCCTGACCCACGACTCTTACAATAATTTCTTTATAGCCACCATGATCGCCCTGATTCTCACTAATCAGCTCAACCTTCCAACGATTGGATTCTGCGAACTTGCTATACATGCGAAACAAATCGCCAGAAAAAATAGCCGCCTCATCACCACCGGTGCCGGCTCTAATTTCCAAAAAGACATTTTTACCGTCGTTGGGGTCCTTAGGTAATAACAGACGCTGTAAATCGAGCTCTATCAAGTCCAACTGCGCTTGCCCTTCACGCACTTCTTCGTTCGCCATCTCTCGAATATCAGGGTCGGCATCTTTAAAAAAGTTCTTGGCCTCGTTGATGTCGGACAGAACCTGCTGAAAACTGAGGTAGGCTTTTACCACAGGTTCAAGCTCAGCGTATTCTTTAGACAGTTCTCGATACTTGTCCTGATTTGCAATAGTTTCAGCATCGCTTAACAGCGCACCAACTTCTTCATGTCGCTCAGCAAGCAGATCTAGCTTACCTAAAATTGATGCTTTCATTCGGTTTTAAAGCCTAGTTTATGATTAATGGGTTGAACGTCGATGATGACGTCTCAATGTTTCTTCTTGTTTAAATCAAACAGTTCATTGGTCGCATGAATGGCATCTTCACGACCCTCCTCACCCGCCTGCGTAAGTCTCTTAGTGGGCTTATGCAGTAACTTATTGGTCAAATTACGCGCCAGCGTATTAATCACGTCCACTGAATCCTGGCCTCGTTTCAGTGAGGCAAGTGCTCTTTCGACCTCCTCATCACGAATAGTTTCGACACTGCTACGAAAAGCCCGGATCGTATCCACTGCAGCCAATGCACGATTCTGCCTAGACCAACTTTCCACCTCTTCGTCAATAATCTGCTGGGCCATATCGGCAGCAGAACTTCTGGCACGAATATTATCTTGAACAACCTCTTCCAAATCATCCACCGTATAAAGGTAAACATCTGAAAGCTCTTCGACTTCAGGCTCTATGTCTCTTGGCACCGCTATATCCACTAGAAACATCGGTTTATGTTTGCGTTTTTTAAGGGCCGACTCCACCGCACCTTTGCCCAGTATAGGTAGCTGGCTAGCGGTGGAAGAAATAATAATATCGGCGTTGGGTAAAAAGTCATGAATGTCAGACAACAAAATAACGTCGGCGGAATAATCTTCGCCCAGTTGTTGGGCTCGACTTAACGTTCTATTAGCCACCGTTATACGCCCAATATTCTTTTCTTTAAGGTGTTTTGCAACAAGATCGATGGTTTCTCCGGCACCGATCAGCAACGCATGGGCATCACTTAGGTTACTAAATATTTGCGCGGCCAAACTAACCGAGGCATAAGCGACAGAAACAGGGTTCTTCCCAATGGCAGTTTCAGATCGCACTCGTTTGGCCGCTAAAAAAGATTGCTGAAAGGCCTGATTAAGTGATGTCGATACGGTTCCCGCTTCACGCCCTACGGCATAAGCCGATTTTATCTGCCCAAATATTTGCGGTTCACCCATCACAAGTGAGTCCAGCCCACTAGCGACACGCATCATATGGCTGATGGCCTGGTTATCTCTATGACAGTAATAGCAATCTTGGAGTTGATTTAACTCAACACCCTTTGTGACCGCAAGCCAATCCAGTAGCTGCTCATCGCTGCAATCGCCTTGAAGATAAACCTCAGTACGATTACAGGTCGATAAAAGTGCTATTTCCTGAACGTCTAATATAGAACGAGCATCTTGCAAGGACGAAACCACTATTTCAGGGGCGAATGCAATCCGACCGCGGAGGTCCACAGATGCCGATTTATGATTGATACCGAAAGCCAAAATACCCATAGCAGTCAGAAAACGTTCCTTTTTTTGCACGCGTAAGGCTTGTTAACGCCCATTATCGTTGCGAGATGCTAATTTTACACGACTATTTCGTTGGATAGGCATTTATAGACCAATGTTTTATCAACAATAGGCTAAATTAAAGAAACTTTGACACTAGCAATTGTCTTAGACGCTGTTATCTACGAGAATAGCAGAATGAATAACTTATCTAGAGTCACCTTACTACTGCTATCCTTTGGAATCGCAAGCTGCGTTGCAACGACCCAGGCCATCGACGACACTTTAAAGACTGTTAGTGTGGCGTCGAATGAAACCCAGTCTGAACCCATCGATCAACAGATCAAGCCTATTGCCATTGATACTCTTTACGACCTCCTAGTCGGCGATGTTGCTCTAGGCCGTAATCAATTTAAGATAGCACTTGATAATTATAGCCGTCAGGCACGACTAACCGCTGACAAAGAGGTCATTGCGCTAGCCCATCGAATTGCCGAATATGTACGTGACCAAGCTGTTCAGCTGGAGATGGCTCTTCTATGGGTAGACACTTCTCCGGATGACCCTGAGGCGCATAAAGCGGCTCTTCAAGCTTATTTAAACCAAGGTGATGCGCTGACTGCACTCACGCATGCTAGCTGGCTCTATCAATATCACAATGATCTAGATTCCTTACTATTAGTGACCACCACCTTTGACTCACCGAGCCAAATAGCTAGCCTGATTGATTCCGTGAAAAAGTTGCCTTTTAGTCGGGAAAAACAAGCTATCACTCACCTTTTAACCGCTGTACTTGAGCAGAAACTCGGCCAACTCAAGGACGCAGAGCGCAATGCTAGAGCATTTTTAGCCGCAGTGCCCGCCGATCAACGCGGACTACTGTTGCTGTCTCAACTACTACATCAACAAAACCGCAGCGATGAAAGCATCGAGTTACTAATCGATGCACTAAAAGATAAGCCCAACAATAGGCCGCTACGTCTTCAATATGCACGCTTTTTGGCTACCAATACACCCAAAAAAGCTATCACGCAATTTGAAATTTTGCGCGATGACAATCCGAAAGATCAAGAAGTAAACTTTCTACTCGCATTAATGCAGCTTAGCCACGGTGACATTGCAGCTGCTGAAAACTTATTTGAACAAGCATCTGCGAAGCCAAGTTTACGTTCCGATGCGCAATATCATTTGGGAGCTATCTCTGAGCAAAAAGGCGATATATCTGGCGCAATGAGCCGTTACACTCAGGTTCGCTTTGGTCGCAACTACATTGCTGCGGCCTCGCGCTTGAGTGCTCTGCTGGCTAAACATCGAAGCATGAGCCAAGCACAGCAGTACCTGCAACGCATGCGTTCGAGCCAACCCACACAGGCGGTGATACTTTTCCAAGTCGAATCCAACTTGCTTCTCAACGCTCAAAAACCATCTCAAGCGTTAGTGGTTCTATCCTCAGGGCTGGATTATTTCCCTAATGATCCGCAACTGCTTTATGCGCGCTCCATGGTCGCTGAGCAACAGGATGATTTTGTTCTAGCCGAACAGGACTTGCGTGCGATATTAGCGCAAGACCAAAACAATGCCACAGTTTTAAACGCCCTAGGTTACACGATGATTTTACATACGGATCGTCGCGAAGAGGCGTTCGAACTAATCTCTAAAGCCTATCAATTAGAGCCTAAGGACCCCTCCATTATTGACAGCATGGGCTGGGCGTTATTTAAATTGGGCAAAACGGAACAGGCCCTAGACTTCCTCAAGCAAGCTTTTGAGATAATGCCTGATCCCGAAATTGCCGCGCATTTAGGAGAGGTCCATTGGACTCTAGATAACCGCAAAGACGCATCCATAATATGGCAGCAGGGCTTGCAATCGATACCGGATCACAAAGGTATCATTAATACCATGCTACGCCTCAGCGTTCCTGAGTCGATCGAGCAATGAACTCATGCTTGAGTTCGAGTCGTTGGCTAGGGCCAGGATTTTGTATTTTGTTATTTGTCAGTGGCTGCTCCATTATCCCAAATAGTGATTCAACCAGACAGACATGGCAAGAACACCAGCTGAAAGCCCAGGAAATAGTAAACTGGCACATTAAAGGTAAGTTAGGATTTAAGTCTTCTAATCAAGGAGGCAGTGCCAGTATCGATTGGCTACAACGCGAAGAGCAATATCAAATCTCCATGAGCGGCCCCCTTGCCGCTGGTCGTGCGACTATTAAGGGTGATAAGCGGATCGCCCATATGCAACGCGGAAAACAACACTATAGTGACACTCCGCAGGGCCTCGCTTTGCAGCTAACCGGTCTCTCACTTTCAGTAAATGACCTTGTTTGGTGGGCTAAGGGAATACCTTCACCGCATCAGGCTTTAATTAATAATTTAAACCTTACAGCAAATGGTGTTGCAACGAAGTTCGACCAAAATGGTTGGCAACTCATTTTTTCCAGATACCAAGTTACCAGTCAAGGCAACCTGCCTAGAAAAATAATCGGTCAACGAGGGCAGCAAAGCTTTACACTAGTCATATCAAGCTGGCGTTTTCCAAGTAACTAACACAAGAGCCAAGATAATTACCGTGAAAACCATGTCGACTCTGATCTTACCTTCACCGGCAAAAATCAATTTGTTTTTGCGAATCACCGGCCAGCGCCCAGACGGCTATCATAATCTTCAAACGCTATTTCAGCTGCTGGATTTCGGAGACACTCTGAGTTTTACCTCTAATTCATCGGAGGAAATTACGATCGACTCGGAAATAGACGGTATTGCTACAAAAGATAATTTAATTTTCCGTGCGGCACTTATATTGCAACAGCATGTCGGCATCAAGCACGGCTGTGCTATTGCGCTCAACAAAAAACTGCCCATGGGTGCAGGTTTAGGCGGTGGGAGTAGCAACGCAGCAACTACACTCGTTGGTTTAAATTCCCTTTGGCAATGCGGCGTTCCCTTGATTGAGCTAGCAAAATTAGGACGTAAATTGGGCGCTGATGTCCCCGTTTTTGTTCTCGGTGAAAGCGCCTTTGGCGAAGGAATTGGCGATCTATTAACGCCAACAAAACTGTCTAAGCGTTGGTTTTTAGTGGTAACTCCCGATTGTCATGTCCCAACCGCTGAAATTTTTTCAAATCCTCAATTGACAAGGAACTCTTCACCGATCAAAATACGCGCCCTCGCAGGGGAGCAGTACAGGAATGACTGCCAAAGTGTGGTTTTAGAACTCTATCCAGCAGTTAAACAAGTGCTAAAATGGATGGAAAACTTTGCTACCCCTTTGATGACAGGAACTGGTGCTAGCGTATTTTGTAGCTTTGACAACCAACTAGAGGCCAAAGAGGCCCTTGGTCAGGTACCAAAGCAATGGAAGGCATTTACAGCTCAGGGGGTAAATCACTCTCCACTGCATCAACAAATGAGGAAGCTTTTTACTGGGGCGTGGCCAAGCGGTTAAGGCAACGGGTTTTGATCCCGTCATCGGAGGTTCGATCCCTCCCGCCCCAGCCATTTTTAACTATCACGAGCAATAGGAATACCGACGTGGCTAGATTAATGGTGTTTACCGGAAACGCAAATCCGGAGTTAGGAAATGAAATTGCCCGATCGCTGGGAGTGACTCCAAGTAATGCACTTGTTGGTCTCTTCTCAGACGGGGAAATCAATGTGGAAATTCGAGAGAATGTTCGCGGACACGATGTGTTTATTGTGCAACCTATCTGTGCGCCGACCAACAGAAATCTAATGGAATTGGTGCTTATGATTGACGCTCTTCGACGCGCGTCAGCAGGGCGAATAACTGCAGTAGTGCCCTACTTTGGTTATGCTCGTCAAGATCGCCGGGTCAGATCAGTCCGAGTCCCTATTAGCGCTAAGGTAGTGGCTGATATGCTTTCAAATGCAGGAGTGGACCATGTCCTTACTGTGGATTTGCATGCAGAGCAAATACAAGGATTCTTTAACTGTACCGTCGATAATATTTATGGTGCTCCAGTTCTGCTGGACCATATTGAGCGTCAAAATCATAAAAATTTACAGGTTGTTTCACCCGATATTGGTGGCGTTGTTCGAGCTCGTGCTGTCGCCAAACAATTAGGTTGCGACTTAGCTATTATCGATAAACGACGTCCTTCAGCCAATGAAAGCGAAGTGATGAACCTCATCGGTGAGGTTGCTGACCGTACCTGTGTGCTAGTTGATGATATGGTCGATACTGCGGGCACGCTATGTAAAGCAGCCCAAGCACTTAAAGAAAAAGGCGCGAGTAAAGTCGTAGCCTATGCAACACATGCCGTATTATCAGGTGCTGCAATTGATAACATTACAAATTCAGAACTAGACGAATTAATTGTCACTAATAGTGTTCCTCTCAGCGAGGAAGCCAAGCAGTGCAGTAAAATTAAAGTGCTTGCTATAGGTCCGCTGCTCGCGGAGTCGATACGTCGCATTAGTAATAAAGAATCTATCAGTGCCATGTTTTTATAACAGGGCTTGATGTAACCGCCTCATAAAGAGGCTTTTAAACTCCATCACAGGTCTGGTCGCGGTCTGTAATGGCATAACTTTGGAGACTATTATGTCTACTGATTTTACTCTACACGCGAAAGGTCGCGAGGATACAGGGAAAGGTGCGAGCCGCCGCCTGCGTCGTCTGGCCGGAGAAATACCCGCTATTGTCTATGGCGGAAAGAAAGATCCAGCAATGTTGACTCTGTTACATAAAGATGTCGCTAAGGCCTTGGAAAACGAAGCCTTTTACTCACATATCGTCACATTGGATATTGATGGTTCATCTGAAGATGTTATTTTAAAAGACGTGCAACGTCATCCTGCTAAGAAGCAAATTCTACATTTGGATTTCTTCCGCGTTAATAAAACAACTAAATTACAAACGAAAGTTCCACTGCACTTCATCAATGAAGATAGCAGTATTGGTGTTAAAACAGGCGGTGGTATTGTTGCGCATACGATGACCGAACTCGACATTATGTGTCTGCCAAAAGATCTACCTGAATATATCGAAGTTGATATGGCAGATATTGATCTTGGCCAGATTGTTCACATCTCAGACATTAAACTACCTAAAGGTGTTGAGAGTGTTGCATTGAGCCACGGTTCTGACCATGATCTGTCAGTTGCTACAATTAATAAGCCCAAAGCAGCGCCAGTTGACGAAGATGCTCCGGCAGTTGATGCTGATGCTGATGCTACCGAAGGCAGTGATGATAGTGATGAGGGTACAAGCGAAGAGTAAGCTTCCGTCTTGCCCACCATGAGGCCCTGACATTGGATACACCCGTTGAGTTAATTGTAGGACTGGGAAACCCCGGTCCTACCTACGAACGAACGCGTCACAATGCTGGGGCCGACTTGGTTCTGGATTTGGCAAAATCGCTTAATGTGGAACTTAAAATAGAGTCAAAGTTCTTTGGTGATACAGCTAAAGTTACCCTGAATGGACAATCGCTAAGACTCCTTATTCCAAGTACTTTTATGAACCGCAGCGGTCAATCAGTGACAGCATTATCTCGGTTTTATCAGATTCCTTGTGAACGTATCCTAATCGTCCATGACGAGCTAGACCTGCCACCTGGCATTGCTCGGTTTAAAAAATCTGGCGGGCATGGCGGGCATAATGGATTACGAGATACCATCAAGTGTCTTGGAAATAATAGTGACTTTGCTCGCCTTAGAATAGGTATAGGTCACCCAGGAAATGCCAGACAAGTTGCAGACTATGTGTTAAAAAAGGCTGCTCCGAAGGACCAAGATCTAATCAATAACAGTATGGATGATGCTATTCGTTCTCTACCGCTGGCAGTAACAGGCCAATGGGAAAAAGCCATGAATGATCTTCACTCTGCTGATTAAATCGTACCCGAGTTGCATCGAATAAACCAAACAAGCACAAGGATTTTAATATGGGTTTTAACTGCGGCATTGTCGGCCTACCCAACGTTGGTAAGTCAACCCTGTTTAACGCGCTAACCAAGGCGGGTATCAGTGCGGAAAATTTTCCCTTTTGCACAATCGAGCCCAATACTGGCGTGGTTCCCATCCCAGATGCACGGCAAGATAAAATTTCTGTGATCGTTAATCCCGAACGGGTAGTCCCCACCAGTATGGAATTTGTGGATATTGCTGGATTAGTTGCCGGAGCATCCAAAGGCGAAGGGCTAGGCAATCAATTTCTTGCTAATATTCGCGAGACCGATGCTATTGCACATGTTGTGCGTTGTTTTGAAGATGAAAATGTCATTCATGTGGAAGGTAAAATCAGCCCACCCGATGATATCGAAGTTATAAACACTGAACTCGCCCTAGCAGATCTTGAGAGTGTCGAAAAATCCTTATTAAGAGTAGCCAAAGCAGCTAAAGGAAAGGACAAAGACTCAGTTGCTCTGCAAGAACTCCTAGAGCGGATTTTGCCGCACCTTAACGAAGCAAAACCACTACGATCTTTCGGCCTCACTGAGGATGAACTAAAGTTACTTAAGCCTCTAAGTCCGTTAACACTAAAGCCAACCATGTATATTGCTAATGTTGACGAAGAAGGCTTTGAAAATAATCCTCATCTTGATGCGGTTAGAGTGATCGCTGAACAAGAAGGTGCCGTGGTAGTTCCTATATGTAATAAACTCGAAGCGGAAATTGGTGAGCTTGAAGATGACGAGCGTGACGAATTCCTTGCAGAGCTAGGCATGGAAGAACCTGGCCTTAATCGCGTTATTAGGGCTGGTTACAGTCTATTAGGCCTGCAAACCTACTTTACCGCAGGTGTTAAAGAAGTGCGTGCTTGGACTATCCCTGTAGGTGCTAGCGCCCCTCAGGCTGCAGGTAAGATTCACACGGATTTTGAAAAAGGTTTTATTCGCGCTGAAATCGTTGGCTACGATGACTACATTGCTGGTAACGGTGAGCAAGGTGCCAAAGATGCTGGAAAATGGCGCCTTGAGGGAAAAGATTATATCGTCCAAGATGGTGATGTAATCCATTTTCGGTTCAATGTTTAGTCCCGTGGCCACTTTTAAGTGAGCCAGCTCTCAGGCCGCTGGAAGCTTGGCTTATTATTGGCCACAAGCACCGCATTGATGTGGGGCGTGCTGCCCGTTATGTTGTCGGGGTTATTGAACACTCTAGATCCTATTACCACCACCTTCTTTCGGTTTTTTGTGGCAGCTATTTTTATTACTCCCTATCTTATTCTTCGGGGAAAACTGGTCAACCGCCACAAAATAGCCTCCTTTAAGTTGGTGAGACAATTTTTATTCGCCGGATTATTCCTGACCATTAACTACGCTCTTTATATTCTTGGTCTTCAAAAAACGTCTGCAGAAGCGTCTCAGGTAATGATGCAGATATCCCCGATACTGCTTTTGCTAGCGGGTGTTTGGGTCTTTAAAGAACAGTTTTCTCCTCTACAATGGTCTGGCTTTATTATATTTTCCAGTGGGCTAATTATGTTTTTTAGCCCTCGATTTAATGATGTTTTTATCTCACTTAGCGACTACGGTATCGGGTTATTAATGCTTATGGGCGCCGCAGTGAGCTGGGTGGGTTACGCGATTATTCAAAAAGTGTTGCTGCGGGAATTTAATGCCGAAGAAACGATGTTAGTGTTCTACTGGATTGGCGCCATTGTGTTTTTGCCTTTCTCAAGTTTTGATAGCTTAGATCAGTTAACCTCATTTCAATGGCTACTATTGATTCTTTGTGGCTTTAATACGCTTATAGCTTACGGCTGTTTCTCTGAATCGATGGTGCATATCGAGGCCTCTAGAGTGAGCGCAGTAATCGCGATAACACCATTAGTGACCGTCTCTATTGTCCAGCTTATTCCAATACCTGGCATTATTGCAGAGCCTCTCTTTCTGGTTTCTATAATCGGAGCTCTCTGCGTTGTCGGCGGATCAATAATCACCGCAACTGGCAGAATTAAAGCCTAGTTTTTAAGGCTAGTTATTGGGTGCCATCGATAAAAATGCGGCAACCACTGGATCCTCTAAATTCCGCTTAAAACAGCAAAGTCCCAAATCAAAGGGGACAATTTGCGTATCAGGTAACAGGTCCACAAGATCTTTTACCGGACTGTTGTCGGCCACCACAATTGGCGACAAGCCTATGCCAAAGCCTAATGCCACCATACTCACCAGAGCCTCTTGCCCCGACACCTGAGCATACACATTTGGCCGCCCCGCATGTTTGTGTCGAAACCATTGTTCAAAACGCTTTCTGGCAACCCCATGTTCGGGCAGAATAATGGGCACATTCGCCCACTCGACGCTATCCGCTTGGAGCGACTTTTTTACCGCACCGTTTATCTTTGGCGTTGCAATGCCTAAGGGCACAGTCGCTATACTCTGGAAATGAATGCTGCTGGAGAGATCATCCGGTTTCGCCGCTATAGCAAGGTCAACGCCTTGATTCTTAATTTGGTCAATACCATCCGCCGCATCTCCGGTATCAAGATAAATATCAACATTGGGGTGGGCTTGCCTAAACTTCTCTAATAACGGTGGTAAATAGGCATAGGATGCGGTCACAGAACAATAAATATTTAGTGACCCCGACAACTTTTTCTGCGTCTGGTTAAGGGATTGCTTGAGCAATTCAAGCTGATCTATTTGCTGCTCAACATAGTTTAAAAACTGCTGACCCTCCCTGGTCAGGACAACCGATCGATTATCGCGAATCAACAGCTGGCTACTCAACTGCTCTTCCAACCTCTGAATGGCTCGGCTCAAGGTGGACGGGCTGACGTGATTGGCAGCCGCGGTTTTACCGAAGTGCAAACTACCAGCAAGATGTTGAAACAGACTCATTGATCGAATATCCATACCGAATAGTACTCAATACCTATCGTTATTGCAAAATATGAAACGTTATGTTGTTTACATATCGTTTTAAGCAACGACATTTTTTAGTTACACTGCGCAGCCCAAGGCCAAACCGCTTGGTATGACCATACTTGAATAACCAACCGCACAGCGGTTACCGGAGAACGCAATGGCTAACTATTTCAATACTCTCAGCCTCAGCAACAAGCTGAGTCAGCTGGGCAAATGTCGCTTTATGGATCGCAGCGAATTTACCGATGGTTGCGACCTCATTAAAGACTGGAACATCGTTATTATTGGTTGCGGCGCCCAAGGCCTTAATCAAGGTCTAAATATGCGCGACTCAGGACTCAATATTTCCTATGCACTACGCGCCCAAGCCATTGCTGAGAAACGTCAGTCGTATCTTTGGGCCTCTGAGAACGGATTTACCGTAGGCACCGCCGAAGAACTCGTCCCTGCCGCTGACTTGGTGCTTAACTTAACCCCAGACAAGCAGCATACCGCCGCGGTTACTGCTGTAATGCCACTAATGAAGCAAGACGCTACTCTGGCCTACTCTCACGGCTTTAATATTGTAGAAGAAGGCATGCAGATCCGTCCTGACTTGACCGTTATTATGGTTGCGCCCAAGTGTCCCGGCACTGAAGTACGCGAAGAGTACAAGCGCGGCTTTGGCGTGCCAACACTCATTGCTGTGCACCCAGAAAATGACCCTAGAGGCAACGGCCACGCCATTGCTAAGGCCTATGCCTCAGCCACCGGTGGTGACCGTGCCGGCGTACTGGAATCATCCTTTATCGCCGAAGTTAAGTCCGACTTAATGGGCGAGCAAACTATCCTTTGCGGGATGTTGCAGACCGGCGCAATATTGGGCCACCAACAGTTACTAAACCTTGGTGTTGATGCAGCCTATGCTCGCAAGTTAATACAGTACGGTTGGGAAACAGTCACTGAAGGTCTCAAGCACGGTGGCATTACCAATATGATGGATCGTCTAAGTAACCCTGCAAAAATCAAAGCTTTTGATATGGCAGAAGAGTTAAAAGTGATGTTAGCGCCATTATTCCAAAAACATATGGACGACATTATTGAAGGTGAATTTTCACGCACCATGATGGTTGACTGGAATAACGATGACGCTAACCTTTTAAAGTGGCGCGCCCAAACCGCAGACACCAGCTTTGAGCAAGCTGCAGATTGTGATATTGAAATTACAGAGCAAGAGTACTATGACAAGGGTATCTATCTGGTTGCCATGATCAAAGCGGGCGTTGAGCTAGCGTTTGACACCATGGTTGCCTCAGGCATTATCGAAGAGTCTGCCTATTATGAGTCACTGCACGAAACCCCATTAATTGCCAACTGTATTGCCCGCAACAAACTCTATGAGATGAATGTGGTTATATCGGATACCGCTGAATACGGTAACTATTTGTTTACCCATGCTGCTGTGCCACTACTGCAAGCACACGCTGATGTACTGACCTTAGAGGACCTAGGCGGCGGTCTAACCGACCCCTCAAATGCCGTGGATAACATTCGCTTAATTGAAGTCAACGATGCCATTCGTGATCATGATGTAGAGATTATCGGTCATGAACTGCGCGGCTACATGACAGACATGAAGCGTATTGTAGAAACAGCTAACGATTGATATAAAGTGCCCGAAAAAGCAACTGTGCACTGACACCGATTAACCTAATTAGGCGATAAAGCGCCGTCTAATTAGGTTGCTTTTCTTCACTCAATAACGTTTTCACTAACGAAATTGCCATCAGAGCCATCACCACTGAAAACGGCAATGCACCAATAATCATCACCGACCTTAATGCATCCATCCCACCGGCGGACAATAGCACCCCTATCAAAAGTGCAAAAATTACACCCCAGATCACTACATGCTTCGTATGTTTCTGGCCCTGGTTACCGCCAGACGCAAGCGTATTGATGATCAAGATCCCCGAATCTGCTGAGGTGACTAAAAAGGTCAATAGTAAAGTTACGATGACCACTGAAAGTGCAACGGCTAGCTCAGGGGATAGGATTAAGTTAATGGTTTTAAACAACTGTGCTGAAATGTCCGCATTAACAATAGAGCCTTGCGCAACACCAGACAGCTCAAGATCTATGGCCGTGGCGCCTATAAAGGCAAACCACACCAAACAAATCAATGAGGGAATAACCATCGCTCCAATGACATATTCACGAATGGTTCGGCCGCGAGATACCCGGGCTAAAAACAGTCCTACAAAAGGTGCAAAGGCTATCCACCAAGCCCAATAGAAAATAGTCCAAGTACCCTGCCAGCCCTGTAGAGCTGCAGAAGTGGCATCGCCGCTGTCTGTCCATACCGTCGACGACATCGCAGGCAACGCAACGAGATAGTCCCAAATAGCATAGAAAAAGGTTTGTAACGCAAAGAAGGTTGCGCCAAATAGCACAAAGAAGGCAATCAAAAACACAGATAAACCCATGTTGATATTTGATAGCCACTTGATGCCTTTTTTAAGACCGGACATTGCCGACAAGCACGAAGCACTAATAATAAGGATTACACCAAACACTTGAGCCGCTAGAGTCGGTTTACCATTGTCACCCACCAGCCAGTCTGCACCACTAATATTGAATAAGCCTGAGGCAAACTGTGATACGCCATAACCAATGGTGACACTTAATCCTACGATGGTGGCTAAAATAGCGACTATATCCACGACATGCCCAGCGCTGCCTGACATGGCTCGACCAAATAGCGGTTGTAGAGCACTACGGATCGTCAGCGGTAAGCCGCGGTTGTACGAGAGATAACCTAAAGAAATACCTACCACTCCATAACAGGCCCAGGGGGTAAAGCCATAGTGCAGCATTGCCCACTTGTAGGCATTGCGAACATTGTCTTCATCCAGACTACTGGTAATACCTTTAATAGTATCGGGATTATTAGCGAAGTGGAAAATAGGTTCGGCGGTAGAATAGGTCAACATACCAATGCCAATGCCGGCACCAAACATCATGGACAACCAGGTGAACATTGAAAATTCCGGTTTTTCATCCGGCTTACCCAACCTTACATGAGCCGTGCGAGGCCATATACCCAAGGCTAAGCAGACAACCGTATAAAAAGCGGTGACGTAAACATACCAGCCACCAAAGTTGGCCGTCGACCAGTTCTGTGCAGCCAACAGCACTTCACCCGCAACAGACGGTGACAAACCTACCCATATAACGAGTGCTCCGATAAGTAACTTGGGCACCATGGCAACGACCCGATTAAAACCCTCATAAAATCCAGATTTTTCGGTGGTAATCGCAACGGCTGGTTGATTATCGTTCGACTCTAGCTGGCCCAAAATATGCTCTCCTCTTTAATCACTTACGGTGTCTGTTGCCACTTTTATAATTTTATGCAGTCTAACCTGACTATAAAAGATGCCCCTCTTATGTCGAATATCAGGATGACCAAGCAAAACTGAAGCTACATCCTATTGCAGTGATAAAGAGAGAGCAACGAATTATACTAAAAAAGGTACTTTCCAGACTTGACTCAAAGCGACTGCAAGTGTAAATTCTCGCCTCCCAAAGACTAGGTCAATATGACCAGTTAAAATCGATAGCTACGTAGCTCAGCTGGTTAGAGCACAGCATTCATAATGCTGGGGTCGGTGGTTCAAGTCCACCCGTAGCTACCATACAAATCTAAGATTTACATAACGTCTCATATCCACCTTAAAACTCAGCACTATAAACCGCCTACTGTTTTATCTTTAGACTCTGAGTCTATTCAGATTTAAAATTAAAGCTGCCGAACGGCACATAAGATTGTTTAACTTTTCTGTAAAATTTAAAGGCATAATGATTTCGCCTTAAACCAAACTGGGATTGTGGCAAACACGCCATCTCATAGTGCCTATGCAAGTGAATTTAAAAAGCTGGCCGGTGCAGCTCCAGCGTGGCAATATCTACATTAATCTGGGAAGCTAAACTATGAAAGCACACGGCCTCAATCCTCGTATTCGCAAATCTCCCTATTTTAAATCGACGCTAAAATATGGTGCAACTGAGTTCCACCCGTATAACGGTATGTGGATGCCGGTTGGCTATGACACGCCGATTAATGAATATTGGAACACTATCGAGCGCGCCGGCCTTTGGGATGTTGGGGTGCAGCGCTGCGTTCAAATATCGGGCCCTGAAGCCGAAAAATTTATGAGCATGCTGACTCCCCGTAACATCAGTAACATTAAAGTTGGTCAATGCCGCTACATTGTTATGACTAATCAAGAGGGCGGAGTGCTCAATGATCCTGTAATGATGCGCATGGCAGAGGACAAATTTTGGCTTTCAACTGCCGATAGCGATATGTATCTTTGGACCAAGGGCGTTGCCTGCTATTCCGGTCACAATGTAGACATCGATACGCCTGCGGTTTATCCCCTGCAAATTCAGGGGCCACGATCTCATCTTATTGTCGCTAGCCTCTTTGGTGACGAGGTTCTCGACCTTAAATACTACGATTGGATGAAGGCTGAAATTAACGGTATTAACGTTATTATTTCACGTACTGGCTATAGCTCTGAAGTTGGTTTTGAGATCTACATACTAGGTTACGAGCGCGGTGATGAGCTCTACGAAGCTATTATGCAAGCAGGTAAACCCTTTGAGCTCGCGCCAGGGTCGCCCAACCGTATTCGTCGTATTGAAGGTGGTGTATTGGACTACGGATCTGATATTTTGGTCGACAACAACCCACTTGAATTAGGTATGGACCGTCTGATCGATTTCGATAAGGCAGACTTTATTGGCAAGGCCGCCTTGGAGAAGATCCGCGATGAAGGTGTTAAACGCAAGATGGTAGGTGTCTTTATGGACGGAGAAATTTTCCAGAAAAACAATGAACATCGCTGGCCCGTTTTTGACCACGCTAAGAAAGTGGGTGAAGTCACCTCAGCGGTGTATTCACCGAGACTAGAGCGGAACATCGGTTTTGCGTTACTGGATATAACCTACGACAAAATCGGTGCGGAACTAGAGGTAGAAACACCAGAGGGTCGTCGCAATTTAAGCGTTACCTCTCTTCCATTTATCGATCCAGAGAAGAAAATTCCACGGCAGTCGTTGAGAAATTAACAACAAGACTGCTGCTCTTTGGTGACGCTAGCCTTTGGAATTTTCAATACTGATATGGCGAAAATTGAGGACTAACCTATCTCTGCTATTTTGTTATCAAAACCTGCTCAGAGCTATTCCTTGACCTTAGCCCCAGTCAACTGAGCAACCGCAGACAGCGTGGTTTGAGCGGCATTTAGACCTAATCTAAAGTCTTTGTCGCTAAAGGTTGTCCAAACATCTAGAGGCGTGTGCCAGGTTGGATTCCACCCGGCACCTGTATGCGCTCCACGTTCATTTTCTCTCAGGCTAATAGACGGAACGATATTCATAAAGGGTGTGGAATCAGTATTGGTCATGTGTGGTCCCACTGTGGCTGGGTAATCTGTGTTGTAGGCATCAGCCGCTGCTTTGAATACAAAGGCTAATACCATTGACTGCTCTGCCAGGTCTGAATTAGATTGAAACTCAATGTTTACATCGGCCTCTGGTCGCTGTTCTGCACTGACTGACCCATCAGCTCGGGGTGCACCATGGTCCCATAGCATCATGTCGTGCTGAATCATCCCCAACCATCGAGGCTCGGGATAAATACCCGAACCAACGGGACTTTCAATACCCTGCAGTTGTTGGCGCTGCTCAACGTACGCCTTAGACCCATTAAGCCCTGTCTCTTCATTATTCCAAAGCGCAAACCGAATAGAACGCTCCGTAGTGACATCAGGCGCATTGAATATACGCGCTAGTTCCATCACCAAGGCGGTACCGGAACCATCATCATTAACGCCCTCGTTCACTCCATGTCCGTCCATGTGAGCACCAACTATATACATTTCTTCGGGGTGGGTAGTCCCAACCTTAGTGCAATACACTTGCTGTCGTTCACCATTGACTGGTTCCTCCGCATTAAGCGCCTGTATCCGCTGATAGGGTTGAGCCGTCAAATCTCGGTTAACACCGGTTTCAGATCGATAACCATAAACCGATGCACCGCCAGGACCACTGCCATTGCGACCCACAGCACCACCGGTTGATGTCTGGAGTTGTGCCGGGTCATTCACAACGGGTTTGCGGGCCCTAGGTGCTAAAGGCTCAGAGTTAAAGGTATAGGTTATGCGTTCAATATTGTCACAACCAACCTCGCGCAACTGTTGCTCTATCCAAGCTATCGCGCTGCGATTGCGAGCGGTACCCTGTCGACGATCGCCAAATTGAGTAAGACCTTTAAGTGTAGTTTTATAACTATCAAGCGTTAATCGATCAACCAATGTCTTGGTTGAATCATCACTTGGGTGAGCCTCTGAACCGGCCCCATTAGCTAACAATATGAGCAATGAGCTTCCCAGAAAAACCCTTGTACAGATATGCTTAGTCTTTCCCAAAAGATGAACAGCCTTAGCATTTAAATCGGGCATAACCATGACTCCTTTTTAAAACCTAATTTTTACCTATAGATCTAGTGTAAGCCGTTGGTCTGGCAATGCAAAATTGTGAGCCCACTAGTAACCTAACGCAATGGTGCTTCCCACTGCACTTAGTTTTGTTTATTCTTGCGTTGCGCGCTAAAAAATGCCGCAATGCCTAGCTGTAAAACACCTAAACCATGGATATGCACTCTATGAATCATCTTCTTTTTACTCTTGTACTTTGTCTAAGTTTTTCCAACATTGCCTATGGCGATAAAATAGACCTTGATGAACTCGTTAAAAAAGAAGGTTTCATTGATTTTTATGTGGACGAGAATCAAGGCAAGCTCTATCTAGCAATTGACAAACTTAACCAAGACTTTCTGTATTTAAGTGCCCTCACATCAGGTATTGGGTCTAATGATATTGGATTAGACCGCGGTCAGTTAGGTGGCACTAGAGTCGTGGCATTTAGAAAAAGCGGCAATAAAGTATTTTTGGTACACAAAAATATGGCTTTTCGCGCCTCCTCTGACAATCCCGATGAGGTGCAATCAATACAAGATGCTTTTGCAGAGTCTATTCTATGGGGTTTTGATATCTTGCAAAAAGATGGCGAGAGTCTAATCGTTGAGGCAACAAAGTTTTACTTACAGGACACTCATGGCGTAGCCCAACGATTAAGTCGCGGAGATCAAGGGAGCTATAAGACCGATTCGAGCCGATCCGGATTGCACTTTCCAATGGTCAAAAACTTTCCTCAAAATACCGAGGTTGAAGCTACTATCACCCTCACAGGAAAGGCCACAGGGGCCTCGATCAAATCGGTGGTACCAACCCCAAATGCAGTTACAGTGCGTCAACGTCATTCTTTCGTACAACTTCCTGATGACAAGTACACACCGAGAGCGTTTGATCCTCGAGCAGGATTTAACCGAGTGGCGTTTATGGATTTTGCAACACCTATCACTGAGCCTATTAATAAACGTTATATCACTCGTCACAGGTTAATCAAAAAAAATCCCAAGGCAGCTCTCTCTGAGGCAGTAGAACCGATTGTTTATTATCTTGACCGAGGCACACCCGAACCGGTTAAGTCCGCCTTGCTGGAAGGGGGAAACTGGTGGAATCAAGCATTTGAGGCCGCCGGATTTAAAAATGCATTTCGCGTCGAGATCGCTCCGCCAGATATGGATTTTCTCGATGTTCGCTACAACGTTATTCAGTGGGTGCATCGTTCAACGCGCGGTTGGTCTTATGGCGCTAGCGTGAAAGATCCTAGGACTGGCGAAATTCTAAAGGGTCATGTATCACTGGGATCGCTGCGCGTTAGACAGGACTATCTGATTGCCCAAGGGCTCTTACAGCCCTTTGGAGAGGGTAAACCTACTGACAAACGAATGCTCGAACTAGCCGTAGCAAGACTAAAGCAATTGTCTGCTCATGAAATTGGGCACACCATAGGGCTAGCACATAATTTTGCATCATCAACGATTGGTCGGGCCTCGGTTATGGACTACCCCTATCCCCTTATTAATCAGGATGTTGATGGGAATCTTAGTTTAAGTAATGCCTATGATAATGAGATCGGCGCATGGGATAAGCGGGCAATCAGCTATGGTTATGGCTATCCACCTGAGGGCGTCGATGAAGCCTCGTATTTAGCAAAATCATTGAAAGATACCTATACCGCGGGCTATGAATTTATTACAGATGCAGATGCTCGAAACTCCAGTGGGGCGCACCCTAGAGCGCACCTCTGGGATAATGGAGCTTCAGCGGCCGGCGAGTTGAAACGAATGCTAGCGGTGCGTGAAACCAAAATGGCTAGCTTTAGTCTAAATGCAATCCCCTTTGGCCAGCCTGAAGCTGCTTTAGAAGAAGTCTTTGTGCCGCTCTATCTGATGCATCGATATCAATTAGAAGCCGCCACTAAACTCATCGGCGGACTGGACTATAACTACAAGATTAAAGGCGACAACCAACCAAACCAAGGCTGGGTTGCCGCAGTTGTTCAACAGGAATCTTTGAATGCTCTGCTGTTCGCTCTAGAGCCTAGCCAACTAGAAGTGCCGGCCCATATTTTGGCATTAATTCCTCCACGACCCTTTGGTTATCCGCGTAATAGGGAGACTTTCGCATCGAGAATGGGCCCTGTTTTTGACCCTATAGCACCCGCTGAAAATGTTGTAGATGTCGCTTTTAAGTTCCTGCTTGAAGGTGGCCGAGCTAACCGTGTTTACATACAAAGCCTTCAAGACAATAGCCTGTTTGGATTGAATGAACTACTACAACAGATTAGTGGCGCGGTTTTTTCAGGTGCATCATTCAAAGGCATATCCGGCGAAATAAAGATGATGACCCAGGCCAAACTAGTAGATCATTTGATTGTGCTGGCCAATGATCAAGAGATTTCAAATTCAGTGCGTGCAATAGTAAGAGGTCATTTAAAAGCACTCAGAGAGGGCGGTAAAAGCACGGGTTCTAGGGGATTAATAGGTCTTGGGAGAAAAAGTTCGGTGTCTGGCATGCATGCGCAATATTTAGCCGATAAAATCCAGTCGTTTATGTCTTTACCACTGGAAATCAATCCTCAGAATCCCGTAAAGGTACCTGATGGTTCGCCGATTGGTATGGACAATATGACCTGTGACTTTGAGCATTAACACCAAAGGCACATGACTCAAAAAATTTATCAAAGGCAACTCTCGGCATACGAAAGTTGCCTTTTCTGAACTCAAACGGTGTAGCTGAAATTTAAGACTGATCAGCGCCTCTAAGGGCGTACCAACCGATATAGATATAACACATCATCGGCACAATGAAACTCAACTGAATACCTATGCTGTCAGCAGCCATACCTTGAATTACTGGGATTAATGCACCACCGACAATGCCCTGGCATACTAGTCCTGAACCCTTGCTTGTCATAGTGCCTAAGCCCTTTACTGCTAAAGTAAATATGGTTGGGAACATAATCGAATTAAAGAAGCCAACAGCCAAAATAGACCACATCGCCACATCACCAGAAGTATTCATACTGACAATTATCATCACAATTGCGATCACCGCATTGACCGCTAGATACTTAGTGGAGGCGATATAATTCATTAGTAATGCACCAACCAAACGGCCAATCATTGCTGCTCCCCAGTAATAGCCAACCATTTCTCCGGCTTCTGCGATTTCCATACCTGCGATCGAGCTTTCAGCAAAATAGTTCACCAAAAAACTGCCAATAGATACCTCACCACCGACATAGAGGAAAATTGCAAGAGCACCTAGTACCATGGAACGATAGTGCCGTAATCCATAAAAATTATAAGCTAACGCAATCACCACAATCAGACCTGCAACTACCGTATATCCGAGCACCATAGCCAACACAATGGCACCTGAGAATAAAAGGTGACTCAGAAGGCTACCTTGATCATTAGCAGTATCAGATTCAACATGCGCCAACGTAGGTAAATTGATCTTTCTAAACAAAAAGGCCGCAACTACAAGCACCGCACCAATCATTAAGTAAGGCATTTGCACTGCAGAGGCATCCGCTGCAACCGCCCCCAAAATGAGCATAGAACCCACAATGGGGCCTACTGTCGTACCCAAAGAGTTAGCCGCTTGGGCTAAGTTAAGTCGACTGGCCGCTGTTGTCTCTGGCCCTAATGCTGCGACATAAGGATTAGCCGCCACCTGAAGAATCGTAATGCCGCTGGCCAAAACAAAGAATGAAACCAAAAACAAGACATAAACATTCAACTCTGCCGAAGGGTAAAACAGTAAGCACCCCGTTGCAGTGGTTAGCAGGCCAATGACAATGCCCATTTGGAATCCTATCCTGTCAATCAGGCGATTAGCCAATGGTGACACGATGAAGTAAGCGCCAAAGAAACAAAACTGCACTAACATGGCTTGGGTGTAATTAAGATCAAATGACTCTTTCAAAAACGGAATTAAAATATCATTAAGAACTGTAATAAAGCCCCAGAAAAAGAACAGGCATGTCATTGCGACAAACGCGAACATCTGCGTTTCTTTTTGCTCGCCGCCGGCGACTGTTGTTGCAGTACTATCGTTATTTGAACCCGCCATCTGTATCCCCAAAAAGTGTATTATTATTTATTAGAATTTTTCACCTCCGGAGCATAAATGGGCATAGATATTCATGCAACCTATTTACTCTAGAGAAAGCCTTTTCAATCCCAATAATGAGTTAATTGATCGACTTTAGCGGCAAAGACTGATGCATGCGTCCGAGTAAATTACCAAGACCCTAAAGAACAAAGCCAAAAAGCAGCCGTCGCGCAGGGGTGTCAACAGGTTTTAACGTAAACTACTCTGAATGATAAATTTTAAGTGATTATGTAAAGCTTATTGGGGTTATCAGTGTTTTCTAAATAGACTGTCATAAAAAAGTCGTTTAAATGTCGTTAGTAGCAACAAGATTATTGGTTAATAATCTCTCCACCAGCAAAAGGATGAAATATGATTGTTCGCAAATTGAGGATTCAACGTGGTTGGTCGCAAGATCAACTTGCTCAAATGAGTGGCCTTAATATTCGCACTATTCAGCGGATTGAACGAGGTCAAACTCCAAGCTTTGAATCATTAAAATCCCTTGCTGCAGTTTTTGAAACTGAAATTCATAATTTGCAGCAGGAGACTGTTATGATGACCGAACAAAATATATCTTTAGAAGAAGCCAGCGCGATTGAATATGTCCGTGATTTAAAAGGTTTTTACGGCCACCTTTTTAGCTATGTCATTGTTATGTCAGGGTTGTTTATTTTCAATTTTTTAACAACTCCAGAGCATTTCTGGGTAATCTGGCCCGCCTTTGGATGGGGTATAGGTATTGTGTCCCATGCACTGTCCGTATTCGAAATATTTAACTTTTTGGGCCCTGACTGGGAGAAAAAACAAATTGAAAAAAGGTTAGGTAAAAAGCTTTGACGTAATGCTTGAGGTGACTAAGATAAGGATCACGAAGTGCCTGACTCATCCCGAAAAGGAATAGATAAGCAATGGAGTTTTATCTAGCGATACTGTTGTTCACAGCAACCGCCAGTATCACCCCCGGACCTAACAACATAATGATTATGGCGTCGGGGGTTAATTTTGGTATTCAAAAAAGTTTTCCGCACCTGTTCGGTATCTGTTTAGGCTTCCCCGTTATGGTCATCGCTATAGGGCTTGGGTTTAGTGCCGTCTTTCACGCATATCCGGTACTGCACGAAGCTATTAAGATAATTGGAATCATTTATTTGCTGTACCTTGCCTGGCAGATTGCAACCGCCCAAAGCGCGGACATTAATGCCAATTTTACGAAACCACTCAGTTTCAAACAGGCTGTATTATTTCAGTGGGTGAATCCTAAAGCATGGGTGATGGCCACTGGCGCAATTTCTGCGTACACCTCGACCGATGCAGATATGCTAGGGCAAATATTATTTATTGCCTTTGCTTTTTCCATCACCGCAGGAATATCAGTAGGTATATGGTTGGTGTTTGGCGCTGGTCTAAAACGTTATTTAGATGACCCTCTACACTACCGTATATTCAATATTGTGATGGCAACGTTGCTGGTCGGATCTATGTCGCCTGTCATTAGAGATCTTGTCGAATACTATTTAGTCTAAGTGTTGAGGGCCCAGTCGCAAATTGGCACTGCAGCACCCATCTTTGATTGACTTCAATCAATTGGACGCTAAGCTAGGCGTTCACGGTGCGTGTTTTACTGCACCCAAAACGCAACACAAATATTTGGACGGATGTTACTTACTAAAAAAGGAGCTTTAAGCATGTCATCTAATCCCCTTCAAGCCTGCGTGGATATTTTAACATCACCTCGAGAAACCTTTGACGCCCTGAAAGATAAGGAAAACTGGTCATGGGTACCTTTTGGACTAGTAATCGCCTCGTCCATCGCTTTATTTCTTTACTACTTTTCAGCTGTAGATTTTGAATGGATGATGGATCAGATGCTCGATGAAATGTCTGGAGAAGAACTCCAAGCTGCACAAGAATTTATGACCAAGACTTCTATGACATGGAGTACCACACTGGGTGGTGCAATTGGCATTATCGTTATCAATGCCATCATGGCAGTCTACTTTAATTTAATAACCAAAGTCTCTAGCCCCAATGAGATGACGTTCTCCGCCTGGTATGGGTTTAGCTGGTGGATCAGCATGCCCATGGTGGTATCTTCTTTGCTTGCTGGTCTAGTCATTATATTTTCCAGTGCAGGTATGGTTTCACTAGAAGATTTATCACCCACCAGTCTCGGCTTTTTGGCCGATCGTTCTAGTTCTTGGTTTGGTTTTTTTAGTGGCATTAATTTATTTAGTCTTTGGAGTATCGCCTTAGGTGCTATTGGACTTTCATCCTGGTTAGGTCTTTCATCTAGAAAAGCATTTTTTATTGCAGTGACCCCATCACTGATAATCTATACTTGCTGGGCTCTGTATATTGGTTTTTCAGGATAAAATAAGTCTTCTATTGTCATATGAGCTGAATCTAAATTCCGATTCATAACGTCTTAACACAACAAAATGGGTAATAACGCTAGCTAGGAGAAATAACCGTTCTATGAAAAAGAATCTAATTATTGTTGGAGTGGTTGTTACTCTGGTGGCTATCGCTTATTTCAAGCAAACCGGCAGTTCAGCTGTAGTCTCGGTGAATGTAGAGCTTGCCAAAATTGAGGAAATTAAGAGTTCAATTTTAGCCTCTGGCACGCTCATCTACAAAGAGCAGATAGAGCTGCGGTCAGAGGTGATCGGACAGGTCAGTGAGATGCTCGTAGAAGAAGGCGACAAAGTGAGCAAAGATCAGGTTTTAATGCGGCTAGACCCCCGTACTTTTAATGCCGATGTCGAACAACAACAGGCCTATGTGCGTATTCAAACCATCGCTATCGAGCGCCAAAAGCAAGAGTTGAAAAATATAACCTCGAAATGGCAGCGTAATAAAAATCTATTCGAGCGCAAGATAATTGGGCAAGATGCTTTCGAATTAGTCGACAACCAATATGCTTTGGCCAAGATTGACTTACGCTCTCGTGAAGAAGCCTTAACGCAAGCGCAGGCAACCTTAGACAAAGCATTGGAGCGCCTTGAGAAAACAGTATTTCGATCTCCTATTGACGGCATTGCTACCTCGGTGGATATAAAACTTGGGGAAACGGCTATTAGTGGTTCTACCAATATTGCCGGATCTAATATTATTACTGTTGCTGATCCATCCTCTATATTAGTTGAAGTTCTTGTAGATGAAGCCGATATTGCTAATATCGAGATTAATCAAAGCGCTGATGTTTTTGCCGTGGCCTATCCTGACCAAGCATTAAAAGGACACGTGCAGAATATAGCTACCTCTGCAAAGCGATCTAGCTATCGTCAGGGGCTGAGTTTTACGGTGAAAATTCTCCTCGACACAACGGCCGATATTGACGTTCGTCCCGGAATGAGTTGTAGGGCAGAGATCTTTACTAAAATAAAAGGTGACACCATTGCTGTGCCCATTGAAGCTATTGTGTTCGAAGACGGCGACGATGAATCCTCTGATGTCGATACAGAACAAGACTCTGACTCTATGAGCGTTCGTGTCGCAAACAACATAAGCTCGGCCAGCCATGTTTTCTTGCTGATTGATGGTAAAGCCGTCAAACGGGATGTTGAGTTAGGTATATCCAATGACCGCTTGCAGGAAATCACCTCCGGATTAGCGGTGGATGAAACAGTGGTCGTCGGACCTGCCAGAGCTCTGAGCAAACTTAAAGAAGGTGATTCTGTCAAAGAGATCGAGAAAAAGGCTGAGTAATGTCTAAGCAAACTATTATTGAGCTCAGAGGGATTGCCAAATACTACATGATGGGTAGCGAGGGTTTTTACGCCCTAGATGGCATTGATCTAGATATTTATCTAAATGACTATATGGCCGTTGTTGGATCGTCGGGATCAGGGAAATCAACCTTAATGAACCTTTTGGGTTGCCTTGACTACCCTACTGCGGGTGCATACAAACTCAAGGGCACTGACGTAGCAACTCTTGATGAAACCAGTCTGGCGGGTATTCGTAATCGAGAAATTGGTTTTATTTTTCAAAATTTTAATTTACTGCCCAGAGCAACGGCTTTACAAAATGTAATGCAGCCATTGATTTATCGTGGTCTAGCACTGGCCGAGCGCAAACAACGCGCTCAAGACGCATTGGCCATGGTCGGCTTGCAAGATCGTATGACTCATGTCCCCAACCAACTGTCTGGCGGCCAACGTCAGCGAGTTGCCATCGCACGAGCGCTGGTCACTGAGCCGGCTATATTGTTAGCTGATGAACCTACCGGCAATCTAGACTCGTCGACTACCGTTGAGATTATGGCGCTATTTGATCAGTTACACAGTGATGGGCAAACGTTGATTGTGGTTACCCATGAGCAGGAAATTGCCGAGCGTTGCCACAGAGTAATCACCTTAAAAGATGGCCGCTTAATGTCTGATCATGCCAATGAAGTACCTGTTAAACCGCTCGTTTCGGGAGTGGCTGCTCATGTCTAATCTCAAGTTTAAGATAATTGAAGGAACACGTTCAGCCGCACTGTCTATTTTCGCCCATGGTTTTCGAAGCTTTTTGACAACCTTAGGTATCATAATCGGCGTAGCCTCAGTCATTGCGGTGGTGTCTGTAGTGCAGGGTTTTAGTGCCAACATAACCCAGCAGTTTGATGGCATGGGCACTAATGTCCTCAACGTCGAATCATATACGCCAAGAAAGGAACGACTCCAGGGTGTGCGTGCAAAATTAACCTATGATGATTATCTTGAAATCAAGTATAGAGTGCCTGGTGTTAGCAATGTTACCCCCACTGTTAGAATGTGGGGCTCTAATGCGGTTATTACTTACCGAGGGCAATCGTCTAGCTCGATGATAGTCGGCACAGCATCGACCTATCAAAAGTTAAATACTGTATATCCTGAACGCGGTCGATTCTTTAATCTTAGTGATGACAAAAGCCGAAGGCGTGTTGCTGTGCTTGGTCCCTCTATAATGTCCAAGCTAGACATTAAAGGTGACCCTATCGGGCAGCATGTTGCCGTTTCTGGTGAGTGGTTTAAAGTCATTGGTATTGCCGAAAAACGGGGAAAGTTGTTTGGTTTTGACCAAGATGACTTTATTTTACTGCCATTTAGCACCACACGCGCTCTCTTAGGCGGTGCAGAAGAACCGGATATCACAATTAGTCTTCAAGTTGACGAGCCGTCACAGTTGGAGCAAGTAAAGCAGCATATTAAAAATTTATTGCGCCGCAATCACAAACTAAGTAAAGGTACTGATGATGATTTTGAGATCGCGACAGCTGATCAAATGCTCGATACCTTTGATGCTATTATCGGCAGTACTACTCTGGTCTTAGGTGGTATCGTTGGGATCTCGTTGTTAGTGGGCGGCATCGGTATCATGAATATTATGCTGGTATCAGTAACCGAACGTACTCGAGAGATCGGTATTCAAAAAGCTTTAGGCGCAACACGGTTCGATATTTTGCTACAGTTTTTAATTGAAGCTGTTTTCCTGTGTTTACTGGGCGGTCTAATCGGTTTGATATTAGGTTTCGGTGCAGGATCGTTAATCAGTAATTTAACTGGCCTACCCTCGGCAACAGTTCCCGCGTGGGCTATCATTTTGTCCTTCGGCTTTAGTGCTGGAATTGGTCTGATTTTCGGTATTATTCCTGCCGCCAAGGCCGCAAACCTTGACCCTATTGATGCTCTTCGCTATGAGTAATGCTGCGCTAGTCGCTGTGGCATAGTCATTAACTACGGTTTATTATGGTGCCGCTGAGAACAAAACGTCAAAATCATCAAATATATTGTTGGAGTAAGTAATTGTCCCTTTTAGAAGCGATTATTCTTGGTATTGTCCAAGGACTCACTGAGTTTTTGCCGGTCAGTAGCAGTGGTCACTTAGAGTTAGGTAAAGCGATCCTTGGCGATACCTCCGTTCCTCAAGAAAGCATGATGTTTACGGTGGTAGTGCACTTCGCTACGGCGCTAGCCACACTCGTCGTTTACCGAAGCGAGGTCAGTCGCATCGCTTCAGGGCTTTGGCAACGAGAAAATAATGATGAGTTTAAGTTTTCAGTCAAAATATTACTAAGCATGATTCCAGCCGCAGCCGTTGGTGTATTGTTTGCCGATGAAATAGAAAGCCTTTTTAACCGACAAATCTTACTGGTTGGCCTAATGCTATGGGTTACAGGGTTGCTACTTATGGTTGCGGACCGATCGAAAAACACCAGTAAAGATGTTAGTTTTTTTCATGCCGCCATCATCGGAGTCTCCCAAGCTATTGCTATCCTTCCCGGCATCTCTCGTTCTGGCGCTACCATTTCAACCTCAGTATTATTAGGTGTTGATCGCAGTAAAGCGGCGAGTTTTTCCTTTTTGATGGTAGTGCCTTTGATCCTGGGGAAAATAGCCAAAGACCTAATGGATGGGGGCATCCATGTATCTGAGAGTCAAATAGGTATTCTCATCGCTGGCTTTCTAGCTGCCTTTCTTACCGGAATACTCGCCTGCCAATGGATGATTAAGCTAGTTCGCAATGCCCAGTTAGTTTACTTTTCTTACTATTGTTTTATCGTAGGTACTTTGGCAATTAGCTACCAAGTCTTCCAACAAATCTAAACTATTGGTCTTTAGTGGGTCAGCGTTAGGAATAGTGATCTGTGGTTACGGCAAGCCTAACAATTTATGAGTCTGCAAACTCAAACTCCAACGGGGATGGGCTAGGCAGTATTTAACCGTCGTTTGGATATTAGTATTTTCTTGATTATCAAACATAGGCTGTAAGAAGAAGTGGTTGAATTTTAAATGCTTAAAGTCAGATGGATGCTGTCCGTGTTGGGGGTAAACTAATTTAATCTCGTCACCTTCCTCTACCACCAAGGTCGAGCCCGACTTAGGACTGACACAAACCCAATCGACACCCTTAGGCACAGGTAAGGTGCCATTAGTTTCAATCGCCACCTCCATGCCCTCAGCATGAAAAGCGTCAATTAGATCCTCATCTAACTGCAACAATGGTTCTCCACCCGTACAGACTACGTAAGGGTGAGTCTGATCTGAGATACTCTGGGGCCAATGCGATTTAACTTGTGAGGCCAATGCCTCAGGTAGCGTAAAACTACCGCCTCCCTCACCATCGGTCCCAACAAAGTCTGTATCACAAAATTGGCATACTGCTTCGGCTCGATGTTTCTCCTGCCCACTCCAAAGATTACACCCTGAGAAACGGCAAAATATCGCTGGGCGGCCGGCGTGGGCGCCCTCACCTTGCAACGAGTAAAAAATTTCTTTTACCGCATAAGTCATTATATTAATCCGAGGCTAGTTACTTTTACTGGTGATCCATTAAATCATTCGAGAATACAAAATACCCGAGTATTGGAGCTCACCTTATATAAGGCACTAATTATAACCGCGAAAACGATAGATAGATAAAAGAATGGCTATTATAGAGCGCGCATGTAGTAACGCAGCCAAAGCTAAAAAGGGTTTTTTGATGCACGGTTTAATAGGGTTCGTTACGGCCACTGGTGAACCACTCCAGAACATCCTTGTTCCATGGCATATTTCATCCTGATGCTAATACTAATGTATTAAAATGCAAAATTTGTATAACTGCGTCACAGATCGAAACAATATCTTTAATCAGAAGCGTCTCTTAAGGTTACTCAGATAAACCCGATAGAACCACAGACCTAAATCGGAAAAAATACGAGACGAGGAGTAAAGTAGGCATACTTCTACCGATTGAAATTTTCAAAAGACAGTTTTACTGCCGTGATAAGATTGGCGACAGGACATACACAGGGGATAGAAATGCCCGATAAAAGCGACGCAGTTTTATACAGCGACGATTACGAAGAGGCCTATCTAAAACAGATACTCACTGATGTTAAAAATATCGCCTTGATCGGTGCCAGCCCAAAACCTGAACGCGATAGTTATTTAACAATGGAAGCTCTTTTGAAAGCCGGTTACACAGTATTCCCGGTCAATCCTTTCGAAGTGGGTAATAGTATTTTAGGGCAACCCTGTTACGCGTCGGTGACAGAAATTCCCCATAAAATTGACATGGTGGATATCTTCCGTTCATCAGAATTTGTGCTCGCCATTACCGACGACGCAATCGCCATTGGCGCTCAAGTGATTTGGATGCAACTTGGCGTCATTAATCTAGAGGCTAGGGATAACGCTATTAAAGCTAATCTGAAGGTTGTCATGAACCGCTGTCCAAAGCTAGAATTAGCAAAACCCTATTGGACAAATGCTCTGTCCTAACAACACTAAAACGGTAAATCGATGACTGCGACAAAAGATATTTTACTTAGCGAGCTCAATAATCAAGGTGTTTTACGATTAACATTGTGTGACGAGAAGCGCCGTAATGCACTGTCCGAAACAATGCTTAAAACTCTAAGTGCCGTGCTAGGTGAGACTGCTAATAACCCCGATGTGAGAGTCATCGTATTAGCCGCAATAGGTCCAGCTTTTTGCGCCGGCCATGATCTAAAGGAGATTAGTGCCAAGCGCAGCACGGCAGACGGCGGGCAGGCTTATTTTACTGCCCTATTTTCTAGCTGCGCTGATGTAATGCAAGCCATCGTCAATAATCCTAAACCAGTCATCGCTGAAATAGCTGGGGTTGCCACCGCGGCAGGTTGCCAGTTGGTTGCGAGCTGCGATCTAGCTGTTGCCGCCGACACTGCAAAATTTGCCACACCGGGAGTTAATATCGGTCTGTTTTGCTCTACGCCAATGGTCGCACTATCACGTAATATGTCAAACAAGCACGCTATGGAGATGTTACTCACAGGCGATATGGTCAGCGCCACTAGAGCCGAGCAAATTGGCTTAATCAATCGTGTTGTTGAGGCACCTCAATTGACCGAAGTGACGATGGGGATTGCTGCAACAATTGCTAGCAAATCAACCATGACTGTAGCAATGGGTAAAACTGCATTTTATGAGCAACAAAATATGAATCTGAACAGCGCCTACGCCTATACCTCTGAGATTATGGTGGACAATATGCTCAAGCTTGATGCTAAAGAAGGTATTTCTGCTTTCATCGAAAAACGCCACCCAAAATGGCAAGACAGGTAGCCCGAAAATGTCCAACATTTACGATCAGGATTTAGACCGCAATCAAGCCAATTTTCAGCCATTATCCCCATTAACTTTCTTAGAGCGGGCTGCCACGGTCTTTCCTGAGCATATCGCCGTAATTCATGGTAATGCTCAAATTGACTACCGTTGTTTTTACTCGCGTTGTCGACAGCTTGCCTCGGCTCTTACTGATCAAGGTATTAGACGCGGTGATACTGTGTCAGTAATGCTGGCCAATACACCAGCCATGATTGAAGCTCACTATGCAGTGCCTATGTGCGGCGCAGTATTGCACTCTATGAACACTCGGCTAGATTCGCGCGTTATTGCCATGCAGCTAGATCATGCGGAATGCAAGGTGCTGATTACCGACTTAGCTTTCTCTGACACCATTAAGGATGCTCTCAAACTATGCAGCGTAAAACCACTAACTATTGATTACGATGATCCGGAATTTCCTCAAACAGGTGATCCTCTCGGCGAAATTGATTACGAAGAGCTTCTCACACGAGGTGATCCTGCTTTTAGTTGGCTAATGCCGACTGATGAGTGGGATGCCATTAGTATCAACTACACTTCAGGGACGACGGGCGATCCCAAAGGCGTCGTCTATCATCATCGTGGCGCGTCCTTGCTAGCTCAAAGCAGTATCCTCACCACGTCTCTTGCAAAGCACTGCGTGTACCTCTGGACCTTGCCCATGTTTCACTGCAACGGGTGGTGTTTCCCTTGGGCGATAACAGCTGTTAGCGGCACTCAAGTCTGTTTACGAGAAGTCCGCGCCGATGCTATCTGGGCGGCTCTAAAACAGCATGATGTGACTCTTCTATGCGGTGCGCCGGTGGTGATGTCGACGATATTAGCAACAGACCCGAGTGAGCGCCCTCAGTTGCCAAGTAGTGTAGATTTCTTTACCGCTGCTGCTCCACCTCCTGAAAGAGTTTTGTCTGATATGCGTGATGCTGGATTTAATGTCACCCACCTCTACGGCCTTACCGAAGTGTATGGCCCTGCAGTAGTTAATGACTGGCATCAACGATGGGATGAGCTTCCCGGCCCTGAACAGGCTAGGTTAAAAGCTCGACAGGGTGTGCGCTACCATGGCCTAGAATATCTTGACGTCTTAGACCCTAACACGATGTCACCCGTACCTCGAGATGGTGAAACTCTCGGTGAGGTAATGTTTAGGGGCAATGTAGTGATGAAGGGGTATTTAAAAAACAAAGCGGCGAATGAAGCATCTTTTTCAGGAGGGTGGTTTCATTCAGGGGATTTGGCCGTTATTCATCCCGATGGTTATATTCAACTCAAAGATCGCTCAAAAGACATTATTATCTCAGGTGGAGAAAACATCTCATCCATTGAAATAGAAGAGGTATTACATAAATATAGTGACGTAGTCACTGCCGCCGTGGTGGCAATGCCGGATGAGAAGTGGGGTGAAACACCTTGTGCCTTTGTCGAACTAGACCCAAATAGTCAAGCTTCAGAAGCAGACATCGAAGACTGGTGCCGCCAACATTTGGCAGGCTTTAAAGTTCCCCACCATTATGTCTTTGAAGTCATCCCTAAAACCTCCACAGGCAAAGTACAAAAATTTGCGCTCCGCCAGCGAGCAAAAGAAATGATAAATAGCCAATAAACCACTGTAGACTACAGTGCTGAGTATGTATTTATATGTATGCTACCAATATTTAGTTGAACTTAAATCATAGTGGAGCGATAAGCTCTGGGAAAAGAAATGAAGCAAGAGTCATACACGCCAGAAGATATCTCTATCCAACTGCGCAACAAAAAGCATGAGTTGGCCGACTGCCTTGGCAGAGATTGGTATGATAATCATCCGTTTAAAACGGCTTGGTTTAACGCCATGTCAATTACTTTTCCACTCGGTGAAAAATCGTTCATTGACAGTGTGCGGCACTATGCAGACAAGATTACTGATCCTAAGTTACAGAGTGAAATTAAACATTTTTGTGGCCAAGAAGGCATTCATCGCCGCGAGCATGAACTCTATAATATAACGCTGTGCAAAGAGCGCGGCTATGACCTTAATTACCTCGAAGGGCGAATAGCCCGAAAAATCAAAGAGTCCGACACTAAGCTTAGCTCGATTCAACGTCTATCTGTGACGGTCGCACTCGAGCACATTACAGCTGTTTTAGCGGAGAGAATGTTAGGTGATCAAGTTGACGCGAATGGTGTCATTGAAGGGCCTATGAAAGAGCTTTGGACTTGGCATGCGGCAGAGGAAATGGAACATAAAGCGGTTGCCTTCGATGTTTATCGCTCGGTTACTAAAAATAGACCTAATAGCGAAAAGATGCGAAAGTCTTCGCTGAAACTTGCTACATTCTTCCTGATTCTTGATATTGCTGTAGGTATGGTTTACATGCTAAGCAAAGATAAGAAGCTGTGGAATATCAAAGTTTGGGTTGAAGGGATACAGTTTTTATTGGGTAAACAAGGCTATATCCGCTCTTCATGGCCAGCCTACAAAGAGTACTTTAAAGAAGACTTTCATCCCTGGCAGCGGGACACTCGGTCTTTGCTGGAAAATTGGGAGGCAAGCCAACTCAACTCTGAGCAGATGTCCACCGCCTAAGGGATGTTGATTCTAGGGGTAAAACTCTTAGTTGGTGTTTGTGACTACATTATTTAAATATAGCCCTATGTGTCCGCTCAGCATCCTTTATTAACCGTGGAATATAGCTTTCATCACCTCCATTAAGTCGATGGTTGTCAGTAATATCAATAACATCAGCGACATGACGAAAAAATGCTTTGACGGTCGTAATTTGCAGCTGCAACCACGACTCTTTAGAGGTCTCTCGCTTGTCTCGTTTTAAAATTATACGTTTACCAGCGTGACTGTAGAACGGTTCTGGAGGAAGATGAACGACAATATCGCCTTCATTGGCTATTCGATAATGGGGGCCGATGACAGCACTATTGAGACTGGCAGTAAAATTCTCGTCACCAGGGCGAGGGCTACCAAAGGTATAAATACCATAGACCTGATGATGCTCCCTTGTTAATACGCCACCATAGAGTGAGGCCAGCGCTCCCCCAAAACTATGGCCAGTAATCCATATTTTTTTACTTTCTGATCCAAATTTTTTAACTATTTCGGTGAGACCTTGGGCCGCTGACTCCAGAGCATCTTGAAATCCTTTATGAACACTACTGTCAGTGAATGGGCCAGTCTCAGTAATTGCCGTGAAATTGGCCAACCAATCCTTTAAATCGTCATTACCACGAAAAACAACCACGATATTATCCTGGTCAGCCATTACATAGCACTGCATATCAATACGATGACCTTCGGTAACTTCTAAAAACTGCACCTGAGAGAAACCCCAATCTGACGCCCTCGCGATAATACTTTTCTCGCTTTTATAGGACAGCTGGCAGGCAACGGCCAATGAAAGGGCATTTTGTGGATGGTATCGCTTACTGATTTTTAAGGGGCCAAAATGATTTTTCCCAACTGACATAAAGCGACCCCATTGATGGCTCATTAACTATTCCATTATTTAATGACGTACTATTTCTTTTACCTACGCTGAAACTTAGTCGATAAAGCCTGGTAGGTTTAAATCAGCACGACGCCAAAATAATACATTGGAAATAGAATTAAAGACTAGCAGGCCTTGCTGGTGAGCCTTGTAAAAAAGGGCCATCAACACAAATACGTTGGCCATCGGGTGCTGCACAGGCTCCACAGATACCCACGCCACACTTTGTTAAGTAGTCAATGGCACTAAAAATCTGATCATCATGGCAAAACTCACGCTGCACTGCAGCAGCCGCATGTACCATAGCCGAAGGACCACAGTTATAGAACACTAAGTTATCCAGCTCAGGCTGGGTCATCTCCTCCAAACGGGAGCGCAACAGCTCCGTGACAACCCCCTTAAAACCCTCACTACCGTCGTCGGTAGCCACATGTACAGTAGCAATTCTCTGACACTCCTCAAGATAGTAGAGGCGCTCTGCAGTACGAGCACCCGTAAATATTTCAGCGTCACCAAAATCTCTAGCCAGCTGATACACAGCCGCTAAACCGGTTCCACCCGCAACAGCCATAATCTTGGCATCTTCAGGTGGCAATACTGGAATGCCGTGTGGGCCACGCACGTAGACTTCAGTTCCAACGGCTAAATCCATTAATTCGTGAGTAAAGAGACCTACATCAATAACCGCTAATTGAAAAGGGTCATCTGAGAGAGCTGAAAAAGGCTTTTCGCCTACCCCGGGTATCCAGAGAAAAACAAATTCACCAGCCTGAATGTTGATCTTTCGATCAAAGGTCAGAACACAAATATCCTCACACACACGCTTGTTTTCCACCAGCACAACAGGCTGAAAGTCCATATCGATATCGTAGCGGATATGTGCCTCCGCTTTGTTACTATCAAAGCAGATATCAGATTCAAGCTGACTAAAATAACTTCCAATATCATCGGTAGTCATGCCCGTAAGCGCAGATCCCACCCCAACAATAGTAGACCCAGCGTCAATGAATTCTCGCACGTCAGAGGCACTACTTACCCCACCACAACCAACAATAGGGACATCAGTCACCGCGGCAATTTCACGAATACACTTAAGCGCGATAGGCAAAACACCTTTACCCGACATCCCTCCTGCACCGTTACTTAATACAGGCTGACCATGAGAAGACGTATAACCAGGCCCTACCGTATTAATTGCGCAAAGACCATCTGCCCCACCAGCCACTGCGGCGAGTGCTATCTCACTAGTATTCGATGTATTGGGCGTTAATTTTGGGATCACAGGGATATCAACAACAGCTTTGACCGCAGCGGTCACTTCTCGAACCATATCTGGATCCTGACCCATCGCCATGCCATAACCTTTTGCATGCGGGCAGGAGAGATTGAGTTCTAGACCATCGGCCACAGGCGCCATAATCTTAGCCACTTCTACAAACTCTTCGATACTACCGCCAAAGATTGACACCAGCAAAAACCGATCGTCAGGAATACGTAACATCGACATTGCTGCAGCAGAGGCCTCAGCACCCGGGTTAGTTAGGCCTACGGCATTGACGAAGCAGCCCGGCGCATACTGACTATAAACAGGTTCACGATTACCCGCGCGTGGTGTAGGACCAACACTTTTCGTCGTTATTACGCCAATCTGTGGCATATGATCAAACATAGCCTGAATAATCGAGGTTGCAGTGGTAACAATTCCAGAAGGAATTGTGAATGGGCCCGATAGGGTCTTGCCAAGAAATTCTGTTTTCAAGATGGTTCGCTCGAAACTTGTTTAATGATATTTATGTAGGTGATGATTATACCGACTTTACAAAATTAATCTGCTTCCAATTTACCTAAAACACTGGTTAGTTAAGGTGAAATAAATGGTAGAAAGATGGCCTGATCTTTATTTTAAGGCCCGTAAAAGTTGGGCGCATAAAGACGAGATAAGTATCCATAGTTGCTGTTCGACTGATCATTAAGATTATCGAATCTAATAGTGTTCCTATACAATTTGCAATTACAGTGTCACAGTTAAGTGATAATTTTTGCTAAAAATTTAAGGGACCAAACTTATGCTGATCAAGCTCTTAGGAGATCGAAGATGGATGATGACCATCCTGCTGATCACTGTGCTGTCAGGCTGCGTGAGTGCTACTGCTGGGCCGATAACGACGCCGGCAGCAATATTTATCATTGTTGACGGTATTCCTGCGGACGTACTAGAAAACACATCCACACCCGTACTGGATTCAATTGCCGGCAAAGACGGCTATACGAGAGCCTACGTCGGCGGAGAGGTTGGAGGGGTGACCCAAAGCCCAACGTCTTCGGCTATCGGCTACAATAATTTGCTCACAGGGACCTGGGCCAATAAGCACAATGTTTATGATAACCAGGTCGGTGATCCGAACTACGCCTACTGGGATATCTTCAGAATAGCCAAAGAACATGACCCGACCTTGCATACCGCTATTTTTTCTACCTGGACGGACAATCGCACCAAACTGATTGGTGACGGCTTGGAGAAGGCTGGTGGCAACAAACTGGATTATGCGTTTGATGGCTTCGAACTTGATACTGAACGTTTCCCGCACGATCTGCGAGTAAATTACATCCGCGCTATCGACGATCTCGTCACAGATGAAGCGGCGAGATATATTGAGTCAGACGGGCCAGATTTATCATGGGTCTACCTGGAATACACCGACTCTGTAGGCCATGGCTATGGCGACGGGCCTGAACTGACGGCGGCGGTGCAACATATGGATGGTCAGATCGGTAAAATTTGGAGTGCTGTGCAAAACCGGCAACAGGCATATGACGAAGACTGGATAATCATAATTACAACCGACCATGGGCGCGATGCTAAAACTGGCCGTAGCCACGGAAATCAGAGTGAACGAGAGCGGACGACCTGGATAGTAACCAATAGCGATGATCTCAATGAGCACTACTATCAAACGCCAGCGATTGTTGACATCCTCCCCTCAATTGCTGCGCATCTTAGACTTAAAATCCCTGAGAACATTCGGAATCAACTTGACGGTCAGAGCTTCATTGACTGACTGCAGCGCAATCCACTCATCAACCTGAATAACAGCACCAACGAGATCGAAAAAAAACCTGCGCCTACATCGGCTTTATGCACCTGGCCATGCACCGGATATCCATGCCATTATCGTATTAACCGCAATCCTAAGCGACGAGTATTACCGGCTGCCCCGGGTAGGCGGAGAGTGTGTATTATTTGTGAGCGTAATTAAATCAATATAGACCCAATAATCTCTGCAAAATATATTAAACTAAGCACTTAGGGGTTAACTGTATAGAATATCGCTTAGTTAACCCAAAGGACAAAATAACTAATTTTTTGAGAGGGTCTCCATGTCTAACCTTAATACAACGCTTAACTCACTGGCTAAACCATTTACTGGATTAGCACCTTGGTTGCTAAGACTAACATTGGGCATCGCATTCTTCTTGCACGGTTATGGTAAATTTCCTTTACCACCTGAAAAAATGGTTGGTTGGTTTGGCAGTATTGGTATTCCAGCACCTGAAATTGTTAGCAGCATGGTGGCCATTGGCGAAGCAACAGCAGGTGTTGGCATTATCTTAGGAGGCCTGTTGGGTAGTTCAATGGGCCACTTAATCACCAGACTTTCAGGTGGGGCGATAATGATTATTATGATTGGTGCATTTTCTATAGCCCATGCTGACTGGTTCATAACAACTAAGTTATTTACCAGCGAGCAAATTTTTCTGTTCGCTCTAGGCACATATTTTGCCATTAAAGGCAACGATTAAACTCTATGGTTATAGAGCGCCCATAGGGGGCTACTCCCCTATTTTGAGAACAACAGTAGCCTTAATGGCTATTTCCTTCTTTACGTTGAATGATAAAAATTGAGACAAAATATTAATGTACGTTCCTTCTATTTTTTATAAAGTGTATGAAAAAACACTTCGCAGACAGCTTTTTGCAGCCAAAAGGCCTCATCATATGGGCCTCATCGTAGATGGCAATCGACGCTTTGCGATGGCGCAAAAGCTGGCTACGAGGAAAGCCGGCCATATGGCTGGATCCGATAATTTAGAAGGATTTCTAAGGTGGTGTTTAGATCTCGACATTAAAATGGTCACCTTATATGGCTTCTCTACGGAAAACTACAACCGAAGCGGAGAAGAAGTAGAAGAGCTGATGAGCATTATTTTGAATAAGTTTCGAACACTAAAGACCGATCCTTTAATTGAAGACGAAAATGTTAAAATCAAAGTCATCGGTAGGCGAGATCAACTCTCACAGGAAATGAACAAAGAAATAGATTCTGTAGAAGCTCAAACAGCTGAAAATGATGGTTTTCAGCTAAATATTGCAATTGGCTATGGCGGTCGCGCGGAAATAGTCGACGCGGTCAAGAAAATCGGTGAGCGGATTAAGATTGGCGAAATAGATATTGACGATATTGATGAGCAACTTCTCTCCAATCACCTCTACACAGAGGGTATGCCTGACCCAGATCTTATTATTCGCACCTCAGGTGAGGAAAGGTTGTCTGGGTTTTTATTATGGCAAAGCGCCTACTCAGAACTCTATTTCACCGAGATATTTTGGCCCGCCTTTCGTAAAATTGATTTTTGGCGAGCGATAAGGGTCTGGCAGCAACGTAATCGACGATTTGGCAAGTAAGGCAGCTGAAACATCCAATATTTACTGTGATTGGCCGTAACCATAGTAATCGGCGATGGCCAAACCTGCTGCCACACTGGTAAAAGGATCATGTTCCACCACCTTCCCAGCAAACTGATTGTCGAGAATATCTTTTACTGCAGGAATCAATGAAGAGCCTCCAGTACGCAATACTAGATCAATATCCGTTGCTTCTAAATCAGCCTTACTGAGAATAAGAGTAATGGCCTGCTCTAACTCAAACAGAGCATCAGAGATCATCACCTCAAACTCCCACCGTTCTAACTCAACTTCAATATCAAGCTGAGGGATATCAAGTGTCGCTGATTGCTGTACAGAGAGGCTCGCTTTAAAGTCTTTTATCGCCTCAAAAACCTGATAGCTATAATTTTGCCTGATAAGGTCATAAAGGCGCTTAAATTTATCTGCTGCAACATCATCCTCAGCCATACGTTGCATGACCGGTGCAGTATATTTATTTTGGTTAAGCATATAGCTGACGGGCCAATTGATCAGTAAATCTTCGAAATCGCCAAAGGGAAAAAGGGTATCAACAGTGAGTCCGTCGACGACACGACTCCACCGCTCCCCTTTACCCAACAGAGGAAACACTAGCTCTCTAAAGATGATTTGATCAATTTTATCTCCACCAAGCGCAATACCATGGGTAGCCTCAACTTTAAAGGAATCGTCAAGACGTCGCAAAATACTAAAATCCAGGGTGCCACCGCCAAAATCAACTGTCAGCAATCGCTGGTTCTGGCGATCGGACTGGTTGTGTAAAAAGCTGATGGCAGCCGCTGTCGGCTCAGGACAAAAACTTTGTTCTGCGATACCGGCATGACGATAAGCCTCGCTAAGCCGGTCCAGTGCAACAGTATTGCGCTGCTGTTCGTTTCCCTCAAAATTAACAGGATGACCAATACAGGCGTGATCGGCAAAATCTTGGATGTCTCTATCTGGTATTTGCCTAATTGCATCCCGCAGTGCACCGCGAATGCCAACCAGTATCGGTGTAACTAAAGCCACCAACCTAAACGGCCGAGAGAATATTAATGTCCTATCACTGGCTAGATTACCTAGAAGCCTTTTGGTCCCCCGAAACAAGCGCCCGGGTAAGCTTCCATCATTAAAAGCTTGACCATAAACTTTACTTGTTTCACCTTCACCAGCAGGGCCATCTGGTCCTCCAGCACTAGTCCTCGCCTCCCCCAACACCTCAACGCTCAATTCAACCTTTCGGCCTTGATTACCTTTAATATACTCGTCTATCGCCTCCTGCCCAATCTCCGCCATAAAGTCTCGGTCAATGTAATTGGCTGAAGGCATAATTGGATTATGAGTCGTTAGCTTAACCAACTTTACACGCTGGCCATCAAATATCGCAGCAGCGCTATTACTCGTGCCGAAATCTATACCGATGCCAAGCTTGGGGTATGCTGAATGTGATTTTTTTTCCATGAATAAAACGCTAGAAATGAATTAACGCCGTCATTTTATCCGAAAAATAAACGCAAGGAACTAAAATACGTATTCGTAAAGCATAAATTTACGATAATTCAATGGGTATATCTTTTGCCGAATAGCTATAATCGAAAATTCTCCAATGAGAGAGTGCACTGTGTCATTGTTTGGTATCTTTTATTATCTGCGCAGCGTCAGTTCAGGCAAACAATTTAATTAGACCGCTAATCGTTCAACGGAAATTTTATCCATGGATCGTCACCAAGCTTTAGATATACTCTCCGCCCCTGGTATGCCTCTGGAAATGACGAGTGTTGAGGTCTATGGGGAAACCCGTCGCGCCTATAAAAATGCACCCCCAAGTCTTCGAGAGTTATTCACTCAAAACCTCAGCGATGAAACCTTCTTAGTATTTGAAGAAGAGCGCTATAGCTTTAATGACACCTGGCAGTTAGCTTCAGCAATTGGTAACGGTCTAGTGAAGGAACATGGGATTGAAAAAGGTGATCGAGTTGCCATCTGCATGCGCAACTTTCCTGAATGGATCATCGCCTTTCAAGCAATCACCTCAGTAGGTGCAATCGCTGTGGCGATGAATTCTCTATGGCAGGCGGAAGAACTTATTTACGGCATTAATGATTCGGGCTCAAAGCTTCTGGTCGCTGACCAAGAGCGCGTGAATCTATTGAGCAAGACCCAAATACCCTGTGACGTTTTGGTCGTCCGTGGTGATCCTGAAGATACCCACGCTCGATGGGAAGACCTGAGAGGACGGCATGGCGGCATTGAAATGCCAGATGCCATCATTAAAGCCATTGATGATGTGATTATTTTATACACCTCCGGCTCCACCGGCCGCTCAAAAGGCGTGGTCTCTAGTAATCTGGCCGTGGTTAGCGCCCTACTTAGTTGGGAAATCTCTTTACAGGTTTGGATGATGGTTCGAGAAACTCCACTTGATCCACCTAAACAGCAGCCGTCTGGCTTGCTGGCAGTTCCATTGTTTCACGTGTCTGGCAGTCATGCCGTATTTCTAATGGCTTTTAGAGCACAAAATAAGCTTGTTCTAACGAGAAAATGGGATCCAGTTGAAGCCGCCAGGCTCATAGAAAAAGAACAGATTAGTTCTTTTATCTCTCCATCGGCCATGACCAGTGATCTTATTTATCACGCCAAACAAGGAGGGCATGATCTATCAAGTCTTATTTCGGTTGGTGGTGGGGGTGCTGCGCGGGCACCTGAGCAAGTCAAAAGTATCGACAGTATATTCGATAATGCCCTACCTAATACCGGATGGGGTATGACAGAGACTAATGCCATTGGCACTGCTATCGCCGGCGAACTCTATCTGGAGAGACCCAATAGCTCCGGTTTGCCTGCTGCTGTGTTAGACATAAGAATAGCCGACGAGGACGGCAATGAACTTTCTGCGGGTCAACGAGGCGAAGTACAAATTAGAGGCACGTCAATGTTTCGTGGTTATTGGAATAACCCGCAAGCCACCGCAGAGTCCCATATGGATGACTGGTTCCTGACGGGTGATGTCGGTTACCTTGATAATGAAGGTTATCTGTTCATCGTTGATCGAATTAAAGACATGGTTATTCGTGGCGGTGAAAATATAGGCTGTGGTGAAATTGAGGCTGCACTACTAGAACACCCATATGTGCGCGAAGCTTGCGTATATTCGGTGCCTGATGAACGGCTTGGTGAAGAAGTCGGGGCGACCGTTTTTTGGGTCAACAGTGTCGATGAAAATGAGTTACGCCAATTCCTTAGCGGGCAGTTGGCAAAATTTAAGATCCCTCGTTATTTTAATTTCACCGATGCGACTCTACCGCGCACAGCATCAGGAAAGATTTTTAAACTTGAGATTCGTAACCAAGGTTTAAAGGAAATTTTGGATAGGCAGCACTAAACTCAAAACGTTAGTTCAAAGCGGTTTTTAGAGCGATTTTTAACCACCTTCTTGGCGTCAAAAATACGCCCATTCATCGCTATATAGACTCCTGAGTCTACTATTTGTAGGGCTCCAATAGCACAACCGATATTAAAAACCGCATCATTTTCAGCAAAAGCTGCCGGTTGCAACGCACCAGTGAGAATAATTTTCTTTTCACCAACATTTTTCAACCCATTAGCAGTCTCAACCATGCCATCCGTGCCGTGGGTAATTAAAATATACTCAGCATCACTCTCTTCAACGGCTCGGTGAATCAATTCTCGATGGCGATCGGTCATATCAAGACTATCCACACGCATCAGTTGGTTGAGACTCACATCGAAATCCACATTCATCTTGTCTAGCAAGGCCTCAATGACTGGGGCCCCTACCTGGAATTCGCTCGCCGCATCAAAATAGACCTTATCAATGGTTCCCCCTGTGGTCAGAATCACCAGCTTATTCATCGAGTCCTCCTGGAGACCAGTGTTGAACAAAATTCGTTGGTACTTTTAATATTAAAAGTGATTGAGTAGATTGCTGATATAAAACGCGTATAGTGTATTACAAATTCATACCCTACTAGACCTAACTTAAGGCTGATCCAATTAAATATAAGGATCGTAAAACCCTTAATAGGAAAGGTAGTTTAAATAATGTTGGACTTCACCATTAAACTTGTTGACCAAAACGAAGAACAGGGCAAGAAAACTGTATTATTGAGTGCTGAGAAGCGCTCTGACCAGTGGTCCGTGTTGCTCGTGTCTGTTGCTGAAAATCGTGACAGGCGGGCTTTTAATAAGCTATTCACCCATTTTGCACCTCTACTGAAAAGTTTTGCTCAAGCAAGCCGTCATGAAGGATGGTTTCCAGGCTTAAGCGAGGATTTAGTCCAAGAAGTCATGATTAAGGTATGGCAGAAATCGGCAAGCTACAACCCAGAAAAAGCTTCTGCAACTACTTGGATCTATACAGTGGCTCGAAATTGTAGAATCGATATGCTGCGTCGCAAGAGTAACACTCAGCACCTACCTCTTGAGAACGAAGATTTCTGGCATGAAGCAGACGAAGATACCCCCGTCTCTTTAATGAGACAAAAACGTAGTGAAGATAAGATCCAATCATGTCTTGCCCGACTACCAAAAGAACAAGACGAGATCCTTCGCAAAGTCTATTTAGAGGGTAAATCACATGCAGAGGCCTCCAATGAACTTGGTTTGCCCCTAGGAACGGTCAAATCAAGAGTGCGGCTAGCACTACAAAAAATGCAAATTCTGGTAGCGCCAGAATTTAGAGAAGAAATTTTATGAGTATAGTTAACCACCATCCTGATTCCTCCATGTTAGTTGATTTTTCCGCGGGTAATCTTGCAACCGCTCCATCCATATGTGTTTCAGCGCACCTACACTTCTGTAATCAATGTCGTAGTGAGTTATTACGTCTTGATCAGGTGGGCTCGAACTTGATGAGTGAAGGGGAACCAGCGGAGGTAAGTGAGCACTTATTTGATTCGGTGATGAGCCAAATCGACCAATCATCGGAAAGTGATACAGCTGAGGTAAGTAGCACCTCCGATATGGCTGACAGTCGCTATCCACTATTAGTGAATAAACTTATTCATGGTAGTGAATCTGTACCTAAATGGCGCAGCCTGTCCCGCTGGTTAGATGTGGCCCAGGTAACAACGGGCCAAAATGAGTATGAAGTTGCCCTGCATAAAATCTGTGCTGGCGGAAAGACGCCACGACATAATCATGGTGGTCAAGAATTTACTGTGGTGCTTAAAGGCAGCTTTTCTGATGAGCAAGCTGTTTATAAAGAAGGTGATTTCTTGTCCTGCCAACCAGGTGACGTTCACCAACCCTTAGGGGCTCAGAATGGTGAATGCATCTGTCTTTCAGCCTTAGCTGCCCCAATTAAGGTATCTGGTCCATTCGGGTTTTTGATGAAGCCGTGGCTGCGTTTCAACCCAATGTAGGCTGGCAGCAATTTAAAAACCGCGTCATAGCCGTACATTAATGCCCTGCTTAGCCATAAATTGCTTGGCCTCAGGGACACTGTGCTCACCAAAATGAAAAATACTGGCCGCTAAAACCGCATCAGCTTTGCCGTGGATAATCCCATCAGCTAAATGTTGCAGAGTTCCGACGCCGCCGGAAGCAATCACAGGAACATTAACCTCGCCGCTTACCTTAGAGGTCAAATCTAAATCAAAGCCATTTTTAGTGCCGTCTCGATCCATACTCGTGAGTAAAATCTCACCTGCACCAAGTTCAGTCATTTTTCTTGCCCATTGGACAGCATCGACACCCGTAGGTTTGCGTCCACCGTGGGTGAATATCTCCCAACGCGGATTTTCACCATGGTTCACCTGTTTGGCATCAATGGCGACAACAATACATTGAGAACCAAATCGTTGCGCTGCTTCACCAACGAATTCAGGGTTGAATATAGCCGCTGAGTTAATCGCCACCTTATCAGCACCTGCATTTAATAAATTACGGATGTCATGTAATTCGCGCACACCGCCGCCCACAGTCAGGGGAATGAACACTTCGCCTGCCATACGTTCAACGGTGTGCAAGGTAGTATCACGTCCTTCATGACTGGCGGTGATATCAAGAAAGGTTATTTCATCTGCACCCTGTTCGTTATAACGGCGCGCAACTTCTACTGGGTCTCCAGCATCACGTATATCAACAAACTGAACACCTTTAACAACCCGGCCTTTATCAACATCCAGACAAGGAATGATACGTTTGGACAGTCCTAGGCTCACTCGATTTGATCCTCAAAGAGATGTCCTAATTTACCCGCCTTAGTAGAAAGGTACTGCACATTATGGGGGTTGCTATCAGTCTGGAGAGGTTTGCGCTCGACAACATCAACACCCAACTCTATAAGGGCATTAATTTTACGAGGATTATTGGTCATTAACTGGACTTTTTGAGACCCTAAATGCGCCAACATGGGTGCGCAAATAGAGTAATCACGCATATCTGCACCAAACCCTAGACGCTCATTTGCCTCAACGGTATCGGCTCCCTCGTCCTGCAAATTATAAGCACGAATTTTGTTTACCAGGCCAATGCCTCGTCCCTCTTGCCGAAGGTACAGGATAGCCCCACGCCCCTCGTCCGAAATACGTTTCATCGCCTCATGCAGCTGCTCGCCGCAATCACAGCGCAAACTACCCAAGGCGTCACCGGTAAGGCATTCGGAATGAATTCTAAGCAACAAAGGCTCGTCAGTACCGCAGTCCCCCATGGTAATAGCGATATGCTCTTTGCCTTTGAAAGGATCTTCAAACCCATGGATATCAAAGGTTCCCCAACGAGTAGGCAACTTAGAAGATTCGATGTAACGAAGCACTGATAACGACTCCAATATTTGTTCACAATAAGGTTGGCATTGTACAACCAACCCCTAGCTAATACAGAATTTTCAGAAATACTGGCTAAATCAGTCTTATATTATATGCTGGCTTCGTACTCCGGAAAATGGCCTAGCCACTTCCGCACGGACATTCCAATCATGATAGCTATCAGCACTGCCGACACAATTACCGCAGTGCCGACACTAAGGATCTGAAAGAAGACCATTAAAAAGCTTGCTCCAATTAGCAGTATTAACAGAAGTACTAAACTGACAAATCGATGATTCGTCTCAACAACTAAATATAAGCAAGGTATCAGCACCAGAGTTATTGTCGATGCAAACAGAATCCCAAAGCTCAGAGACAGAGCCATAGGAATAACAAATTGCGCCTGCACACTAGTCTCGAAGAGCAATGGTAGCAAGCCAACAAATGTGGTCAGCGTCGTTAGTAAGATGGCCCGAAAGCGTTTTTTACCTGCATTTAAGATCGCATCTTCAGAAGACAGGTTCTCGGCCCTTCCTCTATTCGCAAATTCAACTAAGATCAAACTATCGTTTACAACAACACCCGACAAAGCAATAATGCCAAACATCGATAATACATTAATCGACACATCAAATAGAACATGGCCCATTACTGCGCCGATAAAACCAAAAGGAATCACCGACATAATGACGATCGGTTGGACATAAGACCGCAGCGGCACTGCCAGCAAACCATAGATCAAAAACATGGATGCCAGAAAACCAACACCCATCTTTGCGTAATACTCACCTTGCTCTTGCGTTCCACCACTCAATCGAAACTCAACGCTGGGATATTTTTCGAGCAGAGTGGGCAATAGATTTTCTTTCACATCTTTTACGACCTCCCCACTTTGGACTTTCTCTGTTTCAACTTCAGCGGTGACTGTAATAGTACGTTTCCGATCTAACCGATCTATCGCAGTGAGTCCCAGTCCAAGAGCAATATCGGCTACTTCGCCTATGGCAATAGCTTCCCCACTGGCCGTTCTGATATGCATATTTTCTAGCGTCGAGATAGTGCCTCGTTCCTCTAGCGGATATCTAACCATTACTTTAATAGTGTCTGAATCCCGTTGGATACGCTGTGCCTCTTCACCATAAAACGCTTGCCTTACCTGCCCCGCAACATCTGAAAGTCGCACACCAACCTGGCTGGCGTATGGCTTCAAGCTAATGAGTACCTCTTTACTACCCGAGCCTTGAGAATTATAAATATCATAGACTCCAGGGAACTTAGTCAAATATTGCTGTAATTCAGCACTAGCCAAAGTCAACTCATCAGGATCAGTTCCCGACAAAGATAGACTGATTGCCACTCCAGATGGGCCCTCACTAGAAAAATATCGTTGCTTTCGAACGTTGGGTAGCAAACCTACCTCAGTGCGCCACCACCTTTCAATTTCAGTTGCGCTGACGCTACGAAATTCTGACCTTGTCAAAACTACGCGAAACGTGAGCTGATCGTCGCCCATTCCAAAAGAGGCAACGTGGTCAACAAGACCAATAGTATTGGGGTTTTCAGCGCGATACTCTTTATCTATTTTGTATATTGCCTCTTCTATTTGAGCAATTGTCTCTGCAACATTTTCCGTAGATGTGCCATCTTGCATAATGATTTCCGCCTGAACATTGTCACCAGGCACCTGAGGGAAAAATTCAACCCGGGCAATACCACTATTCATCGCACCAAGAATGATAATCCAAATCGCGCCAAATCCAGCTAGCGTAATATACCGATTGCGCATCGCCTTTCTTAGCCAAGGTTCATAAACATTCTCAATAAAATAATCCAATCCAGTGGCAACTTTAGTCTGAAAGCGCCCAATCATGGCCATAATTCCCGATGGCCGTTGACCAAATTTGAGGCCTACAAGATGCGCAGGAAGGATTAATTTTGATTCGATTAGAGAAAATACTAGGCATAGAATTACAACAATACCAATCGCTCGGGTAATACCGTCAAAGCTTCCTCCAATAAAGATGATCGGGAAAAATGCTGCCATTGTGGTTAGCACGCCTATTGTTGATGGCGTGGCTACTCTTTTAGTGCCAGCTATGACGGTCTCTACGGAGGTGGAATATCCCACAGCAGGAATCTGTCCCGCATCAAGCTTTAAGCGATAATCTTTTTTGGCTTCACTAAACACGCTCTCACCAATGACGATAGCATCATCCACAACAATGCCCAGAACCATGATAAAGGCAAATAGACTGAGAATATTGACCGTTACTCCGCCAAATGGCATCAACCAAAATGCGCCAGCAAAACTTATTGGAATACCCAGTATCACCCACAGTGCTACTTTCAAATTGAGAAAAATACCTAGCACTAGCGCAACCAATATTCCGCCCATCAAGAGATTTTCAGACATCATACTAAGCCTGCCATTAAGACTATAAGCCTCATCATCAAACACGCTAATACTCAAGTTACCCGACATGGACTCCTGTTTTTTTTCAACGTAGGCGTGCACTGCCTTGCTGATATCGAGTAAATTTTGTCCCTTTAATGAGAAGATACCAACAAAGATGCTACTTTGACGATCAAAGCGGTCATCAGACACACTCTCTGTGAACTCATCCCTGACATCAGCAACATCAGAAAGTAACAATTGTGTCCCGTCCACCTCACTTCTAATTATGATGTTTTCAAAATCCTCACCAATATAAGCTTTTCCCTCCGTTCGAACTAATACATTACCTGACTCCGTTCTAATAAGTCCGGCAGGCAAGTCAAGGGAGGACGCTCGTACCGCGGAAGCAACTTCGCTTAGAGTCAAATTAAATTCACGAAGCCTATTTTCTCTGACCTCTATTGATATTTCGTATGTTCCAGCCCCCCATAACTGGAGTTCCTTCACCTCAGGTAAGGCTAAGAGCTCGTCATAAATTTCGTCTCCTATCGCCTTCTTTTCTCGCTGCGTCATGTCTCCGTAGACAGCCACACCCATACCCCAAAGATTTCGCTCTACTCTTTTTACAGTCGGCTTTTCAAGATCCTCAGGTAAATTAATGATGCTATCGATACGATTTTCAACTTGGCTCATTACCTCATTGATATCTTCGTTAGCTTCAACTTCCAAATAGATTCTGGCGTAATCTCGATCTGCAGCCGACGTTATTTTCTTTATACCTTTAAGACCTTCAAGTGCTGATTCCATAGGCAAGATAACGCCTTTTTCTACCTCAACAGGCGCGGCGCCGGGATAAGAGGCGCCAATACTGATCATTTTGCTTTCTGAACGTGGAAACATCTCTTTACTTATATTTAGCAGTGATAGTGATCCTGCAAAAAAAACAAACACCATCACCAAGTTTGCTGCCACCGGATTTCGGGTGAACCAACTAATGAGCCCTTTGGAATTCAGATCCATTATTGTTTACTTCCGTTATTAAGAGAATTTTTAACTTCGAGCTTCTGCCCTTCAATAGGTGTACCTATAGCACTAACAATAACCTCGGCGTCTTCCTTAAGGCCCGTACTCACGTAGTAGTAGTCTTCGTCAGAAAAAACCACATTCACGGAGTTAATTTGCAGTCGCTGCATGTCATCCACTACAGCAACCTTCGAACCCTGCAGTAAAGCACTGCGTGGCACTTTGAACACATTGTCTAAGGTCTTTCCTTTTAGCTTTGCAGTGACAAATGTACCCACTAAAAGTGGTGGCATACTCGCCGTCAGAGTTTGATTAAGTTTGTAAGGATTAGAAATGCGAGCTACCACATATTGAGAGCGATTAAGCTCATTTACAACGCCTTCAGACCGAACTATCACTGCCGACCAACTAGCCGGATTACCATTTGCCGAACCACTCAGCGCAACCGTATTAACGGCATCACTGTTTTGGAATGACATTGCCTCCATCTGCGATAAATCTTTTTCCGTAAGGGGTAGTCTCACCTCGACAAAATCAATAGCAAATGTTTCACCTAAGCGTGAACCCGTAGTGACATATTGACCAACATCCACCGACTTCAAGGATACCATACCGGCATAAGGTGCTCTAATAGTGGCTCTTTGCAATTTTAGCTCTGCCTGCTTTAACTGGGCTTTTGCTTGGAGAATATTCGCTTCAGCTTCGGCTAAATAAGGCTTACGCAAGGCCAATATCGGTGCATCCGCCTCAGGCCGGCCGGTCATTTCCCACTCCTTTTTTGCTTGGACCGCTCTGGCTTTTTCAAGCTCTAGCAGGGCATTTGCACTGATTAACTGTGCTTTGGCTCGCTGTAAAGCTACCTCATGATCCGTAGGATCAAGACGCATTAACATGTCGCCGGCATCGAAGCTGCCGCCAACGATGAAATAGTCAGAAACCTCAAGAACGGTTCCCGAAACCTCCGAAATTAGAGTTGTTCGAGTTCGTGGCCGCACAGTGCCTTGAGATTCAACTGACAAGGTCACCTCAGTCCGATTAAGTATCTGCGTTTTAACAGCCAATGCTGCCTCAGGCTCCTCGGCCTTTAAAGGCTCTGGTTTCAGCGCAGACATTAATATAGCGAGCATTATCGCGCCTAAAACTAACAATACGGGTACAAATTTTTTCATTAACTTACGTTCCTTATTTCTAGATTAATGACGAACCTACTCGTCTTATTAAGACGCTATTAATCACATATTAGATTCAATCCACTTCAAAAATGATCGGGGTACTTATCCTTAAAGAGCAACATAGTCAGGTTAGGCCGCATAATCTAAGTTCGCCCAGTAAAACTAGGTCTCTATATCCAACCCAGCAGGTGTAGCAGGCCGATACTGACTGCGGTGGCCACACCAGCGGCTATGTCATCAAGCATGATACCAAGCCCACCCGATATATTTTTGTCCATCCAGCTAATTGGCCAAGGCTTAAAAATATCAAAAAGCCGAAACAAACCAAACCCTAAAATAATTGATGCCCAAGATACGGGCAGCGCAGTCATTGCTATCCACAAGCCGACAAACTCGTCCCAGACTATACCGCCATGATCATGTACGCCTAATCGATCTGCTGCCACACCACAAATATAGACACCTGCCACCGCACAGATGGCCACAAAAACCAAATAGAACGGAAGAGATAGCTGTGCTAAGAACAACCAAAGTCCTAAGCCCAATAAAGAGCCTACTGTGCCGGGCGCTTTAGGGGAGAGACCGCTACCAAAGCCAAAGGCCAATAAGAGGACAGGTGATTTAAGGAGTTGTGCATACGTTGGATTATTGGTCAAAATGATCAAAGCCTCTTTCTCTTTCCTGTGACTTAACGCCGTCTACCAAGACAGCCGGACTATTATCGCTACAGGGTATTATAGAACCTATCCATGTGGCGTCTAATTCGCCCAGCAAGATCCAGTCGTCAACCGTGGGATAATGCTCTGCCGGCACTGTAAAGCACAGTTGATAATCATCACCACCAAAGAGTGCCCAGTCGACACATTGACCGTGAAAATTCGCCTCTAAATCTGGGTGTATTGGTAACCTTGAAGTGTTTACGGACGCATCAACCCCACTGGACTTACATATATGACCTAAGTCAGCCACCAGTCCGTCGGATATATCAATGCACGCAGAAGCCAAAGCTCGTATTTTTAAACCAATGTTGATTTTTGGATGGGGCTTATAAAATGATACAAGTAAGCGCTCACTTATATTTATATCTATGCATTTAAGGGAATTATCTTTTCTTGCCGCCAACAAACCAGCCGCCCCATCACCTAAAAGCCCCGTCACATAAACTCGATCTCCATTAGCGGCACCGCTGCGCACAAGGCCCTCCCCTAAAGGCACCTCCCCTAGCATGGTAATGGTTATTGCCAATGGTCCAGCCGTTGTATCTCCGCCGATTAAGGCACAATTATAAGCTATCGCGATTTCTGATAGCCCGACGCTAAACCCTTTTAACCACTGCTCATTGGCTTTTCCCTGAGGCAGTGTCAAGGCTAACGTGAACCACCGAGGAGCGGCTCCCATAGCCGCCATATCACTCAGATTAACGCAAAGAGCTCGCTGAGCGACTTGATAAGCACTTGCGTCCCCAGGGAAATGCACCTCTTCCACTAAGGTGTCACTAGCCACCACTAACTGAGTTTTAGAATTAAGGGGTGGATTTATAATAGCCGCGTCGTCGCCAATACCCAAAGCAACGCCCTCTTGACCTGTGAGATCTTTAAAATAGTCTGCGATGATTTCAAATTCGCTGAGCTGTGAAAATTTAGTTTGGGTCAGAGTCTTCCACTCCGTTATCAGCGTTTAGATGGCTTTATTTGCGTTAATTTCAATGGAGCGAAGGTCTATAGCGACACGATCAAGTACGCCGTTTATAAATTTAAATGCGTCCGTGGGGCCAAAGGTTTTTGCCAGATTGACACCTTCGTTTATCACTACCTTATAAGGCACCTCGATTGTGTAGAGCATTTCATAGGTCGATAAACGTAAAACAGCGCGTGATATTGGATCTAACTGTTCATTTTCTCGATCAAGATGAGACTCAAACGCACCATCAATCTCACCTAAGTTTTTAGGAACACCAAACAATATGTTATGGAATAACTTGCCATCGACCTTAGTCATATTATGAGCAGTCTGGAATTCAGCCTCTATAGTCGCCAGGTCAGTACCGCTCATTTCCCATGAGTAGAGTGCCTGAACAACCATTCTGCGTGCTTTTTGTCGTTCTCTAGCTTTAGACATCTATGCGTCACCGTCCATCTGTTTAAATATTGTGAACATCTCAAGAACGGTCAAAGCAGCTTCTTCACCTTTATTCTCAGCATTGTTGCCCGAACGCTCCAACGACTGCTCTAACGTATCGGTGGTCAGTAACCCAAAGGCAACTGGCAAGTTCTCTGTCAATCCAACCTCTCCGATCCCTCGGGTTGTCTCTGAGCAAACATAGTCAAAGTGGGGCGTGTCGCCACGGATCACACAGCCTAACGCTATAACCCCATCAAAACGTCCTGTTTGGGCCGCTCTTTGGCTTGCGAGGGGTAATTCAAACGCACCTGGCACCCGATATATCTCAATAGCATCATCACTGACACCATGACGACTGAGCGCACGAACTGCTCCTGCCAACAAACCATCAGTCACCTCTGAATTCCAACGTGCTGCAATAACTGCTATGCGCACCGCGCCAACATTAAAGCTACCCTCTTCTGGCTTGTATTCACCCATCAATAATTCCTGCTCTCTTTTGAATTTTCATGATCAATACTACTGGAGACATTAATCGCAATTAACGTATTCAACAACCTCAAGATCAAAGCCCGAGATTGCGCTAAACTTAAATGGCGCACTCATTAGTCGCATTTTATGTACGCCTAAATCCATCAAGATCTGTGACCCCGTACCTACTTGCTGATAAACGACATCACTTGCTGACTGAGCGCCGCCAATACCCGGGTTAGCAATCATCTCGATGTTGTTGTCGACATCCTCTGCAGTTTCAGGGTGGTAAACCAACACCACAGCACCACGGCCTTCTTTAGCAACACGCTCTAGAGCACTATGGAAAGACCAAGATTTGAACTTTCCCCCCGACTCCAGAGCCAAGATATCTCTTGCAGAACGATTAATATGAACTCTTACTAGGGCTGGTTCATCTGTACTCACATCGCCCATAACCAACGCAAAATGTTTTTCATTACGGGCATTGTCCAGGTAGGTCTTTAATACAAATTCACCATAATGAGTAGTGACCATGCGCTCATTAATACACTGAGTGGTTTTCTCCGTCACCAACCGATAATGAATCAGATCTGCAATAGTGCCAATTTTAAGCTGGTGCTTTTTAGCAAACTTTTCAAGATCATCACGTCGAGCCATTGTGCCATCTTCATTCATGATCTCTACAATCACGGCGGCTGGCTCAAAACCTGCAATTCTAGCTAAATCGCAACCCGCCTCAGTGTGACCAGCTCGACTCAACACACCCCCTGGCTGCGCTTTAAGAGGGAAGATATGCCCCGGCTGAACAATATCATTTGGTCTGGCATTACTCGCCACGGCCGCCTGGACCGTTCGTGCTCGATCGGCTGCAGAAATACCTGTAGTCACTCCCTCTGCCGCCTCAATAGAGAGAGTAAAAGGTGTTCCATAACTCGAAGCGTTGCTGTCATGATTAACCATCATCGCCAAATCAAGCTGTTTGCAGCGTTGCTCGTCTAAGGTCAGACAAATCAGCCCTCGAGCATAGGTTGCCATAAAGTTAATGTCTTGCGGGCGCACCATTGGTGCAGCCATAACCAAGTCACCCTCATTCTCTCGGTCTTCGTCATCCATTAAAATAACCATTTTGCCTTGACGGATATCTTCTAGTAACTCTTCTACTGTGTCTAACACCATGCCTTTTGTCTCTTCCGTTTTATGCCTTAACGCCTATTCGTCAGCAGCTTTATCACCAAGTAATAAACGCTCTAAATATCGAGCGACCAAATCAATTTCAAGATGCACCTCAGTGCCAACTTTGTATTTTCCAATTACCGTATGAGTCAACGTTTGGGGAATAATATTTAATTCAAATTCCGCGCCATCAACATTATTGACGGTCAAACTTGTACCATCGACGGTAATTGAGCCCTTTTGGGCAATGTATTTGGCAAGTTCCCGTGGGGCAAGAATCCTTAACCTCCAGGAGCGAGCATCCTCATAAAAAGCGGTCACTTTTCCAAGCCCATCAACATGTCCAGACACTATATGACCGCCAAAGCGATCGCTAGCGAGCATGGCCTTTTCAAGGTTGACACAGGTGCCTACGGTCCAACCACCAACTGTAGTCAAGCTTAATGTCTCAATTGACACGTCAGCAACAAATCCTTCGCCAGTTAACTCTACAGCAGTAAGGCAAGCACCATTACAAGCGATGCTGTCACCCAAACCAACATCACCTAAGCTTAAATCACCCGTGTTAATAGTCAGCCGAACATCGCCACCGCGAGGCTCCAAAGCAGTGACTTCACCGATAGCCGTAATAATTCCTGTAAACATAAATTTTCGCCCTAACTATAAATTTTAAATTCCATTATGGCACCCTGCGTGCGGTCTATATTAATAATCTTTGTCTGGGTACAAAGTAATACGCAGGTCTTCACCAATTTGTCTAATATCTTTTATCGACAACGCAAGATGGGCATCGATCGTATTAATCGCCAAATCAAACATAGGTCTTGCATCGCTACCAAATAATTTTGGTGCCCAGTAGCACACTAATTCGTCTAACAATCCCTCTGCTACAAAAGCACCAGCCAAGCCAGCACCAGCCTCAACCATTACCCGATTACAGTTGCGGGCAGCTAACTCAGTCAACAATGCCTGCAGATCAACATGATTTCCATTGGCTGGCAAAAATACAACCTCTGCTCCAGCATCAATAAGTGCCTGAGCCTTTTGCCGTTGACGATCTCCATCCAAGGTAGCAATCAACGTAACGCCTGGCTGGACGAGCATTCTCGCGCTAGGCTGCATTTGCAGTTGGCTATCAACAACCACTCGTATAGGTTGAATTAAGGGATCATCCACACCCAACTCTTCGCCCGTTATCCGCACCGTCAATGAGGGATCATCCATTAACTGAGTACCAATACCTGTAATGATTCCGCAACTTGCGGCGCGCAATCGTTGCACGTCTTGCCGAGATGCTGGCGTAGTCACCCACTGGCTTTGGCCACTGGCCATCGCTGTGCGGCCATCTAGGCTTGCGGCCATCTTAACTAACACCCACGGCAGGCCCTGCTCATGACGCTTAATGAAACCCTTATTTATCTCTCGCGCCTGATCTTCCAGTAACCCGCACTCAACCTCTATACCAGCCTCTTGCAATAGCTTAATGCCCGAACCCGCCACAAGAGGATTAGGGTCCTCACAGGCTATCACGACTCTCGACACCCCGGCTTCAACCAATGCTAGGGCACAGGGTCCCGTTTTGCCTTGATGGCTACAGGGTTCCAGCGTCACATAAACACAGCTATTAGTAGCATCAGACACCTGATTAAGTGCCTCAATCTCTGCATGATTACCGCCCAACGGGCGAGTAAAGCCTTCACCGACAATCTGATCGTCGACAGAGATTACGCAGCCTACAGTTGGATTAGGCGACGTGGTATAGCGCCCCTTGGCCGCCAGCGTCAGGGCTCTAGACATCATCTCGCGGTCAACTAGAGAGAAACTCACTGCCCTTCTTCCTGACTAGGTTTTTTGTCTTTTAATCGATTAAGTTCATCTTGAAATTCGCTTAAGTCCTGAAAACTTCGATACACCGAGGCAAAGCGGATATAGGCCACTTCATCTAACTCATGAAGCTGGCCCATAACTTCTTCACCAATAATTCGAGAGTTAATTTCTCGCTCACCGGTGACTTGAAGGAAATGTTTTATTTGAGACAGAGCAATTTCAATTTGCTCAATAGAAACGGGTCGCTTTTCCAAAGCACGCTGCAACCCAGCTCGGAGTTTTTCTTCATTAAATGGTTCTCGGCTGCCATCGCTTTTAATCACTCTGGGCATCACCAATTCAGCAAGCTCATAGGTAGTGAATCGCTCACTGCACTCTACGCACTCGCGACGACGACGCACTTGACCACCCTCAGCAACCAATCGCGAATCGACGACTTTGGTGTCATCAGCATTACAAAACGGACAATACATAACTAAGCTCGTAAACGTGAAGCTCAAAAAATGGAGCGTTATTCTAACACAACAACAGTCGTTATTAGCCTAGCTTGAAATCAAGGCTGATTCATCGGCGTAAGACCAACATTATCGCCCGAATGTTCGTAAAGCATACCGCGACTGGCAAATACTGTTCGATGCCGTGCCCCAGGTAAAGCGGCATCTATTGCCGCATAACCCGCATCACCAGGATACAGGCAAACTATCTCATCTTGAAACTGACATAATCTAGGCATTACATCATAAGGCTTGCGCACCGCAAGCGCGCTACAGGCTAATTCAGCCGTTTCATAATGTGTCAAAAGGCTTAGCGAAAGATAGGTGGGCGGCATAAGAGTTAACTCATCTTGGTGATGCAGGGTAATGGCGTCTTCAGGCCTGATCCATTGAAATTCATGAATCTCACCGTCATCAATAACCACCTTCCCCGAGTCAGCATCGACGTTGCCAACAAAAAACCAAGTAGCAAAACGCCGCTTTTCCCCCACCGGGGTAGTCCAATTACAAAAATGGATCAAGTCTTGGCCTGCTACATTTAGACCACATTCCTCGCCAATCTCTCGCACCGTTGCCGCCACTGCCGCCTCTTCTTCACTAGCCGCAGCCTCTAACTCATCAGCGTCAATTGCCCCACCAGGGAAGACCCAAGCGCCACCCGCAAACGCCAGCTTGGCGTTACGCCTTAGCAACAACGTTTCTATGCCATTATTTGAGTTTCGCAACAAAACCGCAGTGGCCGCTAAACGGAGTGGCACAGATTGGTCGGACATAGATTTCACCTCGCTCTTAAAGCATGCTGTTTTAACACGACAGTTTAGGCTTAAGGAAATCAGCCATAAACAGGGAAGCGCTGGCATATTTCCAGAACCTTCAGTTTAGTCTCTGCAACTACTTGTTCCGACGTGCCATTTTCAAGACTATCGAGAATGTCACACATCCAATGCGTCAACTCGACGGTTTCGTCTAAACCGAACCCGCGAGTAGTGATCGCCGGTGTGCCAACACGTAACCCAGAGGTCACAAACGGAGACCGTGGATCCTTAGGAACTGCATTTTTATTGACGGTAATAAACGCCTCCCCCATAGCACGGTCGGCATCAGTTCCGGTGTACTCTTTGCCAATCAAACTAACCAGCATAAGGTGATTTTCAGTACCATTTGAAACGATATTGATACCACGTTCCATAAAGGTTGCGGCCATTACTTTAGCGTTCGCAACAACTTGTTTTTGATAAACCACAAAATCTTCGCTGGCTGCTTCTTTAAAAGCAATAGCCTTAGCTGCAATCACATGACAGAGTGGTCCGCCTTGGCTGCCAGGGAAAACGGCAGAGTTACACTTCTTGGCGATCTCCGCATCATTAGTCAAAATAATTCCGCCACGAGGACCACGCAAGGTCTTGTGAGTCGTAGATGTCACAACATGAGCGTGGGGTATTGGGCTTGGATAAACACCTGCAGCAACCAAACCTGACACATGCGCCATATCAACAAGTAAGTAAGCACCCACTTTGTCTGCAATCTCTCTGAACCTAGCCCAATCCATAATTCCCGAGTAGGCTGAAAAGCCTGCGATAATCATAGCCGGCTTATGCTCGATAGCCAGCGATTCAACTTGCTCATAGTCGATCAACCCTGTATCGGTATTTAGTCCATATTGAATTGGATTATAGAGCTTCCCAGAAAAGTTCGGCCTGGCTCCATGCGTAAGATGACCTCCGTCTGCTAGGCTCATCCCCAAAACAGTATCACCACCTTTAATCAGCGCTAAGAATACAGCACTGTTTGCCTGAGACCCAGAGTGCGGCTGCACGTTCGCATATTCAGACCCATAAAGACTTTTTAATCGATCAATAGCCAATTGTTCGGCAACATCAACATACTCACAACCGCCGTAATAACGCTTGCCAGGATAACCTTCTGCATACTTATTAGTCATCTTGCCGCCCTGAGCCTCCATAACCGCAAGACTGGTGTAATTTTCAGAGGCAATTAGTTCTATATGTTGCTCTTGACGCTGGTCTTCAAGTTGAATGGCCTGCCATAATTCAGTGTCAATATTTTCAATGGTATGATCTTTATCAAACATGATTAAAAGGTTTCCTAGGGAGTTAAATCGAGATTCACGTGTTAAGTGAAGTTTACCTTAAATGACCCAACCCTTACAGTCTCATAATCGACTTCCAGATCCAAAAACAGCATAAATATTATTTATTTCTCGAACAATGCCATTGCTTCCACATGAGCAGTATGAGGAAACATATCCAGCACCCCAAGGTCTTTTAGTTTATAGCCTGCGTCTAACAGATACTTTGCATCTCTGGCCATTGTCGACGGATGACAGGAAATATAGATCACCTGCTTGGCCCCTGATTTTGCGATCCAAGGCATAATATCTAAGGCGCCACTGCGTGGAGGATCAAGCACCACTAAGTCTAGCGATTTCGGTATTTGCTTTATTTTGTTTAGACTATTTTTCTGAGTGAGATCGGCGGTAAAAAATTGCGCAGTCGTTATCTTATTTTCGATCGCATTTTTTGCCGCGCCCGCCACCAAACTTTCTAACCCTTCAATGCCAATTACTTGATCAAACTGCCTTGTTAAGGGCAATGAAAGATTGCCGGCTCCGCAGAATAAGTCCACCGCAACACCAGAACTGCTAGGCGATACTAGCCTGAGCATTTGGTCCACCATTTTGGTGTTAATTTCGCCATTCACTTGAATAAACTGCCCTGGCTCAAAAAAGAATTTAAGTTTTCCTGACACCTTAAGATAAAGCTCGTCAGCACCCTCGCCTAACTGTTGGAACTGACCATTTTTACCCACCTTCCACCAACACTGGATAGGAGTTTCGCTGAGAGACTGGAGACCTTCCATTAAAACATTAAGCTCATTATCTTTAAGTTGACGACTCGCTTCGAACGCAATGGCGATGGCATTATCTGCACTGACCAGCTCTATCTCGTAAAAGGTAATGTCTGTAGGTAATGACTGTAGCCACTGAGGTAATACAACTAAAAGTGCCTCTAAAGAATCATCTAACACAAGGCACTCGGTAATGGGCTCTATTCGCCGACTGCCTGTATTACGAAAGCCAACAATAAACCGGCCATCCTTAGCTCTTTGCACAGCAAGCCGAGCACGACGTCGATAACCCCATTGATAACCATTGATCGGTGTTAGCAATGACTCAGTTATTATATTTAACCGATCGAAACTACTAACCACTTGAGTTTTTTTGAATTCAATTTGTTGCTGGTGGTCAAGGTGCTGCAAACTGCAGCCACCACAGCGTGAAAAGTGCTTACACCCAGGCTCTACTCGATACTCTGAGGTTACACTGCGGCTGCGCATACGCCCTTCACCATAATTACGCTTTTCATTGGTCACTTGAAACCCCACCGACTCACCCGGCAAAGCGCCCTCGACAAAATAGGCTTTACCGTTAATCCGGCCTACTCCTCGACCATCATGAAGAAGATCGACGATGTCGCAATTGAGAACCTGTTGTTTAGCCATAGAATGCCTAGATGGAATTGTCGGGAACAGCTTTTAACATGGCAAAGGTTCGCCAGTAAAAACCCTTCAGGTCACTAGTTTACACTCTGAACTATTGGGCGGCTAAAGAAACTTGCATGCCGATCACCAGGGTATCGGTTGACCGTTCCAATCAATATAGGACAACACGCCATCCAGAGCGGCATTATCCATTATCCCAGACAGGCGAGTAGCCACGAAGGCCGGTGTAAAAAGCTTTCCGCTTGGCACAGCAGCCTGAAAGGGTTGGGACAACCCTGTATCTGTTGTACCTGGATGAAAAGAGATTAATTTGACGTTTTTAGCCCGCCGGCCATATTCAATCGCCATGTTTTTCAGGACCATATTTAACGCAGCCTTAGACGCGCGATAAGAATGCCATCCACCCATTCGATTGTCACCGATACTGCCAACTCTAGCGCTCATGGTTGCCACCACGCAAGGCTCTTCCCCCTTAAGTAATTTAAACAGTAATTTTAACCAAAGGGTGGGCACCACCGTATTGCTCTGAAATATCTCATGCAAGGCGTCAGCATTAATGTCTTCAAGGCGCTTTTCTGGCCAGATTGTCTCCGAGTGAAGTAATCCATGACAGATGCATACTCTAGTAATATTGCCCGCATGGCACTCTATCTGGTCAACCACGGTAGTCATCGATTGTTCATCGTATTCCGCTTGAATCCAGACCAGCTTATTTGTCACGTCGTCTGACACCGACAAGGACAATGGCTGCCCCTTGCGACTAACAGCGATTACCTGGGTAATAGCAGGGTCAGCTAAAAACTCAACCACCAGCGCTGCACCTAAACCACCACTGGCTCCTAAGACCAAGGCACACCTAGCCGTATCTGTCATCATTTTACTGTACTGCCTGCGTCACATCTCTCACAGCGGGGCTTTCCAGTGACGAGCGCAGAGATTCGGTGGCGATATCTCGCAAAAAAACGGTAGCCTATATTGGCAACCTGCTTAAACACCGGCCAGCGAAGAATACTCACCCATCGGCCTTTACCGACCAGTGTCCAAGAATAATAGGTAACATCTAAACCATATATCATCGCACCATCCTTCCATTGTCCATGCAATATTAGATCGGCTTTCTGTTGGTTAATGTGCGGGAAGCGATCGCTAAAATGAGGGGCATAGATATCCTCAAAGACCATTTTATTATCGCTATCCAGCCGCTGAATATGGTTAATTTCAGCCGCGCAAAGTGGACAGCTTCCATCATAAAAAATAGTCAATTCTGTCACGCTTAAAACTCCATCAACATTAGGGCTACCACCACTAGATGGAGGCCAGTGACCAGTGAGGTCAGTGACAAACGCATTCGCCAATACTGCTCATCAACAGGGTTAACCAGACGTTCTGCCCATAACAGGCTGATAAAACCCAACATCAGCAAAGTAACCGCAAATATCGTCATTATCGGAGCGATATAAATAAGCAACAGCGCACACCAAGCACTCAGGGCTAAAAGATTACTCATCAAAACAATAAGCTTGGCTAAACTTCCATTTTCAACCGTCTGCCAGCTTGCCCAAAGGGTGCCAGACATAAAACTTAAAATCACCGCACTGTAGGCAATAAAAATATAGGGAACATAGAGTCCAAACAGCGCCGCACTTTGCAAGCCAGGGCCAAACCAAAACCCATCAAGCATTAGTAATACCGGCACCACGAAGGGTATTAGTCCGACATAACCCAAAATCCGCATTAGGGTCATCACTGAAGAGTTTTTGTTGTTTGTCATAATTATCTCTCGGCAAGTGCTACATTACGGTCTTAAGACCTAATTAGATTACCTATTTCGGTCGAGTGTTAGGACCTTTTTGTCAGCAAAAATATCAACAACTCTAAACAGTTAAAGACAATGAGGTAAAAAATTAGACCCAGTTCAGATTAGTATTACAGTTGCATTTGAGCGTTTACGTTAGCCCATACAAAAATAGAATCTAACGCAATGGTTGTGTTTGGACCTGTAAGATCGGCCCCGATTGACGATTTCGATCCTGCGGGTTAAGTCTTATAGAAAAGCTATTAAAAAGAGCGTCTAAGCAACGTAAAAGCAATCTTTTTGGCCGTATTAATCGCCCCTGAGGCTGTTTTTCCCTGAGATATCCCCCAAGACACTAAATAATGTGGGTTTTATGATCAGCCCAATACTTATCTCGAAGTAGGCGCTTATAAAGCTTACCAGTAGGATGCCGAGGCAATTCCTCGTCAAAATCGACAGATCTAGGACATTTTATTTCCGCCAACTCCTGCTGACAAAATGCCATTAATTCTTCTTCGAAGTCTGGCCCTACATCAGCCCAATCCATTGGCTGAACAACGGCCTTAACCTCTTCACCAAACTCTTCATTAGGTACCCCAAATACAGCGACATCAGCGACTTTCGGGTGCATAATTAACCGATTTTCCGCTTCTTGTGGATATATATTTACACCGCCTGAAATAATCATAAAGGCTTTTCGGTCTGTCAAATACAAAAACCCCTCTTCGTCAACACGTCCTACATCACCGAGTGTTGTCCAGCCTTTTATATGCTTTGATTCTTTGGTTTTGTCCGGATCATTGTGATATTCGAACACAGGACCATCCGCGAAATAAATGGTTCCTGCCTCTCCAATAGCAACCTCATTACCGTCATCATCACAAATATGTAAAACGCCAACCATGGCCTTACCGACGCTTCCCTTATGAGCCAACCATTCATCGGAGTTGATTGCACAAAAGCCATTGCCTTCTGAGCCAGCATAATATTCAAACATCACCGGCCCCCACCAATCAATCATTTTTTCCTTGATCTCTATCGGGCAGGGAGCCGCCGCATGAATCGCAACCTGCAATGAAGAAATATCATATTTAGTGCGAGCCTCTTCCGACATTTTTAACATTTTAACGAACATAGTAGGAACCCATTGGCTGTGGGTAATCTGATATTTTTCAATCAGGCGTAACGCCTCTTCTTCGTTAAAGTCTTCCATCACTACACTAGTGCCGCCAAAGAGCAACGTTACGAGGTTATAGCGCAGTGGCGCTGCATGATAGAGGGGCGCTGGAGACAAATAAATCGTTTCATTGCCAAAGCCGTAGAGTCCCTTTGACAGCAGTACTAAGTTAGAAGACTCATCTCCCACGTTTATGTCTGGCAAAGGAATTTTAACACCCTTAGGTTTCCCCGTAGTACCCGATGAGTACAACATGTCAATCCCGGCAGCCTCATCAGCAATAGGGTGCTGCAACATCTGATCACGCAAGGACTCATAACTGTCGTAGCCATTTACAGTGCCATTAACCATCAGTCTAGATTCCACCGTAGGCAAATCATCCAGTAATTCAGTCGCCAACTCACCTTTTACAAAAGAACTAATAAACAGCTTTGCGCCACAGTCGTTAATAATATAGGCGGCCTCACCAGCTGTCAGCCGAGAACTAATAGCGGTATAAAACAAACCGGATCGTGCAGCTGCCATGCAAATTTCGAGAAACCGAGCATTATTTTCCATCAATAGCGCAATGTGATCGCCTGTTTGCAACCCCATCGATCTAAATAATTGGGCAGTCTGGCAGGATCGTTCATTTAATTGCTGGTAGGTGACTATTTCACCACTGCCCGCCATAATGTAAGCCGCTTTATGGGGTGTCTGTTTTGCTAAGTCGCCAATGTACATTCAAGATCTCCGATAAAGGTTTGATGCAACTACTCAAATTACAGCTGAAGTAAATCATTTTTTGCATCTAAACCGCAAGCAAGGTCGACATCTAGGGTAGTTTTCGCTACTGTCTAGGCCGTTAATGTATTCATTTCGGAGTATTATCTTGAGCCATATTATTACTGACGTTGTAGCCGGCGTCGGACTTATTACTCTGGACCGCCCAGCGGCCCTAAACGCCCTAAATCTGAACATGATTCGTGACCTAACCAAAACGCTAAACGACTGGCGTGACGACCCAGCCATTGAAGCAGTTGCGGTGCGCGGCTCTAACAAGAATGGTCCTTTTGGTGGGTTTTGTGCTGGTGGTGACATCCGCTTTTTCCACGCTGCGGGAATGTCTGATGATCCTGATTTGGAGGCTTTTTTTACCGAAGAATATCAATTAAATTATTTAATTTTTAACTATCCAAAACCCTATATAGCCTTCATGGACGGCATTGTTATGGGCGGTGGTATGGGTATTTCCCAAGGCGCTACTCTTAGAGTTATCACTGAACGAACCAAAATGGCGATGCCTGAAACCAATATTGGACTATTTCCCGATGTTGGTGGGGGTTATTTTCTTAGCAGATGCCCTGGCAGTAGTGGCGAGTACCTCGCTCTAACTGGAAAACTGTTAGTCGGCGCTGACGCGTTAGATGTTGATCTAGCCGATGGCCTTGCAGACAGCGATGATATGGCTGATCTCTGGGACGGTCTCACCAACAACCCGATGATGTCTGTAACCGCAAGGATTGGCCGTTTACAGAGTCGTCTCAAACGCGGCACCTCTTCAGAGTGGCTAACACCCGAGATTAACTCAATATTTTGCTTAGATAGCGTCAACGATATTGTGCAAGCCTTGACTAAGAGTGATTCCCAATGGGCCGCAGACACCTTGGCAGTATTACAAAAACGCTCGCCTTTGATGCTCCATGTCACCTTGAAACAGCTTCGGCTTGGGCGCTCAATGACGCTAGCAGATGATCTCAGAATGGAAAGAACACTGGTAAGGCACTGCTTTCAAACTGATCATTTGCAACGCTCGGGAACAACGAGTGAAACGATCGAGGGTATTCGCGCATTAGCCATAGACAAAGATCATAGCCCAGCGTGGAACCCAGCCCGTATCGAAGAGGTCACTTCTGCCATGGTTGATCCATTTTTTGAAAGCCCTTGGGCCGCTGAACATCACCCCTTAAAGGACTTAGCCTAAGAGATCCCAGAGAGCGTGATTTATGTCATTTGAACTGATCGAAGAATCCATAATCTGTCCCTTTTGCTGGGAGACTATTACGCTGTTAGTCGATCCTTCGGAATCCCAAATCTACACCGAAGACTGTTTTGTCTGCTGTCGGCCCATTTTGGTGGACACTGAAATACAAGGTGACCATATTCAGGTGAATGTCACGCAGGAAGATCTGGGCTTTTAGCCCAAGGTGTTTTGTTTTTTTAGAACAAAAAACTAAGGGCGTAGGGTTATATCAATAACTCAACCCGTGCCCAAAGATAAAGGTTGGTGCCACGGAATCATCTGGAAGGTCTTCTTTTTGCGCCATCACTGCGTCCATAGAGGAAGGTATCTCAAAGGGTAACTTTCCTTGCGGACTAAATTGACCAAAAATCACGTCAAACAGCAACGAATCATAAACACCAAAGGTGCCAATCAGACCGTCGCTAAGTTGGTTGAGTTCGGTCAAAATAGCAGGACGATTAAGGTCAACCACAGTAATTAGTTGTGCATTCTCGCTGTAACCTTTGGCTTTTTCTAAGACTGCTGCGCTAAAGGCAAGATCGTCATCCGGTAAAATAGTACTCAAAAACTGATCCATTAACTCATCTGAGCCCGGTGCTTGATTTCCATTGAAAATCGTCGGTAAATACAAGACCACTACATCGGCCTGATCCGCGCTATTAACCAATGTTCCATATCGCTTAGCCTGATCCGCATCTAAACCATCAACAAAGATTTTAGTGCCCTCAGCAAGCGGCAGTGCCACTGTATCCGCCATTTTATTATTCAACAACACAATCGATTTGCGCTGTGCTTCTAGTCCAGCAGCAAGGTACTGGGGGGTTTTAATGAGCGCAGGTATGGCGTCTTCATCGACCAATGACTGCTCAAATAGGCCCAGCTCAAACTTGTTGAGTAAAATCCTTCGCACTGACTGGTCTATGCGCGCTTCGCTAAGCTCTCCTGACCTGACTAGATCAATAATATGTTCAGGATCATTCTCGCCACCATATTGGTCGACCCCTGCATCAACGGACTTTTTGTAGCGTCCACGCACCGACATACCCTCTACGCCCCAAGCACGACTCGAGACAATGCCCCAGTCAGTGCAGACCACACCAGTAAACCCTAATTCGTCTCTCAATAAATCAGTGAGTATCATTTTGTTAAAGCCCATGGCGACGTTTTCATCGGTCTGGTCAACAGGCACACCGTAATACGGCATAATCACCCGCAGGCCATTATCAATAGCTTTTTTAAACGGCTCCACATGGTAATCAAAATTGTCTCCCGGGTAGACTTGCCGTTTACCGCTAGGCAAATGGGCGTCTAAACCGAACTCCTGTGGCCCACCCCCAGGGAAATGCTTAACCATAGTCATAACACTTTTGTCTGTTAGCGTAGTACCTTGAAAACCTAACATATAGGCGTTAGTCATCTCGGCAGACAACTGCGCGTCAGACCCAAAGGTTCCAAAATTTCTAGCCCAACGAGGTTCCGTGGCTAAGTCTGCCATAGGGTGTAACGCCATGCGTAAGCCAACTGCGCGGTACTCTGCAGCCGCAATTTCGCCAAAACGCTTAACAAGATCAATATCTCGGGCTGCAGCAAAGCCAAGTTGCGATGGCCAACCGGAAAAACCTTTTACAGAGAACGCGGCAATGCCACCACTGGCTGCCTCATGCAGCGGGTCTGAACTAATCGTCAACGGAATACCCAGTCTGGTTCTTGCCGCTATTTTTTGTAGCCTATTAAGTTTTTCAGCAATCTCTAAAGGCGTTGGCGCACCATAGAAGTTAAAGTGGCTAATATGTTTATCAAATATCTCTACGGCATCTATGTCTACTCGCCCCATGGCAAAGTGAAAGGCCATCAGCGGAAAATCGGGCTTAATAGTAATGGCCGGGTGCATCATCTGACCGACTTTTTCTTCTAAGGTCATTTGCTCAAGCAAGTCCTCCACTCTCTCTGAGGCAGATGCCTGTGTGTTCTCATAAATATCTAAACGCTGGTTTTTATTTAAATCACGATAAGCCAAGCCATCGCTCGTAAGCACTTCCACCTCAGGACCAAGGCTAAGGTAAATGCGAAGTTTATCGTAGGGCTGAAGCAGTAAATTAGCGGTAAACACTGTGGCGACTAGTATTAACGAGAGCACACCATATCCAGAATATTTGAAGATTTTTTTCATGTTAGTCCCTTTTAGAAAGATCAAAGTGTAAACCTAACCTTTTTGGTTTGCACGTCTCGCTCTGAGATTTCATATCACCCAGAAAATACAGCTTAACCACTGTATTTTTTGGCTATTGGAAAAATATAGGCGTCTTTTAAGCGTAGTTGCTGAGTCGGGACCCCGCCTTGCAGTTCGTGCGGCTCGACAACAAGTCATAGAAATTAAGGTATGGGCTAGGCGCTTATGAAAATGAATAAACCCCAATCCCAATAAGACTATTTTTAACACACCTATAACCATGACAGATTTGAAGATGAGCTAATAATGAGTCTTATTGAATACTTCGCATTGCTCCGTCCTGTACTATGTATTTTCTGAAACTAATCTAAAAAGCGACTAATTATGGCTCTTAGCGCAACGATCTATAAAGCGGAAATAAATGTTGTTGATATGGACCGTCATTATTATGAACAGCACAGCCTAACCCTTGCACAACATCCCTCTGAAACGGCTGAGCGGTTAATGCTGCGGCTTTTGGTTTTCGCCCTGCATGCCAGTGATACTATGTCGTTTACTAAAGGATTGAGTACCGATGATGAGCCAGACCTGTGGCAGAAAAGTCTCAGTGATGAAATTGAGCTGTGGGTCGAACTTGGCCTGCCTAGTGAAAAACGTCTAAAAAAAGCCTGTGGTCGTTCACAGCAAGTGATTGTTTATGCCTATGGCGCTGGCTCTGCCAACCTTTGGTGGGAAAAGATTCAGCCGCAGCTTTCGCGCTTTAAAAACCTTACGGTTAAACGTATTGATGCGGCATCCTTGGAACAGTTAAAAGTATTCTTAAAGCGTACTATTGAATTACAGGTTAGTATTCAAGATGATGAGATCACCTGCCTGTCTGCTGATAATGAACTGGTGCTCACGACGGAAATATTGTCGTTGTGTTTATAAGTTAGGCCAACATAAGTTAGGACCTTAGCTTTTGGTGTTACTACTAGGTTTATCATAGAGCTTTTATTAGAAGAATTTGCGGTCTCTTTGGCTAACTAATACGTATTTTTAATATAACAATTACAAATGGGCTCACCATGGCACTATTTAAATTTTTAACTCTTCGTATTGTCGCAATAGCCTCTCTTATTGCCCTGTCAGGCTGCGCCAATAAATTTGCCACGGATGACTATTTAACCCTCGGTGACAAGTACCAGGTGGTGATTGAGCGTGACCATCTTGGGGTACCCCATATTGTTGGTGAACGCGATGTCGATGCGGCTTTTGGTTTTGCCTATGCACAGGCCGAAGATAACTGGCAAATTATTCATGACACTATTCCGTTTTATCGCGGGACTAATGCAGCCATTAATGGAAAAGACGCGGCAACTGTTGACTTTTTAGTCCAGTGGTTGGGTATTTGGGAGACTATTGACCGTGACTATGAGACCCAACTAAAACCTGAAACTCGCGCTTGGATTAGCGCTTTTGTTGATGGCATTAACTATTATGCGGCATTGCATCCTGAGCAGACTAATCCATCGATTTTTCCAATCACTGAAAAAGATGTTATCGCCGGTTACATGTTGCGGCATCTTTTATTTTTCGGTTTTGATGCATCTATTACCGAGCTTTTTGAACCTCAACGACAGCGCCCCGTGAGCCGCGGCCCCGCTGATGCAGATCAACAAGCTAGGCCCATGGCTGAGGGAGTCACTATTGGTAATCTTCCGGTTGGGTCTAACGCTATTGCTGTTTCATCACCGTTTACCGTCGATGGTGCAACGCGCTTGGCCATTAACTCCCACCAGCCCACAACTGGCCCGGTAGCCTGGTATGAAGCCCATATTCAGAGTAAAGAAGGCCTCAATGTTATGGGAGGTTTATTTCCAAGCAGTGCCACCATAGGTGTGGGTTTTACCGAAAATTTAGCCTGGGGTGCAACGGTCAACAAACCTGACTTGGTTGATATTTATGTACTAGACATGGACCCCAACGACCCCATGCGCTACAAACTGGACGGGGAGTGGAAATCTTTAGACGCGAAAGACATCGAGATTGAAGTAAAGCTATTTGGATTTCTTCCATGGACCATCACGGAGACCGGCTTAAAGTCTGAGCATGGTCCTGTCATTCAGAATGAACATGGCACTTATGCGGTGCGTTATGCCGGTATGGGCGAGGTGCGTCAGTTAGAACAGTGGCTGGCGATGAGTAAAGCGCAAAATTTTGAACAATGGCGTGATGCGATGCGCATACAAGCCTTCGCCAGTTTCAATTTTGTCTATGCTGACCGCGAAGGCAATACGATGTTTGTGCACAATTCTCTAACGCCCAAACGGCTGCCTAGTTACGATTGGACACAGTATTTGCCGGGTGATGATAGCCGTCTAATCTGGCAAGACTATATGGCCTTTGATGACCTGCCACAGGTAATTAACCCCACATCAGGCTACTTGCACAGTGCCAATCAAACGCCGTTTCGTGTCAGTGCAGAAACTGACAACCCTAATAAAGATGACTACGGTATTGAAGACGGCTTTCCAACGCGCATGACCAATCGCGCCGATCGTGGTTTGGAGTTATTAGCGGAACTTGAGTCAATCTCAGAACAACAATTCTTTGATATCAAACACGATAAAAAATACAGCGTTAACTCTCGTGCTTACGCTTATTTACAGCAGGCGGCTGCGGCTGATCTTGGCGAAATACAGAGTGATAGTTTACAAAACTACCAGGCGGCACAGACTTTAATTGCTAACTGGGATCTATCCACTGATATTAAAAACCGTGGCGCAGCGCTCAGTGCCTGTGTTCTGGGTGGTGAATGGTTGTCCGAACAAAAAGGTCTTACTGCGCCAACGGCACTGGACGAGTTGATTCGTTGTACTGACCTATTAATCAGCACAATCGGTCGTATTGACCCCCTTTGGGGTGATGTCAACCGGCATGTTCGTGGTGATCTTAATATTCCAGTAGCCGGTGGTCCTGATACATTACGAGCTATTTATAGCATGCGTCTGGATGAAGATGATTTCCTGACTAATGTTGCTGGAGACGGGCTCTATTACCAAGTTTCATGGGATGCCCAAGGGGTAATGAAAGTGCGTGGCGTTCACCAGTATGGTTCAGCAACATTGGATGAGACATCGGTGCACTATGCAGATCAGGCCGAAGACTACGCTAACGAACTTCTGCATGACCCGCTGTTTGATGACACCCGTCGGCAGAGCAAAATAGAGCGGCGCTACCGACCCGGCGAATAGTATTACTGCTGTATCTGGAACTCTGGCGCCGTTGCAGTGCCATAAATAGCGAGATTGTTCCTGTCACATATTGGCTCAGAAATACATGCAGCGCTTTGTAATGTGGTTATTAGTTCTTGCCGTGTGCCCTGATTATCTGTCTGTTTTAATTTTCCACTATTTAGGTAAAAATCCAGATAATCTACTATCGCTGTAGCTTTCGCAATGTCGTCTCCAGCCTGGTCGTCCCAGACAGCATTTAGGCGACTGGTATCCAGCAATACTCTGACTTGATTGCTGGTGAAAGGCTGACGACTATAATGCACAACGCCATTATTTAAAAATTTGTGGTACGCATTGAGCATAGAGTACATTTGGCTCTCAGTAACCAGTGTAAGCTCAGGTGCAACCAATCCTTGACTGGCAAGAGAGCCCGCAGGTGAGTAATCAGGGGAGAAGAAATTAAATACCGATGGTGCACCAAAAGCTTGTTGCCCTACTGCCGTTGCGATATTGCCAAGCTTAATAATGGTAGCTCCGGTCGCAAAGTGGTTAACATATTGATAATTGGTTCCCAGAATATCGGCATCCTCGTCGCCTGCGCCTAACGCAAGTCTAGAATTTGCTTGGAAAAGGCGCATGACTGCGGTCAGTTGTAACAATGGCTCTTTAAATTTACCAAAGGTTGCCGAATTCGCAACAGACGGCGTTCGTGCTTCTGGATCTAATAAAATAGCTTTAATAACCGACTGCATATCGCCTGTCTCGCCAAAGGCAATTGCAACTCTCTGGATATAACCTGGGCTGGGGTTAGACATCACGAATCGTTGAATAAGCCGTCGCGCAATGAACGGCGCGGTGGTGTTATGACCTATCAGACCATCTAAAACTGCACCTAACTCGTCAATCGCTTCGCTTAATTCCTCCCCTGAACTAGCTGAAATAACTAATTGTTCACCCTTATCAGTGAATAGTTTCTTTTCACCGAAATCATGATAACTGGGAAAGAATTTCATCGGCTGGGTCCAGCAATAATGCGCAGAATTAGCTGGGCCACAGCCTGCCCGATCAAACCAACCATTTTCCTTCACGTTAGTGCCATCGTTATCACTCCTATAACTCAAGGCTAAACCGGTAAATACCCGAGCCAGGTTTTGGATAGTTTCATTGTCATAAGTAGCAATCGGAAGATTGTCTTGCCCAAGAAGGATAGATCCATCTTGATTACGGTGAACTAAACCAAAAGTGAACAACTGCATGACTTCTCTAGCATAGTTTTCATCAGGGAATGTACCGTCTGCTTCATTGGCCTTTTTATTGCGCAGATGACTCAAATAAACACCCATCATCGGGTGCATTGTTACATCTTCAATGAGCTGCCGATAACTGCCAAAAGCATTCTTCGCCAAAGTATCCCAGTACGAACCTATTCCGCGAGCCTTCTGACGAATATTACTATCTTCGCGACTAATCACCATTATTTCACTCAATGCAAATACCGTTCGCTGACGCAGTTGATCCTTGGCAAAACTAGCTATTGACCAGAAACTTTCAGGTTTTAATCCCGAATGGTTGTAACTTGGGAAAAGAGCATAGATATGATTATCAAGGTCGAGCATGCTCGTTGTCGGCATCGCAAATTGTTGCTCAATCCATAACTCGTATACTTGCTCACGATTATCCCCATCAATATCTATTAAAGATCTAAGTTCAGCGTAGTCCTCAGGTGTTGCACCGAAAGTAGCCTGAGTTAAGAATCGCACGATATCGTAATCTACGTCTTCTGCAGAGAGTGGAAGCTGTTCTGGTGGCTCAGCTGACGCATCGAAGATTAAAGGGGCGTATATTTCTCCACCGGGGAAGTCTGCCGAATGCACATTGATATAAAACTCACCATTGAACAACGCATCAAGCATCTGTTGTTTAGTTGTAAAAATCCCCCCGGGAGCCAGGTCCCATTCATAGTCACTGACATTGCCGGAGCTTTGTAAATCTTCATCCTTAATATCATGAATAATCGTTCCAGATGGGGACAGATGCAGATGTTGGTCCGTTCGTTGGGTCCCCAAATTAGCATAGGTATATGTTAGCGTCCCTTTGTCATTATCACCTTGCAGGATAAAACTCAGTAACCCCGAAGCAGACGTTGAGATGCCGTCTTGGGCCTTAAAAGTACCCAAAAATAGGCGGCTATTACTACGATCATTTGTCGCTTCGCTAATAATAATCTCTGCGCTAATATTTTCGCTAACGCTGTACCCTGACCCCGTATTGAGGGTTAACATTAAAGTTTCAGGAATCTCGCGTTGATTGTCGACCAAAGGTCGGACTTGAATCGTTAGAGAATTTTGATTTTGAGATAGATTGATCGTGCTTCCAATCGTTGATCCATCTTCATAAAGTATTTCATAATCTGCACTAGAAGCAGATCCAAGACTCGAGTCACTATTTCCTGCTACGGCATAAGAAATACTCAACGCAGCAGCAGCACCTGTCCGTTTAATTGTCAATTCAGCTGACGTTTGGTTTCCTTCATATGCCTGGCTTTGAACCACTAGTAAACTGATTTCGGGGGCAGGAGCAGGTGCTAGTGGTGGACTATTATCTGAGGCTCCACCACCCCCTCCGCCACAAGCAGAAAGACTAAAAAGACTGATAACGAGAACTAAAAAATGTCCACTCAATATTTGCATTCTCAGCTAACTCGCTTTTATGAAATTAATATTACTGTTCTGACTAAACGAACTTGGAAAATTATTGAGTGAAGGGAATATTTGGTTAACGTCACCTTCAGCAACACCCATCCAATTAGCTACTACGGCTGAGCATTGTGATGATGAGTTTGTCGGTATAAATCGCCCCCGGCCATCAATACCCAGACCTTGATTGGTCAATAAGTCGGGGTAAGTGCCGAAAAACTTACCGCCATCAACCATTCCACCAAAGGCCATAGCATTACCACCCCATCCGTGATCGGTGCCACTGCTACTGGGGTCATTTCCATTAGGCGTTATAGTTCTTCCAAACTCGGACCCGATATAGGTTAGGACTTTATCGAAATCGCCTTGCTCATGAAGAGTGTCTCTGAAACCTTTAATAGCGGCATTAAGCTCAGTCATTTGATTAAAGTGATTAGGCAACAAATTTGCATGAGTATCAAAACCATTCATTTCGACAAAGTAAATAGGCCTTTTATTAGACCCCTCAGACCGTCCTTTAATCATTTTTGCGACTGTTTTTAAACGGTTGCCTATATCACTATCAGCTGAAACTCCAGCCGCTACAAATATCTCATCGAAATTTACTCCTGAGGATTCAGCCGTACTAAAAGTTGACTCAATAATATCTTGCGCCGTCCTTGCAGAATCAAAAATGTCAGCGTATTTCTGCGCCATTAGATGAGACGAAGCATCAATAGACGTCATATAGTTAGTCACCATAGAACTTCTTGCCCCAGTAAACCCACTCAACGGCACAATACCGGTATCGCCAAGAGTATAAGAGTTAATCTCACCCTCTAAGGTCACTTGAAAAGGATTACGCCCAGCCAATGATATGAGTGGCGAAACCAGTGGATTATTATTGTAAGACTCAAGTAGTTCCGCTAGACGGCCGCCCCAACCGTAGTTGAACGTTCCGGTGGGCTCACTTTGAAATTGTCTCTGTTGGTCTGAGTGAGAAAATAATCGTGGCGGTAAAATAATAGATTCACCCGTGTTACCTAAATACTGATCCCGCGTAATCGGAGCAGCAAGATTTCCAATATTACATAAAACTGCCATCTCTTGGTTATTAAACAGATCTGCCATATCTGAGCATTGACCATGAAAGCCAAAATCGCTAGATTCTATATCACCATAAATAGTCGGTGCCGTTTGTAGATTAAGTCCATTTAAACTACCTTCAGAAAGAGCAACCACCCCACGATTTGCTACGTAATTCGCTCGTAGTTGTCCTTCTCCTCTGGGAAGCACCATATTAAAAGAATCATTGCCTCCATTTAGAAAAACAAACACTAGAGCCTTGTAATCATCGGCGCTGGCCAAGGCTTCGCTGGTATTGAGTAATCCCATTAAACCCAGTGAATTTGCGGCAAGAGAAGACGCCACCGCAAAAGAGGATGTTCTTCTTAGGAAATCTCGGCGTGATAAAGTATGTTCGTCACAGTTGTAGATCACTCAAACCTCTTATAAGCGGTTTTTAAAATACATATTTAACCATTAATAACGTGAATAATATTAATCCGTTGACCATTATTTATACCGTGAACGTTTTTAAGGGCGGTCCCCTTAGATTAATTTCCTCATCATTCATTTAACGATATCGGGAATAGCGTATGTTTCCAAATCGTCCTTTGGTAGACTGGTATCGTAGCATTATTTCAAACAGTAACTAATTATCGAGACTAACATGTCTATACAGTGGTATCCCGGTCACATGCGCAAGGCCAGCAACGAGATGATCGAGGCGCTGCCTCTGGTTAATGTGGTCATTGAAGTGTTGGATGCCCGTATTCCCTTCAGTAGTTCAAATCCGTTTATTCAAGAGCTTAGTTCTGACAAACCGCACATAAAACTACTCAATAAGACTGACTTGGGTGATCCTGAAATTACCAAGCTGTGGCAGGATTATTTTGAGGAACTGGCGAATACCAAAACCTTGCTATTGGATTTAAAGAATCATGACCCGAGCAAGCAAATTATTGACCTGATTAACAAACTGAGTCCACAGAAAGAAGGTCGCAACACTTTGGTCATGGTGACTGGCATCCCCAATGTTGGTAAGTCATCGTTAATTAATTGTCTGGCAGGAAAGCACATTACCAAAACCGGTGATGAGCCAGCAGTTACCAAAGGTCAGCAAAAGATTAACCTTCGCAATGGGATCATGCTGCTGGATACCCCAGGTATTCTCTGGCCGAAGATAGAAAACCCTCAAGGTAGCTATCGTCTTGGTACGACAGGGGCTATTAAAGATACCGCGGTAAGCTATGAAGATTTAGCCTTTTTCGCCGCAGAGTTTTTGCTTGAAGCATATCCCCAACGACTGCGAGAACGATTCAATGTTGAGGAATTACCGCGCACAGAAATTGCGTTGCTAGAAATTATCGGCGCTCAGCGCGGTTGTCTTAGATCGGGTGGTAAAGTCGATTTAGAACGGGTCTCAACCATCTTTATTAATGAATTACGCGCTGGTTTGTTAGGACCTTTGGGGTTTGAAACACCTGAAATCATTGAGTCCGAAATGCTGCAAGTGGCTGTGTTGAAAGAAGAGAAAGCAGAACGTGAAAAATTACGCTTAGACAAGGCCGCAACGCGGCGTAGAAAAGCCAAGTCAAACCGTAAATAAGCCTAGGCGTAAGACCCTGCTGCATAACCAGATGCCCAGGCCCACTGAAAGTTGTAGCCTCCCAAGTGACCGGTAACATCGAGAACTTCGCCCACAAAATAAAGACCCGATTGGGCCTTACATTCCATGGTCTTGGATGAAATTTGATTGGTGTCAACACCACACAATGTGACCTCGGCGGTGCGATAACCCTCTGTACCAGAGGGCTTTAATTGCCAGTTACTCAATGTATCGGCAATGTACTCCAACACGCCGTTAGGAATTTCTGCAATCGCAGTATCAGAATAGGTCGTCCAATAAATGCTTTCCAATGACTGAGTGAGCCCTTTTGAGAGTAGAGGAGCCAATAAACTTCTCAACAGACTCTTTGGCTTAGATTGTTTAAGCTCCAGCAATAGCAGTTGAGCATTTTGATCAGGTAATAAATTCACGCTGATAAATTGTCCTGGCTTCCAATAACTGGATAGCTGTAGAGCGGCCGGACCGCTGATGCCGCGATGAGTAAACAATAAATTCTCCCGAAAGGTCATGCCATTGACTGACATTTCAACATCGACGGACAACCCAGAGTTGGTCTCGCTGATATCTTTTACCCAATCACTGAATGTAAAGGGTACCAGTCCAGCAGCGCGCGGCAGTAAATTGAGCCCGAATTGTTCGGCAATGTCATAGCCGAATCCTGAAGCCCCTAAAGTTGGTATAGATAGGCCACCAGAGGCTACAACTAAAGATCGACACTGGAAATGCTTTTCCTTCACTGACAGGGTAAAACCACCCTCTTCACAAACTTCAACTTGGCTAATCATCGCCTTAGTCTCAATGACTACCCCGACTGCGGTGCACTCATCGAGTAACATTTTTAGAATATCTTTGGAGGAGTTGTCACAAAATAGTTCGCCATGACTTTTCTCATGATAAGGAATGTTATGACGTTCAACGAGATCAATAAATTGCCATTGGTTGTAGCGATTCAGCGCAGAAATACAAAAATGCGGGTTTTGGGAGAGATAATTTTCAGGGGTTATATCCAAGTTAGTGAAATTACAGCCACCCCCACCTGACATAAGGATCTTCTTACCCACTTTATTACTGCTATCTAGCACTAATACCGAACGGCCTCGCTGTCCCGCAGTAAGGGCGCAGAATAAGCCCGCAGCACCACCACCAATGACAATGACATCGTAGGTTTTCATAGTGCTTTATCACCTAATAGCTGCTGCCAACGCTGTTCAATGGCGTTCCGACCAATCTCTTGGAGCGCCTCAATATTGCGGGCAGGTATTTGCTCGGGATTAGTAAAGTTTTGTAACGCTGATGCCATCATATCTTCGCGTAAAAAATGTATCAGCGGATAGGGCGAGCGATTACTGAAATGGCTTGCCGACTCGGCTGGCTCTTCAGCAAATTGGTAGTGAGGATGAAAACTGGCTAACTGAATAACACCCTCTAAGCCCGCGTCGATTAATAGGGTTTCAGCAAGATCAATAACATCAAGATAATCTTCAAAATCATCCAAAGCATTGGGAATGACCAACAAAGTGGTAGTAATATCCAGCTCAGACGAACTCTGAATTAGGTCTAACTCAGACAGAAAGGTATGCATGACCTGATCTAGATCAGTTGACTCGCATATTTTTATTCTTAGCCTATCCGAAGATACAACGGGTGCCGCGAATGGGCATAAGTTGAGGCCCACAACAAAGTGTTCGAGCCAAACTCGAACCTTCTGTTCTATTAAGGACACAACCACCGCGGCCATAGTCAATCCAAGTTGGATAATAATAGGCGCAGGATACCGATTACCATGAACAGGAACAAGGAATGACTGACAAGCAAGGTAGGAGATTTCCTCTAATCAGAGGGCTTTTTCCGTTAAATAGGCTTTAATTGGTAGGGCTAACTCATCGCTAAACCAGCCTTCTTGAAGATGAGTGTCTAACTGCTGTAAAAAGGGCTCGCGGCCCTGTTCCTTAAGTAATTCAAAGGGTCCTTTTGATACACTCATGGCGGCCTTCCATGCACCGTCAATAACCTCTGGGCTAGCGATCTCATTAGCCGCTAATTGGAGCCCATTTAGAATTAAAGTAGAGCGCAGCAGACTGATAGTTCTATCAAGACTATCCCCCTTTGAGGACTCTATAAACCCTTCAGACTGATAACTAGGCTGCGGATACTGATAAAACCCTTTCATTGATTTTTCACCCAGCTCTTGTCGGTCAATATAGGGCTGTATCAAGGCCATAATATTTACCTTATTTTGTTCATAATTCGGTGTAGAACGGGGCTTTTGCCAGCTGTCATAAATAACATTAATGCCAAATAAATCGATTAAACCGAAGGGCCCAATTGGTACCCCCTGCTGAATCATCCAGGCACGATCAATCTCCTCTATGGTTGCTTCGCCTTTCTGACGCATCAGCATAGCCGTAGCCAAGACAGGCCCCAGCATTGCATTAATAACATAGCCTGGATTCTCTTTCTTGAGAATTAACGGCACTGCATTAAGGCTCAACACATAGCGCTCTAAAACATCGACGGTATCCTGCGACGTTCGTACACCACCAACAATATCAATCAGTATTGATCCAAGATGGGAGTGCAATGCCGCAAATAATGCACCGCGATCATCAGACATCACATCTTGAATTTCAGAGACCATAATTGAGGAGGTATTGGTGGTAATAATCGTGTGTGGTGGACACGCTTGATCTAACTTAGCGTGAACCTCACGTTTTATATCCACACTTTCAAAAACCGATTCACTCACTAAGTCTGCATCGCTGGTGGCCCTGTTTAGATCATCTGAGCATTCAATTTGGCTGACGACATAATCAAACGCAGGTTGCGAGCAAATATTCTGGGCGACAATATAGTCTCCTATACTCTTGAATCGACTCGGGACTAGATCAAGACTGGCTTTGCTAATATCATAAATAACCACCTTATAGCCTGCCAAACCAGCAACTACTGCATTGGCACATCCCATGGTGCCAGCACCGACAAAGCACACCTTGTTAATTTCGGCGATCTTCACGCGTATTATTTCCTTATTTTAATGCTCTGGGGAGGCGGTCTAATACAAACAAATTAGCGCTACCTTTGGTCATAATGGCGGGTAAGTACTCAATAATCGGCAGGTCTGCCATGGCATTAGCAATGTGATACTGGGTTGGGTTTTGCTCCCAGGTTAGGTGCTTCCAGTTGACTTCGCCCGTTCCTATTTTTACATCAGTAAATTTGTTTTCAGATGGAAATAATGTCGGCTGACCTACCCCGGGTCCCCAGCCGCCGATAGTTGGCATATATCGGTAACCCATGGGATTGTCAGTGGCTTTATTCGCTTCCTGCTCGGCTAGTACCACATCTAGAGGAACCGGCGTTAATCCCGTTAACGATATATCCATAATGTCATGGCCGAAATGATGAGCCTTAGTGCGCCAAATACCATCGCTCAGATGATGCGCTGGTATATCAGCATAAATTTTGGAAATACCCTGCATCTCACGACCGGTCAAAATAGGGTCAGTTAAATTTTCCCACATAACCAAGGTGTAGCTGCCAACAATTTGTTCTTTATCGCCTTTGTAGATAACCGAAGCATGCACCCCAATTAAGTTATAACCATGACCCGCTAACCAATCGATATCTTTATTGCCAGCATAGGCCACTGTAATTACCGCCTGCTCAGGCACGTCAAAGCAATCAGGTAATAATTTTAGCAATACATCGCGATCAGTGACATAAGACACCATCATGGTAGTGACATCGTGGTACCAACCTGATGACTTTTCACCGGCGTATCGTGGTCCAAAGTGTGCAGGCATAAGGTAATTTTGGTTGGGGTCTAACTTGTTCATCTTAAGCATCCTTTGTCGCGTTAATAACGTTTAATTGAGAGATTATGAGGTGGCATCAAGGGTTTTTCTGAGTTTGGCGTGGTCATCACGATTGAGTCGGAATTGGGTAGTAAAACCAAATCCGATCATGGAAAAACCGGCAACGATGATTAAGGTGAACCATCCTAATGACTGAAGAACATCGGCGGGAACCTGTCCCGGTACAGAGTCACTTTGGATCCCGACCCATTGAATCACAACACCGGCAATAAGCGCACCGGCACCGATAGTTGCTTTACTCAAGAAGGCTCCAACTGCAAAAATAACTCCTTCCTGACGTTTGCCTGTCTGCCATTCGAGTTCATCCAATATGTCCGCTGCAAAAGAGGCGGACATAATTTGTAGACACACGATGCTGAACACCGCTATGCCCGTATTCAGCAACAGTAAAGAATAGAGCATGGGATGACCATTGGACGGCAGCACATCAAAAAGACGTCCACCGAATAGCCACACTGAATTAGATGCCAGCACTAAACTAAACACGGCCATTAATGTGGGCTTATCAAAACGTCGACCTAAGGGTCCCAACACCATAAAGGCAACCAGTGTAGCAATGGCGGTAGGAACCACGAAGCCAGCTAGTTGTGCAACACTAAGCTCCCAAAAGTAGGTGGCCAGATAAAGACTTAAAGTGGCATAAGCACCTGTGGACATACCAAAGGCTAAACTGGAACCAATAGAAATACGGAAGTTACGGTTTACGCAAACACCGATAATGTCATTGTATGGGTCGGTCCATTTGAAGGGTGCTTTGGCTGTAGCCACCGGTAGCCATGGAATCACCGATCGGGTGCCTATGATACAAATCAAGGCCGTCACCCCAGCGACTGCAGCTGACAAAATGCCGTAGTACCAATAATTTTCTGCTACTAGCCGGCCGTCTATTCCATTCTGTGGCTGAAAGAAAAACGAAAAAGCGATGGCAGGCAAAGCCATTCCGGCAATCCAGCCCAGAGTTACTCTAGCTTTAGCGATGGTTGTACGCTGATCATAGTCTGTTGATAACTCAGCACCCATTGCCGTGTAGGGAACAAAGTAAACCGTCAATGTAGTGCGAAGTAATATCGACACACCGAGTAGCCAGGCAAAGATGCCCATTTCGCTCATGCCTTGGGGTGGTGCAAAGAGAGCCAAAAACAATACCGTTGTAGGCAGTGCCCCGGCCACCAAAAGCGGATGGCGACGGCCCCATCGAGAGCGAAAATTATCACTCCAACTACCGACAACAGGATCAGAAATAGCATCCCAAGTGAGTGCAAAGAACATGGCCAGGCCAGCTAGACTGCCACTGAGACCATTAACTTGGGTGTAATAAAAAACGACGAAGTTGGCGAAGGCGGCTTCTTTAACTGAAAAGGGAACATTGCCAACGGCATAGCTCCATTTTTCTAACCCTGTGAGAGAGGCCATAGCGGGAATTTCCTTCGGTGACGTAAAGGGCTGTAACGCATCTAGGCTACTGCGTTACAGCAATTACCAATTTGGCTAGAAGAATACCGCCAGTTCTAGACCGTAGTTACGAGGGCTGATTGGACGTCCAGACCGTCTGACTCCATCAGCAAGACCACTAACAGAGTAGTCATTAGCATAACTGAGTTCATCAGTTAAGTTTGACCCATAAATTGACACTTCATATCGTTCGCTGTTTGGCTGCCATGAAATGCGGCCATTAAGCTGTGAATAGCTGCCGATGGTCTCTATATCATCATTAAATACCGTCACAAACTGCTCACCTACATGGGTGTAGTTACCGGTGAATAAGAGTGTTCCCGTTTCCATCGGTTGACGATAGTACGCTGCTAGACTAAATTTCGAATTGGGTGAACGATTGAGTTCATTACCTTTAGCATTACGAATAGTATTCGTCTTATTGTCTGATACAAAGAAGTCATCGTCATATTCGGTTTGCAACAACGACATATTGGCCAGAACCGTTAGTTTTTCGGTCGCCGCCCACTGGGACTCAACCTCTAAACCAAAGATTGTCGCGCTTGATGCATTAGCAAGCTTAGAGGTCGCAATACCAGAAGTAGGATCAAGAATCGCTAACTCTACCTGAAGATCGCTGTAGTCATAATAGAATGCAGCTGTACTCACTGAAAAGCGATCACCAATAACGCCTTTGTAACCTACTTCAAACGCTAACAAGTCTTCGTTATCAACAATCGACTCATTAACAGCCGTTGTTGCATCATCTTGCAAGCCACCCAGACGAAAACCACCTGGCTTGTAGGCCGATGAGGCCGTCGCGTAAACCATAGCGTCGTCGTCTAATTGATAGGTTGCATTTAGGCGCCAGTCAGTAGCATCCCAGTCCGCTTCATGCTCGGCGGCTCCGCCACCAACGATCATGCCAAACCGACAACCCGTAAAGGCAGGGTCTAATGCTGCGAGATCCAAATAGGGGCCATAGGCCTGCACATAGGGTAGTACCGCGGCGCCTCCACAATAATCCACAACGGCATCATAAACCTGCAACTGAGTCTCGCTTCCCTGCTTATCGTCTTGGCTATAACGTAGTCCAAAGGACAGTGCTAACTGATCGCTGGCCTGCCAATCAACCTGTCCATAAGCCGCTTTGGAAGTGGACTCGAGTAATCCTCGTTGAGTGTAGAAAATACCATCTGGGTTAGTCGTAGCACCAATCAGCCAAGGATTAGCTGCATCGGTCAAAGTGTATGGTTGGTCTAACTGGACGTTATAGTAAAACAGTCCCGCCACCCAACTAACATCTCCATCGCCATTAGAAATAAACTGTATTTCATGCTGCTTGTTGGTTTCAGCCTGGCCAATTTTCTCGACATAAGACACTGGACTAGCGGTGCCATCAAAATCTTTCTCACCATACCAGCTGTAATCCTGATAACCATTGAGAATTTTAATCTGCATGGCATCGGTATCAATGGTCAGCGTTGACTGGTAAGTTCTTTGATCATCAATACCAACAAAACCAACCATATCCGAACTTATTTCAAAAGGATCGGTAGGTGCTGTAGCCAGCGGTGAAAATAGCTCAGGATTAATCACCAGTTGACCCAACTTCGATGGAGCGCCCGCCTCATTGCGATAGCCATCAAGCTTATTACGCTCTAGCGTTTCGTTATCAAAACTGGCACTGAAGTAACGCATATTCCAGTTAATATTATCGCTAAAATCAACATCTAGCTGAGCTTCCATATAATCAGAATCAGTCCCTTTAGGATCTGCACCAGAAACATTGGTGAAAAAACTGTCTTGCTCCAACGTTGAGTAATGAACTAAGTATCCCACTTTGTCAGTAATAGGACCGCTAGAGGTCACGTCCGCATTGACCATATTGTAATTGCCGCGTCTCAACCGGACGATATGCTCTAGGTCTTCACCCGGCTTCTTAGCAACCACGTTGATTGCACCACCAGTGGTGTTACGGCCGTACATTGTGCCCTGAGGCCCACGCAATACTTCTATGCGCTCAATACGATCAAAAGAGCCACTTAATACGCCAGCTTCGGTAGTATAGAAACCGTTATTGTATACACCAACACCAGGATCAGTACCGGTACTGCTGGTTTCACGACCAACGCCACGGATATAGATACGATTGCCTTCACCACCGCCAGCCGATTCTTGATACGACATGTTAGGTGTAAAGTTAGCAATATCTTGTTGAGTGACAATATTTAGATCTTTAAGTTGATCTGAACCCATTGCGGTTATTGCTAAGGATGTGTCTTGCACAGAGGCTTCACGCTTCTCTGCAGTAATAATAATTTCTTCTAACATTGGCCGGTCATTTGCAGCGCTAACGCTGGTGGCCGCTACACTGGCTGCGATTGCCGTGACGCAAAACAGCGCGGATTTATGATATTGATTTTTCATGTATGAATTCCCCATAAAATTTATATTTTTTGTTATTGAAGCTATCAGTACGCGCAACTGCTAGGCGTAAATCACGCCTCGCTAAACCAATTTATAGACTTGTTTATTAACGCTAAACTTAGCTATATGCAAACATAGCATTACTAAAACTGTCGGTCAACAGGTTTAGTAGGTATTGAATATTAGTGCAATAATGCTTCTAGACATTAGCGATTGAAGTCTTATACTCTGGTCATCCAACTGAGTCTAAGCTATGAGCCAATTTCAATCTGAAGGGTTACCCGATGGCCGAATTCGCCGTATCCAAGGGCGTACGGAAGTGGCTCGTGCTAACTTAATTACAGCAGGAGTTCCTCTCTTCTCCGAACAAGGTTTTGATGCGGTCTCTGTCCGCGATATAGAGGTTGCTGCTAAGGCTAACCGCGGTATGCTGGCTTATCATTTTGGCGACAAAGAACAACTCTGGAAGGCAGTTGCAGACTTCACCTTTCAGCAAATTGACGCTCAGCGAGATATGCGTTTGGATATGATTAAAGACATTTCCGATCGCGAGGGTCTAGCCTTAATGATTCGATTTTATGTGCGCTTTTATGCAGAGCATCCAGAACTGAGTCGCTTAATGGCTCAAGAGGCACGACAGGAAAGCTGGCGCATTGATTATTTAGTTGAAAACCATATCCGTCCAGGCAGTTTGCAGCTTGAGCAGCATGTAAGAAAAATTCTCAACCTGAGTGCTCGGGAATTCGCACACTGGTATTATATTATGGTCAGTTCAAGTGCCACCATTTTTTCTTTTGAACCTGAATGTAAGCGTCTATTCGGATTCAACCCCCGCAATGAAGATGTCATCGAAACCCATGCAGACATGCTGGTGAATATGCTTTTAGGGAATGCAACCTCATAGGGAATATCGAGCAGGGTTAGAGTTAAATTTTCAACTGATGAATCGAAAATATCAACGCCAAAATCCGTTCAAGTTAGGCTGATAATTAATCTAATTTTTTCTCTAAGAAAAGCAAAAATAGTGCTTTGAAATAAACCTCTTTAAGAGTACATTGGCGCCCAGATTAACTGAGTGCTTTTGTCATGCCTGTTCGTACCGTTGTCGCCATTTGGCCGCTCTTCGCAGGCCTCTCTCTTATTGGTCTTGCCGTCGGCGTACAAGGTAGTTTATTGGGCGTGCGTGCGGCTTTGGAAGGTTTTGATGATCTTCTAATTGGACTGTTAATGTCCTGCTATTTTGCCGGCTTTTTAGCGGGATCACTGCTTACACCGCGTATGATTCAACGCGTTGGTCACATTAGAATTTTTGCCGCTTTGTCGGCGGTGGCCTCGGTAACTATTTTGATTCATGCGCTGTTTGTTAATCCCTGGGTTTGGGCCTTGATGAGACTATTAACTGGGTTTGCATTTTCAACCATCTATGTGGTCTCAGAAAGCTGGCTTAATCAATCATCTAATAATGCCAATCGTGGCCAAATTTTATCTGTGTATACGACTATCTTGCTCGCTGGAATTTGTGCGGGTCAATTTATGCTGAATGTGGCTGATCCAACTGAATTCACATTATTTATTTTAATCTCGGTGATGGTCAGTGTCGCTGCGGTTCCGATTTTATTGTCGATTGTACAGACGCCGCCTATTGAAGAAACAGAGCGAGTAACCATTAGGCACCTATGGTATCGCACACCCGTCGGCGTCATTGCGATCATAATGTCACAATGGGTATCAAGCATACTATTTGGTATGGGTGCAGTATATGCCACAAAATTGGGTTTTAGTGTATATCAGGTAGCGAACTTCATGGGTGCCATGATGGCCGGCGGAATGATTCTGCAATGGCCTTTAGGTAAGCTATCAGACACTATCGATCGACGCTGGGTAATTGGCATTTCAAGTCTAGTTGCGGTGTTTATCGCCATCATTATTAGCTTTATCGATAATGCATCTGTGTGGCTCTACTTCCTTATTTTTCTATTTGGCGGTTGCTCGTTGTCGCTATATTCAATTGTTGTTGCCTTTACCAACGATCACTTGCGTCCTGCTGAAATTGTTCCGGCCAGCGGCACCATTATCCTGATCAGCGGGCTAACCTCGATTACCGGACCAATCACAGCGGTCTTCTGGCTACAAATTTTTGGCTTGAAGAGCTTTTTTATTCTGATTGCTGTGAGTCTGCTAGGCATGGGAGCGATGAGTATTTGGCGTGTTCTTACCATTCCAGCGCTGCCGGCCGAATACAAGGTACAGAGCACCCTACAGGCCGCAGCAGCGCCAGTAGGCTCTATTCTTCATGCGGAAGAAGATATGGTTACAGACCTTTAAACTAGGTCGATTGTTAAGCCATGGCACTTTGTGGTATCAAGTTGCTGAACTTGTAACTCTGTCGATGAAAGTGTCAGGGCAAATTTGCGAGTCATAGAGTGGTCTGCTAAGCGAACTTTCACATCCCCGATACTGATATCTTCATCGTCAACGTTAGAATCACAAACTTTAGGTAATAGAAATTTCCGTAGCATCTTGTCAGCTGATAACTTATCACTCACCCTTAATGTCATCTGCACCAACTTTTCAGCTCCATTAGGATGAGCCGCTACCCCAGTCAGAGGCACACGGTCATCAAAGGGCGTTATGTCCTCAATTAAAACGGGTAAATCAATATTCCTTGTACCACCTAAATACCACCGCGGCACTTGGCCATCAAGCCTCGTGCGGGAAAAAGATTCACTCTTGAGTACTTGAAGACCTTCATCTTTCCAATACGAAAGCTTGGCTGCAAGGTCATTAACACGCACGCACCAATCTACTGGTCCAAATTCACCATTGACCCACAGTAAGAGTCTACAAAATATATTTCCTTTTCTCTCAGCAAGGTGTTCAAGGATACCAAGACGACTCGCTACTCTGACAAATGGCGCAAACCAAACACGCCTCAACGCCAATAACTCAATATAGGATTGATTTGAAAAGATGATCAGTGCATTTTCGGTCGAACCATGAGCCCCACCTCGGGTAACATTAAACCCAAGGTCGGTAAAGTCATTAATAGCCTTTTCCAGGCTCGGAACGAAAACCACAACATGATCAAACCGAGCAGACATAAAGATTACCGTCTAGTTAATCTATTTTTTGAACAAACAATTTAAATCTACCATTATGGACTAACGAACATATCCAATAATGGCTATAAAATGCGCAGTTGACCCGATCAACACAGCAAAATGCCAAACACCATGCGCGTGCTTGAGGTGCCATGTTTTATCGATTACATAAAACATAACGCCCATAGTATAAGCAATCCCTCCGGCTACTAACCATGTAAACCCAACAACATTCATCGCTGCTTTAAGACCAGAGAAATCTAAGGCACAGGCCCAACCCATAGCCAGATACGTAGTCAACTGAATAACTTTTACCCGACGGCCTGATAGAAATATCTCGGTCAAGATGCCGACTAACGCTAACGCCCAAATGATGCCCATGATCCACCAGCCACTGCCGTCCCGCATGCTAACTAGCATGAAGGGCGTGTAGGTGCCTGCAATCAATAGATAAATTGCGATGTGGTCAAATAGCTGAAATAGGCGCTTTAGTTTGGCTGGTCGAAAACTATGGTAGAGGGTGGACATGGTATACAGCAAGACCAACGAAACGCCAAAGATACTGAAGCTGGCAATCATCCAGGGGTCCGCAGTCTGAACACTAACTGTTAAGAGTGAACCTAATGCAACTAAGGCCAATGCTGCGCCCACTAGGTGGCTAATACTATTGAGTCGTTCTCCGTAATACATAATTTTCTCAATCTATTGGTTAATACTGAGGCTCACGCTGGCGTCCAAAAAGGTCTATCGATTTCATGTGAGAGGTAATCTGCGAAAGTAATTTTGGCAGAACCTCATCTGGAATGTTGTGACCCATGACTGGGAAAATAACCAATTCAGAATCTTTGATAACCTCCGCCGTATGCTGCCCATGTAGTGGTGGTATCAGGCCATCTTCTGCACCGTGTATTACCAATGTACGGACTTTAATGGTCGACGTTTCCTCGGTGCGATCCCCTGCATCTAATATCGCCATATACTGCCGAGGCATTGAATCCAGATAAAAGCCACGCTCACTCAACGCTTTGGCGCGCTCATCTGCCGCTGCACCAGATGCCAAGCTCGCCAATGCCTTTCGAGCCTCCTTGGTTGGTTTAGGGAGATGGTTGGCACCCGTCGTTGACATGACAGATGTTAAACTACGCACTCTTTCAGGGTACTGCGCTGCCACCTTTTGCGCGATCATTCCCCCCATGGAAAACCCAACAACGTGCGCATCTTTATAATCAACAGCATCCATAAGACTCACGGTGTCTGCTGCCATATCATCCAGTGTATAGGGTGTATTAACCCTTAAACCCAGTCTGTTTTTTAGCAATTGCAGCCATATGGTAGGTTGCCCCCAATCATTAAATCGAGTTGAACCACCGGTGTCTCGATTATCAAATATTAAAACGTGGTAACCCGCTTGCTCAATGCCTCGCACTAAATTATCACCATGAACCCGGTTTGAAGCTCCCAGACCCATAATCATAAGCACCTTGGGGTTTTCTTTTTCACCTATTTCTCGATAGGAAATCTCAATATTATTTGCAGTAACCGTTTTAAGTGGGTGCTGATCAATATAAGTATGCGGAAAATCAGCATTGGCAACACAGGTAAAAATTATAAGTATCAGGGATGCAAGAGCCTTTCTCATGATTATTCCTTTGGCGAACACGTTAGTTGGCTCACGATTGTTTTTGTATGTCCGCATCGTTTCTCTAGATAATAATTCTATTAGGGCTAAGCCAAAAAATCTATATCACTATACACTCAATTATTGGTCCCCTAGTCACTTTGGTATTTGTGACGCCAACAAGGTATGACCCATCGTTTATCTCAAGATTGCTTGATCCTTTACACGTCGTTTAGCGAATGAATCAACCGCCAATCCAATCCCTTGCCGACAAAAGTCAAAGCGATTACCAATATACCTTAACAATCTGACCAATAACTTTAGTATTTATGGGATCACATTCAGGAATCATAATCGGCCATTTTTTTGATGTAGTTAACTGGGTGAGTGAAACTCAATCCTTTTATAAGCAATAACAATGATACTAACGATAATGATAATGGTTATTATAATGATAATGATAATGATAATGAGAACTACTTGCATTAAGAATAAAACCGAGTAAACTATCTTTGAAGCGCTTAAACGTCCCTTCAGACTGGGGTTTGTAGCTTTTATCATTAACAAAATTTTATTTTTAGAGGATTAAAATGTTTCAACACGACAGTATTTCATTTATTTATGCGGCAGTAATAGCCTCTTTTAGCATCTCGTTTACCTACGCAGATCACGCTGAAAAATCAGAATTTTTTGAAGAAATAACTATTGTTGGCAATAAAGATCGAGCCAGCACAGTGGCTGGCGCTGCTCACTTTATTTCTGACGCAGAGCTAGAAGTATTCAACTACGCCGACATACAACAAATCTTACGCCAGGTACCTGGTGTTAATTTGCAGCTTGAAGACGGTTATGGCCTACGACCTAATATTGGTATTCGCGGAGTACAAACTGAACGCAGCGGCCGTATTATGCTGTTGGAAGACGGTGTACCTATAGCCCCAGCACCTTATGCCGCATCAAGCGCTTACTATTTTCCTACAGCCGGTCGTATGTATAGCGTCGAAGTATTGAAAGGTCCTGCCGCAATTACCGAAGGACCCAACACCATTGGTGGCGCAATCAACATGATCTCTACACCTATCCCAGAAGAAACTGAAGGTAAGGTCGTTGCCGAAGTCGGTGGCAATTCCACAACACGAGTGCATGCGGCTTATGGTTCTACTAATAGTGATGGTTTTGGTTATTTGATAGAAACTCATCAGTGGAAGAGTGATGGGTTCCAATCGATTGACGGCAGTAACAGCGGTACCGGTTTAGATATCAAGGACTACACCTTGAAGTTAGGATACGCTCCCATTGATTCTCGCCATGCATTTGAACTGAAATATCAGTACGCTGAACAAGACTCTAACCAAAGTTATTTGGGCATTACTGATGCTGACTTTGATCGAGACCCTTACCGTCGTTACTCCGTATCACAAAATGACTTAATGACTACCGAGCATAAACAGCTGATATTACGACATGATTTTTCCATACGTGATAACTTAAATATGACCACTACTGTCTATAATAATGATCATGCTAGAAGCTGGTACAAGCTTGATAAATTGGGTGGTGTCGGCCCCGAGAAAATTATTGCAGACATTAATAAGGGGACGACTGCTTCTTCTGATTTAGCCTTGCAGGCTATTTTATTGGGCGGCGATAGTGCTGCAGGCGACGTAGCCATTAAAGATAATAATCGCAATTATTATTCACGTGGTGTGTCGGTTAAATTTGATTGGTTACTAGACGGCAGTTCAGCGTCTCACGATATCGAAGTGGGTTTCCGATATCACGAAGATGAAGAAGATCGTTTGCAACGCTCTGACAAATACACCCAAATCGACCAAACCTTAATCTTAGACTCCATAGGGGTGACTGGTGGCAATAAAAATAACCGTGTTGTCCAGGCAGAAGCATTAGCGATCTACATTAAAGATGATATTGCCTTTGGTGACTTTATTGTAACACCCGGTGTGCGTTTTGAAGATATTAAACTTGAGCGTCGGGACTGGAGTACTCTTCCCCGCAATACAACGCCTAGCCTAAAACAGAATAGTGTTACCGCTGTATTACCTAGCATAGGTGTGTTGTATAACGTCAATGACAATCTATCACTGTTAGCTGGCGCTTATAATGGATTTGGCACGCCAACCACCACCAGCGGTGTTGAAGAAGAGCAGGCTCTTAATGTCGAGCTTGGTGGGCGCTATCAGCAAGCTGACTTAATGATTGAGTTGATTGCCTTTACCAGTGACTACGAAAATTTAGTGGGTGAATGCACCGCATCTTCAAGCACGAGTGATTGTGATATTGGCGATCAATTTAATGGCGGTCAAGCCACTGTTCGCGGACTGGAGTTTCAATTAACTAACAGTTTTCAGCTAACTGACAGCACTACTATGCCCGTATCGATCGCCTACACATACACAGATGCTGAGTTTGACAGCACCTTCGACGGCGAGTTTTTTGGTGACGTTAGTAAGGGTGATCCGATCCCTTATATTCCTGAAAATCAAGTAGCTCTAGCGTTGGGTTTAGAAAATGGTCCTTACAGCATTAATGCAAATCTTAATTATGTTGATGCCGTTTGCGTAAAGGCAAGTTGTGTTGATTTTGAGAAAACTGACGATTCCACTGTGTTAAATCTAGTCGGTAATTATCAAGTCAATGACAACTTAGGTGTATACCTAAGACTAGAAAACATAACAGATGAAGCAGATATCATTGCTCGTCAACCTAAGGGGGCTCGCCCTAATAAAGCACGGTCCGCAACGCTCGGTATGCGATTGGTATTTTAGCCTTAGGAGGATAACACCAACAATTTAGATGGATCTATTAGGAGCTGGTAACAGCTCCTTTTTTTATTTCACAATAAATGGTCTATAAAAACCTATCTAGACTTTATGACGAACTTGTAACCATCTAGCCCTACGCTAATGGATATTGCCGTGCCAGCCAAACAACCAAACCTACGGAAAGCTCCCAGCTCAATAAAAGTCTAGTTTTTTGTCAGTCTTTTCTGCAAAGCCATGGTTTGTTTAGAGGCTTCAAATACGGTTAGCTTTGGGTCCGCAGCACCAGTGCGACCAATAGAGTCAATCTGGCCATAAAACCAATACTGCACTGCAAAGCCAGCCAAGGCTTTAAGTACTTTAAGGTTACTCAGCCACGCTAACCACGTTGGAAATAGCGACAGCGAATTCTCATAACGCGGTAATTCATCAAGGCCATTGAGCAGTTGATTGGGCGCGTCGGTCATAACACACATAGGACGCCCCAAACCAATGACATCAGCACTACCGCTTTCGATGGCCTGCTCCATAGCTGCCCGCTGCCTAAAGCCACCAGTGACCATCAGCGGCACAGAAACCTTTTCACGCATGGCAACCGCAAAATCAACAAAATAGGCCTCTCTCATCAATGTCGATTGCGCCACATTCTGTTTCTCTTCTTCTTCCATACCAGCAAGCCCTAACAATTTGGGTTGTTCGTAGGTACCCCCAGAAATTTCGATTAAATCAATACTTGCCTCTTGCAGCCACTGCGCAACTTGCAGGCTCTCTTCAAAGGAAAAACCCCCTTTCTGAAAATCTGCACTGTTAAGCTTTACCGCCACGGGAAAATCAGGCCCTACTGCCGCCCTTACCGACGCTACCACTTCCAATAAGGCACGCGCACGATTCGCTAAATCGCCACCATATGCATCAATACGCTGATTACTTCGGGGACTTAAAAACTGAGACAGTAAATAACCATGGGCGGCATGAATTTGTACGCCCGTAAACCCTGCCTCTTTTACCGCCGTTGCACAAATGCCAAAACGCTGCACAATGTCATGGATCTCATCAATCATTAGAGCCACTGGCTCACCAAACTGCCCTCCTGGCAACCCCAGTTTGACCGCAGATGGTGCTTTAGGATTCTTATTCACTATTTTTTGAGTCTGTCGACCAGCGTGACTTATCTGCGCCCAAAATTGGTTGCCATTGTGGGTTGCAGCAGTTGCCCAACGCACCAACGCATCATGCATTTGCGGGCTGGGTGGCCTATCAATAACTACGTTGCCCGGCCGCTCAAGATGGTCTTTATCAATGATGATATTCCCCGACAGCAACATGCCGGCGCCACCATCACTCCACAACCTATAAAGACGCGCCAGCTCAGCGGTCGGTATGCCATCAGCGGTCGCTAAACCTTCCGTCATCGCCGCTTTAGAGAGGCGGTTTGGCAACTCTACACCACAGGGTAATTTTAAAGTTCGGGAAAATAACGCTGCCATAGAAAGCCTATTAGGATGCTGGGTTTATACAGGTGTCGAGGTAATAAACGCACGATTACAGGCGCTCTAAGCCTTGCTGAATTAGGTGATGAATATAGTTACGTGACGCCTTGGTGGCAAGACTACCGTTTTTACTATAACGCTTCATCCACTTTTCAATGCGCGCTATCTCCGCCAATCCAGCGGATCTGGCACGATAGTCATATGGATTCACATCTTCTGCTGAAATAATCTCAAGCAACCTATTGACATACTCGACCTGTAAATTTTGACGAAAAGAATTAGTGTCCTCTCGCAAATCATCTACAAAAACAGCCTGTGTTAGATCTGATAGTACAGATTCAAGCAAGTAATTATTGCCGTATAATGCGGTGTCGGTAATACGCGCCATCACTACCGGGTGCAGCAAATGATTCAACACATCTTGTTGGGTCTGCAATGCCCTCGCATGAATTTTGGGATCTTCTGTTTTACCCCAGTGATCAAAACCACGACGCTGCATGCCCAGATGACTAATTAAATCGGCAGACACTTGGAACGCGTTGACGCCAAAAACTGAATCATGGAGCACACCCATTGCTTCTTTTTGGCGTGCTTTTGGAACTGGGCTATAAGGTACGGGCGTATTGGTATTAGCAGTGGAAAGTGTCCGATCGATATAGACTCCGCCAATATAACGAGAAACCACTCGTGCCTGTGTTTGATGCTCACGCGCAATAACCTGATACGCATTACGTAATTCAGCCCAACTCTGGTCCGGTCGAACCATCTTTGTCCGCAGCGTTTTCAGAGTCTCATTTAAGAGCGCAAAGCGCTCTGAGGCATAACGAACGGCGTCAGACGACATATCACCTATATTAATCTTAGGGTCAATGGCACGCCCTACCGAACGCATATCATCAGCGTCATTTCCAAATGCTAGCGACGGCTCAGCTGACCGCGCCAAATGAGCTGTTCTACTAACGCCTTCAAGATCTGGATCATAGCCAAACTGAATAGCCCATACGTCATAGGGGCCAGGATGAGTTGTATAAAAATCACCCTGCTCTTGACCGGGAGGCGCTAAGTTTACCGCACTGTAGTCCATAACAGAGGAGCTAATAATACCTTTAGTTTGACTCGCATCATGAATCTTGTCGTTATCAACTAACTGAGAACCACGCATATTATGATTAAGACCTAAAGTATGCCCCACTTCATGCAGCGTCAGCTCATAAAGAGACTCCTGGACCATTCGACTTGTAGCGGCCTGGTTACCAAGGACTGCTGCACTTATTCGACCCAAAGCGTTTCCACGAGCAATATTAAAACTAGCTAGGCAGTGCTTAGCTGATAAACCGCGCTGGTTCAGTAACGTACTCGACGGCTCATCTGGTGTAAAAATACTATCGGACCTAACGCGATTACTAACGTAGATATCCTCAAGCATAATATCTGCGCTTAAAATCTGTCCTGTTCTTGGATTACTAAATGAAGGCCCGTAACCACCAAAGGGCGGGTTAGGAGAAGACGTCCAACGAAGAACGTTGTAGCGCACATCACCTGCATTCCAGGTCGCATCTAGCGGTTGATCTTTCACGACAATAGCATTTTTAAAGCCGGCTTTTTCGAATGCCTCATTCCAGGCAAGTACTCCTTGCCTAATAGATTCGCGATAAGCATCCGGTGTCGTATTTTCGAGCCACCAGACAATAGGTTCAAGGGGCTCTGAGATAGCCAACGACGGATTCTTTTTCTCTAGATGCCAACGATTAATTAAATCACGATAAGGCGTGATTGAGTGGCTGGTGAGGTCTGTCACCTGATTTCTAAAGTAGCCTATACGAGCATCATCGAATCTAGGCTCATAGTTGTTTTGCGGCATCTCCATAAAAGTATGCTGGAGTGTTACTATCATCGAACGAGGATCAGTGACCTCATCTCCCCCAGACACGTAGGGCGAATCATTATCATAGGCGTAGATCACCCGGATATCCACGTTCTCAGGATAGACTTTTAGATCATCGTAGCGTGTTTTTTCTTCGGACAAAGTCCCCAGGGAAAACTGCTCATGCTCTGGAGTGTCGGGATCAGCAAGAAAGTTAACCTGGTGCAAAGCCTCTTGTAACAAAACAGCATCCATATTTATCAGATAACGCTGACCATCTTTACTCTCCGCATCTATCTTGACACTCGCCAACAATGCATTGCTAATATTTGCCTCGCTAGCTCGCGATAAGGCGCTCTTAGGATCAAAATAAAAATGTGTATTTTCTGCTATAAACTCAATTTTGTCATAGTACTTATGCAACTTAAAAACAGCCTCTTCGCGATAATTGCCGCGGAATAAACCTACCTCGGCGAGACCATTTTCAGAATATGTGAAGTAAAGAAATTCCTTATCAAGCTGCTCCTCGGTAATTTCAAAATAGACCGAGCCATTATCAGGATCACGATATAGAGTAAATAGGCCGGTACTCTTGTCAAATTCAGCCACCACTTCTTCTAAGAATTTAGGCGCCTCTTCAACGGCGGTCTTTTCAGTTTCATCCGCTGAAAGAGGTAGGGATACTGAGACCATAAAGCCTAGCACCATAACCAATAAATGACGCCATTTTGAGGGTAAAAACATAATCGTGACTCCGATACTGAACAAAAGAATTTAGCCTGCGACGATAAACGTCGCTTTACTGTGACGCAAGTAAAGTTTGACTCTAATATTGAGTTCATTGCTTGCCCGCTTAAATAAATACTGGCCAGAGGTATACGAAAACGTATAGATTGAGGGGGATTTAACAAGCCTTAGCTAGCCTACAAAAACAACCAATCATTTTGCATCCATTATCGAGCCATTAACTTGACTTAATCTATCCACTTTAAGTAATCATCACCTTCACCACCCGTCCAACACTCACTAAAGATTTATAGCTTTACCTATGGCAATATAGGGGTTATCGCAAACATGACTTACCCGCCCGTAGAGGTAAGCGTAATAACAATAAAGACTCAGGTCTGTAGATGGGTAAATCCTTACTTTATAACTGCCAAAATGGTACTTGGATAAGTGCCTGGGGGTTTTTATGTGCTGGTCTTTTATCCATGTCGAGCACCTTTGCTACAGAGCCAGACATTCAGTTGCGCGACACCTGCCCGCCTAGCTTTAGCTTGAGCGACGACAACCGTTGCTCTCTTCGCCATATGTACCAACTTTATGATTCCCTGCAAGACAGCGGAATTGGTGGACTGAAAACTGCCCTGCCTAAAGCTCGCGATGGCTTTAGCCCGCAACAGATTGATTTAGGGCGTTTGTTGTTTTTTGACCCCATATTATCTGCTGACAATAGTCTTTCGTGTGCGACCTGCCACAATCCCAAGCAAGGATTTAGCGATGCCATGGACCGTAGTGTTGGGATTAACGGTCATGTACAAAATCGCTCAGCGCCCACACTGTGGAACAGTGCCTTTTTGTCATCATTTTTTTGGGACGCCCGCGCCCAGAGTCTAGAGGAACAAGCCCTAGGCCCGCTATTTAGTGACAATGAAATGGGTAATACGCCCGAGCAGTTAGTGGCTAGTTTAAATAGTGCGGTAGTCTACAAGAGATTGTTTAAGCTGGCGTTTCCTAATCAAAAAACGGCTTTATCCGTTAATAATGTGATTACGTCTTTAACAGCTTTTCAAAGCTCGCTGGTGTCACTCAATAGTCGCTATGACCAATATGCCCACGGCTACCATCAAGCTTTAAATGACAACGAGATAGCCGGCTTAAATGTGTTTAGGTCGTTTGTTGCACGTTGTTCCCAGTGCCACACACCCCCCTTGTTCACTAACCAACAGGTGGCCGTGATTGGCACCCCCGAGCCTGAAGGATTAGCCCGAGATGTTGGTGCAGAGAAAACGTTTAATTCAAAGGTATTGCGCGGCGGCTTTAAGGTCCCGACCCTGCGCAACATTGCCCAAACGGCGCCTTATATGCACTCTGGGCGTTTTAAAACTCTGCGTGAAGCAGCCGAGTTTTACACCGGTGGTCGCGGTCATGCGGTGCCTAAAGGCGAAGACTTATTGTTACACTGGCATATATCAGAACCTAATTTAACCAGCAATGAAATTGACCAACTGGTAGACTTTATGAAAACGCTCAGCGATGAAAGCTTTACCCCAGCAACACCCAAGCAGGCACCCTCTGGCCTGCCGTTTAAACACATGGAGAATGCTCATGAAAAAACTTAACAGTCTAGCTATTGGTCTTGCACTGGTTACCTTTGCCGCCGGTTGGTATTTAGGTGGTAGTAATGATGCACTCACGATCACCAGCAGTGCCGGTGGTAAAAGCTATGCTGGCGGCTATGTGAATGAACAGGCCACAGAGGCTGCATCAAGCCGTGCGGTTAAACTACGAACCATCGAGGGAAAAACTCACGTGGTAAACCCAGGTGACTTGATTCAAGCCGCGGTTGAATTAGCCGTGCCGGGAGACACCATTCAGGTTATGCCCGGGACATACTCAGAGACCGTTTATATCGACAAAGATGATATTCACTTACGGGGCGTTATTGTTGAGGGTGAGCGAGCAACCCTAGATGGATTAAAGACACTAAACGATGCGATTCTGTTTTCTGGTAACAATATTATTATCGAGAACTTCAAGATAATCGACTACAAAGGCAATGGCATTATGAGCCAAGCCGGCAATAATTTTGAGATTCGCAACAACCTAATTATTGATACAGGTATTTATGGCATTTTCCCCCAACTGGGCAAGAACGGTCTAATTGAACACAATGTAGTGTCGGGCATTGCCGATGCGGCTATTTATGTGGGCATGAGCGATAACATTCATGTGGCCTACAACGAGGTATTTGATAGCGTGGCCGGCATTGAAATAGAAAACAGCCGCCATGCCATTGTTGAGCACAATCATACTCATCACAACACCGGCGGTATTTTGGCGTTTATCACCCCAGGACTACCCGTCAAAGATACCTATGATGTCATTATTCGAAATAATTTTATTATGGATAACAACACTCCCAACTTTGGTGCACCAGGCTCCACCGTTGCTGGTATACCCGCCGGTACGGGTATTTTAATTATGGCGGCCGATGATGTGGTAGTGGAAGGTAATATCATTAGTAACCATAAAACTGCAGGTATTTTAATCACTGACCATGGTAATGCAGATGATCTTACGTTAGATCCTGAGTCTGACCCCAATGCAGATGGCGCAATGATTTTAGATAACGTCATGCTTAATAATGGCTATGACACTATTGATGCGGTGCGAGCCTTTGCCTTAACGGAATTGCATACCGGTGATATTGATATCTTTCAGATAGGGCCAACCGAAGGTAGCTGTATTAATAATCGCCACCGTTATAAAACTGTTGGCATTAGTGATTTTACCGATTGCGACTTCACCAATACCGATGATATCGACAATTACTTGCTGGCCGGTGGCGCACAACCACGGGTAATACTTCCTTCAGAGCGTGGTGAGATTGCCTATCTAGGCGTTTGTACCGGTTGCCATGCTTATGCTGGCAGACTGATTGGTCCGTCAGTGGAAGAGATTCAGGCACTGTACGCCAACCGACCCGAAGCACTGGTGCAGTACATTAATGCTCCAACACCTAGGCGCACTGATTACCCAGAGATGCCAGCACAAAACTATCTGGACGCAGAAACACAGCTGGCCGTGGCCAACTATATTTTGCAGGTAGGAAATTAAGTAACCGCGGAGTTTATTCTGCTAAGGAAGAGCTAAAGTCATCGTACTTTAGCTCTAGTAGCTTAATGCCCTAGTTTTCGACTGTATCTAGGTATGGCTCAGCCCCTGATCGCATTTCGGCAGTCATGGGAATAGCTTTTCTTGCATTCAAATCAAAGAAGACGCTAGTACTTTCTAATGTTGCCGCGACAGTCCCTTTGCTAATATTGTGCATGGTATACAGTACTGTTATCGATTTAGTGCCCAGCTTAGTAAGAGCGCCGGTAATTTCTAGCAAGTCACCCTCGGCAACCTCATCTTGATACTCTATGACGTGTCGAACGTCTGCCCAACCTTTTCCTGCCGCTTTAGCCTGAGCTCCAGTCCAACCAAAGACGGTATAAACTAGATGATAGGATGCATCGTCAAACATAGCCACATAGTGACGTGTCGTCATGTGGCCCATTACATCGCAAAGTCCGGGATGGCTGATGCCTTTATATAAGATCATAGGAATGGGGCTCTTTTATCTGTTTATTTTATGTGGGCGACAAAAATGCACACAGTGGCTGACTGGGGTGCTCCGACGAGTAAAGCATATCACCAATAGATTGAATTTTTCTTGAGTCACTTTTAAACGGAAGCCAAGGTTGCAGGTCTGACTGATTAGGATTGCCGTTGGTAGCAAAGTTTACCCAATAACTCTGCATAACTTTAGTGAGCCTATAGTCAGCCTCAACGGTGGGCAACCATACATCATGGGTATCAAAAACATAGGGCAGCTCTGCCCCATGATATGCGCCCATCGTCGCGGCTAAATCACCCTCACGTTGACGGGTAAAATGATATACCCAAGCTCTTCGTCCAGCATTGGACGCCTCTTGAGCAAGTACCAGCGAAGGACAGACATAGTATTTTGCAGTACGTAATAAATCCAATTTTCGCCGGTCATCGGTTTCATCTGCTAAAATATTATGTAATTTATCTACACTTGATGGTGCAACCTCGGCGTCCAACCATCCTTCGATATCAGGTTGATCACCCATATACATTAACCATTCATCATCGTTTGACCCTATTAACAAATCAACCGCATGCATTTTCCCAGTTCTTAGGGAGTCCATAATGGACTCCATTACACTGTGCCCATCCACCACTGCATCAAAATAATGATTCTTAAAAACGGTGTCGACGGCCTGCAAAATAGTGTCGGCAGACAGTTGTCTCATTGCCCGTATAGGATCATCGACGTCATCGCCTACTGTCTGTTGTGCAAAAACATGACCCAATGCCAAATGGGCCTCTCTAACACTGCGGTTGGTCAAAGAGGAGCCTCCACTTTGATGAATTACTTTAGAAAAGAGACCCTTACTAGAAGGCATGACCATGAGGTAGTCTATATTATTGGCCCCTGCTGACTCGCCCATCACCGTAATGTTTTGTGAATCACCACCGATGTTCTCAATATTATCAGTGACCCACTGCAGTGCAGCAACTTGGTCAAGCAAGCCAAAATTTGCTGGGGCGAGTGAGGGGTGAGAGAAAAACCCAAACACGCCAACACGATAAGCGATTGACACCACGATAACGCCCTTTGCGGCCAAGTTATGACCAATATAATTAGGCTCATAGGACCAGCCTGCTTTATTGCTTCCACCATGGATGTATACAATCACTGGCAGTGCCTGAGGATTTTCTTTATCTTGCACTGGCCGCCAAAGGTTAAGGTATAGGCAGTCTTCGCTGACCTTGGGTTGCTTTATTAGAGTTGGATCTCCACCGAATTCAGCGGCTACATTTTGATACCACTTGGCAATATGATCCCCTTGCATGCATGCGGGTGCAAATGTATCAGCCTGATAAATACCTTGGGTCATTTGTAATGGTTGTGGTGGTGCCCATCGAAGCTCACCCACTGGTGGCTGCGCAAAAGGCACGCCCAAAAATGACTCAGTGATTCCGCTCTCAGATAGTTGTCCCTCAAAGACTGAAACATCGTTCAGGCGCAACGAAGGTCGCTCAAGCGAGTCCGGTTTGGTACTCACATTGCAGGCATTAACCGTCACTAGCAGGCAAAAAAGCAATAATTTAGTCCATAGTTTCTTTACTGAGATCATTTGTGAATTACTCCATAGAAATCACGACACAACCGCCAAATCCACCTTGTTCAATAAGCTGATGCCCCTGACTTAAATCATCTAAAGGGACTATGTGGGCTATTCTGTGTCGCAGCGTTTCGGTTTTTAAAGCGGCAGTAATATCGTTTATTGCCTGCACTTTTGCTGGCTCAGGCATGGCGTAAACAATAATCATGCGCAGTGTAAGGTCCATAT